>JADMIO011403832.1_pt1 | contig 82371 bp, 68 predicted proteins | sample 8958161 | NCBI WGS metagenome assembly JADMIO01 (sample SAMN16585339, study PRJNA669376) | soil metagenome | isolation source: Crop rotation soil | place: USA: Cullars Rotation, Alabama | collected 2011
CGACAACTTGTCCACGTGGAATTCTAAGCTTAGGATCCCAATGTGCTGGAAAGGCGCCGTCTCGTCGATGATCTCATGTGCGATCGTTGGCGACCTTGACTGTCGGCGCAAACGGGTCAGGCGTTGCTTTATTGGACTTATTACTCTCGAAATATCTGAGGTTGGTGGAGGTGTGCTCGGGTTGAGTTTGTCGAGTTGAGTAAACTTGTCTAGCCGTGACCGCCTGCGCTTCTAGTCGCCAGTCCTGCAATCACCAACGCTAACTCAGTGGGCTCGGCAGGTTTTGCAACATGAATCTGATATCCTGCGGCTAAAGCTCGCAATCTGTCTTCGACGCGACCGTATGCAGTCAGCGCGACCGCCGGAACCTTACGTCCCCCGTTGTTCGCCTCCAATCTGCGAACTTCGCGTATCAGCTCATAGCCATCCTCGTCTGGCATCTCGATATCGCTCACGATTACATCCGGATTCCAATCATTCAATACACTTAGAGCTTCTTTGCTCGATGCGCAGGCCCGCACGTTGGCGCCAAATTGCCTCATCATCAATCTCAACATTTCACGTGTATCCTGCTCATCGTCCACGATCATAATGTGAATGCCTTCAAGCCTTGGGGACGGTGACGGAATGTTAGAGGTCGCGTTTGCCTGCGGACGATCGATGCCCGGTTTACCTTCGCGCCCGGTCAATACCGGAAGTCTCACGGTAAACGTTGCGCCCTTTCCAACTCCCGGGCTATCTGCCTGTACTGCTCCGCCATGCATTTCAACAAGATGCCTCACGATCGCCAGACCGAGACCTAATCCGCCGTGATTTCGGGTACTGGTTGCGTCTGCCTGTCGGAATCGATCGAACACATACGGCAAAAACTCAGGGTTGATTCCCTGTCCGGAATCGATTACTACGATTTCAACATAAGAACCAGTTCGTTGAAGCCGAACCTGAACGCTCCCGCCTCTATCAGTGAATTTGACTGCATTAGCGGCCAAATTCCAGATGACCTGTTGTAATCGATTCGGATCGCCGAGAACCGGACCCGCTGCGGGATCCATTATAGTCCCAAGCGATATTCCCTTGGCATCGGCAGCCGGCCGAACCGCGTCCATAGCCGCCTCTACCAGCGCTCCAAGCTCTACCGGCCGCACTTCCAAGTTCAGCTTCCCGGCAACTATCCGCGATACATCGAGTATATCCTCTATCAACTGCGCCTGCGACTTGGCGTTTCGTTCAATGGTCTCGAGAGCTCGGCTCTGCGTGATCGTATCGAGCTTGTTTGCTCGAAGCATATGCGCCCAACCGAGTATGGCGTTCAGCGGCGTCCGCAACTCGTGCGATACGGTCGCAAGAAACTCGTCCTTCGCTCGGTTTGCTGATTCGGCTTCTTCGCGAGCTGCGTGTTCACGGCTCAACAGTTCGTCGCGAACTTGAAGAGCTTCTTCGCGGGCCGTCACTGCTTGTTGGGCTTCGCGGTAAAGGCGTGCATTGTCTACAGCTAATGCGATTCGATGTGCCACGTCCTCTGCCAGCGCGAGATCGTTTACATCGTAAAAGCGATTGGATTCAGCGGTTGCCAGCGTGATCGTTCCGAGCGTACGGTTTCGTGCAACCAGTGGCACGATCATACAGGATTTTAGACCCAGGTTTGTGAGGGCTTCGCCCACCTCTTTGTTTCGGGCGACCATCGCCAGGCGTTCCTTGTTGACTATGGGATAGAACTCCGCTCGGCCGGTTCGCAACACGTTCGGCACGCCGATGTTTGCGTTTGGATCCGGAGGATACTTCTTCTGGAACGCTCGAACAGCTTCCTCTTTGGCTGGATCGCTATGGACAATCGCGATCTGTTGCAGACGATTGTTTTCGCCGATTGCATGAACAACGCACCAATCAGCCAGGTTCGGCACGGCCAGTTTAGCTACGCTCCCGAGCGTAGTCTCATAATCCAAGGAGTTCGCAAGCAGGCCGCTTGCCTCAGCTAGAAAGCGTTGCGCATCTTCGGTACGCTTGCGTTCGGTGATGTCCATAGTGACTCCGCGCATCCCGACAGGCGTCCCGGATTCGTTGCACACCACCACCGACTGAGCCTCTACCCATACTGCTCGGCCATCCTTTGACATCCAGCGGAACCTGCTCGTGCCTCCTTTGGCTGATTTAAAGATCGCCGACGCTTCCTCGGCAGCTCGATCGGCATCTTCCCGGTGTACGATAGAAAGCCAGAAGTTCGGTTTTGACAACCATTCTTCGGTGCTGTATCCCAGCATCTTTTCGACATAATCGCTGACGAAGTCGATTCGTTGTAAAGCGTGATCAGGGTCGCCCCACGCTTCCCACACAACACCCGGTACGTTTGCCACAACGTTATCGAGGCGTTGTCGCTCATTCTCGACCTGCGACGCCAGACGCGCACGTTCCTGTTCCGTCTTCTTTCGATTTGTAATGTCGCGAGCAATCGTAGAGGCGCCAGTAACCCGTCTCGATTCGTCGCGTATCGGCGAGATCGTCAGCGCCACGTCGATCACGCGACCATCTTTGGTCTTTCGCACCGTCTCCAGGTGTGGGATTGCTATGCCTTTTTTGAGCGTCTCGAATATGTTAGTTAACTCGTCAGCACGATCGGTGGGGGCCAAAATGCTTATGTGCTTCCCGCTTACCTCGCTCGCGGTGTAGCCATAAATCCTCTCGGCGGCAGCATTCCAGCTCACGATTGTTCCGTCGAGTTTTTTTCCGATGATCGCATCCTCGGAAGATTCCACGATCGACGCAAGCGAGTGAGCAGCCTCTTCAGCTTTCTTGCGATCCGCGATGTCTACACTCGATCCGGCGAAGCCTACAAACTCCCCGTCTTTGGTGTAACGAGGCACACCGTTGCACAATGCCCATCGATACTCACCGTCAAACCGCCTCAATTGGTACTCGATGGTAAAGCTCTGCCGGCTCTCCAATGCCGCCATGTAGGTATCAAGACAACGCCGGAGATCATCGGGATGAACATTCTCGGCCCAGCCGTAACCTATCTCCTCTTCCATTCTCCGGCCGGTAAAGTCCAACCAGGATTGATTGAAGAAGTTGTACAACCCGTCCGGGCCTGAGAGCCAAAGCATGACTGGCGTTGTATCCGCCATAGTTCGAAAACGCCGCTCCTTTTCTCGCAGCGCCTGTTCGACCAGCTTTCGTTGTGTGATATCACGAAATACAAGCACCACCCCGGTCGTTTTGCCTTCGCTTGTAATCGTGGTGCTATTGTCTTCAATAGGCGTTTCGATTCCACTTTTCGAGACCAATAAAGCCTGTCGGGCCGGCTTAGTAACAGCATCTCCTTGCAGAACCCGTTTAACCGGATCCTCGGCCGGTTCTTGAGATTCCTGATCGATGACCGAGAATAATTCCTGCGTTTGCCTTCCAGTTGCATCAAGCTCATTGAAACCGATAAGCGTCTGAGCGACGCCATTCATGAAAGTGACTCGACCGGAAAGATCGGTAGCGATCACCGCATCGCCGATGCTGGCGAGGATCGTGGCGATTCGCTCGCGGCTCTGCGCAAGTTCGAAGGCCGCCTGCTCAGCTCTTCGTCGAGCGTCCTGAATGATTTTGATTAGTAAGGCGAGACCGGCGGTAATTACAACATAAGGGAGCAGCTGAACCAATCCGGGGTTTCCAGGAAGATTAATCGATAAAATGTAGAGATAGGTCCCTAACAGCCCGCCTAACAACATTGCGAGCAATGCCGGGCCGATACCTAGAAAAATCGCGATTGCAATTGCGGTTATGAAATAGGTGGTGAACGGCAGACGAGCACCGAGCCACGGGTTGAGAACTTGGCGGACGAGAGTGGCGAGCACAACGCCCAGAACCGCAAGTCCATAACGTACAATATTTGGGGAAAATTTGAAGCTGACTTTTTGCGACATATGTCAGGCAGCGCTAAAACAGCTTGTTTATCGTGCGCGGGTGTGAGGGCCTTTAACTTCAAAGGTCCAGATGCGTTCTTCAGATCTGCGGGTCGACGGCGTGAACTGTGCCCGCAGCGGTCAGCATCCAACCTGGAGAGATTAACAAAATGGAAGCCTTTTTCCAATGAAAACGTCATTCATCCGAAGGCAAACGAAGTCTCTAGGCGCGCCCAGCGCTGAATCAGAATATCGCTCTGAAGGTTTCATACCTATGTTAAGAAAATTAAGCTCGATAAACTTGCTCGGACGATACCTCCACGCAATACTTTGATTGAGTTATCAAGAGAGCTGCTTGCCGATCCTTGTTGTCAACAACGTTGAAAAAACTTACGACGGCTCCGGCCGGTCGGTGAATGCACTTCGAGGCATTACTTTTGTGGCGTCACCGGGTGACTTCATCGCTTTAACCGGCCCATCAGGCTGCGGAAAATCAACTCTCCTTCATATCCTGGGCGGCATCGATCGACCAACTCGAGGGCGCGTCCTTCTGGACGGTGTAGATCTTGTCTCACTTTCTGAGGAAGACCTGGCCAAACTTCGGAGAAAGAAGATCGGATTCGTGTTTCAGTTCTTCAACCTGCTGCCAACCCTCAACGTGGCAGAGAATGTGGCGCTCCCCTTGATGCTTGATGGAGTGCCAAGCTCGTCAGCGAGCAGACGGACTTCCGAGATGCTGGAACGGGTTGGGCTCGGCCAACGCCTCGCCCACTATCCAGCAGAGCTCTCCGGCGGAGAAATGCAACGAGTCGCTCTCGCGCGTGCAATAGTCGCGAGGCCCGATCTCATCCTTGCCGATGAGCCGACCGGAAATCTGGATACCGATAACGGGATCCAGGTTATGAACCTTCTCGCCGAGCTTAACCGCGAGCTCGGTCTCACGATTATTCTTGCGACCCACTCAGCGGAAGCCGCGGGATACGCACGGCATTCGTTACAAATGCGGGACGGTGTCATCGAAGAGAGAAAATGACCGCCTATCTTAAACTTTTTAAGCAATTTATTCTGCGAGCATTAATACGAGAGAAGTTGAGATCGGTCATAACTGTGCTCGGAATCAGTCTCGGAGTCGGTGTCGCGATAGCAATAAGAATTGCGAACGCAGGTGCGCTCGAATCATTCCGAGCAGCGACCGATTCAGTTGCCGGCGAAACATCAATTCAAATAACCGGGTCAGCCGGGCGTTTCGACGAAATGCTGCTTGCGGACCTGGGCTGGCTGCGCTCGTATGGTCAAGTGAGCCCGGTTATCACCGGCTTCGCTATGATCGAATTACCTGGTTCGGCATCTCCATCAGAAGTAGAAGCGGAAGCGATGCCCGGTCCTTATCTGCAGGTCCTCGGCGTCGATGTGCTGCGCGAGCGCGGGTTACGTAATTACAAGCTCCTTCGTGTTGGCGAGAACGGCGCCGAACCTGACGTCCGCCAGCTTTTGATGTTGCTTGTCGATCCAGAATCAATCGTGCTAACTGAGCAATTTGCGCAGCGTCATCAAATCTCGATTGGAAGTCGGATTACATTATTGATCGGCGATTCGCGGCGGCAATTCATAGTTCGAGGACTTCTTCTCAACGAAGGCCCCGCGCGGGCGCTTCAGGGAAACTTTGCGTTGCTGGACATCGCCGCGGCACAGCTTGCGTTTAATCGAATCGGTTTGCTGGACAGAATCGACGTCAAACTGAACGAACGCTCGGAGCTGGGTGCCATAGAAACTGAGATACGCAATAAGCTTTCGGATCGATTGACAGTGCTGCGTCCCGAAGCGGGATACGACCAGGTCGAGAAGATGATTGCCGCTTTTCAGTTCAATCTCAGCGCGCTTGGGTCAATAGCGCTGCTGGTCGGTCTCTTCCTGATCTACAACACCGTGTCAATATCAGTGATTACCCGTCGCGAAGAAGTGGGCGCACTCAGAGCAGTGGGAGCAAGTCGCCCGATCATTCTTGGACTTTTCCTGGGCGAAGCCTTGCTGTTGTCAGTTGTTGGTACGTTTCTTGGTCTTGGGTTTGGCAGATTGCTGGCGGGCGCGGCGGTTCAGGTCACTGCGACTACTGTCGAAACCTTCTACATTGCTACCGCGGCAACCGAAACTATTCAGCGTCACGGCGTGAGGATCTCAGAGGTAATTCTTGCTTTCGCCCTTGCCCTTCCGCTTGCGATTGTTGCCTCGACGGTGCCGGCGCTTGAAGCGGCTCGCGTGAGACCAGTCGAAGCGATCCGCGGAGCAAAGCGGCTGGCGCGCTCCTTCAAACCATCTCTCAGGTATTTTTCGATTTCATTTTTGCTGTTTGTCGCATCGTACCTGTTGACGGGACTCGGACCTGTCAACGGCCTGCCGCTGTTTGGTTACGTCGCCGCCATGGGCTTGATGTTCGGGGGAGCGTTTCTTATTCCGAACGCCTTATGGTTGATCTGTGTTGCCAGCGCCAGGTGGCTTGCCCGGGTTTTTAGTGTGGGGCGTGTCGAGGTAATCCTCGCAAGCGCAAATCTGCGCGCCTCTATTCCAAGAGTGTCGATCTCGGTCGCCGCCCTTTCTGTTGCACTCTCGATGATGGTAGCGGTCTCAGTGATGATTGGAAGTTTTCGCGAAACTGTTTCATATTGGGTCGACGAGACGATGGTCGCGGACATCTACGCGAAACCAATAACGCAAAGTGCAACCACTGATGAAGGTGAAATCTCCTATGAGGCCATCGCGGCGGCAAAGAACGACCCCGATGTAGACACGGTCTATCCGTTTACGACTCAGCAGCTGGTTTATCAAAATGAACCCATAACCACAGGAGCGGGAGAGTTTGACACCTTCCTGAAACACGGAAGGCTTCTGTTCAAGGCTCCGTCGGATGCTCGCGAAAAATTACGCGGGGCAATTGGTCGGGATTGTGTGTCCGTCAACGAAAGCTTCTCTCTGCGGTTTAAAAAAGGGGTTGGTGATGTGATCGAGCTGCCGACTGCGACTGGCGCACATTCCTTCGAAATCGTCGCAATATACTATGACTACTCGAGCAGCCGTGGATGGGTGGTGATGGATCAATCGACCTACGCAAGGCATTTCCCTTATGCAAGACCAACAACAATGTCGATCTATCTTCGTACCGGCGCGGACGCAAGCACGGTAAGTGATCGGTTGTCGAGAACCATCGGCGCGTCCTCTCAAATACTATTCACAACCAACGTAAGTCTGAGGCGAGAGGTAATGCGAATCTTCGATAGCACCTTTGCCATAACGTACGCGCTTGAAGTAATCGCGATCGTCATCGCCGCGCTGGGGGTTATCGCGACTATGATCACTCTTATCCTCGAGCGCCGGGGTGAGATTGCTGTCCTGGGGTTTATCGGGGCGACAAGGAATCAAATTCGCCGGATGATCGTTATCGAGGCATTGCTGATCGGGAGCGTTAGTCAGGGCGTGGGAATCTCCATTGGGTTCATGCTTTCGCTGATCTTGATTTACGTAATAAATGTCCAGTCGTTCGGGTGGACGATTCAATTTCACCTTCCGGTTGGGTTCTTAATTCAGTCGACGCTGATAATTATCGGGATTACCGCGATTGCGGGCTTGTATCCAGCGGCACGAGCCGTAAAGACGGGCGGCTTACATTTCGTCAGGGAGGAATAGCCAATCATAATCATTTATGAGTCAAATGCGATCTCGATATAGATGTTTCATCGTGGCGGCATTTCTTTGTTTGTTGGTTCCTCGTTTCAATTATTCGAATTCACTCTTGCCGCTGCCGGTGCTGGGCGCGACCTGGCGGGAAGCTGTCCCCGGCTATGAATATTCTTTTCCACGCGACCATTCTGCCCATCCCGATTATCGTGTTGAGTGGTGGTACTACACGGGGAATCTAGAAAGCCAAACCGGACATCGGTTTGGTTATCAATTGACATTCTTCAGAGTGGGCGTTACTCGAGGCCTTTCTAACCCTTCGCGATGGGCATTGCGAGACTTGTACATGGCTCATTTCGCAATTTCGGATATAGATCGACAGCGCTTTCATTCATTCGATCGTATAAACCGCGCCGGTATTGGATGGGCCGGTGCGGATAGTCTTGATTCTTACAGGTCGGATTCGGACTCAAAACGGATCCGAATATGGAATGAAGACTGGGAGGCAAAAATCTCCGAGGCCAGTCATATGTTACAAGCGGCTGAAAACCGCTACGCTCTCGATATCAACCTCGAGCCAACGAAGGACGAAGTCATCCACGGTGAAAACGGTGTAAGTCGACGAGGGCCTTCTTCGGCAAATGCTTCGCACTATTACTCGGTGTCGAGGGCGCGATCCTCGGGTGAGATTACGGTCGAAGGCGAAAGGTTCGATGTAGTGGGTCTAAGCTGGATAGATCATGAATTTGGAACAAGCTTTCTAGATGAGAAGCAGACGGGATGGGATTGGTTTTCGATTCAGCTTGAGGACGGCAGGGATTTGATGTTGTTCCAGATCAGGCGCGAAGACGGCTCGATCGATCCTCATTCCAGCGCGACTCTGATCGATATGAGCGGGAAACCGACGCATCTCGCCATCGCGGATTTTTCACTTGAACCGGGCGATTTCTGGCAATCTCCGCGCAGCGGTGCTCGTTATCCGGTAGGTTGGAGAGTTTCTCTACCCAGGTATGACCTGCAACTTACCATCACGGCGGCCTTTGAGGATCAGGAGTTGCGCACACCTGAAAGCACGGGTGTCACATATTGGGAAGGAAGCATCATTGCGAGAGATACGAAGAATGGGAGCATTCGCGGTCGCGGTTATCTCGAAATGACTGGTTACACGGGGAAGAGTATGGGAAGTATACTGCGATGATTACACTGAAGTGGCGATCGAGATCACGAGCGACTTTAGCCGGTGGTCTCTCGCGGCTCTCGTAAATGAATTACCGGTTGCGTCGTCTTATAATCTTGATGAAACGTGAACTATTGCCTTTCCAGCGGGTTCGCTAATATAATTAGCCGTCTCCCACAAGAGTCTGACAAGATTGCTGTTAATTGGCTCTTGATAGTCCCCAATGAAGAGTCCCAACGTGTCGGTTCCGAAGTCTAAATCTGAGGTAGCAACATGAGGAAGTGCCTGTCGTTTTGCACTTGTCTGGTCTTTTTTTCAATTTTCATTTTTTCTCAAACCAAAGCCCATTCCCAACTGCCCGAACCCACGCAGGGCTACGCGCAAGATCGCATCATTGTCAAATACAAGGCCGCATTGGAAACTTTAGACTCCGATGTAATCGCCGAGGAAGTATTGCGAGTCCCAGGAGCACGAGCTGAATCGCTGACCAACAGACGGCGCAACGGAATACAGCTGCTACACCTCAATAACAGTCTTTCGGTTGAGGAGGCTGTCCGCCGGGCCAATGAAGACCCCAGAGTCGAATTCGCGGAACCCGACTACATTGTCCACACTCTGGAGACTATTCCTAACGATCCCCTGTTCTTTCAAATGTGGGGTTTATCAACGACTGGTTGCCTCACCTGTGATCCAAGTATCGCTTCACCAAACATAGATGCCACGCGAGCCTGGGACGTAACGACCGGTAGCGACGATGTTGTGGCGGTGGTACTCGATACAGGAGTCGATCTAAAGCACGCCGATCTCGCGGCGAACGCGTGGGTCAATCCATTCGAAATCGCCGATAACGGGGTTGATGACGACGGGAATGGTCTTGTTGACGATATAAACGGATGGAGCTTCTTTGATGGCTCGAACCGGACTTTTAGAGACAACGGAGAGGACTTGCATGGGACCCACGTAGCTGGCTCGATTGGTGCTGTCGGAAACAATGGAATCGGTGTGACTGGTGTCGCCTGGCACGTCAAAATTATGTCGCTGAAGTTTCTCGGAGGACCAAAAGGTTCCGGACCAACATCGAATGCAGTCAAAGGCATTAATTACGCGATAGACATGCGGCGCCGCGGCGTGAACGTAAGAGTTATCAATGCAAGCTGGGGAGGGGGCAGTGATTCTCTCGCCCTGCGGCAGGCAATTCAAGACGCGAACAACGCTGGGATTCTTTTTGTGTGCGCGGCGGGCAATGACGGAGCCAACATTGACGAAACACCTGACTTTCCAAGTTCCTACGCAGGAGAGTATTCAAACACGATATCGGTTGGAGCGGTAAATGCCAGTGGAAACTTTGCGTCGTTTTCCAACTACGGACATCAAAACGTTAGCCTTGCGGCTCCGGGAGTGTCGATTCTGAGCACGATACCGACGAGCAGTGGCGGTTACGGATCGCTCAGCGGGACCTCGATGTCGACCCCCTATGTTTCAGGTATCGCAGTTTTGTTGTGGGCACATGAGCCTGACCTCTCGCCGACTGCAGTCAAACAACGGATAATAGATACATCCGAACCGCTTCCGTCTCTAGTCTCGTTGGTTGCTCGCTCGGGGCGAGCCAGCGCCTACGACGCTTTAACTAACACGATCGCACCCGTTACACGGCAACAAATCGTTAACGTCGAGTTCAGAAAATGGTCAGTGACGATAAACGGTTTTGGCTTCGTAAATGGCTCGTCCGTGATCGAGGTAGATGGCGTCGCGCTTCCGACGGTAAGCTACGACAACTCATTCGCGTTAGCAAATGGAACCTTGACACAACTGAAAGCGGATCTTGGTAAGAAACCGTTGAAGAGGACATTCCCCGCTGGTGTACCGGTGTCAATAAGAGTAGTCAACCCGTCGACTGGTGAGAGGTCGGATAGTTTTACCACCGGAAGATTCTAACAACCGCCTAAAGCTCATTATTTCCCTGTCACGAGCGAGCTGCGCGACCTGGTTGACTCTGCGGTATTCTCAACCGCAGAGTCAACAATAACCCGGAAACTACTAGCGAAAGACCTGTCTGCGTGCTTCATAGAGCGCGATACCAACCGACGTAGCGAGGTTGAGAGATCTGATATGCGTATTCGGCATCGGTATAGTCAATGCGCGCTCCCAATTTGCTTTCAGCAAATCCTCGGGCAAGCCGCGAGTCTCACTGCCAAACACGAGACAATCGCCCAATGCATACTCAAAGGATGTATAAACCTGCCGCGATTTCGTTGTGAAATAAATAAACCGGCATAGAGGTAATGCTCTGTAAAACTGCTCCATGTTGAGATGGTACTGAATCTCGACTTCGTCCCAATAGTCGAGACCTGCGCGGCGAACGGCTTTATTATCCGTACGAAACCCGAGCTTTCCCACAAGATGTAATGGTGTGAATGTGGCGCCGCACAGGCGAGCAATGTTTCCGGTGTTAGGAGGAATCTCGGGCTCGACAAGTGCGACATGCAATCTTGCTGAATCGGAAACAAGCAGTTCAGAAGAGCTTTCCCCGGGTTGGCTCACTGGTTTTTCTCGACTCGTTGGGGCTGATATCGACTAAGACAACACGCTGTCATACCCGTTTCAAAGCTGCTTTTAGAATTTTCTTGTGGTCGAACGCAAGCTTCGGCGGCCGTTGCGCCGAGTGCCAGCGTGCCTCCGAAGCGTCGTCGGCAGCGATGGCGTCTTGGCGTTGATCTAGAACGGCGAAGAAGACCACGCTTACAGTATGACCACGCGGGTCCCGGCCTGGATCTCCAAAGGCCCCAAGCTGTTCGAGCTTAATATCGGTAAGACCGGTCTCTTCTTGAAGCTCTCTGTTTGCGGCATCCTCCAGCGATTCGTCTTTATCTACGAATCCACCCGGAAACGCCCAGCGGCCCTTAAATGGTTCTCTGGCGCGTTTGATAAGCAAAACCTGCAGTTTGCCTTCGACCTGATGAAACAAGACGATGTCTACACTTACGGCTGGACGCGGATACTTATAGCAAAAGATATTCGGCCGCGATTTTGTTCGACTTGCCACAGTTTCCTATTAAAGTCTAGAGGGGTTGGGAGTCAAGCGGAAGACAAAAAAGGCGGACCCTTTCGGGTCCGCCTTTGCGTTGGGGGCTCTGATCGAGGGCTGCGGTTCTAGCCTTTCGATCAGCGAGAGAGAGGGTCTAGTGATCAGTTGCGGGTTTGGTCTGCGCGGTAGCTCCTCCGACATTACGAGTGAGCAGACGAATTTCGACGCGACGATTCTCCGCGCGACCCTCCGGGGTCTTGTTGTCGGCCACGGGCCGGATTTTTCCGAAGCCAAGTATATGCATACGGTATAAGGCAACATTGTGTTGTTCGGCGATGTATCGGCGAACGGCATCTGCCCGGCGCTGAGTCAACTGATTATTATAAGCGTCGCTCCCGATCCCATCTGCGTAACCCTGAATCTCGAGGATGAAGTTATCGCGATCCTTGATCTGCGCCGCCAATTGGTCCAGTGCCTCCTTAGCCTCCGGCGTCAGTTCGTAGCTATCAAAATTGAAACGAACCGAAGCCGTATTCTGAAGCGTGTAGTTATCCAGATTGGATCGTAGATCGGATACCGATTGCTCGGCGGTGTTTACTCTCGTGTTTGCTTGATCGGCCTTCGCCAGTGCGCTGTCTGCTTGCGACTGCGCACGATCCGCTCTGCCTCGAACATCGGTTATGTCGGTGGACAGTCTCCCTATATCTTGCGTGTTGCGTCTCGATGTCTCTTCGAGTTCTCCCGCACGATGCTCAAGGGGCGTTACCCGCTCGCTAACCTGATTGCGGGCATATTTCTTTGTCGCACATCCTGCCGTACCGATTACTGCCATCGCAGCAATGGCGACAAGGCTCGTGACTCTTCTCATTACAGTATCCCCACTTGCTTATGAAAGAAATAAAAAGGCGATGCAGAGATCCGCATCGCCTATTGTGGTTACCGTCCTCACCACGATAACCGCATAAGAGACCGGAAGTGACTTATCATCACCCGTATCTCTGCCCCACTGACGCTTCTGCAATAAGTATGCCGATAGACGGTCAAGGAAAACACATAGTAAACCCCCGCTAAACATTGCAAATAGGTGAAATTCCTTGTGAAAGATCACGACGAAAGAGTAAAGATTACAGCGATGCCGTGTAAGAATTTCCAACATTTCATACCCACCCCGGGTATCCACTAGCTCTACCATCCACCCCAACAGGATAGCGGCATGCACCTTCAGTTCATACAAACTTCGCAGTACCACTCTGTCTCACTCGCCGCAGGCTTGTCTTTTCTGCAACTCAATGACAACAATTCATAAACCACGAAGAAAGTGAGTAACTGTGATGGAACTGGCAACATTTGGAGCGGGATGTTTTTGGGGTGTCGAAGCCGCCTTTCGCGAGGTCGAAGGCGTCAGTTCGACTCGAGTAGGTTATGCCGGCGGTACGTTTGACCGCCCGACTTATCACGATGTGTGCTCCGGTAGAACCGGTCACGCGGAAAGCGTCGAAGTGACCTTCGATCCCGAAAAGGTATCATATAAGCAGTTGCTGTCAGTATTCTGGGATTCACACAACCCAACTACCCTCAACCGCCAGGGACCCGACATCGGTACCCAATATCGGTCGGTCATCTTTTTTCACAACAAAGAACAGGAATCTGCAGCCCGGGCGTCCAGGGATGAACTGCAGCGTTCAGGGAAGTATTCGCGTGACATCGTCACCGAAATCTCCCCAGCTTCGACGTTCTGGGAGGCTGAAGATTATCATCAGCAGTATTTCGAAAAACGTGGGATAACCCACTGTCGTGTTTAGTGTTGATATCGTGTACCAGGGCGAAAAGGAATGTTACGAATCCCTCACTGCAGCCAGCGCTTCCTCGGTCGTGGTAATCTTCCCGTCGAGCTGCAGCTCGTAAGCTCTTCGCAACAACCTACCGAGTTCGGGCCCAGGTTCAACACCAGCTTCGACAAGGTGACGGCCCATAAGCAAAGGGGCCGGCGGCCCGTTCTCAACCCCTAAACTACGCGCCCTATCTAACAACAGATCGGCTGGGTTGGTAGATGCTCCGCTGCCGAGCGCCCATGCTTTCTCAACCCGATAGAGCAGATCAATCTCCACACGCTGAGCGAGCCTTCGAATGTCACCATCATTAATCGAGTCTAGTCGGCCATAGAATTGCTCAGCGGTTCCACTCTCTCGGATCATCGACAACACCTGCGAGCGAACATCGTAGCCGCCAATCGTGTACAAACCCAATCTGTCCAGCACGCTACGCGTCTGATCTGCTCCTAACCGATAACAAAGAGTCGCCAGCATAACCGCGATGCGCCTCGAATGAGATAACCCGGTCGTCAAGTTGACTGCTGCGTCGAGTGCACGCTTCGTTTGGGTAAATAAATCCTCCGCGCCTGTGTGATCTTGCCTTTCCACCAATGACAAAAACTCAGGAAACGCGTTCTTCAGGACGTGTAAATCGAACGCTGCCTGGAGCCCGATCGAGGGGCGTGTCGCGAGCGTTAGCAGCTTTTCCATCTCGGCCCAGATCCTTTCGTGCGGCAAGTCAGACAGGTCAATTGTTCGACACAACGAAACGGTATGCGGGTCAATTACCATCTCGAATCTGGCGGCCAGCTGGACTGCGCGTAACACTCTAAGGCTGTCTTCTACAAACGTATCTGCGGAAACGACTCGAAGTATTCTTCGTTCGAGATCCTTTTTGCCGCCAAAGGGGTCGATGGTTTCATCTTTGAGCGGATCGAAAAGGATCGCATTGATCGTGAAATCGCGGCGACGTGCGGCGTCCTCAAAACTCATTGATGGATCGCCTTCGATTACAAACCCACGGTGCCCGGGCCCGCTCTTTGATTCACGTCTTGGCAAGGAAATGTCTATCTCAAATCTTTCATGACGATCCTTTTCGCCGGCCTGTTCCTCCAACGGTGCAGATTCTTCGTCTCGATCAGCCGGCCAGAAAACAAGCTTGTATACGGAAAAATGTTCTCCCACCGCATTGACCGGACCGATTCCCTCCAGCACCGCACGCAGGCAATCAGGCTGCAGGCCGTAGACCTCGATATCGAAATCCTTCGAATCAATCTTCAGGAGACGATCTCGGACCGATCCGCCGACGAGCATCGCCCGGCCACCGGCGGCGCGGACCGCCTCACATAGGTTGATAATCTGCGGGTTCATCTCGAGTAAGAATAGCGGGCGACAGATCAGTATGAAAAGAAACCTGTTTCACCTGGCGGTGTTCTTCCTGGGAGCTCTGGTACCTGGCACTTTGAGGTTACGCGATTTTCAGTTGCCTAGTCACATGCGATTGACAGACCGAGTCTCTTGCCAAGTACCCGCTCGATCTCATTGATTGAGATGCGGTCCTGTTCCATTGTGTTACGGTCACGCACTGTGACTTGATTATCCTCCAGCGATTGGTGATCAACAGTGATGCAAAAAGGGGTTCCAACTTCATCCTGGCGCCTGTAAAGTTTTCCAATGCCTGCAGTGTCGTCGTACACCGCGCGCAGCGCCCCGGTTCGCTGAAGACGTGATTTGATATCCTTTGCCAGATTAACTATCCCTTCCTTGTTCTTTGCGAGTGGAAGCACCGCCACTTTGATCGGTGCCAGCTCCGGGTGAAGCTTTAGCACGATTCGCTTTTCTCCGCGCACCTCTTCTTCGCGATATGCGTCCATCATAAAGGCAAGCACCTTCCTGTCAACACCCGCTGAAGGCTCGATCACATAAGGGAAGATGTGCTGGTTGGTCTCGTGATCGAAGTAAGTGAGGTCCGCGGTTGAGTCGGGATTGAGGCGTTTTCCTTCTCCATCCGCCGGTTTCTTAGAGTGAGCTTTTAGATCAAAGTCTGTGCGGTTAGCGATTCCCTCGAGCTCATCCCATTGTTTTTCAGGGTCCTCGCGATCAGGGAAGAATCGATATTGAAGATCGACGCACCGTTTTGCGTAATGTGCCAGCTCCTCACGCGGCTGTTCATATCTCCTGAGATTCTCCGGGCTCATACCCAAATCAATATGCCAGTTGTATCGATCCTCGACCCAACGGTCGTGCCATTGGTCATCGGTCATGCCGCCGGGCTTTACTGAATGTGGCGGTTTGACGAAATACTCGATTTCCATCTGTTCGAATTCCCGAGTACGGAATATGAAGTTACCTGGAGTAATCTCGTTACGAAACGCCTTGCCGATCTGCGCGACTCCGAAGGGCAGTTTGCGATTGGTGCTATCCAGGACGTTCTTGAAGTTCACGAAGATGCCTTGCGCGGTTTCGGGTCTGAGATATGTCAGCCCCGACTCGTCCTCGACCGCGCCAACGGTCGTTTTGAACATCAGATTGAACTGACGTGGTTCGGTTAAGTCTGTTGAACCACACTCCGGACATTTGTTTCCCTCGATCTTGTCGGCACGGAGCCTGGCTTTGCACTTTTTGCAGTCGACTAATGGATCCGAAAAAGTGGCTTCGTGGCCTGAGTATTTCCAAACAAGCCGGTTCATGAGCAGGCTGGAATCGAGCCCCACCATATCGTCTCGTTCGTAGACAACCGATCGCCACCAGGTTCGCTTGATGTTGTTCTTGAGCTCGACGCCGAGCGGGCCGTAATCCCAGACGGACCCAAGGCCGCCGTAGATTTCACTGGATTGAAATGCGAAGCCCCGTCGCTTAGCGAGACCGGTGATAGTTTCTATATCCGCCATGTGATGTTTTCCGTCCTTGATGAATCACAAAACTATACAGCATCGAAATGTGAGTTTTAAAGTGTGGAGTGCGCGGTGTTGGTTGAAGATTTCAGTGCCGCGACAATAATATTGCCAAACACGATGACAGTTATCACCACCCACTGCCCGCTCTGCCAGAGGGCCCTCGAGATTCCCGGCGAGTTCGATAATGTCATCTGTCCGGGATGTGCAACTGCATACTGGGTGCGGCGTCATGGGGAGGTCGTAAACCTCTCCGAAATGTGGCCGGATGCAGACGATTCGCTACGAGTTAGAAACGCCGCAACATTGATCGAGAATAGAATAGAAGAGATCAGCGAAAGAATTGAGGAAGTGGAGGATGAGATTCAAAGCCTGAGGAGCCGGGAACAGAGTGCGCCGCTTCAGAAAGGATGCGCCTTCTTTGGCTTATTCATGGCAATAGTGATGGTTATTATCGGGTTCATGCTGCTCGGCAGGAGCTATTTTGGCAGCTGGTTGTTCTTTCTTGCGATAACCGCGGCGATCCTGCTCAGTCTGTCGAGAATGCGTCGGAAGCTTGTCGACGCGAAGCAGATCGAAGGGTTTCGTGTTGAGAGGCTAAGAGCGGAGGCGACTCTAACGGGTCTTAGGGCGGAACTGGAAAGGTCTACTCGGCTGAAGACGGCTCTTGACGCCGAACCCCTCAAAGAATAAGTCCACCTTTCTTGGTGTTGTTTCCTGCGGCGATTCACACGTTATGGCCCGGCACGGTGTGAAATAAGTCCATAAAAGTCACATCAACGGCAGTTGGCGGACGCCCTCCGCAGGAGGGTAACGCCCTCCGTCAGGAGGGCAATGTTTATAGACGCCACGGACGAACGAGCGTGCCCTCCGCAGGAGGGCAATGTTTATAGTAGGCGCCGACGTCGATGGTCCGCCCTCCGATTGTCCGCCCTCCGTCAGGAGGGCAATGTCAACCATGAAGCCCAATTGCTCAAGATCGACATTGCCCTCCTGACGGAGGGTGATCATCATTCTGCCCGGCGTCTATAAACATCTCCCTCCTGACGGAGGGAAATGTCAACCATGAAGCCCAATTGCTCAAGATCGACATTGCCCTCCTGACGGGGGGTGCTCATCATTATGCCTGGCGTCTACAAACATCTCCCTCCTGACGGAGGGAAATGTCCAAACTACAGCCACCAACGCAATTGGGAAAAGCCTTCCCTTTCTGGACCGATTGCTCCAAAGGATCTCAAACGAATAAAAGATCCACAAAATCAACTACTTGACACAAGCAAGACCATCCCGTAAGATAGTTAATGTAGCTTAATAATTAAGTAAGCTATAGTATTGATAAAGTGGAGGGCGATGGCTGGAAACGAGGCATTTGAAGGGCTGTTGGAGCAAGCTGTAGAGGGCCTGTTCAGGCTTCTGTTGGACGATCATCAGCTGCAAACGGCCCAACTCGATTTGACTGCGGTTCAGGCCCGAGCCCTGAAGCTCGTACAAGCCGAGCCGCTCCCGACCAGCCGATTGGCCGCCGCCCTGGGTATCTCCGCTCCCGCGGTCACCCAGCTGACCGATAGGCTCGCCCGAAAGAAGCTCATTGAGCGTCAGGCGGCGGTGAATGATCGGCGCTCCGTAATAGTTGTGATAACCGAGCGAGGGGGCCGGGTAATCGATATGTTTCGACAGCGACGAAACGAGGTTTTTGCCGAAATGCTCTCGCGGCTCACCGAAAGGGACCGGGGAGAGGTAATTGCCGCTTTGAGTAAGATTGCGGCGGTCCTGGACGGATCGGGAACAACGGAATTTCGGAGAACGGCAATTCCGGTGCCTGGTATCCGGGTTGGCGTGGTTACGCGGACAGCGAAACGGTCAGTCCAAACATCCAAAGATGTTGGCCGAGAACCCGTGACCCGGCCGATGAAGAGAATGAAAATCGAATGGGATTAAAAGCACGTAGAGATTCGACAGGAGGAAGCGAAAAAGATGAGAAAGATTAGAAACAACCTAATGATTCTGCTGGTATTGGGAGTGCTTGCGATATCCGCGGGTGTTGCGTCTGCGGCATCTCCCCCCGAGCAGGGGCGGACAATGGAAAAGGTTCGCAAGGAGCTTGTTACACTGCCGTATTACGGAGTCTTTGACAATCTCGAATATAAGGTCGATGGCGACACGGTTACGTTGTTCGGCCAGGTTCGCAATCCGACCACTCGTCGAGATGCCGAACGACGTGTAGCAAGGATTGAGGGTATCGACCGCGTTGTGAACAAGATCGAGGTTTTGCCGGTTTCGAGCTTTGACGATTCGATTCGAGTGCGAACGTACCGCGCGGTATTTCGCAGCGGCAGCCTCTATAGATACGCCATGAGCGCCAATCCGTCCATTCACATAGTGGTCAAGAACGGCCGTGTAACTCTGGAGGGCGTGGTCTCTAGCCAGATGGACAGTCAGCTTGCCTACATGGCCGCCCGGGGTGTACCAGGAGTGTTTGAAGTAAACAACAACCTTCGAGTACAAGGTCGCAGTTAAGCGTTGCCACGATTAATGAAACTAGTACGTGGGTTACGCGTTGAAGTTTTTGCAGGACGAAAAAAGTGTCATCTGTTGCGGTTTAGAGCAGAACTTAACGAGTGGCAAATCCGACGGGACTTGCCACTCGTTTATCGTCACTATACTCTTCCCCTTCGTCCTGGAGTAGGAGGTTCTAAATAATGGAGAATAATGTGAGCATTTTAAGGAAGAGGCTAAGCAGCGCACGAGTTTTTGCATGCGCAATCGCCCTGCTGGTGGCCGGAGGGTTGGGTTTCGAGCTCCGGAGCAATCCTTTTGGACAACAGGTACAGGCGCAAACGCAGGCTCCGCTGCCTACGCCGCAAGATCTTTCGCGCACGTTCATTAGTGTAGCTAAGAAAGTAAAGCCGGCAGTGGTCAACATCGACGTCGTTGAAAAATCGAAGCGTTCGTCGATCCAGCTTCCGGAAGGATTCCCGCAAATTCCGGGTCTTGGAGCCCCAAGGAGACAAAAGGGTACGGGCTCGGGCGTCATAATCAGCGCGGATGGCTACATCCTTACTAACAATCATGTAGCAGGTGATGCCGATCAAATAAACGTAAAACTTGCTGACGGCCGTGAATTAAAGGCAAAGGTGGTTGGGAAAGACAGCGAAACCGATTTAGCGGTAATAAAGGTCGACGCTCAGAACCTGGCTTATGCGCGGCTCGGTGATTCAGACAAGCTCGAGCAGGGTGAGTGGGTGATCGCGCTCGGCAGTCCATTTGGACTCCAGCAGACCATGACTGCCGGAATCGTTTCAGCGACCGGCCGTGACCTGGGGGTAGCCGGAGGGCAATATACTCATTTCATCCAGACTGATGCTTCAATTAATCCGGGTAACTCCGGTGGTCCGCTCATCAACATGGAAGGTGAAGTAGTCGGAATCAACACGTTGATCTTCTCGCAGACTGGAACTAGTTCCGGGATAGGTTTTGCAATACCAGCAAATCTGGCAACCAAGATCTACGCGCAGCTGATCAAATCCGGAAAAGTCACTCGTGGCTATCTGGGCGTGTCGCTTAAGCCCGTTTCGCCATCGTTGGCAAGAGCGATCGGCTATAACGGAACCGATGGAGCTTTGGTGGATGATCTGCCGCGAGATTACAGTCCAGCGGCATCAGCCGGTCTTAAGAGCGGCGATGTCATCGTTGAGTTTGACGGCAAACCAGTCACCTCACCGAGGCAGTTGACTGAGATGGTCGCCGACACGCCTGTAGGAAAGCCGACTCAGCTCAAATATGTTCGAGACGGACGAGCCGAAGTCGCGACCGTAAAGCTGGGTGAAAGACCATCGAGGCTTGGCGAAAACGAACAGGTTGATCGGGATGATCCAGAACAGGCTCCGGGTAAACTTGGTATTTCAATATCAGAAGTCACTCCGACGATGGTTAGAGAACTGAAGCTCCGAATTCCAACCGGAGTTGCGGTTACCCGAGTGCAACAAGATGGCCCGGCAGCAGAGGCCGGTGTGCAGCCCGGCGACATAATTCATCGAGTCAATCGAACTCCTATTACTAATCGTCAGGATTATTTCCGAGCGCTCTCAGCGTTGGGTGGCGACAAGGAAATCACACTGCAAATCGAGCGTGAAGGCCAATTGACCTTCTTGACGGTGACTCTCGACTGAGTTCGACAAACATTTACTGCAAGCACTTTAAAGGCGGCCCAGCGAGGGCCGCCTTTACTTTTTGGATCGATAACATCGAGATACATCGACTGTCTAAACCGTTCGACGTTCCGTATAATCCTCGAATGCCATTGCAAATTTCCGTCAACCGAGCTATTCGAGCGGTAGTTGTTTCGGGACTCATCTGTGCACAACTGATCGCCGGCCAGAGGACAAAACCTCCTTATCCTTATCCTGAAGAGTTAAACAACGAATTGACGAGGCTTCACAACGAAGCGCTTTCGAGCGATTACGCTTATGTTCAGCTGGCACGTTTGTGCAACAACATAGGTCCGCGCCTAAGCGGATCGCCGCAAGCTCAGCAGGCCGTTCAATATGTTTCTGCCGAACTGCGCCGACTCGGTCTCGACGTAAAGCTCGAGAAAGTAATGGTTCCGCACTGGGTGCGAGGAATCGAGACAGGAGAATTGGTGCAGTTCGAGGGGCAGGCTCCGGGATCGGTCCAGAAAGTAATTTTAACTGCTCTGGGCGGCAGCGTGTCGACCCCGTCGGAGGGTATCACAACCGATGTCGTGGTGGCCGACAACTTTGCACAGCTCAGCTCCATGGGGCGTGAAAAGGTCGCGGGCAAAATAGTCTTGTTCAATGCGAGATTCGATAAAGAGATGGCTTCGCAGGGATTTGCGCTTGAGGCATATAGACAATCGGTTATTTATCGCGGCATAGGTCCGAGTTCAGCGGCTCGGCTTGGTGCTGCAGCGTGTCTTGTCCGATCGGTAGGCGAAGCAGACTATCGTTTACCTCACACTGGTGCGCTTGGTTACCTCGCGGATGCTCCGAAAATTCCAGCTGCCGCAGTGACCGCGGAAGACGCGGATCTGATTTCCTATCTTGCCGCCCAGTCGCGAGTTCGGATGCATCTTACGCTCACGCCGCAAACCCTCGCGGATGTGGAGAGCTACAATGTAATCGCTGACATCAAGGGTTCAGAGCATCCGGAGCAGGTGGTGATAGTTTCCGGTCATCTGGATTCCTGGGATTTAGGCACCGGAGCTATTGATGATGGAGCTGGGGTAGTCATGTCGATGCAAACTGCACAGCTAATCAAACGACTTGGTCTCCGCCCAAAGCGTACAATTAGGATCATAGCGTGGATGAATGAGGAGAACGGTTTGATGGGAGGTAAAACTTACGCTGAAGATCACAAGGCGGAGCTAAGCAATCACATCGCAGCAATCGAGAGTGATTTAGGAGCGGGTCATCCTGTTGGTTTAACAGCCCACGTGAGTTCGCGAGCGTTGGAAATGCTTCAGCCGTTGTCGACTATACTACAGGCTTCCGGCGCCGGCATTGTAATACAGAGTCAGAAGTCAGAGGGAGCGGATGTTTCGCCACTGGATGCTGCTGGAGTTCCGACTCTTGCCGCAATTCAAGATGATCGGACGTATTTCAACTATCACCACACTGCTGCTGACACCCTGGATAAGGTAGTTCCAAGGGAACTTGCCGAGAACGCGGCGGTGATTGCGGTGATAGCGTATGCGATCGCGAATCTGGGCGAGGCGCTGCCTCGCTAGATCGGCAATGAATATGGATTGGCAAAGGGCTATTTTGCTAGTCTGGCATCCTAACAAATCAGGCAAGGAGACTAAGGCATGTTTGAAGATTTAAGCGCGCTCGAGCCCAGGACCACAGTCACTCGCAGGGAATTCGTAGTAACAACTCTTGCTACAGGATTCGCGCTGGCGACCCATCCTGTATCGGCACAGACGATAACCACCGATACTGTTGGATTGATCGCCGGTGAGGTAAAGATCCCGGTTCCAGACGGACAGATGCCGGCTTATCGAGCGATGCCGGATAAAGGATCCGCCTTTCCGGTAGTGCTGGTCGTGCAGGAGATCTTTGGCGTTCACGAACACATCAAAGATATGTGCCGCCGATTCGCGAAGATTGGATATGTGGCGGTAGCTCCAGAGCTGTATGCGCGGCAGGGCGATGTTTCAAAAATTTCGAATATCAACGACATCATTTCACAGGTTGTAGCAAAGGTTCCCGACTCACAGGTTATGGCTGATCTCGACGCTGCAGTCGCTTGGGCGAAGCGATCGTCAAAGGGCGACACAAACAAACTGGGCATCACCGGGTTTTGCTGGGGCGGACGCATCGTCTGGCTCTACTCTGCGCACAGTAATCAGTTGAAAGCGGGAGTAGCTTGGTACGGCAGATTGGTTGGTGCGCCGGATCCGCTTCACCCTACGCATCCGGTGGACATCGCAGGCAAGCTCAAGGCACCGGTCCTTGGACTGTATGGTGCGAAAGATACTGGAATACCCCAGGACACTGTCGAGAAAATGCGAGCGGCGATAAAGGCGGCAAACGGGAAGTCAGAAATCGTCGTGTACCCGGACGCCGGTCACGGTTTCAATGCCGATTATCGACCGGGATACGACAAGAATGCGGCCGAAGACGGTTTTCGGCGGCTGCGGGAGTGGTTCAAGAAATACGGCGCTGCATAGACAGGAGATTGACATTGCAGTTTAAGCGAGTCGAAGACCTGGACCATCCGGAGTCGCACCTCGCATTTATTAGATTAGAGTGGCGCAAATATGCCGCATTTGCCTGGAGGAAATACCGCAAAGAGGGTCGAGGGGCAGTTGTTGTCGATCTGGCGAAAGCCGCAAAAGATTCCCAAATCCTGGTGGTTCCCTCCTTTTACGTCGCGGATGGTAGTGAGCGGTTGAAGAGACTGGGAGGATGGCCTAACGAAGAAAGCAAGGCGGCGATCAATGAGTACGATCCGGAACAAGATGTGATTTTTATCTTCATCCGCCGAGACGGAGATTTGTTCGTTTACAACGTATCGGACGAATTGACGCCGCCGGAAGCAGCACGAAACGAATCAGCCTGATGGGATCGGCATTCACCGCAAATTGAACTCCACTTCCACATTGTTCATCCAGTAGGAAACCGCCCGACCGTCTTTCATTGCCGGTCTGAATCTCATCTGGTAAGCCGCGCGAATTGCTTGTTCGTTCAAACCATCCGGAAGGCCACGCACAACTCCGACCTCCTTCACTGCCCCGTTCGCATCTACAAGGATTCTTACCCGTACGACACCCTGGACTTTGTTTTTCCTTGCCAGTTCGGTGAAGAACGGCTGAGGGTGATTCAAAAGGATTGGACGCGAGTCTACCCGCTCTTGTGGTCCTCCTGAGTTTCGTCGACCGCCAATCTGATCGAGTTTACCGCCTGTGTTACCGTCTTTTCCGGGCCCAAGGCCGTCGCCGTCACCGGGTCCGATTCCACCGTGCGAGCCCGTTCCGATACCGCTGTCGGATCCCGGTCCGGCTGATGGTGGAATACTTGCGCCATCCGGAAGACCGGTAAACGACAGATTATCGCGTTCCACCAGGATTCTAGGGTCAACCTTAACCATTTCGACTACAGGCAGCGAGGGAGGCCTAAGCGTGTTTTCCGGTCGAGGAGCCACGATCAGATTTTCGTATTGAAAGGGTGGCAGATCGCCTTTGGACGGGGGCTCGGTAGTGCTTCGCCCCCCTCCGCCACCGCCTCCCGATTCAGGGTCATCTGCGGGCATCTTCGCCGGAGGATTGTAGAGCTTCGGTGGCACAAAGAAAGACGTCCTTTCTACAGGTATGGTTCTCGGTCGATTTATCGTCCAAAGAATCAGAATTGCGACAAAGCCTACGGTGTAGAACAGCAGACCAATGGCGAGACCAAGCTTCAGCAGATTTTTGCGATGTTGATTGCCGGATGCATTGAGCACATCAGATTCAAAAAAAGCTCCGGGGTTTTCTCGAAATTGTCGCCAGCCTTCGCGGATTTCATCGAGTAGTCGTGTGATCATACACGGATACTCGTGGGGCGTTAAGAACGAGTCATTAATTTGCATATCCTCTCCGTGCTTCCGGTTGCAGCTCAGCACGGTTAGGCAGGCCGGATGATGACCTGGAGGGTAATCTTCATGGCGGTCTAGTCAAGGAAACCTACCGTGGAGATTCACCCTACCATTCTGTTCTAATTTTTACTCTTAGAATGATAAGAATCCGAAAGCTTGCAAGTTTACTTAAACTCCAAGCCGCAATTGAGACACTTGTTGGGATCTTTAACCAACAAAAACAGCAGTGAAAGCAGGCAGGTGAACGGCGCTCCGATAATCGCGACAAGGATAGCCCAAAGAGGAACGGTCCCTTTGACAACACTCGTAGAACTACATCGGGCGCAGACTTTGGCGGGAACGAGCGGTCGCGCGATTGGTTGAGCTGTCTGATAAGCCGGCGGCGGATAGTAGTTCGGTGGAGGACTCGTTCCAGGTGCCGGAGGCGGCGGTACCGACGGGATATAACCTGATTGTGGACTTTGTGGCTGCACGGTCAGCGGCGCTGAGCAGTACCTGCAGAAATTCGATCCTTCACGATTCTCGGCCCCACATTTCCCACAAATCATACTATTCTTCTTTCTGCTTTTGGACGCTAGCAGCTTCGCAAAATCGCAACTAGACCAGCGTCGGTGGACCTTCGATCCAAAAAAGCAGCAATCGACCTTCAGACACGCCCGTGCTTTTGCAGACTAATTCGTGAAGGCTGCGGTGTCAATGAATTGATAGGAATTGATAGGAACACCAACAGTTGGCCGTCTGGGTCCTTGGACCAACAAGACACATGGGGCCCACCGACCGTGAATTCATTTATCGAACACTCCAGCCATATCCCACTTTCGTCGCATATCGACGATCAGCCGAGCCACTTTTTGGGTGACCCTGGCAAAGTACTCGTCTGCCTTAGCCTGATCGAACTTAACGTAACCTTGTCCTTCCTTATACAGCCCGATGGAAGAGGGTGAAGGATACGCCGAATACGTTCCCGGAGCTGGATTTGGTGTAGCCATATCGTCGGAGTAGCGATCTTTGTGGACCAGCTTTGGATCGATCGCCTGGATAAACGCCGTTTCGTTCCATCCAGCATGCCCCCCATCCTGTCCGAAGACGGAGAGTGTAACGTCACTCGCATAACTCCACCAGTTGATTACCAGGGTTCGAACGCGTTTCTCGTGTCCGACCTCGGTTGCCAGCTGGTTCAGCACCGCAGTCTGAGGACCGCCGTGCCCGTTCATGACGATGATTGTCCGAAAACCGTTCTTTGCAAGCCCTAACAAAACGTCTTTTGCGTATGAACGATACGCCGCTTCTGAAATCGAAAATGCTCCCGGGTACGCATCCATGCTGCCGGTTATGCCATAAGGAATAATCGGAGCAATCATCGCGTTCACTTCTCGTGCGATCTTACGAGCAAGCGCTACCGGAGCCGTGATGTCGGCCCCATTGTTTACTACGCCGTGCGGTTCAAGAGTTCCCGTTGGAAGGATAACGGTGTTGATTTTGGAGGGAACCACCTCTCTGAATTCCATCCAGTTGATATCGCTCATATCCCTGGTGGAAACGATGTCGGCAGTTTGAGCGCCGGCAACGCTCCACAAAATCCCAACCGTAAGCAGCGCCATCATCATTGTTCTTGGTGACATTCCATCCTCCTCGGGGAGAGTAATCGCGAAATACTTTATGAATGCAATTCGCGGGAGTCAGCACTCGTGCAGTAGCTGTAGACTTCCAATGCAAATTTTTGCTTCACGCGCAGCATTTCACGCAGCGCGTTTTTTGCCCGCTCTTGAATCTCTGGAGTATTTGCATATGATCGCAGCAACTGAACGACCCGCCGCGAGTGTAATTCATCCTCGGTGACGTGCACTAACAGGTATTCGAGATCACTCTTCCGCGAGCCGTAGTTCGAGCGCAACGCTTCGGCGAAGGAACCGAAGAATACGGGCATATAGAACTCGATGCCAAGCGCAATGGCGGTCATGGATTCGATGAACGAGAGATTGCGCGTCACCTGCAGACAATGGTTTATGTATTCGGCTGTGGCTGGTATTGGCAAAGCATGATCCAGTTCCTCGTCATTTGCCCCCAGGCTCCGGGTCAGTTTTCTAATCAAAGAGTAGTGATCTCGGCTACTGGAACCCTTGCCATGCTCTTCCCACAGGTTTTCGGCCAGGAGCGCCTGGACATCTCGATACGGACAGTTAGCGTGAATGGCGCTGATGAACCGCGTAAACTCACGAACCACCAGTGAGGCCTGCAATGTCCACAATCGTAGGCCGGAAATTTTGATTGTCCGTTGTTTCACTGCGTCGAGCATTGGGTCGCGGAAGGATAGCTCGCGCTGAATTGCAAAAAGCTCGTCGACAAAGCTCAATTCGGAAGTATCAGATAGCGGTTCAGGCATACTTGGAAACAGGCTGGCTTAGATCTGTTAATTGTGCGGAAATAACAGATTCAACTTCGCGAGCAATAATCTCGTGACCATACTTACTCCAGCGATGATTACTTGGTGTAAAGACTTCGCCGCCGTATTCCGCCAATGTCTCTTGTACATTGATTACCGGTACGCCGGTTTTTGTGCCCACTCTCAGTACCATATCGTTCACCGCCGCCCAGAGTTCGGGCGAGTGCACCTGATAGTCTTCGATTGTGTCGTCGTTGAACCGTCCGGGTCCCATTAGCACCAACTTGCACGTACTTGTTTTCTTCGTGTTTTCTACAGCATCCTCAACCAGGCTCTCGTATTCCTCGATCGATATTGGTTGTCTTACCTTGAACAGCTTATCAATCATTGTCGATTGTTGACGTTGACGATCACCTCGCATCTTTCCTTCGATGACCTGCATAAATGACCGGGCCGTATCAACCAGTTCCGGCGCCGTCTCATAGACCAGATTCACTCTCCACGGGCTGGCAGCATACATCGCGGGTAGATTTATGAGCGCAATATGTGGGTGTGAGACCTGTAGCCTATGTCTCAGAAGCGCCTTGAGACCGCTCGGGTGATAGAGATATTTGAAATCGAAATTAAAAGCGAGTCGAGGGAAACGAACTCGCAGCATCGAGGCCGCCAGTTCTGCGAAGGTCGCGGACTTTCTGACGTTGGCATAACCGTACTGGAGACACTGTCCCAGAAAGAGCACTTTGACACTGCCAACTCGATTACTTCCTGACGACACTTACTTGTTTACCTCGCATAACCCGGGTTCCTGCTCGTGCGAAAGAATACCATTGCAAACACAGTATTCAAAATACCGGTTCAGCAAGCTTTGCGAGCATCACTGCCGATGCTTTTTCGACATCTGCGTGAAGCGAATTGCCGTGGGCATCCATCGTCACAATTGCAGGGAAATCCTTTACTCGAAGATGCCACATCGCCTCGGGTATGCCGAACTCGAGCAAACTTACATCGAGCACTTGTTCAATACATCGAGCGTAGTATTGAGCAGCGCCGCCTATTGCGTTGAGATAGACCGCCCCGGCTTCCTTCATTGCGTCCAAAGTGCGCTTGCCCATCCCGCCTTTGCCCATCACCGCGCGCACGCCGAAACGTTTTATTATGTCTCCCTGATAGGGTTCCTCGCGGATGCTCGTAGTCGGGCCAGCGGCAGTGATCTTGTAGCTGCCGTTATCTTTAAGAACCACCGGACCGCAATGATACAGCACCGATCCGTGAAGATCGGCGGGAGCGTCGTGCTTCATCAGGTATGAATGCACTGCGTCTCGACCGGTATACATTTCGCCGGAGATCATCACAATATCCCCAACACTTAGTCCGCGAATCTGTTCCTCGTTGATCGGAGCTACAAGCCGCTTTTCCGAGCCGGTCAACTTGAAACCTTCACCCGCTGCCATGCGTTTCTCGGTCTTTTTTTCATCGCGATAAAGCCAGCGCACGATTTCGCCGGTCGTTGCGTTGAGCACGACGCCAAGTCTGCGAAAGGCCCAGCAGTCATATGCCACCGACACAAAAAAGCTTGCGGGAAGACGATTAAGCGCGCCTATTTTGCATCCGATCAGAGTGACGCCGCCTCCAAACCCCATCGTACCTATGTTAAGAGTATTTGCGGCCTTCATTACATATTCCTCAAGAGCCGCAAGCCTTGGATCTGAATTGGTGTCATCGAGTGTTCTAAAGAGCTGTTCTTTTGCGTGCTGGTATCCGGAAGTACGATCGCCTCCTACACAGACCCCAATCGCCCCTGCGCTGCATCCCTGGCCTTGTGCCTGCCAGACCGCGTGGAGGATACACTTGCGCACACCGTCCAAATCGCGGCCGGCGCGGCCGAGATGCGGAAGCTCGGTCGGGACCGAGTACTGAATATTCTTGTTTTCACAGCCGCCGCCTTTTAGCAGCAGCTTGACTTCGATTTCGTTGTCGTTTTCCCACTGATGAAAGTGAACCACCGGAGTGCCGGGCCCAAGGTTGTCGCCTGAATTAGCGCCGGTGATCGAATCCACCGAATTTGGGCGAAGCTTACCGCGTTTTGTGGCTTCGGAGATGGCTTCACGGATTTCGCGGTCCATTCTGAGTTGATTTGCCCCGACCGGTGTCTTGATCTCGAAGGTCGGCATCCCGGTGTCCTGGCAAATTGGGCCGTCGTTATCGCACGCCATATCGATGTTTGTAGCAATTACCGAGAGCGCGGTACCGGCGCTGGTAGCCGGGTTCTCATCGGAGACCGCTCTAGCCATCGCCGCTCGAACATCCGGCGGAAGATTGGTTGAGGTTTCAGTTATCAATCTAATGATGCTGTCTTTGAATGATTGCATTGGCTTTCTCTCTGAAATCGAAGTGTATCCTCGCGAACTAAAAATAAAAAGGGAGGCCGAAGCCTCCCTCTTCCTGTTACAGCCGAATCGGGCTAGCCCTTTAACAGCACCGTCAAAAACGTAAACAGCACAAGCGTTTCGATCAGAGCGAGACCGAGCAGCAACATTGTGAATATTCTACCGCCGGCGCCTGGATTACGCGCCGTGCCTTCACACGCGGCTGCGATTGCTCGCCCATCGCCGAGTGCGCCACCCAGTGCCGCGATCCCAACTGCGAATGAGCCGAGCGCCGGAAACACCCACGAGTTGCCAGTCGAGTGGTCTGTACCCCCGGTAGCACCAGGAGCCTGAGCCATTGCGGTGCCTACAACAAGTAGTGTTATCAGCGCCGACATAACGAATAATCTGATCTTGATCATATCTTCCTCCTGAGGCCTGGAGACCTCGACGCCGGATCTTTTACCGGCGGCTTTGAGCCCGTGGTCCAACATAACAGATAGTCGAACCTTAGCAGCCTTCGCTCAAAAGCCCACAAATAACTCTGTTTGTCGACGTACTTCTCGTGAGATGTGAACTCCTTCGACAAACCATCGTCCGTCGAACTGCTGCTGAGCTCCGTTATCAAAGAGAGAAGGTTGACGATTCAAGCTCGGAATAATTTCCACGTGCCCGGTATTCGATTGCCAATCCCCTAATTGCGGCAAGGCTCCAGCAGCGCCGTGCGATCAACTTCTATGAAAGAGCTCTTTCGACAGCCTCCCGTGTGAATGTTACTTATTAAGCCTGTATTACATCTCAATGAGCCTCGGCCAGCTCTTCGTGAGCTTGCCCGTGCTCTTCAGTATCGTGCTCTTCGTGAGGCACCGTCTCCGACAAATAAACCATCGAGAGCATTATGAATATGAAAGTCTGGATAAATGCTACGAAGATTCCCAGCACGATCGTAAAGATCGGCACCAGCGGTGCAACCAGTTGATAGAGAAAAGCGTGTCCGATCTGCGCGTCGGCGTACATATTTACAAACAATCTGAGCGATAACGTAACCGGCCTAACGCTGTTGGAGATGATCTCGACAACAAAGATCAACCACCCGATCGCTATCAGCATCGCGCCGGTGAGACCACCGGTAAAGTGCTTCAAATACCGAATCCCCTGCTGTCTGAACCCGCTTCCGATAAAATAGAGAAATGACGTCACCCCCAACGCGCCGGTAACGTTTATACTTTCAGTCGGCGCCCCTAACCCGGGTATCTGACCCATCAAATTGCCGATTAAAATAAAGACCGCGAATGTACCAATAACCGGAACATATCGCCGTCCATAAGGCCCGATCACTTGATCGAGTAAACCGCGAATCTGTTCAACGACAATCTCCAGAAGCTGCTGACCCTTGGACGGACGATCGACCGATAGCCGGCCTCTCAGTAGGAGGATCCCGACTATAGAGATGACCATAAGCGCGAGCGTCCACACGATGTGTTCGGGGATCACGAGTTGGCCTGGAGCCGGCTCGTGCCAGTGGGCGCCGAACAGACCGTAAACCGACGGCATTATGGCGCGCTCCACGCTAAGTACGATCGGTCCCAAAAAGTGGTTGACCTGTTCGACAACCCACGGTTCTGCTTCTGCGTGAGCCGCACCCGCGTGCTCCGCGGATGTGGCCGCTTCGTGACCTTCCTGCAGGAGTGCTAGTATCGCTGCCAGCATCAGTTATCGTTCCCCCTCGTGGTCAGGTTTACGTACGCTACGTATGCGGCTTCGATCATCACCGCCGCAGCCGGCGCGAACAACCCTGCGAGTATCGCCACTGCGTCAAAGTAGCCGGTTAAGTTTGCTGCCCATGCCAGTGCGGCTATCACCAGCCAGCGGACGATGAACTTTATCATCGTGCCTGGCGGCGTTTTCTCCTGACCCGTCGCAAGCACTGCTCGAAGCGAGGAGTGCAGCCACTTGTAGTTTAGCAAGGCGAGACCACCGCCCAAAACGAGGCCCAGCGTGAACTTCAACCCAGCGGTTACCCCTGCAACTACAACAGATATGAAGACCACCGCAAAGATGTTGCGCCATACCCGGCGCTCGACGGCCTCAGGGGCCGTGAGCGCAATGTGTCCGTCATTATTTGAAGGCGAGTCGTAAGAAGCCAAGTTATATAGGCCGCCTTTACCGCCCATCATAAAGCCGCAGATTCTAGCAATCAGATGGAGCGGTTGTCCAGGAATTGAACTTCATTCAAATTAAGGTTTGGCGGGTTCTTTTGGCTTAGTCAAATCGTACTTACTGTCTATTTGATACTTCTTATAATCGCTATAGCGTCGTTCAATGCTGCGATTGAACCTGGCAAGCAGCAGTACTCTCGCGGAAATATTCGCCTCCATCGACGACGGCAACCAGACCTCATCCCCGATCTTCTCCTGCTCAAAACTAAATGCAGTCGATGCACCGATTGAAGCCAACATTCCGCCTCCGATCTTGTAAGAATCGGTCAATCGAGCCTCGAGCCGGGCTACTTGCTGTGCAGTCTCGTCCACCCAGATCGTTCCGGCGAGCTTATTGACGATGTCCTCGGCCCGGTTCTTTGGCTTAAAGCCCTTGCGAGGCTCAAAGTCGAAGGCGATCACCTCATGACCGCGAAAAATCTCGCGACGGATCGATGTGATTTCGCTGATGTGCAAAAAGTCTTTTATCTCCACGTCATCGTCGTCGTCATCTCTTTTCTTTTCACCCTTTGCCTTGGCACGCTCTTCCTTCTGTTCCTTCTTCTCTCGTCGCTTGATTATCTCTTCGATTTCCTTTTGTACGCGTCGGTCTTCCTTTTCGCGTTCCGAAGCGGAGAGCTCCTTGCCGTTTACACTCATTAGCCTTTCGACAAACTCGGATCCAATCGGAGTAACCTCGTAGGTTTTCGTTTCGGATTCCTTTATCCGTCCGTCGCCGTCGTGTTTGCGTTCGATCTCAACCAAACGGCAGGTGTACCGTTCGCGCATTTCGTCGATTTTGTCCTGGTTTTCGTGGAGTGCCTTCAAGAGCGGTTCGAGATCGGGCAATGGTCGAGAACCTTGAACTTGAGGATAGCGAAAGGCTGCCAGTTCTACAGAACGATTGTGCTCGACATGCTCGATGGAGACAATAATTTCATCGCTTCCCCTCTTGATCCTTAAAGAAAAGGGCTCCATTAAACCGTCGATTAATCTGTAATCGCCGTAAACGATTTCTTCCAGGCCTTCGGAGGTTTCTCGTTCGCGTTTCAGCGGTAAGTGTGTAGAAGTGTCGAAGAAGAACTTAACTTTCACGCCGTCTTTCATAAACTCGACGGCGGTGGTCTCATGACCTTCGATTGTTGCTTTGCCAACGAGCTGAGGGACAATGCGGCTTCGTTGTAAATCGCTCAAATGGTTGTTGTAGAGCAGCGCCTCGAGGGTAAGCCGCTTTGCCTCATCTCCAAGTAAGGTGCGCAGCCCGCGGGAGTCTAAACGCCAGGCCGACTTTCCGTTGTAACATTCGCTTATCTGTGAACCGTTCAGATCGAGATCAATTCGCAGATTATTTGGGGCGTTGGTTTGAAAACGGAAGGTCCCCGCGCTTCCGGCCTGTGTCTTGGCGGTGCCGATCATCAAAGTGTTTTTTAGTCGGGTAATCGCCTTACCGCCTGATGCTTTCTTGAAGCGGTCGATGATCTTGCTTGCCGGCTGGTCTGCAACCGCGTGTGAGACGAAGAGTCCTAGAATCAACCCGAATGACAGGAGGAGTTTTTTCACTTGGGCCTTTAGCGTTTCGGAGATATTGTACACCCCGAATCCTTTGTGAGAACGGGGGGAAATGAGGTTGCCTGCAGTGTTTCTCTAGTATGATGCCCAAACTTCGCGACTTTGAGGACACACGAGTTTGTGTTTAATATCTTTTGCCATGGACTTCGAAGTCACCCGAACCTACCTCCAACTTGAGCGCCCGGGCGATCTTCACCCTGCAAGAGTCGATGATCCCCGAGTCCGAATCGATCGAGTGATGGAATGCCCGGCATCTTTTGCCCGCTTTCTATATGCCGAAGTAGGGCGGTTATATCACTGGATCGACCGGCTTCCGTGGACCGATGAAGAGATCCGCGCACATCTTGATCGTCCGGAGATAACGCTTTGGGTGATGTACTGTGAGGGCGCGCCCGCGGGTTACTTCGAACTCGAACAACATAAGGACGGCGCAACCGAGATTGCTTACTTCGGGCTGATGCAGGAATTCCTGGGCCGTGGTTTGGGCAAGCACCTTCTTACCGCCGCCGCGCAACAAGCCTGGAATGATGGAGCCAACCGAGTCTGGCTGCATACATGCACGCTGGATGATGCCGCAGCCTTGCCCAACTATTTGAAGCGAGGCTTTAAGGCTTTCAAACAGGAAAAGTATGTAACTCAAATCGCCGACGATGAGCAGCTACATGCCTTGAAATAAGGACCGCTAATCTGAATGAGCAACTGCGTATTCTGTAAGATCATCCAAGGCGAGCTTCCTTCGAGCATTGTTTATCGCGACGACTCCTGCACGGCTTTCATGGATATTCAACCCGTCAACCAGGGGCATGTCCTGGTAATTCCGAACAGTCATTTCCCTAACTTAGCCGATTTGGACGCCGATCTGGGGAGACATTTATTTGCCGCTGCACAACGGATCGCGGCGGCGCTTCGTCAGTGTGGAATAAGGTGCGAGGGAGTCAATCTGTTTCTAGCCGACGGTGAGGCCGCAGGGCAGGAAGTTTTCCACGCGCATCTCCATGTGTTTCCGAGATATAGAGGTGATGGGTTTGCATTGAGATTTCCGCCGGGCTACGGGAAAAAACCGGCGAGAGCGGAGCTGGATGCGTTAGCGAGTCGAATAAAAGCTGAGTTTCCTTATGACTGAGATCGGGAACCTCGTCGCGGATGGTTAATTGCTCGGACGTGACGCGGAGCCGCTATTGATAAGAGCACCGCTGCAGGCGCTGAGTTGGACGAGCACCGCTGCTTCTTTGAGTTCGAAAAGCTGGGTTAAAGCAACCGCGCGATCCAGATCTATCATACCCATCCAGCGAAAATCCCAGCTATTGAGTAATTTCTGCAGACCGATATTCACTTTTTCAGGCGCATTCGTTGTTCCGTCGAGTTCTCGGTCGAGAAATCGCTCTAGCTCGGGCACAAAGCCCGCCGAATTAAATTCGGCAATCGCGCGTTTCAAGTAATCGAAGCCTCGATTCTGATCAATCTTAGCTGCGAAGCCGGCCAACTCCATCGACCGAAGCGCTTTTTCAGTAGGCTCCGTTATTTCCGCGGCGCGCCTTTCATACTCATCGAAAACCAGCGAGGCCCGATCCTTATCCTTTTCGGCCAAACGTCCAATAAGCATGCCGACCATTAACTTATCAAAGCGTCTAATAACCGACACCGATCTCTCCGCCTGGTCGAGATCGCTCTCAGTCAGCGCCCTCATGGCATCGTTGGTGCGCTTGTCATCGATCTGACGGTGCAATGCACTCAACAGAGACGTCTGCATTTGCCCGTCGTCTATTTTTCCGATCATCGCGGCAGCGCGGTCGAAATCGTTGTTACTAATTAACTGGAGAACAGCTCGTTGGATTAAACGATTGCGCACCTTTGGATCCCGGATCCGTTCCGAAATAGCGGCGACGTCGTCAATCGCTGCCGGTTCCGTTAGAGTAAGGCATTCGCGTTGCTCGATTGGAACGCGATGAAACAGCGCAGTTACGCGGCTGCGAAAATCACTCGCTTTCCCAGACAGGTATCGATCTACATACGGTACGAGCACCTTGAGCATCGCAAAATCCAGCCATGTCCCCGCGTCGCAAGAAACTGCGTCATCTTTCGAGGTCCGATCGAGATATAAGCTCGCGACCTCATAGGCCAGGTCGATAAATTGACCGGCCACTGCGGGCGCCTTAGGGCTCACTTGTTCCTTGCCGTTGAGAGAGGAATACCGAAGCACCCCTTGACCGAATTGAGGAAAGACATAATCTGACATTCTGCGGATGTCTTGAAACGTGGGTCGTCCCTGTTTCGCTTTAGAGATTAACTGACCGAACAGTTCGTCGGCGGACACCGGATCCTTGAACCTGATCATACTCAAGAGGCCAATACCTAAGTTCAGGTCTCCACTTGCAACGACTGGTCTTGCCCAGGTCGCCGCACGTTGCGCGTCTCGTTGCGCGAAGTAAAACCCTAGTGAGAACTGCAAGTTTAGGAGCTCGTGATTAGTTCTTTGCGGCCTGTGGGCATCGTTTGAAATCTCTCCCAAAGCTTCCGCCAGTCTGCTGGCCCAATCCGGATCTCGTTGCAGGATCGCTTTTATCGATGCCATCCGCGGCGAGTAAGAGTTCAATTCAACCGGAGCGCCAACTTTTTCATTGGCAAGCTTCTCAGATGTTTTCAACGCGTTCGCAAAGAGCGCGCGAGCGCGCGGTTCGTCAAACCCCCAAAGCAGGTCAGCAACCTGCAGTTGAATAGCGATTCGAAGTGATGGATCTGAGAAACCCTTCTGGGCTTCGAGTATTCGATCCAGAACCTTTGTGACCTGTTGTTGCGTCTTATTTTGCGTTTGCGTTTTGTTAGCGACAGCGTTCTCAATTGCGCTCTTACCGGAAGGGCTTCGGATTACCGAGGAGTTTGCGAGAGGCAAAACGCTTAGAAGCAGGAGAGAAACGAGTTCTTGAGTTGTTATCATCCGCAGCTCCTTGACTCAATGAGCCTGCTTTTAGATTGATCTCAAGACACCTTGCCGGTTCGATGGTTATTGAAGCAAAACCAGTTGCGTGACAAACGAGCCATTCACATATTTATCATCTTGAGGGTCACAATCGATCGAGCGTTCACTTCAATGAAGTGCAGGCAAAACATTGCGTCCATATTCTTCCACCGTCTGTTCTTCGTCACCGCTCATTAAATAAATGTTGAATTGTGTCACGCCCGCCTCTTGCAGCGCTCTCAACTTTCTGACGTGCTGCTCGGCAGGACCGACAATGCAAAAGCGATCGACAATGTCATCCGTAACGAACTCAGCGTTTGAGCTTCCGACTTCGGCGTGATGGAGATAGTTGTACCCTTTGCGATCCTGAATGTATGAAGTCAACTCCTGTGGCAATTCTTCTGGTTGATACCGAGAAACTAGATCGACGACGTGATTTGAAACCAGCGCAGGAAACCAGCGAACCTGAGCTCGGGCCTTCACGAGATCGTCGGACACCCAAACCGGAGCCGCGCTCATCACTCGAATCTTTGAAAAATCGCGCCCGGCTTCTTCGGCACCCTCACGCACAAAACCTAAACACCATTTGATCAATGCCGGATCTGCGAATTGTAGAATCACGCCGTCGCCTATTTTCCCAGCGCATCGAAGCGCCTTCGGTCCGTAACCTGCAATCCAAGCTGGGGGGACGCCCGAGTCGGCCCAGGGCATCTGGATGTCGCGGCCTTCGTACTCGATTCTCTTCCGGGAGCACAGATCTCGCACCACGCTCACGGTTTCTTCCAATCGTTCCAGAGTCGTTGGCTTCTTTCCCATCACCCGGCGAGAGCTGTCGCCTCGCCCGATCCCCAGATCCATCCGGCCGCCTGAGATGCGGTTCAACGTCGCTAGAAGGCTCGCGGTAACAGTCGCGTCACGGACGGCGGGATTAGTAACGCAAGTCCCAATCCGCATTCGTTCGGTATTCACCGCCATCAGCGTCATCAGTGGATACGCTTCCTGCCAAAGTACGTGCGAGTCGAAAATCCATCCGTAGGCGAAGCCCGCGGCCTCTGCTTGTTTGGAAAGAGACACAATCCGCGTGTGTGGCATATCAGGTTTAAAGGTTATTGCAAATTCGAGCATGCGTATTCCTCGGAAATGGGTATGTTGTAGCTGAGCGCTGCCGACGATCAGCAGATTTGCATCGCTGGTCGTCTCGGCGGAGCTCTTGTTAGCGGTTATTCTTTTACGAGCGGATCGTAAGTCTCCGGACGGCGATCTCGGAAGAACTGCCAGACATTACGTACTTCGCGAATCTGATCAAGATCGAGGTCGGCCACCACGAGCTCGTCAGAATCACGAGACGCTTGGGCGATGATCTTTCCACGCGGATTACAAAAATAGCTCTTGCCGTAAAACTCCCCGATGTCCCAGGGCTCCTCGTGTCCTACACGATTGATGGCGCCGACGAAGTATCCGTTTGCCACCGCATGAGCCGGTTGCTCCAGCTCCCAAAGATACTCGGACAAGCCGGCCACCGTAGCTGATGGGTTGAACACTACTTCAGCGCCGTTCAAACCCAGCGCTCTGGCGCCTTCCGGGAAGTGACGGTCATAACAGATATACACACCGATTTTCGCGTGGGCGGTTTCAAAGGTTGGGTAACCGAGATTACCAGGCTTGAAGTAGTATTTCTCCCAAAAGCCTGGTTTTGTATGCGGTATGTGATTCTTCCGGTATTTGCCCAGATACTTCCCATCGGCGTCGATGACTGCGGCGGTGTTGTAGTAAACGCCGGTAATCTCCTCTTCGTAGATCGGAACGATCATGACCATCCCATGCTTCTTTGCCACTTCCTGCATAAGACGGACGGTGGGCCCGTCCGGTATCTTCTCGACCGATTCGTACCAGCGAGGTTCCTGTTCCGCACAAAAGTAGGGCGTAGTAAAAACTTCCTGCATGCAGATGATTTGCACCCCCTGCTCGGCCGCGTCATTTATGAATCTGAGATTCTTCTCGATGTTCGCCTGCTTGATCGTTTGAATGGGTTCGTCCACTGGACACGCGTTGGATACTTGAATCAGTCCGCATTTAACAATTCTAGACATAAACACTCCGTCGATCTGAGACTTCTAAAATTCAAGAATACCGTAGACTGTCGAGTCTGCGAGACGCCACGAATCCGATTATGAATCAGACTGGACAGTATACGGTACGCTTTAACGCTGGGCTTCAAATCGCAAAGTTAGGGTGGCATCCGGGTTCGAGACACGGCCTAAAACTTTACTTCCATGTCGGTCCAGGTTGTTTGCGGCAGGCCTGCTTCAAATGCCGGATCAAACTTATACTGAAGCGCGGTCTCGACCGCTCTTCGATCAAGCCCGTAGCCAAGCCGATGCGTTACGTACGCCCTTACGGCTTTGCCGTCCGCGCCAACCAGCACGCGCAGTTTCACTGTACCACCAGCTCGTGCTTTAAGTGATACATCGGTCGGTGCCGGACGCACTGATTTGTGTATCCCCACTGGACGCGTTTGAGGCGCAGTATAACGGTTGTCTCTAACGATGCCTGTTGCCCGACGCGGCCTGCTCGCTCCGGCTTCAGTGGCCCTCGAATGCGCTTCAGTTCTCAAGCTCTCGAGCGAGTACTGAACTGCCTGACGAAATGCCTGGCGCTGAGAGTCGTCTATCCGAAGCAGATCAAGCGTTGCCAGAGCACCTTGCAAATGTTCTTCGGCGTCGGGTTCACCGATCTGTCCTAACGCCCACACCGCGTCGTATCGAACATCAAACGAAGAATCGCCAAGTGCCTCGATCAACTCATCCACCGCACCCTCGTCTCTCATCAGTCCCAAAGCGAAAACCGCCGATGCCCGTACCTCCGGTTCGGCGTCGCCGGTTGCGAATGAGAGCGCCTCGGCCGCTTTTCGGTCGGCGATCATCCCGAGCGCAAACGCAGTTGAAGCACGCACCGAGGGTTCAGGATCGGCCAGAAGCGGAGTCAGCAAGGCTGTTGCGCTTGGATCGGAGATCTGTCCGAGCGCAAAGGCCGCTGCTTCACGCACCGAAGATTCCTTGTCCGACAGAGCCTCGACAAGCCCTCGGACGGCTCCTCTTGCTCGAATAATTCCGAGCTCATCGGCGGCATTTCGCCTCTCACTTTTGTCTTTGCTCCTCAAAGACGCAAGGAGCACAGGCGAAGCCAGACCAGGTTTCTCCTGAGCGGTTAGGAATCCTCCAGGCGTCAACAGCAGTATCAGCCCATTAACCGCGAGTCGTCGAATCAGTTTGTGGTCGACGGCAAACTTATTTGAAAGACAGCTTATTGGCAGAAGTAGTCTGGTGTACAGAAACATATTGCGAATTGTAGCCGGCCTTGGATTTCAATTCAGAGGGCGGCGATTATGTTATCAGAATATGTTCAGTAAGGTAACGGTAATAGTATGACGTTCTGATCTCAACGGAAGTGTACGCGGTGCGGACGTTGGATGTTTCGGGCGGTCTATCGATAGGGGACCGCCTACGCTGCCTGCCGCGACAGTACACCGCTATGAAATCAACCTCAAAGCTATGCAGTTTAATTCAGCATTCCCTTATTGAGCTTATTCCGCTCGGTCTAATCACCTTCAGCGTTTGCATTTGCTTCAAAGGCGCCCGCCGGCACGACCGGAGTGGCTTTCATGAGCGCCAAATACACCGCCCCTGCAGCGAAGAGTCCTACGAACCATGCATAGTCATAGAGGGGTCTCAGTGGCGGTATCACCAAACCTCCCCATGCAAGCGCACACCCCACTAAAGTCGCCACCACCGCGCGCCAGTTCCATCCACCGGAGTAAGTGTATTTCCCTTGAACCTTATACAGATCGGCCAATTCGAGCTGCTTATGACGAAACAACCAGTAGTCCGCGATCAGCACACCCGCGATTGAACCCAGGCCGCCGGAATATCCCCCCAACCACTGAAAGATGTATCCCGATGGGTCTGCCAACAGGCGCCAGGGCTGCATAATGATCCCCAAAATACCGGTAATCAGTCCGCCCAGCCGAAAGGTAATTACACGAGGAAACGCATTCGCAAAGTCATTAGCGGGAGAGACGACGTTTGCGGCGATGTTTACCGACAGGGTAGCGACTATAACGGTGAACATTGAAATCGCCACAACGACCGGTTGAGTAAACTGACCAACTAGCTGCACCGGGTCCCAGATGGTGCGGCCAAAAATAACAGCTGAAGCGGAAGTAATGATAACCCCCATTGCTGCGAAGACAACCATTGTCGCCGGCAAGGCGACTGTTTGCCCTATTGTCTGGTCTCGTTGGCTTCGACTAAAGCGGGTGAAGTCCGGCATGTTCAGTGAGAGCGTCGACCAGTAGCCAATCATACCGGTGAGCGATGGAATAAAGACCTTCCAAAATGCTCCGAAACTTCCAAACTTGTCTTCGCCGTGCATTATCGCGCCCAGTCCTTTTGCCTTCCACAGAACCCAAGCCAGTAACACCGCGGCCATAATCAACACAAACGGAGCGGCCCAGTTCTCAACTCGGCGCAGCAAGTCCATCCCGCGATAAATGATATAGATGTTTAATAACCAGAAGAGTAGAAACGAAATGTATTCGGTTGGGCTATGACCGGCCAAAAAACCGGGACTTTGGATTTTATCGCCAAGTAATGTTTGCCACCCTGGCCATATCACTCTAAGAAGAGTATTTACGGCTTCGCCGCCGATCCATGCTTGTATTCCAAACCAACCACAGGCGACAAGAGCCCGCATAATAGCCGGGAGATTTGAACCTAACGTTCCATAGCTTGCACGCGCAAAAACAGGAAAAGGGATTCCGTACTTCGTGCCGGCATGAGAGTTCAATAGAATCGGCGCGAGCACAATCGTATTTCCCAGCAGAATCGTCATGAGCGCTTGCCACCAATTCATTCCAAGATCGATGAGGCTGGAGGCGAGCATGTACGTCGGGATGCAATGCGCCATACTGATCCAAAGCGCGGCGTAGTTATAGGTGGTCCAATTGCGCTTGAGGATAGGAACCGGCTCGAGATCCCGGTTCCAAAGTGGACTGTCGGATACATCTTCCTCGAGCTCGACAAAATCGGGCTTGAACAGAGTATGACCCTTGGCTGACATTTTGATCCTCCGGATGTATGAGGGCTTTGGCGCATTGTATCAGTGATCAATGGCCTATTCACTATCTTTCTTTAGTATGGAAAATATCGAAGTATGAATCGCTACGTTGAGATGCCGGCGCGTGCTGCACAGGTCTGAATGAGAACGGAAGGGCACAAGGCCTGTGTCGCTGAATGCGCTCGGATCAAGCCTCCATAGATCTGACGGGTTCGAGAGGTCGCTCGCGATGGAGCAGCACCCAATCGCCGTTCTCAGCCAAAGCTTCGATGCCAAGTTCTTTAATCAGAGATGCCGCTTTCTGATAGTCTATCGGGTATCGAAAACCGCTCAAACGGACCGAGGCATTTTTAAAGATGATTGCCATTCGAGCATACTGTTTCGCTTGTTCAGAAAACGCGCGCTTTTCGGCGTAATAGTGCAGCAGGCCTCCAACAACCGCGGTCATTCCGATGGCCGCTATCAAGAGCTCGGCCTCATCTATCTTAAGTCTCATCGTAGACCAAAAAGGAAGCGCGTGAGGAACAGCAAAGACCAGCCCTGCTAACAGGAGACCGCCGGCGATGCCAATGAACAAATTGTTCAGCGGTTTATGGGTCAATCCTTCGAGCTGAGTTCTTAACGCGTCAATCGGCGATTCTGCGCCGCCATTCGACACACTTAACAGAGCTGAACTGTCTTCAGTCACCACTTCCTCTCGCACGCTCTTGTATTGTTCTGATATCTGTCGAATTAATTGGAACAGAAAGAACAGCAGCACAATCGCAATCACTAACGCAAAGATCTGGCTGAATACCTCTGAGCTCTCAGAGATTGTCTCCGCGAACCCGCGAACCAGCTCCGAATAAAGAAACTCCATTAACACGTAAATCGCCAGCAACAGGCTTATCAACAGAAATCCTTCGCCTATATATCGATAGATAATCAATTCCTTGCGATTTGCCGGAGCTTTTTCGCTAAAAAACCTTTCCTGATTCTTTATCCATCGTTCTAATACCAGCGGCATATTTTCTTTGCTGGCCGGTTCAGTGCGCAACGCGCAGGCGCGGATTACATTGCGTATCCAATCCAGCTCGCTGGTCTGTTTCAGCAGATAGTACTCGGCTGCAGAGCTGTCTAGTCCTGCCAGCCTCCAGAAAAACTGTACCCTCAACCCCTCGGCGATCGCCCGGTAGTCCTGATACTTATTCTGGTAATCGAGTCGCTGGGCGTTGACGTAGTACCGAAATGCAACCGCCACCGCCAGAAAATAGAGCGCTAGCGGCCAGGGCGCTGCTTCGTGGACCAGGAGATGGGCGTAAGCAATAAACGAGCCGGCAGCAAGAAACGCCAAAATACACAGGTTTCGTAGAGTGCGCGCCGTGCGAGACTGGAAATGCATCGCAAGGCAATCAGCATTGTGATAACACCGCCGCATTTCTTGAAGGCCCCTGCTCAGCGCGCGGGCCTCGTCATCCTTCAAAAGCCATTCTCGGCTTTCTTCGACATATTTTGCTTGTGTTGGATCACCGCTGACTGCCAATGCGTGCACATTCATTTTTTCCACGTGCAGCTGCATTCGTGAGTAGAAACTCCTGCCCAACTGATGATCGCCATCGAACTCTTCGGGAAGGAGAAGCTTAGGTTCAGCAACAGCTTCAGTTGAAATAAATATTTGATAGACCGGACCAGTATCGGGTGGATACAACGCGTTTCGTCTTAGCCAAAACGGCTCAGTCATCTTCTCGAGACGCGCCTCAAGGTTATTGCCGGACGCGGCGTCCTGATCGAGTCTTCCATTCAACTTGAACTCGATGATATGGGCGATATTCACTTGATGATCCGAAAGATCTTCATCGTCGTGTTGCAGTGCGATCAGGATATCGGAATATCGCGCGATGTAAGCTTCGGTTAGCGCTCGCTGAGATCGGCGTGTAACGTCACCATCGGCGTGTTCGTCACCAAAGCTCGACAGGGCCGGAACGGTGAACCATCTGACTGCGTTCCGTTCTATCCATTCTATATGCTCGGAATCAAATGAGCTGGTTGGTTCTGGCAAAGGCACGATAAGTTCGATTCCGGATTCGATTGCGCTGTCAAGGATTGCGCGATTGACTCGATCGGTAACGCTGGAAATGAGTATCAGCGGAGTGTGGGGATATCGAAGCGTGACTTCGGTTTGAAGTACGTTGTTCAATCGCTTGGCGATGGCAGTCTGGTTATCGCACGATCTGGCACGGCCGACGACCCCAATGACCAACGGCAAGAGACCTGAAGCTGGGTCGGGTTTGACAGTATCACCCATCACAATCGTCCGGGTCGAGGTTCTAAGTCTTCGCGCTCCGCCCAGGGCCAAAAGGCTATAACGATGTCATTCCTGACGGAGAGAGATTCCACGATTGCCCTGAGCAATTCGGATGTTGTCGATTTACGTTGCCCTATCGAACACTATTTCATAACCCGCTTTCTGAAGTAGCTTGCGATAGTTTCTTACTGACACTCGGTCTTTATTCTTCTCTGACTCCGGCAGGTCCGAGTAACGAATCAGCAGCGGATGCTTCTTGCGTTCATCATCACGATTTGGATCATAACTCCAACCGTTCCTTATGCGTTGGTACATCCAGAGGTCATGTTCTGCTTCTGCCAACCGCTCCAAATGATGCTCGATTTGCCGGTCAATTTGGTCCTGGGCCCCACTAATCTCGTTGTTGATCGTCGGATGGTGTTTTACTACCGACAGACCAGCCAATGCGATAACTTCCGGAATGCGTCGCGCCGCGGCACGATTGTCTTCTCGCTCGGATTCTGTTAGATCCGCCCACGGACGATTAAGCTTGTTCGTACTTGACGCCGTTGCGCGCCACACATCGTGGATAGCTTCGGCGGTCGCCGGTATCGCCTCGGAAACAACGAAATCCTCACCTGAAACCAACAGCTTTTCAAAGGAAAGCTCGGGATGTGCATTATCCGTGTCAACATGCATAGCAATCTGACTTACAGGTGGCAGAGCGGAGCGCCGGATCGGCCCGGAGCCTGAACCAGGGCGCAGTGAAGTGACTAGTTTCTCGAGTGATCGCGCGCCATGTTTGAAACTCCTCACTCGCAACAGCGCATCCAGCAATTGAGGGTCAAAATCCAGCCGTGCATTTTCAGAAACATTCAGCAGCGCCCGGATCAGCAGTGCACGCCTCAGAGGCGCACAAACATCGCTCGCATCTGGAACCCATTGAGTTATCGGTGGGCTCCCGGATGTACATCGTATCTGTCGTTGGTTCGGACCTGGCACGTTATAAAACGCATCCAGCCTGCTGTGAAAATCAGGCCCTTTCTTCAGGCGATAGGTTCGATAAGCCGCAATGTCCGATTTCTCGGGGCCAAATTCCTCAAATGTAGAGCTGGTGCCGCCGGCGAACACAAAAACGCACTTTCCGATCGCATGATTAAGCTGCCCGTCCTGAAATCTGCCGTCCTGCATTGGCGCCAAAAGATACTGAAGCCACTCATACTCCTTTGAATCAAACTCATCCCAGAAGACCACAGGCGTAAGTCCACTCAGCACCAGGTCTCGAACCTGATGAAAGGCGCCGATCAGATCTCTCGTGTCTTTGAATTGCGATAGATTGAATGAGAGCCAGGACTTCTCGCCAAAGATCTCGTTTGCAATCTGTTTTACTCCGAAGGATTTCCCGGCACCTGGAGGACCGAACACCCCAACCGAAAGCGGTTTATCAGCCTTCTGCTGTTGCCGGTAGCTCAGCATTGTACGGCGAATGTTTCTGAGAGCCTCTATCTCGAACCGGTCGGCAGTAAGCAGTCCTCCAAACTTCGCGTGCGGTAACCGTTGTATTGCTGACCGGCCCTGCAGTACGACCTGTCTGGCAAGGCCCAGCAAAGAAGGAACCTGTTCACCGGCAAACGGACTCTGTGACATCTCCACAATCCGCCACGAGGACTCCGCAGGGCCTGACTCATAAGCTTTCTTTTCGGTCTCGCTCCAGGGCACCCGAGTGTAAGAGAACTTACCGCTCCCCTTTAAAAGTACCGCAGCCAGCCGTTGTGCGGGGAAACCCCCCGGAGGATCATCCGACACTGCGCCGTGGCCCAACAATAGAAGATCGCGCATCGCCGCCAGCCCTGCTGCTATCGCCGGTCCAAATGCAGGGCGGTTGGAGTCGTGAATCAAAACTCGCGCGATCGAGACTACCAAGCAGTGAAGATATCCAAATGCTTTTCCATCGAACTTGTCGGCCCACTCGCCGTGGGCACCTTCGGAGTCGTAGATGAGCGTGACACGAGGATGATCCCGATCGCTGTTGTCCAGCCAAAGCGCTCCATCTGCAGAGAACGTAATCACCAGGTGATGAGGGATTGTTGCGAGCGTTCTCAAGATCGGATGATTAGAGAGCGACGTACGGACGTCCTCGACGGTCCTTTCCCACGACAGCCCTCTGCTCAAACTCACGCATTCAGCGCGCAGGTCATTTGCGGAAACAACGCAAATCAACCTCTGTCCAAAAGTGCCGGAGAGCGCGTGCCAGAGATCTCCGCGGCAGAGAGGACCGCTCATCTTTAGAAGTATCCAATCGGGATTTGATTTACCTGCTACAGGCAGCAACCACTTTTCGGCTTGGTCCTTATGTCGAAAAGCAAAACCGACGTCGTCAATGATCAGAAGATTCTCGGGCTCGGAAAAATCCAGTCTTGTTTTCAGACTGTTCTGAGTTGCTTCAATATCGCCGTAACCTAGAAGCGCGTTTGCGCGCCACACCTTCTCTTTGCCCGCCACCGGGTCTTTCGGAAAGGGTTTCCAGGTTGCCATCGAATGATTTCGTGATGGTGTGCCGTGTATTTCGGGAAGCTCTATAGCAAGTCGAAGCGAACACGTTTCTTCACGCGCAGGTTCAATCTCGCTGAGCTGTTTCTCCGCAGCTTCCAGCGAGTTCTTCGCCGTTGCAACGATATCGCTGACGCCTTGATGCTGCACGTCTCGTAGCCGATTCCACGCTTTTCGAACGTTTTCTTCAGCGGCGAGTCGCGGTTGTGCCTTTGCAGCTTCCAAAAGTGATTCCAGCAGCCGGTGCAGGCGAGCCGCGCCACCGTGTTCACGAACTACGCGAAATCCGCTTCGATCGTAGGCTGCGGCTGTAGTTCGCTCGCCCTCGTAGATGTGATGATCGACAGTCACATCGCCGGTGACTGTTATTTTAAACACGCCGCGGCTTGTTGCGTTTTGCGATGATGTGCTCATTAGCTTGGCTCACTTTTCAGGTGGGACTATTCGGTAGCCCAAACGCAGGATTGCTTTCAACGTTCCCAAAGCGGTCAGACGGTCAAATTCCTTTTCACTCTCGGGTAATTGATTATAGGGGACCAGACACGGATGTTTCTTACCTCGATCATTTCGTTCGGGACCGTAGCTCCAGCCCTGGGCTAACCGCTCTGCTGCCCACATATCGTGCGCGTTCTCCGCAAGTTTTTCAGAAAGCGCGGTCAGTTCCGGTGGCAGCGAAATCGATTTGATATCAATAGGCTTCGGTGTATACGACATAGCGCCAAGAGTACTACAACCCTTCCATCATTGAATAGAAGCAAAAGGCAATGGCTGGGGTCCTGACTTAACACGGAATTGGGAATAGAATCGGCTCACGCGGGCTTTTAAAATCGGGCGGATCTGGTCGAGGAGTTCTCTCCGGCTTCCGGTGTCTATATGTGAACAATATGTGGAAAAGATTTTGATATTCCGTTGAAAATCCACGGATTGCGCAGATTCGCGGAACAACAACTTCTTGTTATCCGCTGAACGCTCCGCGCCGGAGAAACTGCCCGTCACCCGGTTTGCCCAAATATTTACCGTTCTCAATTATTACCCTGCCGCGTGACAAAACGGTTTTGGTTACTCCCTTCACTTTCATTCCTTCATAGGCGCTGTAATCGACGTTCATGTGATGGGCTGCTGCAGTGATGGTCATCTCCTGATTTGGATCGAAAATCACGATATCGGCGTCGGAGCCTACGGCGATGGTGCCTTTTCGGGGGAATAATCCGAACAGCTTTGCTGCGGCGGTTGATGTCAACTCAACAAATCGATTCAAACCAACCCTGCCCTCCGCAACGCCGCCGTTGTAAATAAGACTCATTCTGTGTTCTACCCCGGGCCCACCATTCGGTATTTTGGTGAAGTCGTTGAGACCGAGCTCCTTCTCCTTCATACAGAACGGGCAGTGATCGGTTGAGATGACCTGCAAATCGTTTCCTCGAAGTCCCTGCCACAATTTGTCCTGATTCCATTTCTCTCGAAGGGGCGGCGTCATGACCCATTTAGCTCCCTCGAACCCTTCACGTTCGTACAGCGAGTAGTCAAGGAAGAGATATTGTGGGCAGGTCTCTGCATAGGCGGGCAGTCCGTTGTCGCGAGCTTCGCGTACCTCGTCGAGGGCATCAGAACAGCTCAGGTGGACTATGTAAACGGGGGCATCAGCCATCTCGGCGATGGCAATGGCTCTGTGTACCCCTTCGGCTTCGGCTTTTGTCGGACGAGTCAAAGCGTGATATTTCGGTGCGGTTTTGCCTTCCGCCAAGGCGTGCTTGATGATCTCGTTGATCACGATACCGTTTTCTGCGTGCATGCATATCAAGCCGCCCCACTGGCCTGCATTTTTCATTGCTCGATAAATCGTGGCGTCATCGACTAGAAACACTCCGGGATAGGCCATGAAAAGTTTGAAACTCATCACACCCTCGTTGATGAGCTGACGCATCTCCGGGACTCTTTCGTCGGGAAGATCGGTGGTGATCAGATGAAAACCATAGTCGATTGCGGTTTTGCCCTCGGCCTTCTGGTGCCAGTTGTCAACCGCCTGTATCAGCGATTCGCCGTGATACTGAACAGCGAAATCGATGATGGTAGTCGTACCGCCGTGTCCGGCTGCAATTGTTCCGCTGCCAAAGTCGTCCGAGGCGAAGGTCCCGCCGAACGGCAATTCCATATGAGTATGGGGATCGATACCGCCAGGGATGACCAGATTACCTGAAGCATCAATGACTCTGTCCGCCTGGATATCCAGAGTGTTGCCGATGACCGCAATTTTGTCGTCTTCAATCAAAACATCCGCGTAATAGTTATCGACCGCGGTTACGACATTGCCATTCTTTATCAAGGTTTTCATAAGAACGCTTTTCACCTCTCGGATGGGATTTTGCGGAACAAGTCTATATAGATCGGAATTGGGCAGGCAAATTAAACTACCAGGTCTGGTGGGCGTCAATGCTGCGTGGAAAAACACGAGTCCATTCAGGTGAGAGACCGTGAAAAATTAGCAATCCCAACATGGCGTGGGGCTGTACCAAAACTGCCAACAGCCACAGTTGGCAGTGTGGATTCTTTAACTTCGACCTAGGAAGTGGAATGTGAAGAACGTGAAAAACTTCCTTCTTATAAAGTGAACAGTCAGCGGTGTGGCGGCGAGACTGGGCAGAATCTCCCGACACCCCATGTCAACTACCGCTTTGATCCCCTCCTGCCCTTCCATACTCCCTCTCACTTAGATAGAATCTCCGCCGGTAAAGGGACCCAACCGCCCGGTCGGTCGGTCTCGGTTCCGGACATCGTTGCTGTTCACTCTGACTGATCAAGCGATCGAAGAGAAGCCTCGTGTTTCGCTTATTGTTTGATAGAATCGTCGGCGCAATCACCGGTCGTTCAGCAGTGGACGCTTCTGATATTCCGCATCGCTTTAGGACCAGCTGGAGGTAAGAATGAAAACCAGGCAAGCGCAGGACCCCGCAAGACCTTTCTTAGAACGGCGTAACTTTCTGACATCTGCTGCTTGGGTTGCTGGCTGGGCTGCCACAGGCTCTTTTCTACCTGCTGGATTAAGCCAGGCTCTCGCGTCCGGCAGAGACGGCGCCACTCCGGTTGTAACCACCCGTTCCGGAAAACTTCGCGGCAGAGTCGTCAACGGCGTAAATGAGTTTAAGGGCATCCCATATGGAGCTCCGACTGGAGGAGCGAACCGATTTATGCCGCCCAAGCCTGCGGAGCCGTGGTCAGGAGTGAAGGATGTCTTTGAGTTCGGGCATTATGCCCCTCAATCAAACAGACCTCGCGGCGAAAAGCAGCGGCAGTTTTTTAAGACATTAGGCGCAACCAAGCCCAACGATTCCAGTGAAGACTGTCTTTATCTCAACGTTTGGACACGCGGCGTAAACGATGGGCGAAAACGGCCGGTAATGGTTTGGTTTCACGGCGGAGGATATGACCAGGGAACCGGTGGCTCGATAGGCTATGACGGTGCGGGTCTGGCGCGTTATCAGGATGTAGTCGTCGTTACCGTGAACCACCGCTTGAATGTGCTGGGATATCTCTTTCTTGGAGACGCCGGCGGGCCAGGTTTTGAGGGCTCTGCCAACATCGGCCAGCTTGATCTGGTTGCGGCGCTCAAGTGGGTTCGAGACAACATCAGCTCCTTTGGCGGAGATCCCATCAAGGTGCTTATTTTTGGGCAGTCTGGAGGGGGAGGCAAGGTTTCGACGATGTTGGGGATGCCCGCAGCCCAGGGACTCTTCCAACGTGCGATCATCGAGAGCGGCGCTGCGCTTCGAGGGGGACTTCGAGATGCTGCTACCAAAACCGCCGAAACATTGTTGAAGGATCTGGGCTTGACCAAAGGGCAGGGCCGCGAGCTCCAGAATATACCTCTCGACAGACTAATGGATGCCGGAAACAAGGCACGGTTTGGTCCGGTCGTCGACGGCACGGTTCTGCCCGCGCACCCGTTTGATCCGGTTGCCAGTCCGCTATCCGCGGATGTACCGGTGATAGTCGGTTACACGAGAACCGAACGGACGGTCTACGAGATTGATTCTCCCGGCTACGGCAAGCTCGATGATGCCGGTCTGCTGGATGCCACGCGCAAACTATTGGGAGACTCGGCGGAGAGCATCATCGAGAGCTATCGAAAGAAGTATCCCAGGGCAACCGCGTACGAACTTTCCACAAATATCTCGGGCGATGCAGGCGCAATAAGCTCGATCCGGCTTGCGGAGCGTCATTCGGCGTTGGGCAAAGCGCCGACTTATTTGTATATATTTGCCTGGGAAACTCCAGTCATGGGTTTAAGGGCGCCTCATACACTAGAGATACCATTCGTCTTCAACCACATCGATGTTAGCGAAAGCATGGTCGGCTCTATTGGCCCTGGAATGCGCAAGCTCGAAGCGGATTGCGCGGGTGCCTGGGCGGCAATGGCAAAAAACGGTAATCCGAATCACAATGGGTTCCCGAACTGGCCCGCATATTCAAAAGACAAACGGGCGGTGATGATTTTCGACACCCCTTGCAGGGTTGAATCGGATCCAACTGGCGAAGTAAGGAAGATAATCGAGAAGCGCGGTGTAAACCCTGGCGGTCCGCTACCGGCGCCAGGAAATCAGTGACTGGAATACTCACTAGCGAGAAGATCGCCAAACAAGGCGAGACGTCTTGTTCGGGGAACAAACAAGAACTGGAGGAGAGAACGATGAGAAAGCTGTTCACCTATGTCACCACGTTGGTAGCAAGCGTTTTGGTAACATTCACCGGGTATGCCCGGCCTCAGGAGCAATTCTTCAGATTTACTGGTACCACGTGCACTCCATCTCCTTACCTCCATTGTCCGGATAGCGAGTGCTCCGGTGCGATGGTAGTCAATCAGGGGAATGTGGTTGAGATGAAAACTCGCCGCACTTATTTTCTCGATTACCCCTGCGATCTGAAACCGGGCGAGAAGGTGACCTTTGTTTTGAGCCTGCACGGCGCCGGCTCTTACGGGAATTGGCAGCGGAACTACTTTCCAATCATGGATTACAAGGACAAGTATCGGCTGGTGATTGCGACTCCAAACTCGCCAACAAGGTCGTGGTCGGATGCCGACGATCAGTACCTTCACAACATCGTGGATTTTGTCACCGAACAAATCGGGAAGGAGAACATAAAGGCATTTTGGCTTGTTGGGCATTCCCAAGGGGGCCTCACATCGAACCGTTTGATTCGGACGGACTATTTTAAGGACAAGGTTGACGGCTGGCTCAGTTTGTCTGGGGGGCGTCTCGGCGGAAACCCTGGCCGAGGCGCGACGTTTGCCCCGACGGGTCCAGCTCCTGGCGCGACGCCGGCTGGCGGCGCCCCGGCTGCTCCTGGCGCCGCTCGCCCAGGTGCTCCGGGAGCTAGTCCAGCCGGCGTCCCGCCGGGAATGACCGCGGCGATGGCCGCATTGAGGGAGCTTCCCAGCAATGATTTCTCGTTTATTTACGAATCGGGACGGCGTGAGATGGATGACAAAGGGCTACCTGAGAACTCGGAGTGGGCGAAGAAGTACAACTGCGGCCCTCGCAGCAGCTCACGCGAAGTAGTCGATACGAAGCCGGGCTACGTATATGACAGCTCGCGTTTGAATCAGCTTCGCCCGGGGTGGGGACTTTTGCCGGCAGGTGGCAAAGCCGAAGTCTACACCTACCCCGACTGTAAGGACGGCCGAGTCGTCGCCGACGTTGTTCGAATAGACAAAGGGCACACCGAAGGCCTCGAGCCAAAAGTCACCGAAGAGCTGGTCAAGCTTATCGTCTCAGCAAAAGGCGGAAAGATGCAGCAGATGCACTGAACGCTGTTCATCCTAACAACATATTGGTCCTATCACTGATCAAAAGGAGCAATCACAATGCGACGGTTTGTCTTCGTTTTAGCATTAATTGTCGGTTTTACGGTTGAGAATGCGAGCGCTCAGACGCAGAATCAATCAACCGCTCCTACTGCCAGCAAGAATGACTACAGTGAAGCCAAAACCTGGTTATGCCGGCCGGGGAGACAAGATGCCTGTGCGGTAGATCTCTCCACAACCGTTGTCAGCGCTGATGGCAAGTTGTCAGTCGAGAAGTGGGCGCCAAATCCCAAGGCCGCGATCGACTGCTTTTATGTTTATCCAACCGTCTCGAATGATCCCACTCCGAACAGCGATATGAATCCCGGTCCGGAGGAGCTATCGGTGATTCGATCGCAATTTGCGCGATTTGGGTCTGAGTGCCGGGTGTTCGCTCCGCTCTACCGGCAGGTGACGTTGACCGCGCTGCGTGCCGGTATCGCGGGACGGCCGATGGCCGTCGACCGCGTGCTTGGTTACAACGATGTTGTTGACGCGTGGAAATATTATCTCGAACACGACAATCAAGGTCGTGGAGTTGTATTGATTGGGCATTCGCAAGGTTCCGGTGTGCTGACACAATTAATTCGGAATGAGATCGACGGCAAGCCGGTTCAGGAGCGGCTCATCTCCGCGCTTCTGCTTGGCACAAGTTTGTCAGTGCCAAAAGACAGGGATGTCGGTGGTGCTTTCAAACAGATTCCGGTATGCAAATCGGCGTCACAGACCGGATGCGTCATAGCCTACGCATCATTTCGTTCAACCGTGCCGCCTCCTGCCAATACGAGATTCGGACGCGTAAGAGAGGAGGGAATGGTTGCAGTCTGTGCTAATCCAGCGGCGCTGGGCGGGGGTAGGGGCGCCCTTCATTCCTATCTCAGTGCTGCAGGACGCGGTAACGGATCGTCCGCTGAGCCGAGATCCTGGGTGACTCCGCCTCAGCCGGTCACTACGCCGTTCGTAAGCGTACCGGGGTTGCTTACCGCAGAATGCGTTTCAAATGAAAAGGGTTCGTATCTCGAGATCACCGTCCACGGTAATCCCGCGGATCCACGCACCGACGACATCGTCGGAGATGTGGTGACCGGCGGGCAGGTTCAAGCCGATTGGGGCTTGCACTTGATCGATGTGAATTTAGCGATGGGCAATTTGCTGGACGTTGTTCGCGCTCAATCGAAGGCATACCTGTCTAAGAAGAAAAAATAGGTCCGATAGGTCCTATATTCCTATTCGTCCTATAGGTCCTCACAAAGGAGCGTTAGTCATGAAAAAGATTCAGCCCGTTTCGAACCCAACGTTTTACAGCTCAACCCGACGAGGTTTTCTAAAAGGGTTATCATTCGCGGTTGCATCAGTGGGAGCAGGCTCGTCGCTCATACGGAATGTGAACGCTCAATCAGCCGCTCCCTCCCCCACCGCAAGCCAGGGCGCCGCCACCAGCAATCCACTCTTTCACGTGGTTGAGACTGCATATGGAAAAGTTCAGGGAATTGCGACGGCTGGGATCAAGGAATTCAAAGGCATTCCTTACGGCGCGCCTACCGGCGGAAAAAATCGATTTATGCCGCCAAAAAAACCGGCATCATGGGCAGGAATCCGCGAATGTTTCTCTCACGGCCAATGCTGCCCGCAGACCCTTTCCAACCTGCGTTCGGAATACGGGATGATGATCCAATGGGACCAGCACTCAGGCGGGATGGGCGAAGACTGTCTGGTGCTCAACGTCTGGACCCCTGGGGTGAACGACAATGGAAAGAGAGCAGTGCTCGTATCGTTTCACGGCGGCGGATACACCACCGGTTCCGGTAACGCACCAGGATTTGATGGAGCTCAATTGGCGCTGTTCGGAGATGTAGTGGTCGTCACCGTCAATCACCGCCTGGCAAGCTACGGGTATACACATCTCGCCGATCTAGGTGCTCCTCCGGAGTTCGCATTCTCGGGCGTTACCGGCATCATGGATCTCGTAGCATCGCTCCAATGGGTTCACGAAAACATCGCCAATTTTGGAGGCGACCCGACTCGTGTCATGATCTTCGGCCAGTCCGGCGGTGGGGCGAAAACCTCGACAGTGCTTGCTACGCCTTCTGCCAAAGGTCTTTTTCATCGTGCAGCAGTCCAAAGTGGCTCCTCTTTGAGACTCACCACTCGCGAAGCTGCTACGAAAACGGCGGAACAACTTCTTTCAAGGCTGGAAATACCTAAATCTCGAATCGCCGACATTCAAAAAATCTCGTGGCAGCAACTGCTGGAAGCGCAAACCGGGATTACCGGCTTCGCGCCAGTGATGGACGGCACCGTACTTCCGCACCATCAGTTTGATCCGGTCGCGCCCCCCGAGTCCGCGGATGTCCCGATGATCATATCAACTACTCTTGAAGATGCTGCACTGAGCCTTACGAATTTCAACGTCGATGAAGCGGGACTGAAGTCCATACTAAGCCAACGATACGCCGAGAAGGCGGACGAAATTCTGGCAATGTATAAACGGCGCTACCCGCAGAAATCGGCTTTCCTGCTACAGGCACAGATTTTTACCGACTCCGGATTCCGTCGGTCGGCGATCACTCAAGCCGAACGGAAAGCAGCATTGGGGAAAGCGCCAGCTTACATGTATCTCTGGTCCTGGGTGAGCCCAGGTCATGGCGGCAAATTCGGCGCAGTTCACGGCACGGACGTTTCGGCGTCATTTCATAACATTCGCGACAACATTGTGGGCGTTGGGAATGCTATCGGAAAGGTCATGTGCGATAGATTGTCATCCGCCTGGGCGGCATTCGCAAAGACCGGCGATCCCAACAACTCAATGATCCCGAGTTGGCCTGCATATGATAGCGCAACGCGCGCAACGATGGTTTTTGACACTGATACGCGGGTCGAGAATGATCCGAGAGGAGAAATCAGGAAGTTCTGGGAATCGATGCCTCCGCCTCGCGGCATCGCCGGTTAATGCGGTAGGCCTTCATTCTGCCTGTAACTGGTCCATTCGAGCAGTCTATGAGAAACTGAAGCGGTTACAACCACGCGTAGACTCAGGTAAAAACGGAGGAATGTAAATGCGAGCATCGATACCTTTGCGTGTATTGCTGTATCTGTTCATCATCGGCCTCGCTTCCTCTTCGCCTGGGGCGAGCAACGGCGACCAGAAGGGCGAATGGCGGTTCTATGGAGGCAACCAAGCCAGCACGAAATACTCACCACTCGATCAAATCAACAGGGACAACGTCAATAAATTAAAGGTTGCGTGGACTTGGGAATCGCCAGACTTGAAAGTGCTCGCACAGAACCCGAAGCTATACACGCTCGGTCATGAAGCCACGCCGCTAATGATTGGGGGCGTGCTTTACATTAGCACAAGTTTGAGCCAGGTAGCCGCGATCGATGCGACCACCGGAAAGACTATTTGGGTCTACGATCCGGAGAGTTACAAGACTGGACAGCCTACCAATTTAGGGTTCTTGCATCGCGGCGTAGCTTACTGGACCGACGGCAAGTCTGAACGGGTTTTTATTGGGACTTGTGACGCATTCCTCGTTGCGCTCGACGCAAAAACTGGAAAAACGGTTGCCGATTTTGGCGAGAATGGGAGAGTGAATCTCACTAAGGCAATTCCATATGCAATCAATGCGAAGAACTACGCTGTCTCATCCCCTCCAATGATCTGCCGCGACGTCGTGGTCGTAGGTTGTTCGATCAACGACGGTCCTCTAAATAAGGAAATGCCGCGTGGCGACATTCAAGCTTTTGACGTGCGAACCGGCAAACCGGCATGGATATTTCACACTGTTCCGCAGGCAGGAGAATTCGGCAACGAAACCTGGGAGGACGAATCCTGGAAATATACAGGTAATACCAACAACTGGACGCTGATGAGCGCCGACGAAGAGTTGGGCTACCTTTACATTCCCACCGGAACTCCGACAAATGATTGGTATGGCGGTCACCGTCTTGGAAACAACCTCTTTGCTGAAAGCTTAATTTGTCTGGAGGCAAAAACCGGCAAACGCATTTGGCACTATCAGACGGTCCATCACGGCGTTTGGGACTACGATCTTCCTGCGGCGCCGGTGCTATGCAACATAAAGGTGAACGGCAAACAGATCAGGGCCGTTGCCCAAATCACCAAGACAGGATACTGCTTTGTCTTCGATCGTGTTAACGGAAAGCCAGTCTGGCCGATCGAGGAGCGTCCGGTCCCGCAATCGACGATAGCGGGGGAGCGATTATCGCCGACTCAACCGGTCCCGACCAAACCGGCCCCTTATGAGATTCAGGGTGCTACCGAAGAAAACCTGGTTGATTTTACCCCTGAACTTCGGAAGGAAGCGCTGGCGATCCTCAATCAATATGATCATGGCCCGATTTTCACTCCGCCGACTGAAAAAGGAACGATAAACCTTCCCGGATGGGGCGGAGGCGCTAACTGGTGGGGCGCGGCGCTCGATCCTGAAACGGGTATCTTGTACATCCCTTCAGCTACCGGGCCAATCGTGGTTAAGCTCGGAAAGCCTGACTCCAAACGCTCAAATTTTCAGTATCTTCGCGTACCGAGCGGAAGCGCATCGGGACCTCGTGGGCTCCCGCTGTTCAAACCGCCGTTTGGCCGAATCACTGCAATCGATCTGAATAAGGGAGAACACGTCTGGCAGGTTCCTCACGGCGATGGTCCGCGTCAGAAGGTGAATGAGATAATCGGGAACGGCAAAGACGTGGGACCACTGGGAGCTGGTGGCGGTGGTCCGTTGTTAACCAAGACGCTGCTGTTCGTTGGGCAGGGCTCGGCGGGACGGGGAGGCGGTAGCGGTGGCGGCGGTAATGTATTGCGCGCTTTCGACAAGGCAAACGGAAAGGTGATTGCGGAGATCAGTCTCGAGGCAATGCCTCATGGGACGCCTATGACTTATCTGGCCGGCGGGAAACAGTACGTTGTAGTGGCTACATTTGACGGCCGCTTGACCGCACTAGCGTTGCCTTGATTTCTCGCTTTCAATAATGCGATTAGGAGGATTTTCATGCCTGCAATGACAATCAACGTCAACGGTAAAGAGCGGTCCGTCGATGTCCACCCTGATATGCCGCTGCTCTGGGTCTTACGTGACACCCTTGAGCTTACCGGAACGAAGTTCGGTTGCGGAATGGGACTGTGCGGAGCCTGCACGATACATCTTAATGGTGCCGCAGTGCGAAGTTGCCAGACTGCCGTAAAAAATGCTGTTGGCAAGATGGTGGTCACGATCGAAGGGCTGAACGCAAAAGCCGAACACCCGGTCCAAGTCTGCTGGCGACAGGCGAATGTTCCACAGTGCGGGTACTGTCAAAGCGGGCAGATAATGTCCGCCGCGGCGCTACTCAGGCAAAACCCGAAACCCACTGACGCGGACATTGATAACGCAATGCGCGGGAATATTTGCCGATGCGGAACGTATCAGCGAATTCGCCAGGCCATTAAACAAGCAGCGGAGGTGAAGAGATGAATCGGGTCGACTTGATAACTCGTCGCACATTTCTAGGCGGCGTATTCACTGCCGGCGCATTCGTTCTTGGAACACGCCTGCTGCCGCTCGATGCATTGGCCGCAACCACACGAGCGAGCGGTGCCGACGGAGCTGCGTGGCACCCAAGCGTCTACCTTGGAATCGAGACCGACGGAACGGTGATCGTCGTTGCACACCGCTCGGAGATGGGGACAGGTATTCGAACCGGGTTACCGATGATCGTCGCGGACGAACTGGACGCCGACTGGTCAAAGGTGAAGATCGAACAGGCGCTCGGTGATGTTAAATACGGTTCTCAGAACACCGATGGCTCCTGCTCGATCCGCGATTTCGGGGATGCAATGCGCGAAGCCGGCGCAACCGCCCGGCTAATGTTAGAACGCGCAGCGGCCGCGAAATGGGGAGTGCCGGCCGGAGAGTGCAAGGCCCAGAATCACCAGGTTGTGCACGCGTCGAGCAATCGAAAGATCGGTTACGGCGAGCTGGCTTCCCTCGCTGCCCAACAGGCGGTTCCCAGGAAGGAAGAACTAAAGTACAAATCGGCGTCCGAATATCGCTACGTTGGGAAGGACTTCCCGACCGTTGATCGCGACGATATCAGCGCCGGACGCGGTACCTTCGGCATAGATGCTCGGATGCCGGGAATGGTATATGCCTCTATCGAGCGATCTCCGGTTCTGGGCGGCAAACTCAAGAGCTTTGACGATCAGGAAGCCAAGAAAGTACCCGGCGTTCAACAGACTGTAGTCATACCGGAGTTCAAACCGCCTCATGCATTCCAGGCCCTTGGCGGAGTGGCAGTGATCGCCAACAATACCTGGTCGGCGATGAAAGGCCGCGAAGCGCTCAAGGTTGAGTGGGAATCCAGCGAACACGCGAGCTACGAATCAGCCGCATACAAACAATCGCTACTCGAGACTGTGCGCAAGCCGCAAAAGGTCGCGCGCAACATCGGCGATGTGGACGCAGAGTTCGCAAAAGGCGGGAAGACCCACGAAGCAGAATACTACGTTCCTCATCTTTCGCACGCGCCCATGGAACCACCCGCGGCGGTCGCCGAAGTGAAAGACGGCAAAGCAATAGTGTGGGCTGCAACACAGAATCCGCAGGCAGTACAGGATACAGTTGCCGCTGCGCTGGGAATAAACAAGAAAGACGTCGAGTGCCACGTAACACTTTTGGGTGGCGGATTCGGAAGAAAGTCGAAGCCTGATTACGTTGCAGAAGCCGCTCTTCTTTCTAAAGCTGTCGGTAAGCCCGTCAAAGTTGCCTGGAGCCGCGAAGACGACATCAGATTCGATTACTACCACACGGTTTCAGCGATGTATGTCAAAGCGGCGCTGGATGACAAGGGTAAACCCACCGCATGGCTGCAACGATGTGCCTTTCCGTCGATGATGTCTACGTTCAGTGCGGCCGCCACTTCTGCAAGCGGCGGCGAGCTGGGCATGGGTTGGACAAACCTGCCGTTTGACATCCCGAATCATCGCGCCGAAAACGGACCGGCTCAACATCACATTCGACTGGGCTGGTTGCGCTCGGTAGCGAACATCCAACACGCATTCGCGATTCATTCGTTCGTCGACGAACTCGCGCGTTTGGCAAAGCGGGATCCGGTTGAATATCTGCTGGACGTGCTGGGCCAACCTCGCAAGATCGATCTCGGAAGCCGTAGCCCCCTTGCCGCGAAATACCCGTTGGAGACCGGCCGGCTGCGCAACGTCATTGAACTCGCGGCCGAACGCTCTGAATGGTCCAAAAAGAAACCATCGAAGGGTCGCGGTCTCGGAATCGCAGCACATTGGAGTTTCCTGACATACGTCGCGGCGGTTGTCGAAATCGAAGTAGACGATAACGGCAAGGTTCGAATCCCTCGCGTCGACATAGCAGTAGACGCAGGCCGGGTGATAAGTCCTGATCGCGTGAAAGCTCAATTCGAGGGAGCCTCGGTGTTCGGAGCCGGCATCGCGTTGATGAACGAGATAACCGCCGCCGGCGGTGCCGTGCAGCAATCAAACTTCCACGACTACAAGGTCGCGCGAATCGATGAAGCACCAAGGGAGACTCGAGTACATATCGTACAGAGCGATTCTCCACCGGCCGGAGTTGGCGAGCCTGGAGTCCCACCGATGGCTCCGGCAATCTGTAACGCAATATTCGCCGCAACCGGTAAACGCATTCGCGACTTACCGATCAAGAAACAGTTGGCGTGAACCACTGCAGAGGATAAGTCAACGGTGTCTCATGGAGTTTCGTCTGCGGCACTGTGAGCCTATTCAAGAGGACAAAACAAATGAAACCAGGAATATTTTTGAGCTTATCCACCTGTGCTTTGATCGTATCGGCGGTCGTATTCGCCGCTGAGGTTAAGCCGACCGAAGATTACATGACTACATCGGACGGCGTGAAGATTCACTATTACGTTTTGGGTAAGGGGACACCAGTGATCCTGATTCACGGTTACACCGGGACAGCGTGGGGCAACTGGTTTTCTAACGGTATCGCACAAGCGCTTGCCAAGAACCATATGGTTATCGCTCTCGACTGCCGAAATCACGGCAAGAGCGATAAGCCTGTGGCCAACGGTCCGGGAAAAGCGCAGGACGTCATCGAGTTGATGGATCATCTCAAGATCAAGAAAGCGCATTTTCACGGATACTCGATGGGTGGCGGAATCACCGCCCAGCTACTTTCGATGATTCCCGATCGTTTCATCAGCGCCGCTTTCGGCGGCTCCGGTATAGCCGAATCGGATCCGGAGATGAGGGCGAAAGTACCTCCCGATAAACAAGGTCGCGATCCGCAGGAAGATGAAGCTTCACGCACACTGCGAATCCACCGCGCAATGGATCTTGGAATGAGCAAGGAGGAAGCGGAAAAGCAAGCTGCGAATCCACCGGCGCGTCCCGCAGCCGCGACCGCCGCGCCGGCAGCCGCGCCAACGCGAACCGGCCCGCAGCTCGACCTCACGAAACTGAATATACCGATGCTTGCGATCAACGGGGAGTTTGACCGGCCGAATGCCAAAACGACGCGTCTGGCGAGGGAAGTAAAGAATTTCACAAACGTAGTTCTTCCGGGCAAATCGCATCTCACTGCGATTATGGCCGGTTACATGCCCAGGGAGTATCTCGACAGCCTGGTCAAGTTTATAAACGCAAATGATCCGAAGAAGTAGGTTTGTAATCTCAGAGGAGGTATTATGCGCCGTAATCTGTTCTTGCTCGCTCTTTTGTTTGCTGTCGTCGTTTCCGGATACTCGCTTGCCGTTTCCGCAGGCGAAGATAGCGTCAAGATTGATGGAGGACTGATTTCCGGTGTTAACGCCGACGGAGTTCGTAGCTTCAAGGGAGTCCCATTCGCCGCTCCTCCAGTAGGTGATTTGCGTTGGAAACCGCCACAACCAGTAGCGCCCTGGCAAGGTGTTCGACAGTGCGATGCCTTCGGACCGGAATGCCCACAGGCGCCTTATCCAGCCGGGTCGATGTATGCGCAGCCTCCTCAAAAGCAGAGCGAAGATTGTCTCTACCTGAACGTATGGACAACCGCAAAGGCTGGAGAGAAGCGACCAGTAATGGTATGGATTCACGGTGGAGCGTTGACGCGGGGATCGGGAAGTAATCGCACTTACAACGGCGCCGCTCTGGCAAAAAAGGGCGTTGTTCTTGTAACCGTGAACTATAGACTCGGACCGTTAGGTTATCTTGCGCATCCGGAACTGAGCGCCGAGTCACCTCAACACTCTTCAGGTAACTACGGCGTTCTCGATCAAATCGCCGCTTTGAAATGGGTTCAAAGGAACATTGCCGCATTCGGCGGCGATGCCAAGAACGTTACAATCTTCGGCGAATCGGCCGGATCATGGAGCGTCAATGTTCTGGTCGCGACTCCGCTTGCAAAAGGTCTGTTTCATCGCGCAATCGGCGAAAGCGGCGGAACGTTTGGGCCGATGACTTTTCTGAAGGAAGATCGAGCCCGATTAACCGCCGCGGAGAAAATGGGGGAAGCTTTTGCTAAAGCCGCGGCAGCGGATTCCATCAAAGCTCTGCGGGCTGTTCCAGTTGAAAAGATCGTCGACCTCTTTAACAACGACAGCGAGGGAAAGAAATTCAGAACAGCTCCCAATGTCGATGGCTGGGTGTTGCCGGATGAGGTTCGCAACATCTTTGCCCAGGGCAAACAAAACGATGTACCGATAATCGTTGGTTCGAACGCAAACGAGATGACCACTTTGACCGTACCGGCAACAGTGCCAAAAACAATGGATGAGTATCGCAAACGGATTGAGCCGATGTACGGGGAGGCGATAAGGGACTTCGATGCTCTTTACCCGGTAAAGAGCGACGCGGATGTTCCTGCCGCGTACCTTGGCAGCCTTAGAGACGTTACGTTTACTTTGCCTATGCGCACCTGGGCTCGCATGACCGCCACGGGAAAATCAAAAGCCTATCTGTACTTTTTCACCCACGTAGCTCCAAACCCCAACAGCAAATATCTCGGCGCTTATCACGCCTCCGAGATTGCATACGTCTTCGACAATCTCAACCCGCAGAACACGCTGTTGCAGGAACTTGATCATAAGCTTGCTGGAACCATTTCAGCTTATTGGGTGAACTTTGCGAAAACAGGAGATCCCAATGCCAAGGGCCTGCCAAAGTGGATTCCCTACAACGCCAAGGAAGAACCGTACCTTGAACTCGGAGACGCAGTTCAGATGCGAAATCATCTGCTAAAAGAGCAACTGGATTTCCTCGAACAATTTCAAAAGCGTACCGTTCGCTGAGGTTACCGTAATGAAGAAACTCATCACGCTCGCCCTTCTAGTGTCTGTGATGATTATCTCTGTCTCGACGCTAGCCCAGGATAAGAAAATCAAGACCGGTTTAACCAAAGAGGACTGGGCGTACAAGCTCGCTCCGGGAGTGACCTCGCATGAGGTTACCTATTACAGCGAAGGTGTTGGATGTTACGCTCGTCTTTTTTTTCCGAAGGGCTTTTCAACAACAGGGAAGACACCCGGGGTCGTGTTGGGGCAAGGATGGGCTGGAACTCATTTTTCGATTGAGAAGTATGGAGCGCGGTTCGCCGAGCGCGGCCTCGTGGCCATGGTTATCGATTATCGAGGGTGGGGATCGAGTGACGGATTCATTTCTCAGGCCCAGTCGACTGTAGGCGTTAGTGAATCGGAACCCCTCAGGGACGACAAGCGAATCACAAACACAAAATCAGATGTTGTTCTTAAAAGAACCCGGCTAATTCCCCTGAAACAGGTCGAGGATTATCGGAACGCGATTTCGTACCTGCAGGGTGAGCCGGGAGTTGACCCGGATCGGATCGGCATCTGGGGATCGAGTTTCGCGGGTGGAAACGTCATCGTTACCGCGGCGCTCGACTCGCGGGTGAAGGCGGTGGTTGGACAGGTCCCCGCGATTTCGGGAAAAGATTCGCCGGTGGGGCCGGTGCCTCTGCGCGGAAGGCTTTTAGAAGACGCAATCAAGCGCGCTCGCACTGGACAAGGAGCGGAATTTGAGACCGGCTTTTCGACGCGTCGGATGGTAGACATGGAAACGAATCAGATGGTCGCTGAGTACCGACCGTTTTCTTATCTGAAGGCGGTTGGTGATCGACCCGTCCTTTTGATCCCCGCGGAAAAGGACGAGCTGATTAACAACAAGGTGAACGCTTACGCCGCGATGGAGGTGCTCACCGGCCCCAAGAAGCTGATCGAGGTACCGGGTATCACTCACTTCGAGATGTATATCAACGAAGCGTTCGAGATAAGTTCCAATGCGGCGGCCGCGTGGTTCCGCGAACACCTGGGGTTGGAGGCAAAGACCCAGGCGCAGCAAGGTAACAAGTGATGATTGGCTCGATTATTGTGTATCAACCTTCCAGTGTAGCTGTTTTAGTGATCAAGAAGCCCTTTGAGTCTCCCTTTCAAGCCAGGAGCTATAGCGCCGGACAGAATTTCGTGGAAAATCCGGAATAATCGAATCAATAGACATTTCTTAAGTAGGAAGCAAAGATCTTGTCTTGTACTGAATGATTCTCATTTCAGCTCAAGGCGGTTCGAACGTACGCTCCAAATTCTTTTTGCCGGGTCGAATGCGCATCCGGGACGGTCCGAAGGTTGGGCCAGAGTAGGGCGTTGCCACTAACGACAGCCGAGCCGACGTTGCAGTGCAATCGCAAAGCAACAGGCCGGAGAGTTAAGCCTCAAATATATAAGAATGAAGCGAGACTTCATCACGAACCGACGTAGCGGTAACCAGTTTCCTCACACCAAAAAGCCTCTTGTACCGAACGGTCAATAAATCTGATCTGCAAGTTCTTCGCTCTAGCATCAGATCGCTAACCCATTAGCCTCGGTCAGTTTGAGATTGAAAGCGCGCACCCTCGCCCTCGTAATATACGTTGCGGGACTCAAAACAGAGTCCGTTCCGTGAGAATCTTATCCTTAGAGAGGGAAAAGGAGGCGCAAGGAGCGCGTGCACCACAGGCAGGCGTAGGTTGAACCTTAGTCAATGACCTTATTCTTGATCGGAGCAAGGTCAGAGACGAGGCTAGGCTCCTCCCGCCTGTGCCATGCTCGCGCTCCCACGCTTTAAGGAAAGGCCATTATGAGTCTGAATTCCACAGATTCGATTTAGAAAGTTGTCCCATTACCTATAGAGGGATCTTGAAATACTCTGTGCGAACACTCTCGCAAGCTACAGATAACGTGCCAGGGCTTCATCCCACTTATTCTGAGCCTTCAAAATAAACTCGATCACCTCTCGGACTGCCCCGCGGCCCCCCATCCGCGAGGTGATGAGGTGCGAATGCTGTTTTACCTCTTCAACAGCGTCAGCAACCGCGACTCCGAGACCCGATCGCCTTAACAACGGTATATCGACCACGTCGTCACCAACGTAACAAACCTCTTCATCAACAATGTTCTCTTCGGCGAGAATCTTTTCGTAAGGTTCTTTCTTGACCCAAGCCATCTCGTGGAGATGCGCAACGCCAAGTTCGCGGGCACGCGCACGTACAATCGAGGACTTCCGCCCGGAGATAATTGCAGTGGGAAGCCCCGCTCGCTTTGCCATTACTATGGCATGACCGTCCTTGACGTCGAAGGCCTTCGTCTCGTCGCCATCCGGCAGGAGGATTATACGACCGTCGGTTAGCACTCCATCGCAGTCCAGAATCAAAAGCCTGATTTTTCGTGCGCGCGCAATTTTTTCTTCGTCTGAAACGTTCACTACTGAACTCTACCCGGGTTTACACCAGTTTTAAATAAGAACCTCGGTTAATTGTTCAAATCGGTCGACAATCAGATCGGGTTTACATAATCGCAGTTGCTCCGCGGTTCTGAAGCCGAATGTGACACCGCACGTGTGTGTTCCTGCTGATTTTCCGGCGTTGATGTCATTTTCACTGTCGCCGACCATTACCGCATTAGAAGGAGAAGCCCCAAGCAAACGAAGCGCTTCAAGAACCGGTCTGGGATCAGGCTTGCGAGCAGGGGTCGTATCGCCTCCAACAATAGCGTGGAAAAAACCCGCGATATCGAAGTGGTCGAGAATGAGCTTTGTAAACCGCACTTCTTTACTTGTCACAACGCCCTTGAGCTTGGCTTCGAGCGCGGCAAGCGTTTCTGCCACTTTTGGATAAAGCCGTGTTGTTTTGAACATCTCTTCGGCGTAATGGCTGTGCATCAGGCTTACGCCTTTTGCGTGAAGTTCCTCGGGAGGCGGTTGGTGATCCGGATCGGTAGCCGTAAGACAACGTCTAACAAGCACCCGAACACCGTCTCCAACGAACCCGGCCACGATTGCTTCGTCGAGGGAAGGACGTCCCAGGTCGGCGAGCATCAGGTTAATGGAACTGGCGAGGTCAGTTCTCGAGTCTATCAGAGTGCCGTCAAGATCAAAGAGAACAATGCCGGCGGATAGCATGCTTACTCTTCATCCCCTCTGAGCTTTGCGAGAACGCCAAAGTCCTCCAGAGTCGTTGTGTCGCCCCTGACCTCGCCGCCAGAAGCAATCTCGCGGAGCAACCGGCGCATGATTTTTCCGCTACGTGTCTTCGGAAGCGCATCACTGAATCGTATGTCGTCAGGCTTGGCGAGCGCGCCGATCTCCTTTGCGACCCACTGTCGCAATTCCTCCTTTAATTTATCCGAAGGCTCATTCCCCAACTCGAGCGTCACAAATGCGGCGATCGCCTGGCCTTTTACCTCGTCGGGTCGGGCCACGACTGCGGCTTCTGCAACGCTCGGGTGAGCCACCAGAGCCGACTCTACCTCCATCGTCGAAAGCCGATGTCCTGAGACATTAATTACATCGTCGACTCTGCCCATTATCCAGAAATAGCCATCTTCATCTTTGCGAGCCCCGTCTCCAGCAAAGTAGATACCCGGGATTTCGGACCAGTATTGGCTGACGTAACGGTCAGGGTCATTGAAGATTGTCCGGAGCATCGAGGGCCAGGGCTGTTTGAGCACCAGATAGCCACCTGAGCCCGGAGGCACCGATTCGCCTTGTCGGGTTACGACATCAACCACAACACCCGGGAAAGGTCTGGTAGCCGAACCAGGTTTGGTTGCAATTGCTCCGGGCAGCGGGCTGATCATTATCATTCCAGTTTCTGTTTGCCACCAGGTATCCACGATGGGACAGCGCTCCCTGCCTATGACCTCGCGATACCACATCCACGCTTCGGGATTGATCGGTTCTCCGACGGTGCCCAGCAGTCTCAGACTCTTGAGTTCGTACTGTCGCGGCCATCGCTCGCCCCACTTCATAAATGCTCTAATCGCAGTTGGAGCAGTGTAAAATATATTAACCTTGTGTCTTTCGATCATTTGCCAGAACCGGTCAGGCTCCGGATGATTCGGAGCTCCCTCGTACATAACCGCGGTGGCGCCGTTCTGCAGCGGCCCGTAAACTATATAGCTGTGTCCGGTAACCCAGCCGATGTCCGCGGTACACCAGTAAACGTCTTCGTCTCTTAGATCGAAAACCCACTTTGCAGTAATATAAGTTCCAACCGAATACCCACCGGTTGTATGAACGACGCCCTTCGGCTTGCCGGTGCTGCCCGAGGTATAAAGGATAAACAAAGGATGTTCGGCATCGAGCGCTTCTGCTTCGCAATCATCTGAAGCATCGACCATCAATTCGTGCCACCAGTGGTCCCTACCGGATTCCATCTTGACCGTGGAACCTGTTCGCTTATAGACGATTACCGTCTTGACAGATACGCAATCAGGGAGAGCTTCGTCGACAGTTGTCTTCAGCGGGATCTCCGAGCCGCGGCGATACGAACCATCCTGGGTAATCACCGCTTTGCACTGGGCATCATTTATTCTGTCAATGAGGGCGTTTGCGGAAAAGCCTCCAAACACGACCGAATGTGCAGCGCCGATTCTCGCGCAAGCGAGCATCGCTATCGGAAGCTCCGGGGTCATGCCCATATAGATTGCGACTGTGTCTCCCTTTCCTATCCCGAGCGACTTGAGTACGTTGGCGAACTTTGAGACCTCGCTCAGCAGTTGTTGATAAGTGAGCGTCCGTATTTCGCCAGGCTCTCCTTCCCATATTAAGGCAGCTTTGTTGCGGCGATAGTTGGTCACATGACGATCGAGACAATTGTAGGATATGTTTATTTGCCCGCCTACAAACCATTTTGCCCACGGCGCGTCCCACTCGAGTACTTTGTCCCACTTCCGAAACCAGTGAAGCTCACCTGCGATTTCGCCCCAGAACTTGTCGGGGTTTTCAAGGGCTTCGCGATAAAGCGCTTCGTATTGTTCGGTGGTCTTTATGTGAGCTTTTTGGCTGAACTCTGCCCCTGGTTGGAACAACCTCGTCTCTTTAAGGATCGAGTCGATCGACTGCGACATCCCTGATTCCTCCATTGGGTGATTGTTGTAAGTTAGAAACTAGCACAGGGCAAGAATGGCGCGGAAGGGACTCAAAAAGAAGCAAATATCATGCTCAGGTGCCCTGTTTACATTTCTGCTCAATCAGTCGTTTCAAAGCCTGGGCATCCTGATCGTTCGGATCGATCTGGAGTGCCTTATCGGCAGAAGTTTGCGCCGTCGCACAATCGTTCTTTAAGACAGCGATCCGCCCCAACAAAACGTGGGCAGGTACCAGTTTAGGATTCCAGAACACCGCCGCTCTCAAAGCGTTTGCCGCGCGTTCGAAGTCACCCTGCCGCTCATAAAGTCTTCCCATCAAAAGATGAGCCTCATAGTTTTGCGGCGACAGCTGCAACAACTTCCCCAGCGCACCGAGGGCCTCTGCGTCTCGACCTGCAATAAAGGCGGCGCGAGAAGTCTCGAGCAGTTGATCGACCTGTGGCGGTTGACTGCTGATCTGCGTCTGCGCATTGAGTCGCTCATCCTGCTCGCGCTTGTAACGATAGTAATTGATCTTGCTGAAGCCGGTTTTTACCCGCGCGATCATCGGCATCCCTTTGGTTTCCCATTGCGCGAATGAAGAGAGCAGTTTCTTCGCCTGATCCGAAGCCGCGGTAGCGCCCGCCTGGTCGCCTTCGGCGGATAGTGCCTTGGAAAGAATGTAGTAGGCCTCGCCGTCTGATGCTCGCTGTTTGATCTCATTCTTCAATGTCGCAACGGCATTCGCGTTATCCTTCGCCAGAAAATACGCGTATGCCAGATTGAAAAGTGTGTCCGCATCTCGCGGAGCGGCGTCCATAGCAGGCTTGAGGTGATCGATAGCATCTTTGTACTGCTTTTGTTTTATAAGCATTACTCCAATGTTGTTGTAGACCTCAAAGAGCGGAAGCCTTGACGCGAGCTTTTTTAATGTTGCCAGAGCCTGGTCGGTACGGCCGAGTGCATCCTGGGAAACGCCAACGTAAAACTGTGCTTCGTCATAACGCTGATTCTTTTCCTGAACCAGGACTAGCTGCTCCAGGGCCTCTTTATACTCACCGGCTTCAAAACGAATGCGACCGAGCTCAAAGATCGCTGCTACATACTGCGTCTTTGTTTTATCGGAGTATTCTTTTATGGCATGCTCGAGAAAACCTATTCTGGAATCTCGTTCACGAGTAAGGGTGCCTTTTATAAAATTCTCAAAAGCTCCAATCGGGGCTATAGTGGCGTCGGTGGTGATCTGATCTCGTGAGAATGGCAGCGCCTGGTTATGCTGGTAGAGGATCTCGTAAGCGAGATCGCCCTGGAGTTTCTGCAAATCGACCAGGGGACCTCCGCGATTGTACTCTTTGCCGACAAGACGACCCTCACGTATATCGACAACGCGTGCGGTGATGGTAATTGTGCTTTCCCGGCCTTCGCCGGCGATTCTGTACGTTCCCATGACCACAAGGTTCGCTCCGGCCCGCTCGGCAATCTTGATCATCGTAGCACGGGTCAGGATCGCTGTTGGTGGAAGTCCCTCCTGTTTGTAGGCTACATTGCGTTCATCGGGTCTAATGGCCACCAGGCCGGGTTTATCAAAAAGATCGGCTAGTGCAGCCGCAAAGCTTTCTCCGACCCAGTTGTACTCGGCTCGCCCGGAGAGGTTTTCAAACGGCATCGCCACGATCGTATCGGTAGGCGCCGCCTCGACGACCGACCAAAACATAAGCAGCAATACAGATGCTATTAATGCTCGTTTGACCATGCTCAAAATTGAGTGGGCCGCCCGGTCGGTTCCTAAGACTGAACGGCCCAAAAAGTTGAATCTTATACGTTTATGACCGCAATTAACATTCTCTATGGCGGTCTCGCCCGCTGTCAACTATTCATTCGGCAATCCTTTTAATGCTAATTAACAACGACGATCATTGTCGCCGTGATCGGGTCCTTTACTGTGCGCGAGGGCTGAACGTTTGCTCCAGACGGCCTCACTTGCACCTCGTCCAAACCGTATGTTAGACATTCAATGTATAACAAATTTGTTTGAATGCTGGGATCATAGAGGGTTTATGCGTGGAAAGATAACGATTTTTATAGATGGGAACAATCTGTTTCATGCAGCAAGGTCGGTCGGAGTTGAAATTGACTACGCAAAGTTTTTGAATTTTCTCAGGGGAGACTCCCCGCTTCTAAGAGCTTTTTTTTACACCGGGGTTGATGAAAAGGCAGAACGACAACAGGGTTTTCTGCTGTGGATGCGAAGAAATGGTTATCGTGTAGTCGAAAAGGAGTTGAAGACTTACGCTGATGGGACCAAGAAAGCAAACCTTGATGTTGAAATCGCAGTCGACATGCTCTCGCTGGCCGATAAATACGATACTGCGGTCCTGGTTTCGGGTGATGAAGACTTCGCTTACGCCATAAATGCAGTCGCCTATAAGGGCGTGCGCGTCGAGTTAGCGGGGTTTCGAAGCAACACCAGCCCACGATTGATCGACGTAGCGGATCAGTTTATTGAACTTGATTCTCATCTCGAGGAAATTACCAAAGCTGAAAGCCGTTACAACCACAATCATCAATCGGGTAGTTATCATATAACCACACGAAACAGCGGCGCATTTATTCGCGTGCAGGAAGAAGAAATTGAGATAGAAACAACCCCCAAAACAGCGCCACTCACGGAGCTTGTTGAATAGACCCCAACCGAATAAAGAAAGTTTCCCGTCATACTTCTGAGTATCCTGTGGTCTATCCTTTTAACCGCAGTTGCGCAGGCTTTGTTCCGGCGGAAACATCTGTTCGTATACAAGCTACGTAGTGACCTTCCCGGATCGGCATTAACGGCGGCTTCGCATCTTTGCACTCTTCAATAGCTATCGGACAGCGCGTATGGAATCTGCATCCTGAAGGCGGGTCGACAGGCGTCGGCACATCACCCTCGAGCCTGGCTCGCTGCCGCTTCGCGTTTGGAACCGGGTCAGGAATCGCTGATAACAACGCCTGAGTGTACGGATGAAGCGGATTGCCGAATATTTCGTCAGTATCAGCAGTCTCCACGATCTCTCCCAGATACATCACCGCCACCCTGTCGGAAATGTGTCTCACCACCGCTAGATCGTGAGCGATAAACAGATATGTCAACGCGAATTTCTCCTGCAACTCTCTCAGGAGGTTTAGGATTTGAGCCTGGATCGAAACATCGAGTGCTGAAACGGCTTCGTCGCATACGATCAGCTTGGGTCTCATTGATAGAGCCCGAGCGATTCCGATTCGCTGACGTTGTCCGCCGGAGAACTCGTGTGGGTAGCGGCTCGCATGCTCCGGACTAAGACCCACAAGCTTGAGAAGCTCCGCAACTCGCTGTCGCGCACGGCGACGAGCGGGCAACAACGCTCGACGGTTGGTGCCGCCCAGGTACTTATTCGAATCCGCGATATTCGCGGAGTCGGTTGCTTCGATATGGTGAACCAGGATCGGTTCCTCCAACATCGCACCAACTGTCATGCGAGGATTCAAAGAACCATACGGATCCTGGAAGATGATCTGCATTTCGCGACGAACGTTTCGCATTTCCCGCTCAGGCAGTGCGAAAATGTCACGACTATCAAAGATCACTCGACCGGATGTCGGAGGGATTAACCGCAGAATGGTCCGTCCGGCAGTGGTCTTCCCGCAGCCTGACTCACCCACCAGGCCCAGAGTTTTTCCCCGCGGGATGGAAAATGAAATGCTATCAACCGCCCGGACATATCCCACCGTCTTAGGTACGACGCCCTTTCGAATGGCGTAATGCTTGACCAGATTCTCGACGATCAGAATGTCGCCCATACTATTCTTATCGATTATTTTGCGATTCTGCTTACTAACTCTGCAAAATGACAGGCCGAAAAGTGGTCATGCTCGATTTCCCGGAAAGGGGGCTCTTGTCTGCAGGCATCCTGAGCCATCGCGCATCTGGTCCGAAACCGACACCCGGTTGGGAAATCCAGCGGACTCGGAACGGCACCTGGAATCACTGTAAGCTGGTCCTGTCTCTGTCCTAACGTAGGTAGGGAACGAAACAATCCCTTAGTATAGGGGTGCTTTGGCGCTTCGAACAGAGCTTTTACAGGGGCCGATTCCACCACCTTGCCCGCGTACATTACAGCGACCCTGTCACAGGTTTCGGCAACGACGCCAAGGTCGTGAGTAATCAACAAGATTGACATTTCAAGAGCGGTTTGTAGTTCGTTCAACAATTCGAGAATCTGCGCCTGAATTGTCACGTCGAGCGCGGTCGTCGGCTCATCGGCAATGAGGAGAGCCGGACGACAAACCAGTGCCATCGCGATCATTGCCCTTTGTTTCATTCCTCCCGATAGTTGATGAGGATATTCTTTGAAACGAGATTCGGGCGCAGCTATGCCGACCCGGCGCAACATATCGATAGCGAGTTCTCTCGATTCTCGTCTCGAAGTCTTGCGGTGTTCACGAATCGCTTCAGTGATTTGTGCGCCAATCGACATTATTGGATTCAGCGAAGACATCGGCTCCTGAAAGATCATTGAGATCAAATAGCCGCGTACCTTGCGCATCTGTTTCTCGTCATACTTCAGAAGATCTTCGCCACGGAATCTTATCTCGCCCCCTGCATATTTGGCCGGCGGCACCGGTAAGAGCTTAAGAATGGAGTAGGCGGTGACTGATTTCCCGCAGCCGCTCTCTCCAACCAATCCGAGAGTTTCTCCCTTGCGGATATCGAAACTTACGCCGTCTACCGCTTCCAAAATGCCGTCTTCGGTTTCGAAATGGATCCGCAGACCGCAAACCGAAAGTAAATGTTCGGTTGTATTTGTATCCGGGCTTTGAGGGGTTGAGGTCATCGATCAGAATTTAGTCTAACCTGTCACATCAGCTGACCTTGTCGGTGACTTCCGGCGGTTTGAAAGGTGATCAGGAATCGAGCGTGAGCAACGAGAGCGAGTCACTTTTTCTTAGGAGTAAGTATCTCGCTTGCCAGGTGGATCTGTTCCTGACCCTGATCGCGAACGCGGCGAGCAAGTTCACTCAATGTCTCATCGGTTTCCTGGGTAGCGAGTTTGATGACCATCGGCAAGTTCACACCGGTTATCACTTCAACCGGTGAGCGGCCAAGAAAACTTGCGGCGATATTGGTGGGAGTTCCGCCGAACATGTCGGTGAGCAGCAGCACACCATTGCCCGCATCTACGCGCGCGATTGCTCGTTCGATTTCTTCACGAGCAACGTCAACGTCGTCGTGCCAGCCGATCGAAACCGCGGTAATATGAGTAATCTCACCGACGATCATCTCCGCCGACGAAACAAGCTCGTTAGCCAGCTGTCCATGGGTTACGATTACGGCGCCAATCATCTGGATTCATCGACTTTGTAGCGGTGCTGATCCTTGTCGAGGTCCCGGTGAACTACTTTTGACTTGTATCCAAGCGAGTTTAATTTCCTGCTGATCTCTTCGGCAACCATCACCGAGCGATGTCGACCACCGGTGCAGCCAACGCCCACAGTAAGGTAACTCTTTCCTTCCCGTTGAAAACGAGGCAATAGATACTCTAGTAGATCCACGAATCGGGCGATAGTATCCTCGACCTCACTCTGCGATTGCAAGTACTGGATGACCTGCGGATCGAGCCCGGTTAGCGGTCTCAGCTCAGCCAGGAAGTGCGGATTGGGTAAAAACCTGACATCAAAGACCATATCGACAGCGCGCGGCGAACCGTGTCTGAACCCAAACGAAGATATCGTTACATTCAACTCGTGGGCACCACTCTTGTCGGCAAACTGATTCTTGATCACTTCACGCAGGGAGTGCACTGTGTGCTCGGATGTATCGATAACGTGATCCGCAAGATCCCGAATCTCGGCAAGAAGCTCACGTTCCTGTCTTATTGCTTCGCGCACGGTTTGGTCGGGCAACGGATGCGGCCGTCTGGTCTCGCTGTAACGACGCAGAAGAACCTCATCGTCGGCCTCCAAAAAAAGGACCGTTACATTGGCCCCTCTCTCCTTAAGCTCTTCGTACATCCGGGGAAACTTGTTGAGAAACTCGCGAGCGCGAACATCTACGACAAAGGCGGTTCTGTCAATTTCCTGTGAGTCGTCACACAATCTTACGAAGGTTGGTATGAGCTGCGCGGGCAGATTGTCTATGGCGAAGTAACCCAGGTCTTCAAAGTCTTTAAGAGCCGAGGACATCCCCGATCCCGACACGCCAGTAATAATGACAACAGAAACGGGCATAGGTCCTCAGAAGCCGAAAGCGAGATGAAGCGCGTTCAATGCGCCTTGAGCATCCCGCTCTCGGCTTCTGTCTTTTATGGTTCAATCAAGCCGAAGTTTCCATCAGTACGGCTATACAGGACCCCGACTCGGTTTGTTTCGGCATCACGGAATACGATGAACTGATCATCGCTGTCCGCCAGAAGTATCGCAGCTTCCTCCGGAGTCATCGGCTTCACCCGATAACGTCGCTGAGGAATTATTCGAGGTGCATTCGGGGCGGCTTCGATGGTGCCCCCCGGCACCGGTGCAACTTCTCTTGCAGGCTGCCGGCCGCGTTTTTTGGCGTGAAACTTTTCTTTAAGCCGAAGTCCCTGCTTTTGGACGCGAATGGCGGCTGCCGCAACCGACTGCGAGAGATCCGCATTTTCGCCGACTGCAGTAAAGACGCTATCGCGCCAATAAACCACGATTTCGGTTCTCTTTCGATGTTTCTCAGCCGAAACAGTTACGTGCGCCCTCATTGGGGCGGAATCGAGTACTCGATCAAGTTTCCCAAGCTCCTTGCGGACCAGGGCTTCTACAGCTGGTGTTATGTCGATGTGACGACCAGTGAACTCGAATTCCATCTATCATTCTCCCTTGTTGTGGATCGACGGCTTCGGACTGGGGAATAAGAGGAAAGCATGTTTGCGAGTCATTTAAAATCCGAACCGCCAATCAGACCGGTTCAAACCTAAACGATGGCTCGGCGCTCTCGCGAGCCTGGGATGCGCATTTGGTCGCGGTACTTTGCGACGGTGCGACGACTCATCTTTACACCGTCCCGGGCCAGCCGCTTGGCCACTTCATCGTCGGTAATTGGGTGGTGGGGGTCTTCGGCTTCAATCATCTTTTTTATCTTCAACTTGAGCACTCGAGTCGAAACATCTTCACCAGTGTCGCTGCGCATACCCTCGGTGAAAAACCGTCGCAGTTCATACACCCCTTGCGGAGTATTGACGTATTTTCGATTGACGACGCGCGATACCGTGCTTAAGTGCATTCCGATGTCTTCGGCGATGTCCTTCAGCATCATCGGTCTGAGATGTTCGATACCGTGATCCAGAAAATCGCGCTGACGATCCACTATCGAATGGCAGACTCTGTATATCGTTTGTCGTCTATGCTCGATGTTTTTTAGAAGATCAACCGCGGAACGAAAGCGCTCCTTTATGTAATCCCTGGTTTCTTTTGACGAATCCTTGGATTCCATCATCTGTCTATAAGTGCGATTTATGCGCAGGTGAGGAAGCCCATCATCTTCAAAGCGAATAATATAGTCGTCGCCGACCTTTTCGATTGTCACCTCCGGTACAACCGGCTGAGCTTCCTCGGACGAGTATTTGCGGCCGGGCTTGGGATCGAGCTTCTTGATAATCTCCATCTCCTCGAGTATCTGCTCGAGTGGTACGCCGAGTATCTTTGTCAGGTCGGGCAACTTGTGAGTCTGGAGGCTCTCTAGATGATCCCGGACCATTTGCACCGCAAGCCTGTCCCCGAACCCGTAGTAGTCGAGCTGCACCAGAAGCGATTCGCGCACGTCGCGGGCCGCGCAGCCGACCGGATCAAGCCTCTGGACGACGGCGACAGCTTGTTCGACCGTCTCGACAGGCCACGGACCCATTGCGGCGATCTCCTCAACAGTCGCATCCAGGAATCCAGTATTTTCATCCAGGTTCCCTATGATAGCTTCGCCGGCGGTCCTGACCTCGTCTGAGCATTCGGTTAGATGGAGCTGCCAGATAAGCTGCTCGCAGAGCGAGTCCCGGCGAGTCAGCATATTCTCAAACGACACTTCGTCCTTAGCTTCGTATTCGTGCGTTTTATAACCGGGATCCAGATATTCCTCGAAGGTTGAGCCGAAATCGACTTCTTCAAACGAATCACGTTCCCGTTCCGGCTCAGCTTCGCCATCTGCCGCGTTGGATTCGGTAGTGGCTTGGCTTGAAACGGACGCCTCGGTTTGCAGAAGAGGTTCGGAAGCGGTTCCGTCGGATTGAGCGGACTGTTGTGCGGCCGCATCTCCGGGACTGGTAATATCTGCGGTGGTTGCGTCGACCGCGGCGAGTTCGTCTGCTAGCGGCGAGTTGTCATCAACACCTTCTCCAGGTGCCACTTCGTCAAGAACGGGATTCGCTGATAGTTCGGTCTGGACCATATCGGCAAGCTCGAGCTTGGTCATTGCCAAAAGCTCGATCCGCTGGCGCATCTGCGGCGTCAAAACCAGACGTTGCGAAAGGCTCGTACTTAGGTGTGGCTTGACCGACATAGTTCATCTGTCGCTTGTCACCGGTCATTGTCATTTTGGTTATCAGTCATTTGTTTACCCGCCATTTTCAGGATCAAGAAATGACAAATGACCAACGACAAAAGCACAATGACAATTGACTACATCCTGAAATTCTCTCCTAGATATACGCGTCTCACTTCTTCGTCGCGAGTCAGGTCGTCCGGAGTCCCCGCGCGAAAAATCTTTCCGTCATTAATTATATACGCTCTGTCTGTAATCGCCAGAGTCTCTCGAACATTGTGATCCGTTATCAACACTCCAATACCCCGTTCGCGCAGTCTTTGCAGGATCTTTTGAATGTCGATCACTGCAATTGGGTCGATTCCTGCAAACGGCTCATCCAGCAAAATAAACCGCGGCTCAATAACCAGACACCGCGCGATCTCCGTTCTGCGCCGTTCGCCGCCTGAAAGCTGATACGCTTTAGTGTGACGCACATACGCGATGTCGAGTTCGCTGAGCAATAGCTCGAGCCGGTGCTCGCGCTCAGCCTTTGATAGCGGAAGCGTCTCCAGCACCAGCAAAATATTCTCTTCAACCGTCAGCTTACGAAAAACCGAGGCCTCTTGCGGGAGATAACTTATTCCATCTCTCGCCCGTATATACATAGGCGACCGAGAGATTTCCTTCGAATCAAGAAAGATCTTGCCCGAGTCCGGTCGTTCAAGACCAACTATCAGGTAGAAGACCGTTGTTTTGCCGGCGCCGTTTGGACCGAGAAGCCCTACAATCTCGGTCTGATGTATATCAAGTGAAACATTGTCGACAACTCGACGCTTGCGATAAGACTTTCGCAAGCCTTCGACTGCCAATACGCTTATCTCTTTTAGGGGAATTCTTGATTGGGGCTCGGCGTCACCGGTCGGGCTTTCGATCACGGACACTTCTTCTGCCATCTGATAGCTTCAATTCTGTTTGCTCTTTGTCAAACGATGAGTCGATCGGACACGGCCTGTACCCTGTTGATTTTCGACGCCAATCCTATCATCACGACTATAGAAAGTCAATTGAGAGCCCATCGTCGAACCCTTCTCTGCATCGTCTACTCGCGCGGCTTTGCCCGTCAAAATCGCGCGGCCGTCGTCAGATGTGTAGACGAGCCTGTCACCAACTCCGCGTCTCCCCGGCTGGGTCAGCACTACACTCCCCTCCGCGTTCAAATGATCGATTTCGTTGGTCTCCTGCATTAGGTATACATCAACAAACGACGCTTCAATGCGGTCGGTCCCCTGGCGCGCCTTTACTCCAACTTCGTAATGAATCTTCCGCTCAGTATCGGAGTAGGTCATCTTTTCCGCGCTCGCAAATCCCGGCACCACCTCTTGCGTTCCCGGCGACGTTTCCTGCTTCGCCTGATAGAGAGCGCTTTCCACATTTCCAACAGCGACCATCCGCTTGTCGGTTTGATAAAGCTCGATTCGGTCCGCCTTTATGAAGTTATCGTCCTGCCAGCCCCGGGCGCTTATCGTATACACCGCCACACCCTCAGCGTTTCGCGCATCGGCGCGTTCCGCGGTCATATAAATCGGCGACTTGGTATTCTTGAACGGCGTCGACTCATTTGTTGTTTCTTTGCTGTAATACGTCGTCCGAACATCCCCGCGGGCGTGCGTCTCATCCCGATGCCGATCGTAGTCGATCTCATCGGCCTGAGTACGCGCCTTCGCATCCCAAACCATCGGACGGCGGCCGCGAAGATTCAGCAGTTCCTTCTGACCATCGTAAGTCGCACGCTCGGCGACCGCGTTTCGATCACCTTCGTTGTATTTGAAGTTGCCGTCCTGAGACACCCGATCGATATCCTGAGAGTCCGGAAGAAAATCGGCACGCGCCGAGGTGCTGGTGGTGACTCGTAGCGGATGAGCGTCGGGCACAGTGGCTTCAATCTCTACCTTCACATTCTCGGTCGCAGTGAACGTCTTTATGCGACTGCCGTTTTCGAAAAATAGCGCTTCCATATGCGGAGCCCTCAACGTCTTTTTGTCGGCGTGAGGGTCGGGATTGATCGGAGTAACAGTCAGGATCGCTTGGCCGGTGGCCTCCGCGCGTTTGATGTTCTTGCCGTCGGCAAAAAACTGTAAAGCAACGTTGTCTGCGTGAAATTCGCGAACCGTAGGGTTGGTGACCTTCGCCGTGGGAGCGGGTGCATGAATCCTCATCATCGCATTACCCTGCGCATTTATCGTGTCCACCAGCGCCTGTGTCCCATCTACAAACATCGCCTCGATGGTATTAGCGCTTGCCTCGCGAACCGGTTCCGCACCCAGCGACCGCGTTGTAGCGCCACCCAACGCGACCGCCCGGGAGAGTTGATGAGTGTCACCAAAGAAAAAGTCCATATCCGGTGAGCTAATCTCCGCCTTGTCGGCCTGCTTTAGATAGGAGCCGCCGCGTGCTTCAATCCTTTCAATGTGATTGGTGAGAGTTGTGTAGCAAACCATCTTGTTTGCCCGCATCTCGTCAGCATCCTGTGTAACAATAGCGTGCCCGTCAAAGGTTATCTGGTGTGCTTTTTTGTCCAGTAACGCGGACTCGCTTCGGATTCTTGTAGGTTTCTTAATCGCCGGTTGTTTGGAATTTAATTTAGGCGGATCAATTGGTTGGCCCTCCGCAGCTTGCGCCAATTGCGAGGTAACTTGCGAGTCGCTCGGGTCGTCCTTGAGCTTCTTCTTATTCAGTCCCGAATCGGAAGCGGCTTTTTGTGCGAGCAATTCGGACTCCCGCCGCCGTTGTTGTTTGAGCGCCCTCTTTCGAGCTTTTCGCGCCCCCCTCTCTTCCGGGGTTTCTTCGCGTGACGGGCCGGAGTTTGCCTCGGCTACTTTTCCTTCACGAGTGCCTTCGAGTTCAGGTTTGATTGTGACGTCGACATCCTTTAACAAGGTCGCTCGTTCGGCAGCCCCATCGATTATCACCCCGGTGGCTTTGCCTTCATAGTTCTTCCCAGCGAATTCAACGACTTCCTTTGTGTCCACGCTATTGGTTGTTTGGTTGTAATGTAGATAGCTTGTTTTGACTGTGAGCCCCTCCAAGGTTTGCACGACGACGTTGGATATGAATTCTGCATCCAGCTTTGAAAGATCCGAGGGATCGCTCACCTTGGCACGGTCGCAGGTAACTACGTCGTGTCGACTACCTGCGGTACCATAGGATTCCAGCTTCACCTGTTCCAGCTCGTGTGTACCGTCCTCGTAGGTTCTGTCGGTGCCTGCGGTGATGTTAAAGCGCACCTGACCATTAACTTCGTGTGCGTAATGAGTATTGGTGAAAACCGCTACAACTTTTCCCTGGAGCTTGGGCCGCCCGGTCTCCTGCTGGGAATGTTTGCTGCGAAAGACGAGATACACCACAAGCGCCGCGGCTATTGTGATAAAAACTCCAAGTGCCGCTGCCCTGCCCGCCGATAACAGTTTTCCATGCTTCATGAGGTTAAGAGATTCTGGCATGCGACACACTCAAGTGTCGAACCGGATACTGGCGGGGGTAAGGCGTGAATTTGACTTTGCCGTTAATAGACACTTTGAAAAACGAGGTAAAAACGTCTGCGGATTCAGTCTGTTCCATCCCGGTGAGGCATAAGATCTGAGTAAACGAGCTCAAGGAGAACGCCAGCTATCTTTTACCATCGTCCTTACGCGCAAGCGGCAATCGAATGATGAAACTTGTGCCCTCTCCCTCGATACTCCGCGCCTCGATGGATCCCCCGTGCGCATCGACAATCCATTTGGATATCGCCAGCCCTAATCCAAAGCCGGTAACCTTTGTATCGCGAGGATCCGTCTGTCTATAAAACCTCTCGAAGATATGCGGCACTGCTGCCGCGGGAATCCCCCGGCCGGTATCCTTAACTTCTATTACGGCAGTAGAGTTTTCGGAACCGAGAGAAAGATTTGCGCTGCCGCCATCGGGTGTATATTTGATCGCGTTATCCAGAAGATTCACCAGCAACTGCTTGAGCCTCTTCTGGTCACCCTCGACAACAATCGCCGTATCTGGCGCCTGATAAGTCAGCGAAACACCGGCTGAATCGGCTAGCGGAGCAATGTATGCGCGGGCTTCGGATGCAAGCCGATCCAGTTCCACGTCTTCGAGTTCCAGAACCGACTCATTAGCGTCGGAGCGAGCCAGCGTTAATAGATCCTCGGTTAGCTTCGTAAGCCGCGCGATCTCCTCGAGGTTTGACTGCAGGACCCGTTTGTACTCATCGGGGCTCCTCTCGCGTCGGAGCGCAACCTCTATGTCTCCGCGCAACACCGCAAGCGGAGTCTTTAGTTCGTGCGATGCATCGGCGGTGAACCTCCGTTCGCGTTCGAAAGCCTGCTCGAGCCGTCCAATCATTTGATTAAAGGTTTCCGCAAGTCGGCCTATTTCGTCGTGGGATCGAGGCTCTTCGACACGCTCACTAAGGTTGCCTCGGCCGATGCGTTCCGCAGCCCGAGTAAGTCGATCGACCGGGCGCAATGCTTTGTTTGCGAGCCATAGTCCGCCGATACTTGCCAGCAGAAGTGCTACCGGATTTGCGATCGCAAGGAGGAGAAGCAGTTGTTTTTGTGCGCGTTCAACGTCTTTTAGAGACTGGCCTACGACCACATAAAACAATTCGCCGTCTTCGTCTCGTGCAGGCCACGTAATCGTTCGCGCATGTTCAGATTCCGAAAGATCGACCTCGTCATATTCAGGTTTCCAATCTTTCAGTACTCGGTCGAGTGCTGCCCTGGTTATGGGTACTTCGTGGCCCTCGCCGTCCAGGATCTGATCGGTTATCTTGCCGTCCTTATTGAGCACAGACACGAACTGCGGGACCAGGATCAAGACCCCGGGCTGGCTCGCCTCTTCAGTAGCGGATGGATGTCCCACTGCCTGCGCGATTCGCTCGGCGTGGTTGCCCAGCGATGTGTCGATAGTGTTAAGCAAGCCGCGCGAGAACGAAAGATATATAGCTACCGCGAAGATTACTAAGGCAAGAGCTGCGAGACTCAAGTACCAGAGCGTTAGTTTTGCTCGAATGGAGAGCATAAGGTGATCGTTCGCAGCGGCGACCAGTTTCCGAAAGCATTATAGCAAAGCTAAAGAGGACGATGGTGACCAGGCGGGACTATGTTTTATAGTGGTGCGGATGAGAGGACTTGAACCTCCACAGGATTGCTCCCACAGCGTCCTGAGCGCTGCGCGTCTGCCATTCCGCCACATCCGCATGCCGGGCTATTTGTTATTCAAACGAAGCGAAAATATACTAACCAGCGCTGTTTATTAGTGTCAATTCAAACTCGAAGTTACCGTCCAACGTACGACCATCGTGAGTGACCTTTCTCCACAACGAGTCCTTCAATCGCTCCCCGGATCCCGCGAGCTCGGCGTCACCGTCTCCATCCTGAGTCAAACCCTAAAACTATCCGGATCTCAGTCGAACCAACTGTTGGTTTTTCTGAAGGAGTTCGTGAGGCACGGCCTGGCTGGAACAAAAGGCGGACGATACTGGCGCCGTCAGACAACAGGTTTTGTGATTGGAACTTTGCGCGGCACTCGCTCCGGTCATGCTTTTGTTGTTCCTGAGGATCGCAAAGAACGCGATCGGGGCGATCTTTTTGTAAACGTCCGAGCGATGGGTTCAGGATTGAATGGTGATACGGTCATCGCCCGAGTGACCGGAGTAAGCGATCGAGGCCGTGAAGGGCGCGTCGAAACTGTTTTACATTATGCCAACGACACAATCGTGGGAGTATTCGCAAAACGAGGCCCCGATTGCATCGCATCACCGATCGACCAAAGATTCTTCTACGATGTTCGAATCCCGCCGTCTCGCTCGCTCAACGCGAGAGAAGGAGATGTGGTCAATGTCGAGATTACCACGCCGCCGATGTCGGGGAGGCCACCGTCCGGAGAAGTGATCGAAGTTCTCGGTCCTCCTGACCGGCCAGGAATCGATCTCGAAATCATTATCAGGAAATATCATCTTCCGCATGTGTTTCCCGAAGGCGTTTTGATCGAAGCGAATTCCATAGGCGACGAAATCACAGTCGACCATCTCAAGGGGCGTGAAGATCTCCGTGACGTTTTGACGGTTACTATCGATGGTGAAACCGCTCGAGACTTCGACGACGCAGTTTCCCTTGAACAGCTACCAAACGGCCGCCTTCGACTTGGCGTACACATCGCCGATGTGAGCTTTTTTGTATCCGAAGAAACCGAGCTTGATGAGGAAGCATTTAGACGGGGCACGTCGGTCTACTTTCCGGAGCGGGCAATTCCGATGTTGCCCGAACGATTATCAAACGACATTTGCTCGCTCAAGCCCAACGTTGATCGATTGACTATGTCCGCGATAATTGAGCTCAACAGAAATGGTCGCGTGGTTGATTATCGACTTACACCGTCTGTTATCCACAGCCGCGAGAGAATGACTTACACCGCGGTGCACGAAATCATCGCGAACCCTGATGGTGAGACTGGACGCGAATACGCTCACGTCAGGGAGATGCTTCTGAAAATGCACGAACTCACAAATGTTCTAATCAAACGACGAGAAGAGCGCGGTGCAATTGATTTCGATTTGCCCGAAGCAGAGTTATGGTTTGATGACGAGGGACAGATTTTTCCAGCACAGTGGGATCCGAAGCTTGGAATTCACGTGACTTGAAGTCGCGGC
>JADMIO010835323.1_pt1 | contig 82359 bp, 55 predicted proteins | sample 8958161 | NCBI WGS metagenome assembly JADMIO01 (sample SAMN16585339, study PRJNA669376) | soil metagenome | isolation source: Crop rotation soil | place: USA: Cullars Rotation, Alabama | collected 2011
GCCGCGACTTCAAGTCACGTGAATTCCAAGCTTCGGATCCCACTGTGCTGGAAAGAATTTATCCAAAGCGGGCCGCCTGTTGCTCGGCTTGTCTACAAGAGTAAACACATATACGTTTTGCCCAATGCTAAAGTCTTGTTACACCCTGCTCTTTTGTGCGCTCTTTTTTGGCTGCGCTCGACTGTCAACTCCGCCAGAACCCGATGCCCGGAATTCAAGCAATAGTCGCGATCTCAAAAGTGTCGATGGAAATTTTGAAAGGCTCGCCGATGAATACATAAAGGGCTATCTGGCATGGCGGCCGCTAACTGGCACGACACTGGGATTTCATGAATACGACGGAAAAATCACTGACTTCAGCCAGGCATCTTTGAATAGCGAACTGAATCGCCTCAAGCAGTTTCAAACGAAATTGGACTCTTTGGATTTCACAAAACTAAATACCGGAAACTCCTACGATTTCCGCATTCTGAAAAACGCCATCAATCGTGAGATCTTCGCCTTCGAGCAGGCCGAGATCTATAAACATAATCCCATGACCTACGCGGGTGTCGTGGACGTCAGCGTTTATGTGAAGCGCAACTTCGCGCCGCTTGAAAGCCGCGTTCAATCCATCACGGCAATTCTCAAACAAACACCAAATATAATTTCAGCAGCCAAGGCAAACCTGATCGAATCACTCCCTCAACCGCAAATTGAGACCGCTATCGAACAGGCCAATGGAACTGCCGATTTTCTCAAGAAAGACCTTCTGGAGGCATTGAAAGATGTTAAGGACTCACCAATGATGACCGAACTTCGGTCCACCAATGAAATGGCCATCAAGGAGCTACGCGGTTACGCCACCTGGCTCAAAGAAACAAAGCTGCCCAGGGCGACCCAGAATTTCGCTCTCGGGACGGAAAAATATCGAAAACTTTTGCAATATGGTGAAATGCTCAACCTCTCCCCAGAGCAGATTCTCGAAATTGGGATGAGGGAACTCAAACGAAAGCAGAGTGTCTTTGAAGAGACTGCTAAGATCATTGACCCAACGAAAAAAGCTATCGACGTATTTAAAGAAATTCAAAAAGATCATCCTACGGAAAAAGGTCTGATACCCGACACCGCCAGGAACATGGAAATGATTCGTAAGTTTGTGGTGGACCACCATCTCATCACCATTCCTTCACCTGTCCGCGCGACGGTCACTGAGACTCCTCAATTCCTGCGTGCGACAAGTTTTGCCTCGATGGACACCCCGGGACCGTTCGAGAAAGAAAGCACCGAAGCTTATTATTATGTTACGCCAGTCGAGCCCGATTGGCCGGCCCAACAAAAGGAAGAATGGCTGACCGCGTTTAATTACTATACGACCGACATTGTTTCCATTCACGAAGCCTATCCCGGCCATTACGTTCAATTCCTGTGCCTCAACTCCTCACCTGCAAACAAATTGGAAAAGATCTTCAATAGTTATGCCTTCGTAGAAGGTTGGGCCCACTACGCGGAGCAAATGATGGTGGATGAAGGATTTGGGGGAAACGACTCAAACAAGGCCACCTCCGAATCCAGGCTCAAGGCAGCGAAATATTTATTGGCGCAAACGGATGAGGCACTGCTCCGGCTGTGTCGTCTCTGCGTTGCCATCAAAATGCATTGTCAGGGGATGACTGTGGATCAGGGCACTAAATTCTTTCAGGAAAACTGCTATTATGAGGAGAAGCCGGCACGGCAGGAATCCATCCGCGGCACTTTTGATCCCGAATACCTTTACTATACGGTTGGCAAACTTGAGATTTTAAAATTACGTGCCGATTATCAAGCTCAGGAAGGCGCAAAATTTTCACTCCAAAAATTCCACGATGAAATGCTGCGCCACGGCGCTCCGCCGATCCTGCTGCTCCGGGAAAAAATGCTCAAGAATTCCGCCCTCTGGCCTAAGACTCTCTAATCAGCATCTTTGTCAGCAGCCTAATGTCTTGACAGCTCCTGCACTACATGGACATTAGTTCAGTATGCAGGCTCTGACCGACCGCCAGAAAGAGGTTCTGAGATTTATTCAGGGCAGACAGGATTCTGATGGCATGACCCCTACTTTTCGGGAAATTGCCGCACATTTCCGCTTTCGCAGCGCCAATGCTGCCTTGGTCCACGTGCAGGCCTTACTCCGGAAAGGTGCACTCCGTCACCTTTCCGGACGCGCCCGTTCTCTTCAGGTTGTCGATCCCCATGCACCCAGGAATCGTGCCCGGTCACGCGTAGTATCCGTACCTGTTTATGGCACGATCCCGGCCGGCCGCCCTTTGGACGCCACCCAGGAAAATGAAGGTTGCGTCATGATCGATGCAAACACCCTCGGCATAAAGCCAACCGCACGAACTTTTGGCCTTAAAGTCCGGGGCGATTCCATGACGGGCAAAGGAATTCTGGAAGGCGATATTGCCGTCGTCGAAAATGGGGTTACGCCCAGAAATGGAGACGTCGTCGCGGCATTGATCGACGGTAACGTCACTCTCAAAACATTCATCCTGCAAAAAGGGAAACCATTTTTGCGAGCAGAGAATCCTCTGTATCCTAATCTGGTTCCTAAGCACGAATTACAGGTCCAGGGTGTAATGGTAGCGCTTATCCGCAAGCGCCCCCAGGTCGTCTAAGCCCTTTTCCCTTTGTTTGCCTTTTCCGCCTCGCTCACCGGGGTAAACTCCCTATAGAACCCCTCCGGCAGCAGGATAAGAATGCGGGTGTAATTGTGCAGGAAGCATACTCCCGCACAAATCATTAGCTAATACAACCGGAGATTAATAATGCAGGCTAGACATACGCAACCCCCTCAAATAACGCCAGCAGGCAGAACAGTTGCTCCAGCGGGAACTCGCGCTCCCAAAGCTGCCTCCGCCAAAAAAGAAACTCCAGCGCAACCGGGCAAGGGCAATAAGCCAACCGAATTTAAGCTGAACATGCCGCATGCCAAATCTGTCGCCGTTGCCGGTTCATTCAACAATTGGGATGCAATGAAAACTCCCATGCAACTGGATTCAAACGCCTGGAAAGTATCCATACCCCTTCCGCCCGGAAGACATGAATACCGCTTTGTTGTGGACGGACAATGGATCAGTGATCCGGAAGCCAAAGAAAACGTGCAAAACGGTTATGGCAGTGAAAACTCGGTCATAACCATTTAGCCAGTTCAACGCGGCAACGGCACCTTCCTAAACGCGAAAGCTGAGTTCCCCCTCAGTTCACGCTGCCTTTTTTGCGTTTGCCGTCGCCACTTTTTCCCAGCGCCCGGTCTTTGCAGATTTCAATACCGCATCGCAAACGTACTGGGTTTCCAGGGCATCGCGGAATGTCGGGCTCGCAGATTTCCCTTTTCCCAGGGCCTGAAGAAAATCGGCCACCTGATGAACAAAGGAATGTTCGTACCCGATTTGTAATCCCGGCACCCACCATTTATCCATGTACGGTTGATCCCCATCGGTCACGTGCACTGACCGCCATCCGCGAACCCGGCCTTCGTCTCCGTGGTCGAAATATTGCAATCGATGAAGATCGTGCAAATCCCAAAAAATCGAAGCGTGCTCACCGTTAATTTCAAATGTGTACAACGCCTTATGGCCGCGCGCGTATCGAGTTGATTCAAATGTCGCCAGCGCTCCATTCTTAAAGCGCGCTAAAAATGCGCAGGCATCATCAATCCCCACCTTCTCCACTTTCCCACTCAGATTATGCTTCCGCTCCTTTACGAAGGTCTCCGTCATTGCCGTCACCTTATCCATACTGCCATTCAACCACAGTGCGGTATCGATGCAATGTGCCAACAAATCTCCCGTAACTCCGCTCCCGGCCACCTTTACATCAAGCCGCCATAACCCCGCTCCACCTTGCGGTAATTCTTTGGAAATTGTCCAATCCTGCAAAAACTTCGCCCGATAATGGAATATCCGCCCTAATCGTCCTTCATCAATGAGTTGTTTCGCCAGGGTCACCGCCGGCACTCGTCGGTAGTTATACCAAACCATGTTCGGCACGCCTGCCTTTTCCACCGCCTGAACCATCTTGAGTCCCTCTGGCCCATTCATCGACAGCGGCTTCTCACACAAAATCATTTTTCCTGCCTTCGCCGCGGCAATCGCAATATCGCGATGCATATCGTTTGGGCATGCGATATCGACCAAATCAATATCCTTCCGCTCCAGCAACTTCCTCCAATCCGTCTCATGCGTCTCGAAGCCCCATCGTCTCGCAAAAGCTTTAACTTTCCCCTCATCCCGGGCGCAGACTGCCTTCAATACTGGCTCGTAATCCAAGTCAAAAAAATTGCTGACCTTTCGGAAAGCATTCGCATGAGCTCGCCCCATGAATCCGTAACCGATCAGTCCAATATTGAGTTTCTTCATATGCTAGGGTGGCGACATAAAATCCCTTTGTGGAATACAAGGCAACTGAATTTTGCCTTCAGAAACTCCTCTTAAAAACAAAGCGCAGCCCCGGCCCTAATGAAAACTTAAATCCCAACTCCCTCAGTGCTTCGGACGGAGCAGAATGGCTTTCTTGTCTGTCCCTTCCACTTCCACACTGTGCGTCTCAATCCCCGGATCATCTTTCAAAGCCTGATGAATGATTCGCCGATCAAACGCACTTAACGGCTCAAGCTCCACCACATCTCCCCAGCGTCTCACCTTCTCGGCAGCTTCCTTTGCTTTCCTGACTAGTGCATCCCGTGCCTGTGCTCGGTAATCACCCACATCAACCATCACCTTCGGCGCCGATGGATCCTGCTGAAACAGCAATCGATTCGTGATGTATTGAAGATCAGACAAGGTTTGGCCCTGCCGTCCAATCAATCGTCCGGAATCATCCGCCTTAACATTCAACAGCACTCCATCCTCCATCCGGTGCTCTTCCACCGTGGCATTGAAACCGAGTAGCTCCAGCATTCGTTGCAGAGTGGCTTTTGGGTCTGATGACATAGGGTTGCGTTTAAATTCTTCGGAGGCTGATTTCCAATTTAGCTCGCCCTTATTTCCTCTTTTTTGGCGCGCCAGTCAATACCACAGGTTTTGTCGGCACCGTCGGCGTGGTATTCATGCGCGTCAATTTTGTCTGCAGGATCGTCAATAAATTCTGCACGGTCCAATAGAGCGTTAATCCGGCTGAATAATTGTACAAAAATACCATGAACATCAAGGGCATATACCTCATCATCTTCGCCTGGGCTGGGTCCATGCCTGGCGAGGGCGGGGTTAAATGCGCCTGCCATAGCATTGTCACTCCCATAACCAGCGGAAGCAGATTGAACGGCAGTCCTACACCCGGGATGCCAATGAACGGGATAAAGCTAAGCCACGGTATCACAAATAACGTGTCTGACTTGGACAAATCTCCCACCCATAGAAATGGTGCTCCACGCAATTCGATGGCGCTGCGAATCATCGTGAAAAATCCGAAAAACACCGGAATTTGCAGCACCATCGGTAAGCACCCCCCCATGGGGCTCACCTTGTTCTCTTTCATGAACTCCATCACTTTCCGGTTCATCTTAACCGGATCTTCCTTGTACTTTTCGCGGATGGCATTCATCTGCGGCTGTAACGCCTGCATCCGCTTTGTCGATCGCGTGCTCGCCTGCGTCAGCGGCCAAAAAATTGTCTTAATGATGATCGTGATGGCAATTATCGCCCATCCGTACGACATCTTCAGAGCCGAATGCAGCCAGTTCATCCCCAGCAACAGCGCCTTCGAAACGAACCCGAACATCCCAAAGTTCATGATCGAATCGAGGTTATTCCCAAACCGATCCGCAATTTTGGCGAGCGTCTGATACTCCTTTGGGCCGGTATATAGAAAAATCTGCCGGTCAGTCGCCTGATTCGGTCCTAAGGCCGACGCCGGATAAACAATCGCCACTTCATACCCCACTGGTGCCGCCGCATTAGTCGCCACCAGGCTCGCCTCTTCCCCCGTTGGCCGCGGTAAATCCACTTTGCGCGCCACAAATTGTTGTGCCGGTTGTTGCGGCATCGCCACTATCGCAAAAAACTGATTATGCGCCGCTCCCCATACCACATTGCTCGCTCCACCTACAAACTCCGCTCGGGCGGTCCCGGGAAAACATCCGAACTTCGTGTTCGAAAACCACGGCGCACTAATATCCTCTACCTTACTCCCGTTGTACCACATCGCCCCTACTGCCGTCCCATTATCATTGGCGCTCATTGGGGTTGCCGTCCCCACCACCCAGCGTTGCGCCGGCAAATTAATTGCTTGTGCGTTGTGGTTCTCCAACCGCACATGCGCTTGGACCACATAGTTTGAACTCAGCGCGAAATCTTTGATGATGCTCAATCCATTATTCAGCGTCTTTTCCGCTCGTACTCCCGTCTCCGTTCTCGTCACCTTAAAGATCCCATCTCCCTGCAGCGATTCTCCACCCTCCAGTGCCATCGATGGCGTCGGGCCAAAATGATTCAGCGTTGCCACGCGATTGGTTTGGGTGTTTTCCTTCCGTCGCGTCGAAACCGTTTCCCGATAATTCAAAAGCTCGATTAACTTCAATCCCCCGCCGCGTGAGGTAAAGGTGTACCTCGCACTCTCATTCGTAACCACCACCAGTTCCTCCGGCGCATTCGTATTCAACATCGAAATCAACGAATTGCTCGTCGAAGTGGTAATAGCGCTCACCTCTAAATTCGTGCCGCCTTGAGTAGCCCCGGCTTGATTGCTGTAGTTTACGCTCGCAACGGTGGAATTCGTAATTCCCGCTGGAATCTTTTGTGGGGGATAAAGCTTATTCACCACTAGTGGATACCAAAGAACCAGGACGATGAAGCAGACGACGAGTACGATGATTGATGTTCGATCCATGTAGATTAGTGCGTGACTGCCGCTGCCCTGTGACCATTTTCAACTATATTAACAGTCCCTATTGCTCTCGAATTCCGGTGGAGTGCTTGCCCTGAGCGCTTTGGCACCGGGTCATGCCCGCAACTACCCCAAGGGTGACACCGGCAAATCCGTTTGACGGCCAGCCAGGTGCCACGCGACGCTCCGTGCTCGCGAATCGCCTGCAGTGCATAAGCCGAACAACTCGGCTCAAATCGGCAGTCACTGAAGCGGCCAAAGACAAAACTCTTCGCGGGCGAAAGCAATAACCGATAGCATTGCACCCCGAAAACCAGCATGTGTTGCGCTGCATTCACCCTAATTCACCTGAACAATCCTGCTTTCCGCAAGCTTGTCAAAAAATCCTTTTCCACTTCGGCATAAGATTTACCAGCAATTGAATTTCGCGCCACCAGCACCAGGTCAATTGGCCCGGAAAGCTCATGTTGATGCAAACGGAAAGCTTCTCTCAGCAGCCGCCTCGCGCGATTTCGAAAAACCGCGTTACCCAGTCTTGACGAAGTAATAACGCCGCACCTGGATTTTGAACCTTGAGGCAATCGAAACCAGTTCGCAATGAGGCACCCGGTCGCCAGTCTCTCCCCGCCCTGTTTAACTCGGGAAAAATCACGACCCGTTTTGATTCGCTGCTTCCGGCCGTAGCCGAGACGCTCTGGTATGGCGGCGCTCATGCGCCTGCCCTTATACGGGCGTGAGCCGCTTCCTGCCGGTCCGGCGGCGATTCCGCAAGATGGCTTTCCCGCTTTTGCTCGAATTTCGATTTAGAAATCCGTGCTGCCGTTTGCGGCGGATTTTTGAGGGTTGATATTGTCGCTTCATAAATCAGGTCTAAAATACCCGTCCTGGCAGTTTGTGTCCAAAAACCATTTCGCCGGGCAAATCGGAGCGCGGGAGAATAACAGCGAACGAGCCCGTGTCAATAGCCCAAAACGGCCGGCTAATCCCCCGTCAGCTCGCTGATGGCCAGCACGTTAACAACGGCTTTCGGCACAAATGAGCTGATTTCTACATACTCCGGCAGTTTTGCTCCGTCCGCACTTCGTTCCGAACAATGATCGTTGTCGCCCCAGGGCCCCAAACCATCCAACGTCGGCACCACATCCCAAATCAAATTGCCATCACTCAATCCCCCTCTCTCCTGTGCCCCAATCGGCAGCCCCGCCTCTGCGCCCGCGCGCCGCCAACACTCAAACAATCGCTGACTCCCTTCGTTTTGCGGCCATGGCCTTGTTTCCGTCAAAATCTCCATCTTCACCTGGCAGGCGTATCCATCCAGCGTGCTCTTAACATCCCCAGGGCCAGCCAGAGCCATCAGCTCAGCTTTGGCTTGGGCATAAATTTTGGGATCGAATGCGCGCATTTCCCCTTCGGCCACCGTCTCATGTGGCACTCGGTTGAGCACCGTCCCTCCCCGAATCGTCCCTACATTGACGGTCACCTCCCGAGAATAATCCGTCAGCTTCGCAATCCGTTCTGTTAATCGTCCCATTTGCACGATCGCATTGGCTCCCTGCCGGTGCTTGGAACCCGCATGTGCCGCCCTCCCCTCAACGGTTGCTCGCCAACTTGCGCGCCCTTTTCGCGCCACCACCACGAGACTCTCCGTGCCCAACCGACCCTCGGCTTCGAAAACCAATGCCGCCAATGTCTGCTTATCCATCCGCTGACGACATAACTCCCCAAAGTCCGGAGAGAATTGCTCCTCCGCTGCATTCAAGAACAGCTTCCAGGTCACCTCCTCAAAAATCGTCGGCGCGCAAGCTTCCAGTGCCGATAGCACCAGCCAGATCATGATCGTTCCGCCTTTGATATCCTGTGTCCCTGGACCATAAATTCGGTCACCCTCCACTTGCCAACGAAAGTTGTTTCGCAGCTCCTCCTCCGGCGGAAACACCGTGTCCAAATGCGACACCATCGCTATATTTTTTTGTCCTTTGCCGCGCCTTGTTAAAACCAAATGGGTTCCATATGCGCGTTCCCGTGCCTCCACAAATTCCGCTTCAAACCCCAAACTCTCAAAAGCCTCTGCCGTGAACCGCGCCAATTGGTTAACCCCTTCGCGATTGAACGTGTAACTGTTTATCTCCACCATTCGCTGCAAGAGCTTCAGTCCCTCAGGCAGTTTTTGACTCAAAAATTCTTTTAATAACGCCGGATTCACTCGCAGCAGATTGCTGCTTCCGCTCCTTCAGGTCAACAGGCCGCCTACGCTTTTGACATTTCCCCCGGAAAGCCGCATGGTCTGAGATCATGCTCTTGTTCCGTCCGGGATTTTTATTTTTTTCGCTCACGTTTTTTTGCCTGCAAGCCTTGGCCGGGACTCTTGTGCGTGTGCCCAATACCAGCATGCGCATGCCCACGAACCCGCCCACCTTCGGCTTCACGGCCGTGAATGCCTTCCCCACCCTAACGTTTACTAATCCCACCACCATTGTCTCCATCCCGGGAGAAACCAATCGCCTGTTTGTCGTGGAAAAGCGCGGCCGAATTGTCGTCATTACCAATCTGGCGGCGCCCACGCGCACAATGTTTTTGGATATTTCCGCCCGTGTGACCACCAGCTCAGTCGATACTGGTGCTGGTGTCGGTGAAGAGCGAGGGTTACTCGGGCTGGCCTTTCACCCCGGTTACGCTTCGAATGGCTACTTTTATGTTTTCTACACCGGCAACACCACCACCTCTCAGGGAAGTGGTCTGCACGATATCCTTTCCCGTTTCCAGGTCTCTTCCCAAAATCCAAACCAGGGTGACGCCGCCTCTGAAATTCGTTTTATCACCCAATACGATGAAGCGGTTAATCACAACGCCGGCGATCTCCACTTTGGCCCTGATGGTTATCTCTACGTCTCCCTTGGCGATGAAGGCGGCGCTGGTAACCAATACTCGAACGCTCAAAAAGTGGATAAAGATTTCTTTTCCGCTATCATGCGCCTGGATGTCGACAAACGCCCGGGAAGTTTACCTCCCCATGCACACCCCGCCCTTCCTTCCCTGACTAACTACACGATCCCCCTTGATAACGCACTTGTCGGCGCTTCCACCTTCAACGGTCTTGCCGTCAACCCCGCGAATGTCCACACGGAATTCTGGGCCACCGGCATGCGCAACCCCTGGCGCTTCTCCTTTGATTCCCTCAATGGCACGCTCTTCCTGGGCCATGTCGGCCAGGATAATATTGAATGGCTCAATATCGTTACCAATGGCGCCAATTGCGGTTGGAGCTTTTACGAAGGCAGTCGGCGCTGGACCAATTCCCTTCCTCCAGGTTTTAATCTCACCCCCAGAATCTTCGAATACGGCCACACCAATGGACGTATCTGCGTCATTGGCGGAGTGGTGTATCGCGGCGCGCGCCTCTCCCAACTGTACGGTGCCTACACCTATGCTGATTACGGCAGCGGCGAAATCTGGGCGCTTCGCACCTCCGGCTTTACCACCACCCAAAACACCCTGCTCCTGACGGATTCAGGCGCGAATATCATGGCTTTTGGCACTGATCCTTCCAATGGTGATGTTCTTTATGCCGCTGGTCGGAGCGGCAACAACTCCCAAATCAAACGGCTCACCTATAATACCAGCACCAATGGCGCGCCCCTTCCTCCCACTCTGGCGGACACCGGCGCCTTCACGAATCTCCTTACCCTCTCCTCTGCCATCGATCCGATTCAGCCCGCTCCCGGCATCGTTCCTTACGATATCAATCTTTCGTTTTGGTCGGATAACGCCCTCAAATCTCGCTGGTTTTCCGTACCGAACCCGGCTCAATTTGTAACGTTTAATCCCGCCGGAAATTGGACGTTCCCGACCGGCACCGTGTGGATCAAACACTTTAACCTTCAACTTACTAATGGTGCGCCCGAATCCCTTAAGCGCATCGAAACCAGGTTCCTCGTCAAAAACGCCGCTGGGATTTACGGCCTCACCTACCGCTGGGGCAATTCCGCGACCAATGCCACTCTCGTCCCGGAAGAAGGATTGGATGAAGCGTTTACCATCAACGATGGTGGCGGCATCCTGCGCACCCAGGTTTGGCATTATCCTTCCCGCGTCGAGTGTTCGCTCTGCCATACTCCCGCTGCCGGGTTCGCCCTCGGTTTCAATACGCCGCAACTAAATCGCGAATTCAATTACTCCGGCGCCTCCACCAACCAACTCAACGCGCTCAGTGATGCCGGTTACTTCACTTCACCCGTTGCGGGCGTGCACACACTCGCTGCCTTCGCCCCCATAACCAATTCATCCGCCAGCCTCGAGTATCGTGTCCGTTCGTACCTCGCTGCCAACTGTTCTCAATGCCACCAACCTTCTACGGGAACGCGCGCACTCTGGGATGCCCGCATTACCACGCCCACCGCCCAGGCCGGCATCATCAATGGTTTGCTCTTCACGGATTCCACAAATTCCACCCAGCGCGTCGTTAAACCCGGCTCGCTCTCGGATTCCATGATGCTCATGCGCATTTCCTCTACCGGTGCGCTCCGCATGCCACCCATCGATTCCAATCTCCTGGACACCAATGCCATTCAATTACTCTCGGCCTGGATCACCAATGACCTGCCCGCCTACCAATCGTTTGCCGATTGGCAACTCGCCTTCTTCAACTCCACTAATGCTCCTGAGTCCGCCGCCTTCGCTGATCCGGACGCCGATGGTGCTGTGAACCTGTTGGAGTATCTGACCGGCACCGACCCGCTCTCCCCCACTAGCAATTGGGGCATCGGTATCGGTTTCACTGGCACCAATGTCCAAATCAACTTTATGCAAATTGCCAATCGCGGGTTCGAGCTTCAGGGCACCACCAATGTCTTCAATCCTGGTTCCTGGACTCCGCTTGATTTGCCCGGCAACGAACCTTTCTTCTCCATCACGAATCGCGCCGCTCACATTCAGGATTCATTGGACCAGCTGAACGGCAAGTTCTATCGCGTCCGCGTGTTTTCCCCCTAACCGCTGACTCGCGCTCGCGCATCTCTTGATTCCTGGCACAGTCTTTTGACTTTTCAAGAACAGCCCTCGTTACTAATGTCGGCCCGATGAATGCCGCCGACTACCGGGTCAGACGAGCTACTCTGGACGATATGCCGCAGCTCACCAAGCTCTGGCAGTCCATGCGGTTCGATGCCGATGACCTCAGTCGACGCGTCACCGAATTTCAAGTAGTTGAATCAGCAGACGCTGCTATTCTCGGCGGCATTGGCATGCAAATCGCCGAAAAACACGGGCGTTTGCATTCGGAATTCTTTTCGGATTTTTCGCTCGCCGACACGCTTCGGCCCCTTCTGTGGGAACGCCTCAAAACCATTGCCACAAATCACGGGTTGCTTCGCATTTGGACTCTCGAGCAAGCGCCTTTCTGGCATCAAATCGGCCTCACTGAGCCTGACCCGGAAACGACTCGCAAACTCCCACTGCTCTGGCGCGCCCTGCCCGGCAAATGGCTCACTCTCAAACTCAAAGAAGATATCGATACCATCCTCTCGGCCGATAAAGAATTCGCGGCCTTCATGGATTCCGAACGGGAAAGCACCAAACGGGCTTTGCAACAGGCCAAATCCCTCAAAGTCGCTGCCACCGTTTTCGCCATCGTCATACTCGGATTTGTTCTGCTTGGAATTCTCCTGCTCCTCAGCAAGAACCCTCAATTTTTCCACCGGTAATCCCCTGCCCTTCGTTCCATTTGCCGCGCCGCTCGTGCGCAAATTTTCGTTCCCAAGTCCTCTCTCGCTGGCTACCGTGGCGCCTGCTTTATGGCGAAAAAAAATCAATACCGCTTTTGCTTTGGCCCCTGGAACCTCAGTGAAGGCCAGGATCCCTACGGCCCCACCACCCGGCCGCCCCAAACCTTTGATTGGAAACTCGACCAGTTAAAGTCCCTCGGTTTCGACGCCATGATGTTTCATGACGATGACGCCGTTCCCAATATCGATGGCAAGACCGATGCAGAAATCCGCCAGGAAGCCAAAGAGCTGAAGAAAAAGTTGGATGGTGAAGGCATCGCGGCGGAAATGGTTGCCCCTCGCCTTTGGTTCAGCGCCATGACGATCGATGGCGGCTACACCAGTAACGATCCGAAGTGCCGGAAATACGCCATCGAGCGCTCGTTGCGTTGCATCGATATCGCCAACTATCTCGGCACCGATCTAATCGTGCTGTGGCTCGCTCGCGAAGGCACTTACCTGCGTGAGTCCAAAAATGCCCGGCGTAGCGTAGCGTTGCTCGTCGCAGCGCTGGACAAAATGTTGGCGCACGACAAACGCATTCGTCTCTGCATCGAACCGAAACCGAACGAGCCCATGGACCATGCCTACATCCCAACTATCGGCCATGCTCTAGCTATCGCTCAACTCACGCGCGACCCCAAACGCGTCGGCTGTCTCATCGAATCGGCTCATGCCATTCTCGCCGGCCTCGACCCGGCTGATGAAATCGATTTTTCCATGGCGTTCAATAAACTTTGGTCCATCCACCTGAATGATCAGAATGGACTAAAGTTCGATCAGGATAAGCCCTTCGGCAGTGCCAACCTTCGCTCCGCCTTTAATCAGGTCCGCGCGCTGGAACGCAACGGTTACGGCAAAAATGGCGAATACGTCTGCTTCGATGTCCATCCCTTCCGCACCACTAAGGTCGAGCATTGGCTCGCCCATCTGGACAATAGCCGTCGCACCTTTCAAATCCTGCTGGAAAAAGTCCGCTCCTTTGATGAAAAAGCGGCGCAACAATTAATTGTCGAGCGCAATTATGCCGCCCTGGACCAGATGGTCCTCGAACATTTAATGGGTAAGTAGCCTGACGAGTCAGGCGAGTGCGGGTTCAGTTCTGATGCGTGCTTACGCGCTTTAAGCCGACTGCGTGTGCAATATCATCAAACTCCTCGTGACTGACTTCTTCCAGTCGCTTGCCTTTGGATGCGAGCTTCTCGTTGATCTTGATGGCCGTTTCCGTCATGGCCTCGTGCGTTTCTTTCGTACCTCCGGCCAGGACAAAATTCTTCCCGGTTGTAATTCGTTTGTGACCATCCGAATCCAACCCGACACCGACCAATACCGGTTTGAGTCCTGACTGCTTCTTGCTCGCCTTCGCCATCTCCGGAGGGTAACCGGTTTGTCCGCCCCAGGTCAATCCGCAGCCTCCCTACTATCCGGTTTGTCCAGTGGCCGCCTTGGTGGCTTCAATCGTGCGAATGGCTCCGTCTGCCGCTTTCGGCGCCTCGTCAGAACCATTTCGAAGTTCTCGGAAAACAAATGCCATTAAGCGACGTACTCGAATACATCCCTTCAATGTGCGGTCATCCTTCCCTGCCACGATCGGCAGGCTTTTCAATCGATATTCCCGAATCGCCGCCGCGACCACCGCACAGTCATCATCCTCCGACAGCGCCACGGGATTTTTCGTCATGAATTCACCCACCGGGGTGCTTCCCGTCGCTCCGCTAGCGCGACCGCGCAACAAGTCCGTGATCGTCACTACCCCTTCCAGCGTTTTGCCATCTCCGGAAACATAAAAAAATTCGTTATTGCTCTCCACAAAGGCTCGGCTCACTTCGGTCATCGTGGCTGAGGGTCGCAGCAGCGGCTGGGGTACCGATTCCATAATTTCCTTCAGCGACGTTCCCTTCAATAGCTCGTAAACTTCCGGTTGTCCTTTCCACGCATCCGTGTTCCTCCGATTCAACGTCTGCGCCAAGGCGTCCCGCAACGGAGCCAGCGCTCCGGAAATTTGGGTAAACACATTCTTCCCCAGCATCAGCACTTCCACCTGCGTTCGCGCTCGTACCGTCGCCACGCGGGGTTCGTTGCTCAGCAATGCCTTCTCGCCGAAGAACGACCCGCTTCCCAGCACCGCCACCACCTCACCTTTCGGATCCTTCTCCGTCGCCCGCACCACCTCCACCTCACCTTTCTCAATCACATAAAAATGCGACGGCGGATCACCCTTGTTGATGATGACGTCACCCGGGGCAAAATGCGCATGGGATACCCGGTCGGTCTGCCGGGTGCGCATGTGCGCCAGGTCCCTCGGAAAAAGCAGCAGCCATGCCCAGTCAAAGCCCACCTGTAATCGCCGGCCAAACGTCGGCAGCTTGAATAAGTAAACCCCCCGCCAGACAAACCACGCAAAAAATCCCGACAAATGCATTCCAAACAAATCCGCCACCGCCGAATGCCCGCCGATCGAACAGAGTTCCCCCAGTTGTTTGAAATAAAATGGCTTCGTTGGCTCGTTGTGCAGCACGCGTACTATATTTTCCGCACATTGCCTGCCTTCCCGTTCCGCAAATTGCCCCGTCGTCGCTGCCGGTTGGTTGTCCAGCGAGTTGATGATGTATCCGCAATCCCCTACCGCCCACACGTTCTTGCTCCCTTTCAAACGCATGTCCCCTTCCGTTACGAGCCTCCATTTCTCCTTCGCCACATTAATCCGCGCCAATAATGGCGCCGGCGAATTCCCCACTGTGCACACCACCGTTCCCCCTTTGATGATCTTTCCATCGTCCAGCGTCACCCCCTCCGGGGTCGCCGAGATCACCCGTGCATTCATGATGATGTTTACCCCGGCTTTCTCCATCTTCCGCTTTGCAAATTCCCGCAGTCCGGGACTAATCTCCGGCAGGATCTGGTCTCGCGAATGGATGAGGTTCACGCTCACATCTTCGCGTTTGAAACTCTTGAAATATTTCGTACTGCTCCGCACCAGGTCGTTAATTTCTCCTGCCGCTTCCGCCCCGCTGAATCCTCCCCCCACAATCACAAAGCTCAGGTGCCAGCATCGACGCTCCTGCTTTTCTGCCACCTCCGCCTTTTCCATTTGCTCCATGATGTGCGAGCGCAAATTTGCTGCATCGCCAACGGTCTTTAGCGCAAACGCATGATCTGCCATGCCCGGCACCGCGTTCAAATTGGTCACGTTCCCGCAGGCCAGCACCAGATGGTCATACGCCATCTGCTTTGTTTCTCCCTGCTCCGACTGATATTCCACCTCGTTCTTCTCCAGGTTCACCCCTTGCACCTCCTCCGTTCGGCAGAACGCCCGCGGCAACATCTGGCGCAGCGGCACAATCACGTCCATCGGGCTTACCGAAGAGCCTACCACCTCGGCCAGCAAGGGGCTGAACACCAGGTGGTTCTCACTGTTGAAAAGGACAATCTCCGCTTCCTCCGCTTTTAGCTTGCGAGCCAGCTCCTGGGCACATTTCACCCCGGCAAATCCTCCGCCGACGATTATAATTCGTTTCTTGCTCATCCTGGTATCACGTTGCTCTCGCTCGCCCGCTCCCATAAAACCGGTCTCCAGACTAGAGTCCAGTCAACCACTCACAATGCGGAGATTACCCCAAATGTCACGCTGCCTTTTTTATAAGGATGTTTCCCGCCGGGTTCCTCTCGTCACCCGACCCCAAAATTCCCGCAAAAATGTCCCGGATAAGTCCAATCCTTTGCGTTTTGTGTCCAACTAGTGGGAAATTGCCGGAACCGCCGCCGTTTGCCGGGCTTCAATTCCTGCCCCGGTTTGCCGTAAGCGGAGGCATCAACGCTTCGGCCATTTGACGGGGAGTGCGCCACTACTTCGCTCAATGAAACCGGCATCATCCCTGCTCTTTTGTCGCTCGGCCACTTTCCGGGCTTTCCTCGGAATTTTCTCACTCAACCGCCCCCTCAATGGCACTCCGATTGCTCCTTTTTGGCCCGGTGACGTGTCGAGCGCGCAAATTAATTGGCGATTTGCAGCCCTCCACTTTCGTGAAGGGTTTTGGGCGTGACACAGGCCGCACTTAGGAATCGATAATTGCATGCTTTGGCTTTATCGCCATCAGCTCAAATCTAAAAATGTTCTGGTCCGCCGCCAGGCAGCCGAGCAGCTTGCCCGCGACCCGCAACCTCGCCATCTTTCCGCCTGGACGATGGCGATCAAAGACGAGGATCTGGAAGTCCGTCGCTGGGCCGTCAGCTCTCTCGCCCGTCTCGGTGAGCATGAACGGGTCAAACCTCTACTCGGCGCTCTGCGCGATCCCGATCCGGAGATTATTAAAACGGCCATGCTCGGCCTCAAGCGCAGTCCCGAAACTACTGTAACCGATTTAATCGTTCCCTTGCTCCGCCATATCGACCCAACGGTCCGTTCTCATGCCGCGCGTGTCCTCGAATTCCGCGGTTGGCACCCTGCCCCGGAACGTGATGACGGCATGTGGTTCCTCATGGCGAAAGGCCAGTATACGGAATTGGTCGAGTTCGGATTGGCTGCCCTGCCAGCTATTGAATTTGCCGTCTCTTCCAGTCCCGATATCGGTCCCAGCGCCATCGAAGCGCTCGGCCAAATCGGAGGCAAACGCGTCATCCCTCTTTTGATTGAGGTCCTCGAATTCAGAGATGCCTCCGTCTGCGTTGCCGCGATTAACGTCCTCACTCAACTCGCAGACCCCATTGCCGTCACGCCCATCTCCAGCCTCCTCTACTATCCGGTTCCTTCGGTTCGCATCGCTGCCATGGAAGCCATCTGCAAACTCGATCCAGGGGTTGCTCTTTCGAAAGTCTATCTGATGCTCCGTGACCCCGCCTGGGATGTGCGCCGTTCTACTGCCGATGCGCTCGGCAAACTCGGGAACGTCAACGCCATTAATCCACTGATGGAAGCCCTCCAGGATCAGGATGCGGATGTCCGTGAAGCGGTTGTCATGGCCCTCGGAAACCTCGGCTATCGGGAAGGGCTTGCTCCGCTGGTGTCAGCTTTGAAAGATCGCGAGTCTGGTGTCCGCCGCCTCGCCATCGCCGCCTTATCTCGCATAGATTCCCATTGGTCTGCTGCTCCGGAAGTTCGTGAAGCCGCCGACCAGCTCAAGGCCGTCGTGAAGGATCTCGAGATCGACGTCAAATTTTTCGTCAGCCAATTCCTCGTCGGCCTCGGCAAAATGGAACCCGATTTCAAGGACAAACCCGTTCCTAAAGAAACCGTATCTCCTTCTCAGGCCAACAAACGCAAGCTCGCTGTCAGTCTGTTTGAACGCATTCTCGGCGATAAAGACCGCGACATCCGCCTGGCTGCGGTCGAAGCCCTCGGTCGCCTCGGCGGCGAACGCGCCTTGTCCGCCCTCCAGAGGGTTCAATCTGATCCCGATCCCGACGTCCGCAAAGCCGCCGAACACGCTCTCGGCTCCATTGCCGCCTAACCTATGGATACCACCTCGTCATCTCCGGAAGTCGGCCAACTGGACCCTTCTCTCTCGTCGCGCAATTTTGCGGCCCCAACGACTCCCAAAAAAAAGCAGTTCCTGTTTGTTGACGACGACTACCAGTTTCTGCGCGATCTCGAAGACATCTTCACCGAGATGTCGCGTGGCACCTGGAAAATTTTTACCGCGGAAAACCATGCCCAGGCGCTCTCGATTATTCAGAAGCAACGCATCGATGTCGTGGTGCTCGATGTCGACATGCCGGTCATGGACGGTCTTCAATTTCTGAAGTTGCTCGGCAGCACTCATCCCGAGCTGCAAGTCGTCATGCTCACCGGGAAGGTTGACGAGGAAAAGCGCAAAGCCTGCCTCGAAAACGGCGCCAAGCTGTTCCTGGAAAAGCTGCTAACGCCTGAAGCCTTTGCCGGCACCTTTGCCACACTCGACTCGCTGGCCACCGGCGGACCAGCCGAAGGCTTTCGCGGCGTCATGCGGCAGGTCGGCCTGCAGGAAGTCCTCCAGATGGAGTGTCTCGGCAAAAAATCTTCCATCCTCGAAATTTTTACCGGTAAATCCAAAGGTCGCATTTACATTAGCGACGGCACCATCATTCATGCGGAATCCGGCCAACTTCAGGGCGAGGTTGCCCTGTATGGCATCCTTGGCCTCCGCGGTGGTGAGTTCAACCTGCTCCCCTATACTGAGCCGGCTGAACGCACCATCTCTGCGCAGTACGAGTTCCTCCTCATGGAGGCCGCTCGGCTAAAAGATGAATCCAACGACCCGGATGCCCCGCAGCCCGAAACATCTTCCCCCGAGCCCGATCCCGCGATTGCCTTCGATACCGAACATCTCCTCGCCCTTGAAAACGGTGGCCAGATACGCATCGAAGAAGTCATGCTCGCCTCGGGGGCTTCCGAACCCCTTTACGAGTGGCACTGCAAATCCGCGGCCGACCGAACCAAACTCATCCAGCAAATCGAGCAGCAGGCGGTCCAATTGGGTCGCCTGGTCCGTGCTGGCTTATTTGAACGGCTCGAAATTATTACGAACGAGGGTCGGACGGTCTGCGCTGTTACCCCGCAAATGCGCCTTCTCGTGCGCTCCGCTAGCAATCTGGCATCATGAAAGCCCCCATTTCCGAATCGCTCGCTGCCAAACTTCCTTTTCCTGGCCTCGCCGGGTGGGTCGCTCGCTCCTCTGACCGTTCCATGGCCCACCAATCCTATGTTGATTGGCTCGACGACGCCCAGGCCGTGCAGGCTTTTAATTATTCTCTCCTCGCCGCTGAAACCGTGCGTCAGCACGAACTCATTCCCAAACGTCTCAATTGGTCCTACGAACACATGGGCCTCAGCGTTGCCATCCGTACCGACGGCAGCTCCCTGGCATTGTTCCTCACCAAAACCCCCGAACTGGAATCCGCAACGGTTGAAGATATCATTCGCGAATTCTTACAGGGGGCTCCAAGTGAGCCAAAGGTAGAACAAACACAATAAGGGTGAGTTCTCTACGGCCTCGCCCCGTCCGGTACCAACGGTCCGCGGCGCGTTGGTAACTCCGTAGGAGTTACCTGTTTATAGAAACCTCTTCCTTGCAGCCACCAACTCCGCTAGGAGTTGCCTGTTTACACAGTTTTTTCATGGCACGTCCTCGGCGAAATGAGCAGGCACGTGGTTCTGCCACCTTTTCTAATTAGTAAAAATTCGTTAATTCGTGTCGAGCGGTCCTGTAAGGGCCGGAAACTCCTTTAGAGCTTCTTGCACCGCCTGATTAGTTGTTGCAATCCCTTCCGAAACACTGGGCGGCTGCCAGACGCACCATTTTGCTATGGCGTAGGCTGCACCGGTCTTGACCTCCTCATCTGTGTCGGTCGTTAGCGAAAACAGCAAGTTCAGCTCCCGAGGTTCAATGAAAATGACCATGGTGTCGATTTCGGCGAGGATTTCGGGCCTGCAGGGGTGAGTCGGATCGCATGCGACCTGAACGAGCTGAGGGAGAACCTTTGGGGCCCAGCTCCTCAAAACAAACAGTGCGCGTCGTACCACCTCCCCCGAGTGACTGTAAGTAAGCTTAAGAAGCTGAGGCTGGATGCTGTCGGCCTTTTCACCAAGGAGCGCGAGGACACAAGTAGCGCGGCGATAATCGTCTTCGGCGGGCTGGGCGAGAACCCAACGTTCCACCCACGCGGGTCTTACAGTAACAGGAATGTTGTACCACAATCCCGAAAGCCGCTGTTTGTACGTAGGGTCGGTAGATTTAAGCCAACGAATCACGGTAGAGAAAGAATTCGTGCCGATGTGGACGATGGCTTCAGCCGCGTGCGGGTCATTCCTCTTCTCGTACAAGTCGACCCAATAACCGAGGGAGTGACCGTCGCAGTAAGGCTGTCGATCCAGGGCAAAGAACGTAGCGAGCGAGGCCACCACAATGGCGGCACAAGAAAGCACAAGGAGCTTCTTACGTCTTCGCACGTCTGGAGTATCGCAAAAAGTTCCTGAGGGCTGCTGCCCCTGAAAAACACATGCAAACGGAAAAGAGAATCTCCACGACGAAGATCCACATCCCCTGCCGGCCAACAGGCAAGCTAGCTTTCGTGTTACCCATTGTTTCATGGCTTTTCTGCTGGCCCGGACGCTTCGGGTCGGAGAATCGGTTTCAACTCAACAGTTATCTGGAACGTTTTTTCCGCTCTCTTCAACGTGAGGTGCAGAAGACCACCGTTGGAACTGCCCCGAAAGTTGGGAATAAGCGCCGGCTGGGTGCGCCATGCGGATACGTCCAAATCGTTATATTTTAAAAGTGCATCCCCGTCGCGTATCCCGGCAAGGAACGCAGGACTATCGGCTGCCACACGGGCCACAAGATGCTCTCCTCTACCGAATACCGAGGCCTCCGGGATAAATACAGCGCCTAATCGATTATGTGTATACGCCACTCGACCCACCTTGTTCAGTCGCGTGTACGCGATGGAGTTTTTGCCGTCAATAATCAGGTCGATACAGCGCAGAGCAGCCAGCCCTAAAGTGGCATTGAAGCCGGGACCGCTCAACGCAACGTCCGTGGCGTCGGCCTCCATCACCGGCACGTCCCTTAGCGCCAGGCGACCGAGCGAGATCTCTCCGGCCCACGATTCCTCCGCAACGACGAGGCCACTCCCTTTGGTGTAGTAAGCATTAAGAGTTCTAGCGCGCGTCTGATGTAAGGCGGTCCATCTCCGCCAGCCTGACGGGGATAGCATCACTCCAGCAGACGATCCGGTGTCGATATTTATGAACGACGCTTCTGGCCGTTGCCCAGGAAACTCCAATCCTACTATGCAATCATTGGTCCGAATATTCCAAGCGGTCCATTCGCCAATCGATGCAGGTAACGCCTTAAGAAGAGACACGTTTGCAGAAGCAGCATCGACCTTTGCAATGGCTTGGCTGAAAAGCTTTGTTTGCCATCCAATCGATCCGTCTTCCGTTGGGTTAATGGTGTCTGGGAGATCAGCAACAAAAAAGGGCATCTTGACTACACCTTGTCCGAAGTCGAAGTCGCAATCTCCAGCCTTCATGACAGGTATACCAAGCGAGTTAGTGCCGGACTTCGGAAAGGCAATGAAATTTAGCCCCAACCGAGTTGCGCCTTGCGAATGCAGCTCCAAATCACATGCTCCTGTGTCAAAGTAAAGACGGGCGTGCTTGCCATTGATCGACGCAGTTATCCAGATGCGGTCTTCTCCAGCGCCATATACCCGATCAACGGCTACAAGCGCCATCGCCACGGTCACAGAGAGGAAAGCACGCGCACCTAAAACACTCATGCAGACAGGGCTAAATACTAGCGGGCATCGCCAGCGCATTTCCAGCACGCGTCAAAATCTTTTTCTGTCGTGATGTCATTCGGAAGAGCCATGCAACTCTCATAACACCGATGTCACCACTGCATACAGGAGAACGCCAAACGCAATAATCCACTCCGCCAAAGCTACGCCTCTTAATGAGCGAAGAAAAAACGGGCTGACAACCAACAGAAACAACCAGGCCAGCATCAGCGAAACTCCCAGGATAACTGACCACGCGTGAGACCGAGGCTCAACACGCAAACCCCAAAATCGGTCCAACACGGCTAGGGCTGCTTGTCACACACCTATTCCCACCTATTCCCGCCTCCCTTGCATTTCGAGGCATTATTGACAGCGCGCCGCTGAGCGTCACGATAGGCCGGCACAGCTCATATTTCAGAATTATGAATCAACATTCGGTGAGTCCCGGGAGCGGCGCGAGGCGTGCACCAGTGTTTTTTTGGATCACGATGGCCTTGCTCACTATCTCGCTGATTGGTGGTGCTGCCGCTGCGTTCCTCCTCGTGTTTGAAGCTAAGAGCATCAATCAGTCAGGCGGCTGGGGCTGGCTCCTGATCGGCGGCATCTACGTGGTGGCTATCGCTGTCGTCGGTTTTGCGTGCGCACTCTGTACGGCAGTTTCACTTTTCCGACGTGAATCACATCGCCGACTTTCCATCGCCATCCTGATCCTTTCTTGTCTCGTCGTGGCAGTTTTAGGTCCTCCCGTCATTGGTGTTGTCAATCGCCTGCGCCGACAGCATGGGGCGGCGGCCCGCACGCGGGAGCGTACTCCACGAGGGGCGGTTGAATCCCCTTCCCCGGCGACAATTCCACCTGCCCCGGATAAAGGGCTGAGTGCCTCGGTAATCGCAGATGTCGCGAACCCGCAGATCTTGGAATTGAAGTCGAAAATATCGGAAGCAGTCCGCACGCAAAATGCCGTCGCGTTTGTTGATTGTTTTTACATCGAAGACCGTTTCAATACGCCCGACGTCCGGGAGGAAAACCGACAACAGATCGAGATCTTACTACGGGGCAAAACCATTGAGGTAGTCATCCTGGAAATCCCACCCAGAGACTTGATCGACATCATGAAGATTCAAAACGCCAAACCCGCCAGCACGGTTCGATACAGTCTGGTGCCCCGAATGATGCTGCAGATCCGGCAAGAAACCCCCTATGGATCATCTGGCCGGAGTTTTCTGATTGGTGAAAAGAATGGTAAATGGTACATCATTACCCTGGCCGGGCATTTGACTTAGATGCCAACTCGCTGCGCGGAATAGCAGCACCGCTTAGAAGTTCGAGAGCCCGGGGGCCGCATGGGCCAGTCCGGCGGCTTGACCTCGTTGCTTCATCCTGCATATGGGGCATTCTAAAGTGCGGTTCTCGGTCTATGGCAGGAAGCGACCGGCAACAACGCTTTAAGGAATACGCCGAGCGCGATAGACTCGGAACCAAAAATCCTTGTTGGTTTCGGCAAATGGCGTTTGCCCAGTCGCATTGCTCAAAGTTCCAGCCTGATCCCATGTTTGCAGATTGGTTGAAGCTTCGATTGCGTAGTTCTGGCCAATATCGCCGCTCAACAAGAACCTGAACGCCCCGTTAGTATCCGTCATTGGCGACAGCAGTATGGGCTGAGTTAATATGGTAAGAAGCGCAACCGAGCTTGTGCTTGCACCGGCGGCATTCGTGGCAACTGCCTGATATTCTCCTGCCTGCGCAGGATGGACGTCTGGCAGTGAAAGGTTTGCCGCAGCACCCACAATGTTCGTGGCGTTGAACAACCAGTAGTAACCCAGCGGGGCCGAGCCGCTCGCAGCGGCAGACATCAGAACTGTGTCGCCAACGCTCGCGAACGAGTTCGTCGGCTGCAAAGTAAACGATGGGGGCACCAGGACGGTGATCGTCGCCACCGTGCTCGTAGCCGAACCGGCGCTGTTCGTAACCACCACTTTATAATCGCCGCCTTCGGATGATTGGATGTTCGAGAAACCGAGCTCCGGCCCGTCGGTGCCTACAAGGATTGTATCGTTGAAATACCATCGATATTCCAGTGGCGCCGAACCTGTGGCCATGACATGAAGTGTCACACTCTGTCCCGCGACGGTCGTTATGTTCGAGGGTTGAAGGGTAATCTCTGGCGAGAGGAGCACCGTCAAGCTGGCGACACTGCTTGTAGTCATGCCCGCCACATTCGAGACAACCAACTGATAAGTGCCTTCACTTGTCGGCTGCACACTCGCTAATCCAAAAGCAGGTCCATTAGTACCCACCGCGTTGGTCGTGTTGAAATACCACCGATACCACAGCGGAGCGGTGCCCGCGGCTTCAGCGAGGAACGAGACGGGTGCTCCAGCGAACACAGTCGCATTGGTCGGCTGCGTGATGATTGAGGGCGGAACAATCACCGTCACGCTGGCCACACTACTGGTCGTCGACCCCGCAACATTGGTTATGACGACGCGGTACGCTCCCGCATCGTCCGTTTGGACATTCAGCAAAGAAAACGTGTTCGTCGTGCCGTTCGCCAGATTCGTCCCTTGATGTTGCCATTGATAACTTAGCGGCGCGGTTCCGGTAGCTGCTGCAGCCAGGGTAATATTGGCTCCTACTACGCCGCTCTGATTCGTTGGTTGCAGAGTAAGTGTTGGCGGCACCAAAACTGTTAAACTCGCCACACTGCTTGTCGCCATGCCCGCCACATTCGAGACAACCAAATGATAAGTGCCTTCATTTGTCGGCTGCACACCAGCTAATCCGAAAGCAGGTCCATTGGTACCCACGGCGTTGGTCGTGTTGAAATACCACTGGAACGACAGCGGAGCGGTCCCCGCAGCTTCCGCGACGAATGAGACGGGTGCTCCAGCGATGACAGTGGCATTCGTCGGCTGCGTGACGATTGAGGGCGGCACAATCACAGTCACGGTGGCCACACTACTGGTCGTCGCTCCCGCAACATTGGTTATGACGACGCGATACGCTCCCGCATCATCCGTTTGGACATTCAGCAAAGAAAACGTGTTCGTCGTGCCGTTCGCCAGATTCGTCCCTTGATGTTGCCATTGATAACTTAGCGGCGCGGTTCCGGTCGCTGCTGCAGCCAGGGTGATATTGGCTCCCACTACGCCGCTCTGATTGGTTGGTTGCAGCGTAAGCGTTGGCGGTACCAAAACCGTTAAACTCGCGACACTGCTTGTCGCCATGCCCGCCACATTCGAGACAACCAACTGATAAGTGCCTTCATTTGTCGGCTGCACACTACCTAATCCGAAAGCAGGTCCATTGGTACCCACCGCGTTGGTCGTGTTGAAATACCACTGGTATGACAGCGGAGCAGTCCCCGCGGCTTCCGCGACGAATAAGGCCGGTGCTCCAGCGACCACAGTGACATTCGTCGGCTGCGTGACAATTGAGGGCGGGGCAATCACAGTCACGCTGGCCACAAGACTGGTTGTTCCTCCCGCAACATTGGTTATGACGACGCGGTACGCTCCCGCATCGTCTGTTTGGACATTCAGCAAAGTTAACGTGTTCGTGGTACCGCTCGCGAGATTCGTCCCTTGATGCTGCCACTGGTAGCTTAGCGGCGCGGTTCCAGTCGCCGCTGCATCCAGAGTGATATTGGATCCTACTACACCGCTCTGGTTCGTTGGTTGCAGCGTAAGCGTTGGCGGCACCAATACTGTTAAACTCGCGACACTGCTTGTCGCCATGCCCGCCACATTCGAGACAACCAACTGATAAGCGCCTTCATTTGTCGGCTGGACACTAGCTAATCCGAATGCAGGTCCATTAGTACCCACCGCGTTGGTCGTGTTGAAATACCACTGATACGACAGCGGAGCGGTGCCCGCGGCTTCAGCGAGGAATAAGGCCGGTGCTCCAGCGATCACAGTCGCATTCGTCGGCTGCGTGACGATTGAGGGCGGCACAATCACAGTCACGCTGGCCACACTACTGGTCGTCGCTCCCGCAACATTGGTTATGACGACGCGGTATGCTCCCGCATCGTTCGTTTGGACATTCAGCAAAGATAACGTGTTCATGGTACCGCTTGCCAGATTCGTCCCTTGATGCTGCCACTGGTAGCTTAGCGGCGCGGTTCCAGTCGCTGCTGCAGCCAGGGTGATATTGGCTCCCACTACGACGCTCTGATTCGTTGGTTGCAGAGTAAGTGTTGGCGGCACCAAAACCGTTAGGGTTGCCACACTGCTTGTCGCCATGCCCGCCACATTCGAGACAGCCAAATGATAAGTGCCTTCATTTGTCGGCTGCACACTAGCTAATCCCAAACTTGGTCCATTGGTACCCACTGCGTTTGTCGTGTTGAAATACCACTGATACGACAGTGGAGCAGTCCCCGCGGCTGCCGCGACGAATGTGACGGGTGCTCCAGCAACCACAGTGGCATTCGTCGGCTGCGTGACGATTGAGGGCGGCACAATCACAGTCACGCTGACCACACTACTGGTCGTCGCCCCCGCAACATTGGTTATGACGACGCGGTACGCTCCTGCATCGTTCGTTTGGATATTCAGCAAAGCTAACGTGTTCGTGGTACCGCTCGCCAGATTCGTCCCTTGATGCTGCCACTGGTAGGTTAGCGGCGCGGTTCCAGTCGCTGCTGCAGCGAGGATGATATTGGCTCCCACTACGCCGCTCTGGTTTGTTGGTTGCAGCGTAAGCGTTGGCGGGACCAAAACCGTTAGGGTTGCCACACTGCTTGTCACCACACCCGCCACGTTAGAAACGACCAGGCGATAGGGGCCCTCGTTAATTGGTTGTGCGTTAACTGCCCCAAAAGCCGGCCCGTTGGTGCCGATTTTGTTGGTGTTGTTGAAATACCATTGATAAGCGAGAGGTGCAGTCCCCGTCGCTGCAGCGTTGAAGGCGAACGGCGCTCCCGCAATCACGGCTTTATTGGTTGGTTGCGTCAAGATCGACGGCGGAACAAGAACGGTTAGACTCGCCACCGCGCTGGTGAGGGCCCCACCAGCATTTGTCAGGACGACTCGATAGTTGCTTGCATCATTGGTTTGGACATTCAGCAGCGACAACGTACTGGTCGTCGCATTCGGGAGGTTGGTTCCTGCCCGCTGCCATTGATAGCTGAGCGGTGCTGTTCCTGTGGCGGCCACTATGAAAGACACATTCGCTCCAACGACGGCCACCTGATTACTCGGCTGCGTTGTAATGGAGGGCGGCACGGCCCCGTTGCAACACGCAAACACTCCGCCCTGAACCGATATGTCGTCAATCAACCAGCCAACCGGACCGCCACCGTTACCCGTGTCGGTAGTGAGCACCCATCGGAATTGCACATTCTGACCAACCGCCGCCGCCGGCAAGTTGACCGTCACATTTGTCCACCCGCTTGAACTCCCACCCCAGGCCTGGTGGCCGCCATACGTATTCCCTGAACCAGTCGCAAGCGTGCTATTGTAATTGCCGCTAACGAAGCTTCCGCCAGCATCGAGGATGTCCGTGAAAGCCCCGTTACCCATTTTGAGTTCCAGCACCCCGCCGTCATAATACGTGGTGTTGTTGCCGCGGGTAAGTTCCTCGAGATTGTGATTGTGCCGAAAACTCAGTTGCGGATTGCTGGCGCCGATGAAAACCACGGGAGAAACCAGCGCGTTCGCACTGGCAGTCGTTGAGTCGAGTGCGAACGCGGCATTTGGCACACTGAATGACCCCGCGTTGGTTGTTACCCACGCGTTCGCAGTGCCAGATAGCAACGAACTGCCCCAGTTCGACGGCAATGCCGGCGCAACGACGGAATCGAAATTTTGGGTTAGTGTTATACCAGGAGTGACTTGACCAAGGTGCAAATCAAACTGCGCATTCCCAAGGTTTTGGCTTCCATCCTGCAATTGTAAAGTGAGCGTCAGGGCTCCGCCGCATATCCCTGAAGCGGTGAAGGTGAATGATTTGGAAATGCTCGCGCCGCCAAGCGGGAGTACTCCATAGGTTTGCGGGCCTGATGGCCCCGTCACACCTCCGCTCACCTGCAAAGTGGCCACCAGGTTCGTGGTATTGGCAGAGCCGACGTTTTTAAGTGCGAGCGACAACGTCACCGTCTCCCCCGGGTCAACGGCAGTATTAATACAGGATTCGACCGTTATGGAGTACGTATCCGCAATGACGAACGGAGCCGGCAAACCACCGAGCGCAGCAATCAAGGCGTTGCCTTTTGGAGTACCCCAACCAGTGCACAGATCGTAACCCGTCACGGCGGAATATTTTGTGGGACTGCTGCTGCTGAAGTTATTGCCAACAGTGATATCATTGAAATAGGTCGTGTAGTTAGCCCCATTCCCAATGGCATACACCGGTGGATTCATGAATCCGACAGGGTTCGCGCCGCTTATAGCGGCTTGTTGATTAATGAGCGCAGTCAGTCCAGCCCAAAGCGGCGCGGCGCAACTCGTGCCACCGAACGCTCCGGCAGAGCCGTTGTTATAACGGACGTACACATTATCCCCCGTCAAGGCTACATCGGGAATGTTGCGTTTGGTCGTGGAACCCTGGTTCGCAACCATCGAGATTCCCACTTGATATACCGGCAACCCGTAGAACGTGCTCACGCCACCGCTGCTGCCCACATAATTGCCATTTACCAGGCCCCAGTTCCAAACCGTCTCGGAAGAGTACGTCGCCCCTCCTCCGGTCGTGAGCGTGGTCCCACCTACTTGTGTGATATTCGTGCTGTCGGAAGGAAACGGAACGGTCGTGGTAAACGCGTCCGAATCGCCGGAGGCGTTATAAAACGATTGCCCCTGCGCGCTCATCTGTTTGAAGATCGTCTCGGCACTGGCGTTCACACTACCGCCGCCCCACGAACAGCTTAATTGTTTTGAGACGTTGTCATTGGCCATCCGACTCAACAAATCTACCCACGGACTCGGATTCGGAGCTTCGTACACATAAATCGTCCCCACGCCCGGCGACATCGACATGACCATTTCAATGTCCAGTGCAACTTCGCTGTTGCCGCTGCCCGGTGAGCTCACGCCACCATCAATCGAAACTACAACAATGTTCGGAGCCGTTAATCCTGCCTGACTGGCGTAACCCGCGATATCGCTGGCATAAAACCCGTCGAATTGCAGAAGGCCCACGGTCTGCCCTGCCCCGGTCAGAGCAGTGCCGGGAACATAAGCGGCGCGAAAATCGTTGCCCATATACGAGCCACTGGGGCCGGACCCCGCGCGAGGAGTGGTGCCGTTAAAAGAATCCCGTTTTACATGCTTCGGCTTCGCCAGCGTGTAGTTATCCAGGCCGCTGATGTCGACGATTGGGATAGCCAGATCCAGCGTCGGCTCCGTGTCAGGAGCGTAGAATTCGCGGTCTTCCGACGGATGCGGATAAACCGAAAGATGGGTATGCAAAGCGGCTTCGATCTGCCCGACCGTGCCTTCGACATCAAGGACCACACGGTTCGGATGGCGTTGGGTAACCGTTAGATTATGCGCAGCGACGAATGCTTCAACCGCATTATAGTCATCGATAGATGGGCCAAAGCGTTCCGTGAATTCCTGTGGCGAAAGCCAGCGACGATAGTTTGGACTAGCTGGCTCGTACTGCTCGCGAAGCAAGGCATCGAGGCCTGCCTCATCAGCGAGGGGAAGACCAATGGCGAGTTTGATTCGTTTGTCGCCCTCAAGCGGTCTTAAAGGCTTGAGGTGCGCGACCGCCTCGGGAACGTGTTTAACTTTGAGCGACTGCGCCCCTGCCGCCTGCACCCGTGGCCCCGCAAAAAGCAGCAGGACCAAAAACAACAGCCAACAAAACGTAAAAACTGACGAACAGGATGACAATTTTCTCACGACAGTAATCAACCAGCACCTCCACGAAAAGGTGTCAATACTCGGTAGAAATGAGCAAAACTTGGACCATTTCGACACTAAACATCTAAAAGCGCTTGTCGTCGTATTGCAAGGGTTTACACAAATTAAGCGGGCTTCGGCGCACATCCGTCTTTGCCTTCGGAATTTAGTGTGACCACCTAGTCGTGCTCCAGCCAAACAAGGGGACCAATGGGCGAAGGTGATTTTATGCACGGTGTCCCTCCGGAGGTACCTATTCGCTTAGAGCTGTCTGGGAGCTGGTGGCATGTTCGGTCAGCGAGCCAGGTCACACGTGTCCGCAGACTGGAACAAATGAGCAAACATGAAGCTTGGCAAAGCAGACTCGCCACGAAATGCTTTGCCTGATATGGTGAGAGGATGAAAGCGGAATTCACAGCTATCATCGAAGCGGCACCTGAGGAGGATATTGGGCAATTTGCCCCGAGGTGCCGGGAGCGAATGGCCAGGGGGAAACCGTGGCGGAGACCAAGAAGAATCTCGTTGAAGCCATCCAGCTCATTTTCGAGGATCGGCGGGCCGACATTTTGCGTGGATTACCCGAGGATGCCATTCAAGAAAAAATCTCGGTCGGATGCTCTGGATGAACCCCAAGAACGGAGTCATTGAGGCAGTCCCAAGACACACTGAAATTAAGGAGCCTTTGGCCAAAAAAATTCTCAAGAAACTCGATGCGGAATAAGCCGAACCAGCGGCCGGGAGCGGACTCGGCATGGCGGTCCTTTGCCCGTCGCCCTACGCATGCGATCGAGTGCAGCCAGATAATGCCATGAGTCACGGGGTCGTAAGTTGCACGTTCAACATTCGCACCCCCGTGAGGGCGTCGGAATCTGAGAACGCCCAGGCGCGGACGAGCACGTTGCTCCAGGGCATTGTTGCAGGTGTCTCCAATTGACAGGAAAATTTTGTTCCATCCGCCTTCGTCGCGCTCCGGACAAGCACCAGGTCATTGGCGCGGTGATTATTTCGGAGCGCGATTTGTTCCCGCGCTTGTTGGTTTTCCGGCAGGTCCGCCGGGAGTTTCTCCAATCCGGGCGGCGCGGAATCCAGGAGACGCTCAAGGGTCAACTGCATTCGGGCTCCGGCAAAGACTTTGGGCAGGGTGCCTTTGATGCGGATAGAGTTTCCCGGGACGACTATCTCGGGCGTGTCGAGCGAGACTTCCATTGACGGAACGGGCAAACGCAGTGCCGGGTCTCCCAGGAGTGTCCACATTTCAAGGTGTTCCAGACGTTGCGTCGCCAGGGGGACTTTTCCACCGCTGCCATCAAACTGATCGTAAAGCTTGAAGATTGACTCGTCGATAGGCGATTGAGCGAGCCCGGACTGGACCGCCAGCCAATAATCACCGAGCCGCTTCGGGAGCGGGGGTTTACTCAAACAACTCAACAAGCCATCTGCGGTCAATTGCCCGGCGGCGGCGTAGCTCTCTCCCGTGGCCCCAATCACAGCAACTGGTCCGTCCCCATTCCGCATGGCAGCCAAACCGAATCCCTCTCCCTCACGCCCTTCGACCTCGCAGGCGAAACAACCGCAGGTGAAGAAAACTCCGGCACCGTTTTTGATCCTGACTGCACTCCAGTCCGCTCGCGTCATGAAATCACTTGTGGACCACATGGCGGCGGCACGGGAATGACCCATGTAGACGCAGAATAACGTGCCTTCCTCCAGCCATTGAGTGGTCACGTCGCGCAAACGCGATGCGGGAACGAAATATTTCGAAGCACTGGAATCGAATAACGTGCGAACATTCAGGACCGGGTGCAGCTTGGCGAGATGCGCGCGCAAAGCTTGTTGGACAAACATCTCCGCCATGGGACCTCCGCCGGGATTGCCCATGATCAGCGTGAGTTGATTGCGCCAGGCATTAGTTACCGGCTCGCGTTCAAACCTGAGCGTTTTTTGCACCATGTCTTCCGCTTCCTTCACCGTGCGGGCCGGGAAACGACCGACGGCAACCCTCGGCGTGCCATTCTTTGCTGGTAAGCCAAAACCGTGGTCACTTGTTTTGCCGGTCATCCGCCCGGTTTCACCGCGCAACGGCGGCACAGTCATCGCGAGTGTTTGTTCTAGCCCGTCCGATTTAACGTCTCCTGCCAGGAGCACAAAAGGCCGGCCTGCATTGGGCGGGCATTTTAATTCGAGCAGCTTTTTCAATGATGTGCCGTCTCCGCTTCGCAATTCCTCGGGAGTGATCACATTCGTCGTGACCACCACTTCCACGTTGAAACCCTGTTTGCGGCGCTGATCGGCCAGCGGCTTCAAGGCCGGCTGCAGGCCAGGAGCAGTAATCAGAATCCAGCGCTGCGGCTCAGCAGCGAAACTCCGAAACGCCGGAGATGTAAGGATTATGAAGGCAAGCCAGCCGAAAAGTGGCGGTAAATTGAAAAAAGATTTCAAGGCAAGTTATGGCTTCATTTCGGTTTGTGTATCGTTGCGCTCGCCACGTTTTTATGCTCCCCCGCAAACTGGAATGAAGCAAGACTCGAACAGGGCCGCACTGGATGGATTTTGCTTATCTTTCCTTTAAGATCGAATGGGTCGCGCGAACGATTCGCATGTTGATCGACTTAGTCATGAGCCGAATGATTCTCCCATTCTTGATCATTGGTTTCCTAGCTGGATGTGCGGGTCACGACGCCTCGAGGAGTTCGACACCTTCGGCTTCAGACGGCGTCGTTTGGATTGGGGGGCCTGAAGTTCATAGGCAGGCGACGTATCCCTGGCATAGTGGCATGACAGTGCAGGATGCCATTAGGGCCGCTGGCGCTTTATCAGAGTTTGGAAAACATTCCCGCATCCGGGTTACTCATACGGATGGGACGCGGGACACTTTCAAGTATGCTTTGATTCTGCCGGGTAAAACCAAAGATCCAGCGCTCTGACCCGGAGATCAAGCTTCTGTTCTTACTCCTTTATTTTAGCGCGTTGCCGCGTCAACGGTGATACACTCGACAATCGCACCACCATCATTATGCAGAAAGAAACAGTACGAATCGGGCAGGTCAGCGTTCGTTTTCTGCTTGAGGCTGCCGATACGAACGGTTCGCTGGCGATGTTTGAGTTCATGGTTCCGGTGGGTGCAAAGGTACCGCTGCCACATTATCACAAGGATTATGATGAGACTATCTATGGCGTGGACGGCGTAATTACCTTTACGGTGGACGGAAAAGCGGTAGACATTGGTGCAGGTGAATCGCTTTTCATTCCACGCGGAGTGGTGCACGGATTCAAAAACCTCAAACAGGTAGACGCAAAAGTACTGGCTGTCCTAACGCCAGCCCTAATCGGCTCGGAATTCTTTAGGGAAATGGCAGCCGTTGTGAATTCCGGCGCACCTCCCGATGTGGAAATGATAAAAGCTGTAATGGGCAAGTATGGCCTCATTGCAGTTATGGAAGCTAACCCAGCTTTTACTTCACGAGGTAGTCTTTAGTCCCATTCGAGCCCGGGAACAGAAGCGCTGGCCAGGACTCAAACAAGAGTGCGTACCAAACGGCATTATCGCTCACTCCATTCAGGCTCCACGATTGTTTTAGTGGCAGGGCTTGTTCTGGCTCAGGCAGAGGTGCGCTCCGCGGCGTCAGGCTCGTTCACCCCGGTCCAACCGATGAATCAATTTCGCCGGCAGCAGACCGCCACGTTGTTGTTGGATGGAAGAGTGTTGGTGGCAGGCGGGGCACCGTTCCTGCCGGCAGCAACTTCGGAACTTTATGATCCCTTTACAACGCGCTGGATAAATTCCGGCGCTTTAACTTTGGGCCGCAAATATCATACCGCAACATTATTGCAGGACGGACGCGTGGTCGTTACCGGGGGCCAAACCGCCAGTCAACTGCTGGCGAGCACGGAGGTCTACCATCCGCCGAGTGGCCGATGGATTGGCGCGGGCGATTTGAACGTCCCGCGCGAATTGCATACCGCCACGCTTTTGACCAGTGGACTCCTCCTGGTTGCAGGCGGCTTTCCAGATCTTTCCGGCGTCGAACAGTTTGATCCAACGTCTGGACAATGGGAGCCGACCGGTTCTCTCAACACCCCTCGCTACGGCCATACGGGTACCTTGTTGAACAACGGTACCGTGTTGGTGACGGGCGGAGTGAACACCACGGATTTGCTCTCGAGCGCGGAGATATTCGACGCGAAAACGCAGCTCTGGACGCCGACGGGCTCGATGCACTCTCCGCGCGCGGGCCATACCGCATCCTTGCTGCAGAATGGGAAAGTGCTGGTCACGGGCGGAGATGGTTTCGGCTCACCTTCGGAATTATATGATCCCGTCACCCGCGAATGGACACTCACGGGTGCGCCACGGATTGTGCGATTGAACCAGGCAGCCACGGTTCTGCCCACAGGCCAGGTGCTGGTAACCGGCGGCCGCGATAACGGGCCCAATCCGATTGCGGTCGATTCCGAATTGTACGAGCCGGCAACCGGTTTGTGGTCGCGCACGGGTGCGTTGAACTGCGGGCGCGATGGACACACCGCAACGTTGCTCTTGAATGGTGATGTGCTGGTTACCGGAGGCGCCACGGAAGGAACGTCCTTCACCGACAAAGCGGAAGTCTACGATAGTTCTGCGAGAAATTGGGATGCGACGGGAGAACTCACCTTCTCGCGCGCCGGCCACCTCGGAATCTCGCTGGCGAATGACAAGGTGCTCGTGGCTGGAGGTTTCAATGGCTCCTTCGATCCGGTTGGCCCGTCGGAGATCTACGATTCACTGAATGGGACGTGGCAACTTACCGGGGCAATGCAGATTTCCCGGCAAACCGCCGCCACGGTGCTGCTGAGCAATGGAAAAGTTCTTGCCGCCGGCGGTTTTGGGAATCGCAACTTTCTGGCGAGTGCCGAGCTGTATGAGCCCGCTACGGGCCAATGGACGTTTACCGGCTCCATGCGTGACCTACGCTGGGGAGCTTCGGCGGTGGTCCTTAGAAACGGAAAAGTCCCTGCTCGCCGGGGGCGCTGATAACGTCAACAGCTTTCAAAGCTCGGTTCGCACCGCCGAACTCTACAATCCGACTACGGGAAACTGGAGCGTCACCGGTTCGATGGCACAGGAGCGCCACTCCTTCACACTCACGCTTTTGAGCGATGGTAACGTGATCGCTGCAGGCGGCTTCGGCACGAATGGTCCGGTCGCGTCCGCGGACATTTATGAACCCTCCACCGGGATTTGGACCCCAACCGGGCCGCTGAAGATTTCGCGCAGTTCCCACACGGCAACTTTATTGCCCAACGGCAAAGTACTGGTAGCTGGTGGGCTGGGCGAAACGCCCGTGCAATCGCCGGGCAGCCCGCCGGATTCTGACCTGACCAGTGCTGAGCTTTTCGACCCCGCTACGGGCGAATGGACTCTGACTGGTTCGATGGGCCAACCGCGACAAACCCATACGGCCACCCTATTGCCTGACGGCAGGGTGTTGGTTGCCGGAGGACAGAGCTATTATGGCGGCGTGTATCCAACCGGGGCCGAATTGTACGACCCCGCAACGGGTCGTTGGCTGCCAACTCTGCCGTTGGTTAGTGGCCGTCGTGACCACATTACGGCCCTGCTGCCTAACGGCAAAGTGCTGGTGGCAGGCGGCTTTAACAATGCCGATACCGGACCTTCCACTGAATTGTTCGATCCAGCGAGCATCGTGGCAACGCCTCCGCTCTTAAGTGAGCCAGCTAAACTGTCCAGCGGCGCTTTCCAGTTTAGCTTCCGCAACACCCCGGGCCTGATTTTCAGCATTTTGAGCACGGCACACCCCGCGGATTCGCGCGACTCGTGGACCGACATGGCAACCGCAACCGAAGTTTCGCCCGGTCACTACATATTCACCGACGCTCAGGCCCCGGACAACCCCCGCCGATTCTACACTGTCCGTTCCCCATAGTTCCTCAGATTGTGGGCTGGTACCGGGGGTCCGTACCCCAATTGAAGCAAGGAAGGCGGAGGGTACGCTTATTCTCTAGAAGGTGTTCCTAATAACTGGCGATACCTTAGGCCATTCAGGCAGGAGAAAATTTATGCGTAAACCAAAGCTGAAACCGATAGAGCAACAAATAATGGTAATCACGGGGGCTTCCAGCGGGATTGGGCTCGCGACAGCCAAACTCGCCGCCGAGAAAGGCGCCAAGATGGTTCTTGGCGCCCGAAGTGAAGAGGCGCTCGGGAGTGTGGTAGAGGAAATCAGTGCGGCTGGAGGAGAAGCCGTCTTTGTTCCGTGCGACGTTACCGACAAAGGACAGGTGGAGCAGTTGTTCCGGGCGGCAGTTGAACGCTTCGGGCGAGTGGATACCTGGGTGAACAATGCAGGCGTTTCGATTTACGGGAAGCTGGAGGAAGTGAGCGAAGAGGATAGCCGCCGTTTATTTGAAACAAATTTCTGGGGAGTTTATCACGGATCATTGGCAGTGTTGCCGCACCTGAAACAGAACGGGGGCGCACTGATCAATCTGGGCAGTGAAGTATCTGAAGCTGTAGTGCCATTGCAGGGAATGTATTCGGCATCCAAACACGCGGTAAAAGGATTTACCGATGCCTTGCGGGTCGAGGTGCAGCAGTTGGATGAAGCGCCGGTGGCGATTACGTTGATCCAGCCGACGGCGACCGATACGCCGTTTCCGCAGCATGCGAAGAATTACATGGATAAGGAACCGAAATTGCCGACGCCATTGGACGATCCCGAGGACGTGGCAAAAGCAATTGTGCATGCCGCGGTGAAGCCGACTCGAAGCAAGAAAGTTGGAGCGTTATCGAAAGTGAACACGGCGACGGCAAAGTTCGCGCCAGGGCTCGGAGATAAGATTAGTGCGAAGCAAGCGGACCGCCAGCAGTACGAAGAGAGCCCGCGAAATCCGGAAGGAACATTGGACCAACCCGGTGAGCTCGCGGGAGTATCTGGTCAGGTGCATGGGACCGGAGGGCGGGAAGAAGAGTAAAAGCCGACGCGGGCCGTTAGTGACACAGAACCGTGGAATGAATTCCACGGCAACAATCTTTTAACCCTACGCGGTTCTGCAGCGGCGAGACGCCGCTACCACCTTATTGCTGCCACTTTTAAACAGAAGACCGGATGCGGGAAGCATCCGGTCTTCGTGAGCTATTTGGTTATGCGCTGTTACGGATGGCTGCGGAAATACTGCTGCGCCTGAGTTGCCGGCGCGGTGTAAGGCGAGGTCACACCCGTCATGTCGGTCCAGGGTCCGGTGACGGATGGCGCGGACTGAAGCACCCCTGTGAAGTTCACAGTAATGTTTCCATTGCTGGAGCTGATGCTCACCGTGGTCGCTGTGACTGTCGTCGGGTACCAGGCACGGAGGCCGCTGCCGCCCGGTCCAGGACCGGTTGTGGCGGTGCGATCGTTTACTAGGACGCGGCTGGAGCCGGTGACCGTGAACAGTTCTGCATTTCCGCCGCCACCGCCCTGGAAGTAAACAAGGCGCAACGGATAGATGCCAGCTTCCTGCACTACCACGGGGAACAGCACGTCGGAAGCGCCTTTGCCAAGGTCAGCTTCGCCGAGCACGTTGTTGACTGCCGGAGGGTTGATCAGGTTCTCCATCGGGGTAAGCGTCACATTGACGATACCGTTGGTGGCGAGGACGGCAGCCAGCGCATTACCATCGGCCTGCTCGATTTCGACGGCCGGGATGGGTTGGACGGGCGGGTTAACCCCGGGTTCCTGGGGGAAGAGACCTTCAGCGGCAGGACGATTCTGCACGAGGATGACGCCGATAGCGCCAGCGGCAGCGGCATTGGCAACCTGCTGAGCATAACCGCAGAAGGCACTGCGGTACATGAGCAGTATCTTGCCAGCCAAAGCGCCGGGAGCATCGGTAATGACGCAACCTTCACCGTTGGTGCTGCTACCCTGCACAAAAGATATACCGTTCGGCATCACCACCTGACCCACTACCGGGCTGGTGAGTGAATAGGAGGTGAGGAAGGTATTCTGCACGGTAGGCTTGGCGCCCGCGACTGCTGAGGGGCTGTTCACGATTATATTGCCGATGGAGGCAGGCGGAGTAAAACCGCGCGTGAGTCGGAAGCCATCATCGCTGGAAACACCCAATGTATAGGTTCCGTTCGTCGGGAATTCCACATAGGCCAGAAACTCGGCAGCGAAACAATTGTTCGAGTTCGAGTTGTTGGCTGGGAATTGGAGAGTGCCGGGGATGCCAGGGAAGAGAGTTTCCGTGAAACCTCCGCCCGACTGGAAGTCACCAATTTGGCCCTGGCCAGGGATGTTCATATTAATGACGCCAGTCACTTTGCCAGTCCCCGCCAAATCCCAATAAGCGCCGTCGTTCAGATTGGTCAGCCTGGCGGCATTGGTGCCCCACAAGCCGGCAAGGATCTGCTCGGCAACATGGATTCGAGTCGGAGTCACGGTGCCTGCGGTGGAAGCCTTCGGATCTACCTGATAAACCCGCATCGCGAAGCCCGGATGATTGGTATCCACCGCAGCCATGGTGAGCGCATTCGTCAGCGTTCCCCAGAAGCCGGTAAATAGTTTCCAGCTTTGGGAAAGCGTATTGCCGCTATCATCCTGATAACTCAACACCAGGTCGCCGTAGTTACCGGATGGCCAGAACGGAACGTCATTCGCTCGGCGCAAAACCGTGGTCAGCCCGGCGCCATCTGTGGTAATCACCAGCGGCTGCACCATACCATTGAAGGTCAGGGTGATGGTATTGGTGTTGATGCTCCGATTGGAGCCGTCGCGCAACTGAACGGTGAAGTCTTCCAAACCACCGGTTAGGTTTCTGCTGCCGAGACCGGGCATTAAGACCAGTTCAGGACCTACAGGTCCCAAAGAGGGATTTGGCAGGACTGCCGTGGTGTTGGAGCCAGGAGTGGGTGTTACACTGACGACGTAAGGTTCGTCATCGAGCAAGGTTTGATAAACGGCGTATTGAGTAACTGCATTCGTATCACCGAGCAGGACGCGATGCCAATCGCCATTGGTGTATGTTTGCCACATCGTCCATTCCACATTTAATCCGCCACCGCCGTTTTCGTAGATCATACGAATTGGGTAGGCGCCCGGAGCAGGGATTGTGAAGACAGCCGGACTGACGCTGCCGCCGAGGGCAAAGGGGTTGGGATTGTAGCCGGTGTTATTGCCACGGCCGACACTTTGCAGGCCGAGGATTTGGCCAGCCTGGTTGAACGTGTTACGTCCGGAGGGCGAGCTGATTTTGAAGCCGTCATCGCTGTTCACGGTCATCACAAATGTCCCGGCTTCGGGGAAAACCATCCAGCCGCCGAACATGAGCGTGCAATCCTTTTCTTCGGAGCCGCCGCCGTTGCGCTGGATACCGAAATGATTGCTGAACGCAAAGTTATAGCGGTATTCGCCACTGCGAGTGCCGATGGTGTTGAAGTCAATATTACCCGCGAGGTCAATGGGCTCGTTATAACTAAAGTAGCCGGCACCGCCGGTCCCGGTTTGGTCGGCAATGTTCGGGCCCTTCAAGCCGGCAAGCTGTTCTTCAGTCCAGATAATGGTGTTTGGCTGGTTTTGGCTACCGCCATTTGCAGTATCAAGCGTTTGATAACTCTTCACACGCCAACCGGGCTTGGAGATATCCAATTGGCTGAGATCAACGCGATTCGTGATGGGAACGGGAACGGCAGCATACGCGTTGAAGCCGTTCTGGTTCGGGACCACGAACCTCATCCAATTGCTGTAGCTGTTCCCGGCATTATCCTGGAACATGACGAGGTTAGTGTGTGTGCCCGGAACCCAAAGGTTATTGCCAATGGTCTGGACCAGATGATGCACGCCAGCAGAAGGTGCGGTGAGGTTGAATGCTTTCGAAGCACCGTCAACGCTGAGGGTGACTGAACCGGTATTGAGTGTCTTTGAGCCAGGGCCGTCCGTGATATCAACCACGATAGGCTGCCAGGGAAGCACGTCCTGCGAATTGAAGACCGGGTTGGCATAGCTGACGTACGGCCCGTAAGTATCACCCGCAACAAGCGTTTGATAGGCTTTGATGGAGCCGGGGATCGTGGCGTCGTTTATTTCGATCCGGTGAACGGTGCCATCACTCAACTGCTGGAAGATCATCCATTCGATACCGGCATCCGTGCCGCCATTGAACCAGAGCATACGGAATGGATAAGCACCGGCCGTCGGAATAGTGAACTTCATGTAGGTGCCAGCCGTTTCGACGCCGCCGGCGTTGGCCATACCGCGGCCAATGTCGTCCTCGGCCAGGAGAATGCCCCATTTATTCCAAAGCGAGCCATAAGGCACGGTGACCTTAACGCCGTCATCACTGTTGACATACATGATGTAAGTGCCGGCGTTCGGGAAGACGAGCCAGGTCCCGATTTCGAGCGAGGCGTTTTCGGCCCGAGCCGATCCAGCGAATCGAATATTGTCCGGATAAGTGGAGTCTTTGTACTTGGTGCCGAGACCGAACGAGCTGAAGTCAAACGGAGCATTAATATCGTAAGCCCATTTACCGGCGGCGCCACCGCCAAGAACGTCACCGCCGTTGCCCGTGTAGCTACTGCGGAAGTCGATTACGCCGGGGCTGACCGGAGAAAGCGTGCCATCAGCCCATGGCCAGTAACCGAGTCCATTCTGGCTGCTTTGATCGGCCATGTTGCGGCCGTGCATGCCCTGGATTTGCTCTTCGTAAAAGGCGGAGTGCGTGGCCTGTTCCTGCGGCGTCTGATAAGAGCGGACGCGGAATCCAGGCTTGGAGGTATCCACCTGACCGAGCGGCACCCCGATGAACGCCGGAATGGCAACTGCTGCGTTTGTGGTATCGGTTACGGCCAAACCGACAGCGCCGCCAAGCGCCGTCCAGGTCCAGGTATAGGTATAATTCGTACCAAGGTTGTCGGCGAAGGTCATGACGTTGGTGTGAAGACCGCCGCGCCAATTTGCGGTCGAGGTCTGAATGCTGGTGACTGTCGAACCGGCGCGGGTGGTATTCAAGGTGAGTGCCGTTCCATCCACCGAGATGGCGAGGGTCGCCTGGTTGATCGATTTGCTGCCGTTACCGTCGCCGAGCGTCACTCGAACCGGCGCATAGAAGGGCGCTTCGACATCACCGCGAATCGGGTCAGCAGATTTTACGTACGGGCCGGAATCGTTACCGGGCAACACATCGCGATAAGTGAAGATCGCGGCGGCGGTATTATTGGTATCGTTCACGAGGTAGGCGTTGACGTTGGCAAACGCCACGTTGGGCAGCGAGGGAACGCTGTACCATTCGAGGGCAGCAGCGCCGCCACCATTCTCCCAAAGCAACCGGATCGGGTAAAGGCCGGCCTGATCGACCACGACGGGTTTAACATCGGCGAAGGCGGGCGGAGAAGTGGCCGTCGGAACGCGGCTGCCGATGTTCGACCAAAGCACCTGACCCAAACGGTCATACGGACTTTGGCTGACGCTCAACTGGAAGCTATCATCACTGCCAATAACCATGTTGTAGACGCCGCTGGTCGGGAAATAAATATAGCCAAAAAATTCGAGGGCGATGTTGTTGTAAAAGTCGTAGCCACCACCGACATTGTTTGGGAATGAACCATTGGCCACACCGAAATTGACGAAGTCATTGTCGCCGCTCGGCTGACCATTGAAAAAGCCGCGGTTGGAAGCGGCGCCCTGGGTATTCAGGAAATCGATGGGGCCATCCCAAACGGCATAACTATCGCCATTAGCAGATTCAACCGCGGTAATGGGAGCACCGACCAAATTGTTGCCTTTATGGCCAGCAATTTGTTGTTCAGTCCACCAAATCTGGTTCGGATTGTTAGCCAAAGTTTGGTAGGCTTTGGCGCGCAGACCAATTTTTGAAGTATCAGCCGCGGTGAGCGGCAGCGCGTAGTTGGTGGGGAAAGCGGTCCAGTTCGGCACCACAAACGTGAGGGCGGCGGCGTTGGTTTTGTTGAGTGAATCATGCCAGCAGATGGATGCCTTATGACTGGAGCCGGGAGTGAAGCGGGTGGACTGCACATAAATACCCTGGGCGCTGGGAGCCGTGTAATTGATCGCCGTTTGAGCGGTTACATCAATGGTGCTGTCGAGCAGGACCTGATCAATAGCCACGAAGGTCGCGCCGGAAGCGGGATTATCACTGACGGAGAAAGTAAATCCGTTGAGCAATCCATCAAGGCTGCCAAGGGTGGTGCCAACAACCGGAACGGTAGTCAGCCCGATATTGTCCACATGAACGTTTTGGTTGTTGCCTCCCGTTCGGCCGGAGAGAACGAGGCGTCCGTTATAGGGAGTAAAGCTGGCAAGGTTAGTATTGACGACGGTAACGCCTTTCCAGGTAACCGTGAGATTGTATTGTGGGGGCGTGCAAGGAGTGGCAACGGGATTATTCGTCAAGCGAATCATCAAGTGCTGCCAAACGAGATTCGTGTATGAGCCGGAGGCGTCGACAGCACCATAAACACGGCCGCAACCGGTACCGGAGGTCACGATGGCGTTTGTGCCGGTCTGCATACTCAGACCCGTGCCATTGTTCGTGAGGGTTTGGGTAGTGGGCACGCAATCCTTGCCGTTGCGGTTGAGAATTAAATCCAATTGGATGAGCGTTTTATCATCCATACGCACGGCGATACCTTCTCGATCGGTGGCGGCAGAACTTCCGACTCCCGCGGGCGGAGTCGAATAGGCCGGCGTGTCGGGAAGATAATTGCCCTGCCAAGAGTCAAAAAGCACAGAGACACCTGTCTTGGTGCCATTTTCAGCGTCGCCACTGCCGGTCGTACCGGCGGCTTCAGCGAGGCTATCGCCTCCAGCGAAACCACCGTAGATGGCATTGGTGGCGTTGAGGAGAACGCGGTCACCTGCCCGGGGGAAGCTGATAGCAAATCCGTCGGCAGGTCGGCCAAGAGTGCCATTCCCTACGCGGAGATCCAAATCGATTTGAAAGCCAGTGAGCGGGAGGCCAGCGTCGATATCCGGGAAGACGAAGGCGAGGCCCTGGCCGCCGTTGGTCGCGTCACTAATGGAAAGATACCCGCCGGGGTTACCATCGACGGGAGCGCCCGCGCCGCTGGACCAAATTTGCGGGCCGGACGTTCCGGGAACATTATGTGTCCCGACAATGATTGAACTCGCCAGCGCGGGATCCGTGGTCGGATCGAGCTGGAAAGTGTAATTGGTAGTCGTTGCGAGGAGGGGGTAGGCACTAAGGGCTGTGAGGACACAACCACATAAAACCTTGAGGGGGCTTTTCATGATTTGTTACTTAGAATTTGGGGACTGCGGCGAGATTAGGGAGCAATAGAATGCTATGTCAAGAGGAAACTGGGCGGGAAAGGTACGGAGTGCGTACGGACGGGTGCACTAGAATTGACGCCGAACAAACCAAGAAAATGCCAGCGGCAGAAGGAACGAAACAGAAAAAAACGGGAGCGTCAGAGAACGCTCCCGCTGCGAAAAAACAAGCGTTTGCGCAACGGTGCGTTGCGCAAACCTTTAAGGTCAAGGCAGTGTCAGCCGATAAAAGTCGCTCAGGCTTGAAGCAGGCAAGGTGACCTGGTTCAAACCGTTTTGCGTGGAGATGGCGGAGTTCACATTCTGCCACGGGCCGCTGCCGAGATCAGGCCGGTGCTGAAGCACGAAACCGCCCACGGAGGCCGGCCAGGACAGAACCACATTGGCACCATTCAAATCAGCATCGAGCACGGGAAAAGGAACAAACGTGAAGTTACTGATAGATTGTGTGGATGCCGTACCGCCGGTCGCGCCCGTAAAACCAACGTAAGCGGTGTCACGACCTACGAGGCTGGGCAGGTCCACCGTATAATTCGTTGTGAACACCAAACCGAGCGTCAAATCCGTTAGCGTCACCTGCAGATTATCTTGCGCATACAAGACGTCGATTTTGATCGGTGTGCCGCCCGCAATGGAGACCGGCGGCGTTGCGGCGTAACCGCCGTTTGCACCATTCACGTGGAAGGCAATGCCAGGAGTGTTTGGCCCGTAGATATTGAAGTCGAGTTCAGCGCTGGGAGTGATCCCGGAAACTCCGAGACTGCCGCCGGAACCGCCGAGAGCGGTTGTGCCGCGTGGATCATTTTGAAGCACGAAAGCAAACCCATCGGCACCACCGCCGTCACGATCGAGGTAAGTGAAGGACGCCTGGAAGGCTCCAATATACAGTGGACTGTTAAGGAACGCACTCCGCGCGGTACCGCCGGTGCCATCACTGAGCAACAGAGTATTGTCGGTGACGGAAGGGCTGTTATTCAGCGTCCAACCGGCGCCGTTCGTATTAAAGCTCGGACGAGCGGAGACGGTTACGTTGTCCTGTGCGCTGGAGAAAGGTCCACCCGAATTGTTGGAGACGAGCACCTGGTAGACGGCAGCGTCTCCTGGTTGAGCATTGGCAATGGTGAGCACGTTACTATGCGAACCGGTGACACGATCGTTATCGGAGAGGTTGGAGCCGTTGGCCTGCCATTGGTAGGTGAACGGAGCCGTACCGCCGACGGTGACTGACAGGACCAGCGTCCGCCCGGCATAGAAGGAGTCCTGAGCAGGGAGGTCGGTGATAAAGAAAGGCGGACCGCTGACGACCGTCAACTGAGCGATGGAACTGGTAATAGAACCGTAATCGCTGGTGACCACAACCTGATAGGAATAATTGTTATTCGCCGCAGGTACGTTGGGGAGAGCGAGTGTGGGGCTGGTCTTGCCGACGAGCGGATTGAATGTAAATCCATCGGCCGACTCATACCATTGATAAGATACCGTCCCGGGGCCAAATGCCGACGCGTAGAACGAGGCGGTGCTGCCTTCGGGCGCCGTGGTATTGGTCGGTTGTAGACTGAAGATCGGCGCGCGTTGAGCGGCGAAGTAATGATTCACCACCTGGTTCGAACTCAAAGCGATATTGTAAACGGCCACTTCATCGATGGAGCCGTTAAATTGATAGTTATAGTTCGTGGTCGCGGTGGAACGGCGGGAACCGAGACTCACAGGACTGGACGAACTCAACAAACCATTTGAGGGCGAGATGGCTGCACTTCCTCGCAAGATGCCATCCACATACAAAAAGACGTTGCTGTTGGCTTCATCGCACACACCCACAACATGATGCCAGGCATTATCCAGAACATTCGTGGAACTGACGCCGTGAGTAGCACCAGCGACATCGCGAACGAAGAACCGGAACCCATGGTTAACGCCGCCGCTATCCAGATTAAACTGTTCTCCTCCACCGCCAGTGCCTTTGGTAATGATGCCGGCGTCCAAAGTCTGAGCCGGTCCATTCACCCAGGCTTCAATGGAGAAATTAACGCTCATGTTTGTCGGGGCGGCGAAGCTGAGCCCTTGAATCTCGCCCACAAAACTATCCACACTGGAGAAGCTGCCGAATTGCGCGGCGGTGTCGGTATCGAGTGCCGCGTTGTACCCCGGAGCAGCGATAGTGACATTAGTATATATGCCGGCGTGACCGCCACGATAATCGTTGGCAACTTTTCCAGCATTGCCCAGCCCGTCATCGGGCGTTTCATCCAGGCGCCAGAAGGCAACGGGATTATCCGCCAGAATAGCCACTGGATAATTGGCAGTTGGAGGGTTGATTACGGTGAGGAGCGTACCGGTGGTTTGTGCGGAACCCACACTGTTGGCAACCGTGCAAGCATAGGTTTTACCCGAGTCACCTGACTGCACGTTAGGTATGGAGAGGGTGGAGGTGGTTTCCCCGGAGATCGGCGAACCATTCACACTCCATTGATAGGTGATGTTCGTAGGAAAGGCGGTCGCAGCGACACTCAAATTAGCGGAGCCGCCGGCGTAAACGGTGAGATTGGCAGGCGGTTGAGCCGTGATGACCGGTGCCGTGGCGGATTGAACTCCCAGCAATTCCACTTCACCAATCTGCATTGAATTGGCTGTGGCGTTATTCCGCAGATTGTTGAAGGTCACACGATACGCTGTATAGGGGACGGTGTTAGCCAGGCGAATTTCCTGCATGGCCTGAGCCAACGGACTCAAGGGGCCAGGAGCCGCGGCGTTGCGAGTCGTAGTCAAATTGAGCGCGCCCGCCGCGATTTGACTCCAGCTATTGCCGCCGTCATTGGAGCCTTCCAGGACGTAATCCGCAGGATCGCGCTCGGTCGCGTCATTCGCAGTGTAAAAGCGCAGGACCGACACAACGGTCTTGCCCAAAGCAGGTGTAACAATAAATCCAGCAGGTCCGGTGAAAGGAGCGGCGGTATCGCCATCCGTCCCATAGTTCAGGTATTTGCCGGAAGTGCCCACAGTATTATCAATGACGTGGTCAACGGTTTCGGCAGCGGGACTAGCGCCGCCCAGAGCGACAACGGAATCGCCAGGCTGAGTGATATCCGCAAGTCCCGAGAAGACGGTAACAGTGGCAACGGCGCTGGTCGAGGAACCGCCGGCACCGGTCGCAATAAAACGATAATCCGCCGCATTGGTCCAGCCGATCGACGGAAAGCTGAGCGAAGTCGAAGTAGAACCGGAAACGCTCGAGGAATCGACGGCATTAACCCAAACGCCGTTGGTGCCAATCTGCCATTGAAAATTAAACGGAGGCGTGCCTCCACTCATCGTGACCGACAGAACGACATTGGAACCTTCCAGGGCAGTGACGCTGGCGGGCTGGGAACGAACAATGGGAGCAACCGGGCCGGTGGTGCCACTGACGGCCATGACGACCATACGACCCGTCGTCGGATTTACAGCGCCAACAAACGTAAGCAGAATATTGGTAATCGTCGCCGAAGGCTGACCATTCAAAGCGAATTGGGCTTCGTACAGGCGAGGGTTCGGAGTGCCGCTATGACCAGGGTCATTGTTGACAGTTAGAGAATCAAGGCTCACCCGACCTCGAGGGGAAAAAGCAAACGGATTGTTATTAAACCAATCGACGGAGACGAATTGGTTCGTTTCGGAGGAACCATCCGAATATTGGATAACGCATTGGTTGGTAACATTATTGTTCGCGGTGGCGCTGAGAAAGGATAGACCGGAATACCATGCGGGGGTGACGGGAGTCAGATTTGCGACTGGATGCGCGGCATCAACGTAAACGGCATTGTTAGCCGCATAACTATCCGGCATGAGATAATGATGGTCCGCGAGGTTACCACTGTTGAGGGTAGACCCAGCAGGAGGCAGGCCGCTGAGCGGCATAAGGCGGTAGAACCCTTGTTCATACCAGGTATTGCCGGTATTATTTGTGCCACCGTCCATGGAGGCGGATGTGACATTATAAAGCGGATTGGGCCGAGCCGGAGCGGAAGCTTCGACGATGCCATCGGCATTATACCCAGTTACGGCCAGGGGAGAAAAGGTTGTGCCATCAGAGGAACCGCTCAGGGCGAAAATCATGGCGCGGCCGCCAGCAGAAGAGTAAGAGAACTCAATGCGCGTAACCGGACTCGCTGAACTTACCGGGAGATCGTTAAAGAATGCGCGGGGGACCTGTGGGCTCGCATTCACATTGTTGTAAGCGAGCGTTTCCACCTGGAAGCGTCCGTTGGCTGTGAAGGCGGCGGTAGCGGAAGTATTGAACCAGTCCAGAGAAGAAAACGAACCGGACTCAGTGCTCGAGTCCGCATGGTAAACGGTATAACTGAGCGTCACCGGGCCATTGCCGGCGGAACTCACCACCGACAGCGAGGAGACCGTAGCCGGAGCGGCAAGGTTGAGTGTGCCAAGGTTGGCAGTCGGAGAGAGGAACAGCACATTATTCTCGGTGTAAGACGGGGCCATGCGATACGTGTGATTGCCGACCGAGAAAGTGGCATTGGCATTCGGAACTCCGCTGCCAGTGTTGCCTCGGTTAAAACCTTTCTCGTACCAAGTGTTCCCGAAGTTGAACGTGCCATTATCCATGGTAACGGTCGTGAGATTCTGGTAGGAGCCATTATGAGGCGCGCTGGCTTCGACGATCATGTCGCGGTTGAAACCGCTGACGGGAACAGGCGTAAAGGTGGTTCCGTCAGCAGAAATGGAAAGCCCGAAAATGGCGGCACGATTATTGTTGGTGGGTGAGGAGAAATCGATACTTACAACGGGATTGACGGAATCGCTAAGCGCGATGTCCTGATAGAACAGGCGCGGAGTGCCGCCCGTAGTAGCGCTGGTGAGATTGCCCAGGACTCCGCTATCCATATTGACGCGACCGCCGGCGTAATGGGCGATGCCTTGAGCGGAAGTATTGAACCAATCCGAAACTGTCAGAGCGCCGGACTGGGTGCCGCCACCGGCATAATGCACCGTGAAAGTAATGGTGCTGGCCCCACCTCCGGAAAATAGAACGGAAAGGGTCACACCTGCCGCTGGATTGGCCGGAGCCAACGTGCCCTGCGGGAGATTGGTATAAACACAAAGGACGTTATTGGCCGTATAATCAGGAGGCATGATGAAGGTGCGACCGGAGCCATCAATCGGGGTAAGCGTCGATCCCTGCGGAGGAAGACCGCTCGTAGGCACCGAAGGCAAATAGCCTTGTTCGAACCATGCCCAGGCGTTGTTATTGGTGCCGCCGTCCATCGTGGCGCTGGTGTAATCATTGAACGGCTTGGGAGCGGTTTTCTCCACCACAACGTCAGCGTTAAAGCTGGAGCCGGTGAGCGGAATCGGATTGTAATCCGCACGGACGGTCGAGGTAAGGGCCAAAGCGAGACCTAGCGCGGCAAGCCGGCTATTCGTTAAACGTTTTAATTTCATTATTTGGACTGGATGGGGTTTGGGCATGGATTAAAAATTCCTGGAGCCTGAAAAGCTATTCGACCGTCCGGCTATTCCCAGCGAGAAAGCGGCTTAAACGGTGAACGGAAAGAAACCTGACCTGAAACTGGAACAACTGGAAGAGAGGTACATACAAACAAACATCGCTTAATCTTATAGCAGGAGCCGGTGGTTGATTCAAAGTAATTCGTATTAAAATTTGTGGCCCCCAGGTGAGGAGCTTAGGCAATCTGAATTCACCTTCTGACCATGGCTTTAAATATTGTTCTCTAATATCGCCTGCCGTCGACACGATGGATTTGACTAGAAGGATTTGTTTGACCGAGGGGAGCCGACTATAAAAGCAAGGTGAAGTCCGAGGTAATCGTCGCGCAAGCGCCAGCCAAACCCGTCGTGGTTTACGATGGCGACTGCCGCTTTTGCGAGACCTGGATTCGGCGCTGGCGCGAGCATACGGGCGAACGAGTTGAGTATGTTCCATTCCAGACCGCGAGCGTGAGGGAACGATTTCCGGAAGTGAACGCCGCCGCTTATGAGCAGGCGGTTCATTTCATCGATTCGGATGGTGCCGTGTACCGAGGCGCGGAGGCAGCTTATCGGGCCTGGGCCGTGGGGCCCGCGGGAAGGTGGTTCCTGGAATGGTACGAACACTCGGCGGGCTTCGCGAAGTTCAGCGAAAAAGGCTACGCGTTCATTGCGAGGAATCGGAAATTCTTTTCGTGGCTAACACGATTGGGCTGGGGAGAACACGCGGAACGGCCCAGTCATGAGCGAGTGCAGAAGGTGTTCATTCGAGGATTGGCCCTGATTTACGCAATTGCGTTCATTTCCTTATGGACGCAGATCCAGGGATTGATTGGAGCGAAGGGAATTTTGCCCGCGGGCCAATTTATGGCGGAGGCACGGCAAAGCCTCGAACAGGGAAGCTGGAGCCGGTTTCATTCCAAGCCCACCCTATGCTGGTGGAATGCGGGGGAGGGTTCATTAAACGTACAATGCGCCGCCGGAGTGCTGCTGAGCCTGGCGCTCTTCGCGCGAGTCGCGCCCGCCTTAAGTTTGTTTTTACTCTGGCTTATTTACCTCTCGCTTTCGACGGTTTGCCAGGATTTTTTGGGATTTCAGTGGGATGTGCTGCTGCTGGAAACGGGCTTTTTAGCGATCTTTTTTGTCTCGCCGAGAGAGTGGTTGCCGAAAAGAAATCGGCGCGGAGAGCCCTCAAAAGGCGCGTTGTGGCTGCTGCGGCTGCTGTTATTCAAGCTGATGTTCGAATCGGGTTGCGTGAAGCTGCTGAGCGGAGACCCGACTTGGCGGCATTGGACTGCCTTGCAGTTTCATTTTGAAACTCAACCTTTGCCGACCTGGATTGGTTGGTGGGCACACCAATTGCCGGAATGGATGCAAAAAGGGGCTACCGGCTTCATGTTCGGCATCGAACTGATAGTGCCATTCCTGATTTTTGGTCCAAGGCGAGTGAGATTTTTCGCGTTTTGGTTATTCGTCGGCTTACAAGCCGTGATTTTGTTGACGGGCAATTATTGTTTTTTCAATTGGCTCACCATTTTGCTCTGCATTCCGTTATTGGATGATTTCAGGCTCAAAGAAATGTTGCCACGCCGTTGGCGAGCATCGAAGAACCATGGCTCCCCTGCCCCGCCCGTGGATGGAGTCGCCGGCAAGGCCTCTGCCACATGGCCAAAACTAATCACTATCGCGGTCGTCATCGTGTTTTGCGGAATTTCATTGATGCAGGCTGTGGGCATGTTTGGAATCAGGTTGCCATGGCCGCGCCCATTTTTAGCAGCCTACCAGTGGGCGGCACCCTTCCGAACCATCAATCATTATGGATTGTTTGCGGTGATGACGACCGAGCGGCTGGAGATCATCGTGGAAGGCAGCGAGGATGGGCGTGATTGGCGACCCTATCAGTTCAAATATAAGCCTGGAGATTTGAATCAACGACCGCGCTTTGTGGCGCCGCACCAGCCGCGATTGGATTGGCAGATGTGGTTTGCGGCTTTAAGTGACTATCGACAAAACCCATGGCTCATCAACTTTTGCGTTCGGTTGCTTGAAGGCAGCCCCAAGGTTTTGCGTTTGCTCAAGGCCAATCCGTTTCCCAATGGCCCACCCAAATACGTGCGTGCCATGGCGTATCAATATCACTTCACGGATTTTAAAACCTGGCGGCAGAGCGGGAACTGGTGGCGACGAGAGCTTAAGGGAATTTACCTGCCGCCCATTTCCCTCAAGGGCACATTGGGAAGTGCTTCCGTGGAGGGGCCGCCTGCAGAGAGAGGCTTGTGAAATCGGGAGGTTCTTCGATATTGAAGGTTGCGGAAGCGCACAGGAACGACGTGGAAGTTGAATTACAAAAAAGAGACCTGCCACAGGTGATTGGGCCGTTGCGGAAGTTGAACGGCGTGCAAGCCGAGCTGCTGGGCGGCTTCGAGTCCGGCGGGCGGACGTACACCCTCCCGAGGTTCACATATGCGGGGATGGAGCAGAGCGATGCGAGTCGGATTGGGATTTTTGCCGCGATCCACGGCGACGAACCGGCGGGAGCGCTGGCGGCGGCGGAACTGCTGCAGCATGTGGTCGCCGAACCGGAGCTGGGACGCAACTTTCATTTGGACGTTTACCCGATATGCAATCCGACCGGCTTCGAGGATGGCACGAGACATTCGCGGCGTGGCCGGGATTTGAACCGTGAATTCTGGCGAGGATCAGCCGAGCCGGAGATCGAAATCCTGGAGCACGAGTTGCGCTCGCGCCACTTCAGCGGTTTGATTCAACTCCACGCCGATGATACGAGCGAAGGCGTGTATGGGTTTGTGCGCGGCAATACGTTGACGGAAAACCTGCTGCGCCCGGCCCTGGCTGCGGCCGGCAAGGTGCTGCCAAGGAATGTGAATGCGACCATTGACGGCTTTGCGGCGCGAGATGGGATTATTTACGATAGCTATGAAGGAGTTTTGGCGGCGCCAGCGAAAATGGATCCGCTGCCGTTTGAGGTGGTTTTGGAAACACCGCACCTCGCGCCGATGGAACTGCAGGTGCGCGCGCTGGTTGTGGCGATGAAAACTATTCTGATCGAATATCGGCAGCTCATTGCCTTTGCCGCCAACATATGAAAAATCTTGGAGCGCGATCGGCGAATGGTAATAATAGGCGAGCCTCATGATCCAATATTTGAATTTGTTGCGGCTGGTGCTGGAGGAAGGAAAGTTCAAAGCCGACCGCACCGGAACGGGAACCTATAGTGTGTTCGGGGCGCAAGCGCGATTTCCGCTGGCGGACGGCTTTCCTTTGTTAACCACCAAAAAGCTTCACACCAAATCAATCATTTACGAACTGCTCTGGTTTTTGCGCGGCGATACGAACGTCGCGTACTTAAACGAGCATGGCGTGACGATTTGGGATGAGTGGGCGGACGAAGAAGGAAATCTCGGCCGCGTCTACGGCGCGCAATGGTGCGATTGGCGCACCGCCGATGGCCGCTCGATCAATCAAATCGATTCGGTCATCGAGCAGATCAAGAAAAACCCGGATAGCCGTAGGCTCATCGTAAGCGCGTGGAATGTGGGCGAGATCGAAAAGATGGCTTTGCCGCCATGCCACACTTTATTTCAGTTTTTCGTGCAAGAGGGCGAGTTAAGCTGTCAGCTTTACCAGCGAAGCGCAGATTTGTTCTTGGGTGTGCCCTTCAATATTGCTTCCTATGCATTATTGACGCTGATGGTGGCGCAAGTGACCGGGTTGAAGCCCGGCACCTTTGTGCACACGTTTGGAGATTTGCACCTGTATTCAAATCACCTCGAGCAGGCGAAACTGCAACTCACGCGCGAGCCACGGCCCCTGCCGGAGTTGCGCCTGAACCCCGCCGTGAAGAATATTCACGATTTCGTTTTCGAAGATTTCCAATTGCTCGGGTACGAACCGCATCCCGGGATAAAGGCGCCGATTGCAGTTTGAGGGACCAGGGGCGCGGGAGACCGGCCTGCTGCCAGGCTGGAAAGCGATCGCCGCCATGTCGCTGAACCGGGTGATTGGCGCCGGGAACAAAATTCCCTGGCATTTGCCGGAGGATTTCAAATGGTTCAAGCAAATGACTACGGGACAAATCGTGGTCATGGGGCGCAGGACGTTTGAATCGATCGGCAAAGCCCTCCCGAACCGGCGGACGCTCGTCTTGACGCGCACCGAAGGTGGACTCCCTGGAGCAGAGCGGATCGCGAGTTGGCAGGATTTGGAGGTAATTGCGGGAGCAAACCCAGGCCAGTCGATTTTTATCTGCGGGGGGGCCGTGGTTTATGAACAGGCGCTGCCGCGGTGCTCAGATCTCTATTTAACGGTGGTCAAACGCGAGGTGGAAGGAGACACCTATTTCCCGAAGTTTGAACATTTGTTTAATTTGGAGGCGGAGCTGAAAGACGGACCGGAGTTCAAGATTCTACATTATCGGCGCAAACCCGAGACCCAGAATAATCTTTAGCGGCAGAGGAGCGGCGCTTAGACTCGCGCCCCGCGAATGTCACAAATGCTGAAATCATCCGGTGCGATGGCTGTGGCAACCATGGCCAGTCGACTGCTTGGGATGGTGCGGGAGATGGTCTATGCCAATTTCATGGGAAATAGCTGGGTGGCGAGCGCATTCGCCCTGGCTTTTCAAGCTCCCAATCTTTTTCGGCGGCTGTTGGGTGAAGGCGCTTTAACGGCGGCCTTCATCCCCATTTTCAAGCACAAGGAGGTGCATGAAGGCGAAGCGGAAATGTGGCGCTCGGCCAACGTGGTTATCTCCGGATTGGTGACGGGAGCTTTGGGGATCGCCGTTGTAGCGATCGGCGTGATCTCGGCGATTTTAGTGGCGAGACACGGGCATTTGAAAGCGGAGACGGAGCTGATGCTTGCCCTGTTGCGGCTGATGTTTCCTTACATGGTGCTGGTGTGCCTCGCCGCCGTGCTCATCGGCATGGCGAATGCCCGCGGGTATTTCTTTGTGCCGGCTTTGGGTTCGGTGGTCCTGAACGTCATCATGATTGGCAGCGTGCTTTTTCTGGCGCCGCACATGGGAAAGCTGAAGGAACAGCAAGTATTTGGACTGGCCATAGGCGTGGTGGTGGCTGGCCTGGCGCAGGCATTATTCCAAGTACCAAGTTTACATAGTGAAGGCTTCCGATTCCGCTGGGTCTCGCCCTGGCGCGATCCAACGATGCGGGAAGTCGTGCGCAAAATGATTCCCGGCTCACTGGGAGTGGCGGCGTTTCAAATTAACGTCCTGGTGACGCAGTCGTTTTCTTTTTGGCAGGACGCGACAATTGTCTCCACCTTCAACTATGCCGTCCGCTTGATGGAGTTGCCGCAGGGTCTATTTGGGATTTCCCTGGCAACGTATTTATTGCCCACCTTATCTACGCTGGCTTCCGAAAAAAAGTTTCCAGAGTTTCGCGGAACATTGGACCAGGGGCTCAGCTACTTATCGTTCGCGAACTTATTTGCGGCGGCGATTTGCCTGGCACTCGCCGAGCCGATCGTGCGGTTGCTGTTTGAGCACGGACAATTTCGACCGAGCGCGACCCTGCGCGTGAGTTTGGCTTTGCAGTGCCTGGCGCCGGGTCTGCTGATGTTTTCCATGAACAATATTTTAGCGCGCGCCTTTTACGCCCTAAAAGACACCAAAACACCAATGATGATCAGCATCTGCTGCCTGGTGCTTAATTTGGGATTTGCGCTTTGGTTGGTGCATCCCTATCGCGAAGCCGGCCTTGGCATTGCGAACACGCTGAGCGGTTGCATTAATACGGGGCTGCTCGGGTACGCCTTACGGCGGAAGCTCAAAAGCCTTGAATTGGCGAATTTCGGAAAAGCGGTGGGCGCCCTGCTGCCAGCGGCCGGGTTGGCAGGGCTACTGGCATGGTCGATATATGCGAATTGGGATGCGAAACTTGGCCATGGAACCTTGCCCCTCAAACTCGGCGCGGTTTTCATCCCCATGCTGTTGGCCGGTGTGGCCTACTGGCTGGTGGCCTACTGGTCAAAGGTCGCGGCCGCCCGGGATGTGTTTTCGTTTTTGAAGCGCGGCGGTCGCGGCTCGAAAACGTGAGGAGCAGCCAGGACCCACTGGCGGCAGTTGCAGCTTGGGCGGAGCACCCCATCGACACGACCGAATTCCAGCGGGAGTTTTCATCCGTTGTATGGAGGCGCAGAAAAAAGACAAATGGCTTTTGCTCATTGGCGCAGCGAAGTGCGTCAAAGGCTTGCTACTCTTGCTCGCGGCTGCTGGCGCTTTGCATTTGATGCATCATGACGCGGCGGGCGTGCTGCGGCACTGGATTGAAATGATAAACGTGGACCCAGACAATCGGCATCTCAGCCACCTGATCGAAAAAGTGGGTGGGCTGGAACCGCGCAAGTTCTTATTAATGACCGTAGGCACGTTTCTTTACTCGGGCCTTTTTTTGACGGAGGGAACGGGCCTTTTATTTCAGCAACATTGGGCGGAATACTTTGCGGTGATTATCACCGGCTCGTTTTTGCCCATGGAGATTTACGAAGCAGCACGCCACCTGAGCGCGGTAAAGATCGTGGTGATCATTCTCAATGCCGCCATCGTGGCGTACCTTGTTTGGAAACTAAAACACGAGCGCCGGCACAGCCATGGCGCTCTCGCGACTGCGCATTAGCTCGCGGTCACTTCGCTTCTGCGCGCGGACCGGGATCAGGCGCGGTAACTGGAGCCGGGGCGGGCGCCGGAGCAGGATTGGTCGAAGGTTCGGCCACCGGAGTTCCGGAAGGCGAGCCGGTCGGCGCCGGGGTTGCCACCCGCGGGGTCTTTGATTCCGGAACGTAACTGGAGATCTGTGTGCCCGAAGTATTCAACTCGGCACCTAAGCTTGCCAAAGCGGTATCCAACTTGGATGCATTATCTGAAGCTTTGGCCACAATCGGCTTCGCGGCGTCCAATCCACCAACCGTCAAATCAGTACTCAGGGCGCGGCGGATATCCTCCAGATAATCAATGAGCGGCTGAACTGCCGATTGCGCTTCAACGAACCGTTTATCCAAAGCCTGAAGATGACCAGCGACTTCTTTTCGGCGCGTTTCGCTGCTGGCGCGAATGTAATCATAGCTCATCCCCTGCATTTCCTTATCCCACTTCACGAGGTATGCGGTATTGTTTTTTTGGATGCGTTTGCCTGTGGCATCAGTGCGTTTTGCGCAGGCGTTTAACCAATCCAACGAGCGGCTGAAGTGCATGAATTGGGGCCTGAGATCCGAACCCGGCTGATTCACCAGGTTGTCGAGCGCCTGCATGGTGCTTTGCAATGCCTCAGCTTCGGTCTGAACCTCGGCTGCGCCGTACTGCAAACCCTGGCTGGCCACATTGGCCTTTTTGTAGCCAGTGGAATGGCAGCCGGTGCTGGCGCACGCGAGCAGTGCGACCATGAAAAGAGCAGCGGTGGATTTAGAGCAGAACGCGAGCAGGTGGTGGTGTTTCATAGGCTTGACGAATGCTTTGCAGAATCTGAGTTATCGTTTTTCTTTCCGCTCAGATTGTAACACTAAATGTTCTCGTTATTGCAACTGGGGCAAAACCCTATCCGCCCAATAGACCAACCGCGGAGTTGCTAGGCGAGCAGCTTTTTCACGATTTCACCAGAGACGTCCGTGAGGCGGAAATCCCGACCCTGGAAGCGATACGTTAATTTCGTGTGATCGAATCCCAGCAGGTGCAGGAGCGTGGCATGCAGGTCGTGCACGTGGACCTTGTCGGTCGTGGCATTGAATCCAAATTCGTCGGACTCGCCGAGCGTAATCCCGGGTTTGAGACCACCGCCCGCCGCCCACATCGTGAAGCAATTCGGATGGTGGTCGCGGCCATCGTCTCCGCCTTGCACCATCGGCGTACGACCGAATTCTCCACCCCAAAGCACGAGCGTATCTTTGAGCATGTCGCGTTGTTTCAGATCCTTAATCAGCGCGGCACAAGCCTGGTCAGTATCGCGGCAGTTCTTTTTGAGATCGTTTACTAGGTTGCCGTGTTGGTCCCAGGCTTCGTGGCAGAGCTGGACAAAACGAACACCCCGCTCCACGAGTCGGCGCGCCAGCACGCAATTATTGGCGAAGGAAGGTTTGGCGGGATCAGCGCCATACATCTCCAGCACGTGCTTTGGTTCTTTGGCGATGTCCATGAGGGCCGGCGCACTCGTCTGCATGCGATAAGCCATTTCGTAGGAATTGATCCGGCTGGCGATTTCCGGGTCGCCTACGACGTTTAAATGTTTTTGATTCAGGCTTTTGATGGCATCCAGCGAATCGCGCTGCATTTGGGCATCCACCCCTTTGGGATTGGAAAGATAGAGAACTGGGTCGCCGGAGCTGCGAAAAAGAACTCCCTGATAATCCGAGGGAAGGAATCCCGAACCCCAATTGGAGGAACCGCCGCTGGTGCCTTTGCTGCCGGAGCTGAAAACCACATACGCGGGGAGGTCGGAGGCTTCGCTGCCCAGCCCGTAAGTAACCCATGCGCCCATACTGGGTCGCCCAAATTGCTGGCTCCCGGTGTTCATCAGGATTTGCCCAGGCGCATGGTTAAAGGCATCGGTGTACATGGATTTAACGATGCTGATGTCATCGGCAACTTCTGCCAAATGCGGCAGCAGTTCGGATAACTCGGCACCGGATTGGCCATGTTTGGCGAACTTAAATTTGGGGCCCAACAACGTGGCGTTCGGATTGATAAATGCCGCGCGATAGCCTTTGGTGAGTTCGGCGGGAGGGACTTTGCCATTCCATTTGGCGAGCTCGGGCTTGTTGTCGAAAAGCTCCAGGTGGCTGGGCGCACCTGCCATGAACAGAAAGATGACCCGTTTCGCTTTCGGTGCGAAATGCGGCTGTTTGGGAGCAAGGGGATTCGCCAGGGCGGCGGGAGCAGCCCAGCCGTTTTCCCGAAAGAGTTGGCCCAGGGCGATGGCCCCCAGACCGACACCGCATTGTTCGAAAAACCACCGGCGAGTTACTAGCCGTGGATCACGACCACGGTAAAAGTGGGATTGGCAATTCATACATTATTCCTTGGTGATGGCTTCATCCAAATTTAACAAGACGCGGGACACGACGGTATACGCTGCGAGTTGAGTCGGCGTTGCGCCTGAGGGAAGGTTTTTGGCCGTGTCGGTTTTGCCGGTCGCTATTTCCGTAGCGTTCACCCAGCCTTCGGAGATGCGTTTTTCCTGCTTATCGAGCAGGGTCAGCAGCTCCGCTTTTTCTTCCGCCGTGGGCGGGCGTGAGACGGCACGGCGAAACGCGTAAACGATCCGCTCGGCATCGCTTTTACCACCTTCCTCGAACGTCTTCCGTGCCAGGGCTTGCGCGCACTCCACAAAGACACTTTCATTCAGCGAGGCCAGCGCCTGCAGCGGCGTGTTCGAACGACTTCGGCGCACGCAGGAAAAGTCCCCATTCGGCGCATCAAAAACCTGCAGCACCGGATACGGCGTGGAACGTCGCCGGAATGTATATACGGCGCGCCGATAGCGGTCCTCGCCCGTCTCCTCCTTCCACGGAAACGGCGCGTAACTGGCCGGTGGTTGAAACAGGAACTCTGGCGCCGGTGAAAATATCGATGGACCGCCCATTTTCGGATTCAGCAGTCCACTGCTGGAAAGCGCCACATCCCGAACGAGCTCGGCATCCACCCGGAACCGTGGGCCTCGCGCCAACAAACGATTGTAAGGATCTTTGGCGTAAAGTTCCGGATTGATTTTTGAGGATTGGCGGTAGGTCGCCGAGGTGACGATCAGCCGATGAATATGCTTTTGACTCCAGGGAGCGTCTTTGGTGGCACCGACCGAAGGCGACATAAATTCGCAGGCCAGCCAATCGAGTAATTCCGGGTGCGAAGGCGCATCCACGCGCATGCCAAAATCCTCCGGAGTACTGACAATCCCAATACCGAAATAAGCCTGCCAAAGGCGATTCACTAGAACGCGAGCCGTCGTCGGGGATTTTCGATCGACGAGCCAGCGAGCGAAGTCCAGGCGTGAATTCGGTTCGTGATTGCTGCCCGGGGCAAGCGGCGGCAGAAACGCGGGAACGCCCGGCGTGACGACCTTCGTCGGCTTGAGCCAATCACCTCGCTTAAGCACTTGGGTTTCACGCGGCTGTTCACGCGCCACCAATGTGAAAGTTGTGGCGCCTTCAGGCCATTGCTTCCAAAGCGCTTCAATTTTTTCGTTGGTTTCTTTGAATTCTGCCACCGTCGTGCGCCAGTAGCTGAACAGCGCAGCCACCTGAGCTGGGCTGCGTTGCGCGCGAGGAACCGCCAGAATATCTCGGACACGTTGCGGAACCGGGTCGGCTTCCGGAGGCGTGGCATTGGTCGTGGCGGATATCCGAAATCGACCGAGGTTGTTATTTTGCAAATCGTCAGAATTCCAACCGCCGTGATTTTGGGCTAATTGAAAAAGAAATATGGTGCCGCCAGCAAAGCCCGCATTGGTGGAACACTGGAAAACCGCTTTGCGCTCCACGTTGCGACGACCGGGTCCAGCATCCATTCCCCAGGCAGTCTCGTCATTGCCATCAATGGCAAATTTTACCGGACCTACAATTCGCTTTTTTCCCGAGCGATCATCGAAATTGGATTCCAAAGGAGTCTCCGCTTGTTCGAAATCAGCCGTGGCTTTGGAAAACTTAACGTTCATCTTGTTCGTCGGATTTTTCGCTTCCATCGTCTGGACTTTGAACTCCGTCAGGGCGCACGTTCCCTTAAAGGAGCGGCCTGGACCGTTGCACGGAAGGTTCGGTTCCGTCAGGAGTTCCAGGCGGAACGCGGTTACATTCTCGAGCTCGTTCGTCAGATAAAATTTCGCCGTATGTTTTGTCGGGGCGTATCCCAAAGCGAGGAAAGAGCTGTCTGGCTGCGTTAAGTACCTTTCGCCGCCGGTCGAGAGTTCTTCGATCGTGGGCTTCAGGACAATCCAGGAGGCTTCCTCGTTTTTCAGGCTTTCCTCCCAACTGGCCATTCGCTTTTCCCAGTCAGAGGTCGAGTGCCGCAAGCCAGACTCGAGGTCTTTGATCTCGCGGGAAAGATTGGCGACCTGCATTTGTTCGGCAGGCGTATAGACGACCCTTTGCGCTTCGTGGTCATTATTTATAAACGCAAACATGCGGTAATACTCTTCCTGCTTCAGCGGGTCGAACTTGTGATCATGGCATTGCGCGCACTGTATCGTAATGCCGAGCACGCTTTTACCAATGCAATCCATCCGGTCGAACATGGCATCCATGCGAAATTGCTCTGGGTCCACGCCGCCCTCCTCGTTGACCATCGAGTTACGCAGAAAACCCGTGGCTACGATCTGATCCTGCGTCGGATTGGGGAGTTGGTCACCGGCAAGTTGTTCGATGACAAATTGGTCGTAGGGCAAATCCCGGTTCAGCGCGTTAATGACCCAATCTCGGTAAAACCAGATGTACCGCATCTTGTCCTTTTCAAAGCCATCCGTATCGGCATAACGCGCGGCATCGAGCCATTGGCGACCCCAGCGCTCGCCGTAGTGCGGTGAGGCGAGCAGCCGCTCGACTTGTTTCGCATACGCTTCAGGGCTTTTGTCCGCCACAAAGGCATCAACCTCTGCGATTGTGGGCGGCAGGCCGATGAGGTCCAGGCTTAGCCGCCGCAAAAGTGTGGTCTTATCGGCTTCGGGGGCAGGTCGTAGTCCTTCTTTTTCAAGGCGCGCCAGAATGAACGCATCGATCGGGTTTTGCACGCTGCGCGAATTCTTTAGTTTCGGGAGCGGGGGCCGGACTGGTGCTTTGAAAGCCCAGTGCTCATGCCAATCCTTTCCTTTATCCGCGACGGAATCTGGCCAAATGGCGCCCTGATCAATCCAGGCCCGTAGCAGCTTGATTTGCTCACTGGTAAGGGGATCTTTTTTCTTGGGCATACGGTCCAGGTCCGGTTGCGTGCCCAGCACGGCTTTAATCAGCAGGCTATCGGCGCTTTTTCCCGGCGTGAACAGCGGGCCGGTTTCGCCCCCTTTCAGGGCCGCAAGCTTTTGATCCAGTCGCAAACTTCCCTTTTGCTTCTCCGAACCGTGACACTCATAGCACGCCTTTTCGAAAATGGGCTGAATGTCTCTTGAGAAATCAATGGTCCCGGAAGGGCTCGGAGCGGCTAACACATTGGAGATGAATAACGGGCAGTGGGTCAGGCACCAAAAAGAAAACAGGCTCAGGAAAAGGAAACGAACCGCGGCTTGCATATTTAAATAAATGCCTGAATGAAAGCGAATTGTCCAACTGCAAACCCGTTGCCAGGTAGGGATAAATTGGTGCTGAAATTGCTTGGCCTATGATCATTAGCTCGGATATTGTGACCAAAGACACGAAAACGCCCATGAGATTTCTGGCCATTCCGGCGAGGGATGTGAGGGAGCGCAATCTGCGCAGGGGAGCAGGCACATTTCATCTCGGTTTCACCTTGATTGAGTTGCTGGTGGTCATCGCCATTATCGCCATTCTCGCAGCCATGCTGTTGCCCGCCCTGGCCAAAGCCAAGCAACAGGGTCTGACGGCTTCCTGTCTGAATAACATGCGGCAACTGACCACCTGCTGGGCCATGTACGCGCACGACAATCAGGATGTGTTGCTTCCCAACAACTCCGTTTATGACATTGGGACTGGCCAACCCATTCCAGGTATGGATCTGAAACAGACCTGGTGCCCGGGAAATGCACGGGCCGATACCAATTCTGATAATATTAAAATTGGTTACCTCTTTGCCTATAACACCTCCACCTCCATCTACCGGTGCCCCGCCGATCGTGCTCCGGTTTACACGCTGGACGGTCAGGTTTTGTCTATTCCCCGGAGTCGCAGTTACAACATGAGCCAGTCTATCAATGGCTTCTCGGGGCCGGACACCACCTCTCCGCTCTATTGGATCCCCAGCTTCCAAAAAATGAGCACGATTGCCCGGCCGTCTCCTTCGCAACTCTTCGTGTTCATCGACGTCCATGAAGATGAAATCCTCGATTCCCTTTTTGGCATTCCCTTTCCCGACAGCATGTGGGAGGGCATGTGGTTTGACCTTCCGGCAAATCGTCACAATCAGGGAGCTTGCCTTTCCTTCGCTGACGGGCACACGGAAAGATGGAAGTGGCGCGCGCCAAAAATTTTTACCTCCCTCGGACAATCAGTGCGAGCGGATGAATACGCTGACTATCGACGATTGCAGGCTGCCGTCCGCGGCAGTTGGACCAACTGACTTTATTGGTTACCGGGATTTTTCCCTCGTCCCATATGCCACGCGCACCTTTTCGGCGTCAGTTGCGCTAATTCCATTGTCCGTCCATTGACCAATCACCTGGTCGAACTCCGTCCCGATGGGATCCAGCACAGCACAGGGACTGCTGCCATCTTTATCTTTGCAATCTGACTCGCACCGAGCGCTCCAGCACACGCGGTAATGCATTATTGAGTGGTAATCATAGTGGGTGGAACTCACGAGCCAGTTCGTTTTTGGCACCCAATCGTAGTCTCCTTGCCGGCCCGGCTTAATGTTCTCGTAATGCACCGTGACAAATTCATCCCGATCCCAGCGGGCATGCTCATGGAAAAACCCCAGAACATGCCCAAGTTCATGTACCGGCATCCAATCGCCTTGTCGCCACCAGAAAGTGGTAATGTTAATTTCGGACCGCTCCCCTTTTTTGAAACCTACATGACTGGTATTGTTGCCGGCATTGGTCTTTCCGGTGAATTGCACATATTCGATTTCCGAGGTGCGCGGCACAAACTGAATTTTCCCGCCGGTGTTCATCCATCGTTGCATCGCACTCTTCACAATCCCCTGCTCCGCCGTAGGCAGTAGCGAAATATCGTAGGGAATGGCCCCGCCAGGCCACGGAAATGGTTTGGCGGAATTCGAAGCCATGTGGGCAGGATCGGATTCCGCCAGCACAAGCGTATTGCCGCAGGCCAGCAGGAACAAAATCGCCAAACTGAAATAACGCAGCAAAACTGCACATCTCATTGCTTTGCAATCATGAAAAGGGCCTGGGAAAATCGAAAGCTTTTTATGCCCCAATGGGACTAATTACCGCTTGCCCCCACGTGAGGTGGGCAGTATTTGTCTCCGCCGATATGCAATACAAGATATCAAAACGGGCGGCAGCGCTATCACCCTCATTGACGCTGGTTATTGACTCAAAAGCCAAGCAGATGAAGGCTGATGGGCAGGACGTCATTGGTTTTGGTGCCGGCGAGCCGGATTTTGATACCCCCCAGCATATCAAAGACGCAGCGATAAAAGCGCTAAACGAGGGGTTTACCAAATACACACCCGCCAGTGGCATACCAGAACTGCGGCAGGCGATCGCCGACAAATTTAAGCGTGAAAACGGGCTCAGTTACAAGCCCTCCCAGGTAATTGTCTCCAGCGGTGGCAAACATTCCTGTTTCAACGTTATTTTTGCTACGTGCGAAGAAGGAGATGAAGTGATCATCCCTGCCCCTTATTGGCTCAGTTATCCCGAAATGGTGAAGCTGGCCAGCGCAAAACCCGTTATCATCAAAACCACTGATAAAACGGAATTCAAGATTACCCCGGACCAACTGCGCGCAGCCATTACTCCACGAACCCGGCTCTTTATCTTCAACACTCCAAGCAATCCTACGGGTTCCGTGTATTCGCCCGAAGAAGCCAAAGCGCTCGGCGATATCTGCGTGGAGAAAGGTGTGCTCATCATGAGCGACGAGATTTACGAGCATTTACTCTATGACGGTGCGGTGCACCAGAGCATGGCCTCTTTCTCGCCGGCCCATTTTGAACACACGATCGTGGTCCACGGTTTTGCCAAAGCCTGGAGCATGACCGGCTGGCGCCTGGGTTTCCTGGCTGCTCCTGATCCTATCGCGAAAGCCATTGATGCCATCCAGAGCCACAGCACCAGCAATCCTACGTCATTTGCCCAACGCGGAGCAGTCGCGGCGTTAACCGGCCCACAGGAACACCTCAAAAGCTGGTTGGCAGAATTCAACCGCAGGCGAGTTTATGCGTGGGAAAAGTTGAACAGTATTCCGAAGCTCACCTGCGTAAATGCCCGTGGCGCGTTCTATTTATTTCCGAATATCGCGAAGACCGGATTATCCTCCTCCGAATTCTGTGCTCGTTTGTTGGAAAAAGAAAAAGTCGCCGCCGTACCGGGAATTGCATTCGGAGCCGACGACTGCATCCGGCTGAGTTACGCCACCAGCATGAACAATATCGAGAAAGGCCTCGAGCGCCTGGATCGCTTTTGCAAAACTCTCTAAGCATTTTGTAGCACCTTTTGGGTTAATCCGGGCCGGACGGTACGGCATCGATCCTGCTTTCTAAAATTTGTGTGGATTTTTTAAATCCATACGTGTAAAATAAATACGCTTGAAGCAGCCGATGCCAATTAATGCACGGTGGGCTGGTCCTCAACCAAGAAGCCCGTTGGCATCCTTCTCGCCTCACGTAATACAACAAAGGGTAATCCAACTATGACCAAATCGATGGAAGTCATCATTGAAGTAGTACGTAATCCCAAGCATCCCTTCAGAAAAATAGACAACCAGCCTAAAAAGCAACAGAAGCATCGATACGAAAGAAGAAAAATAAAAGAATATCTGCACCTTGGGGAGTGGCTTACAGGAGAGACTGCCTAGCTCCAACTCAAATCAAGTTTGTTAAGGCCGCGAGCAATTCGCGGCCTTGTTTTTGCTAAACCTCGGCATACCATCAACCCAGACCGCTCCGGTTTTATCACCGCACGCCCGCTTCACCGAATCATCCAAATCGACAGCTCCCCAACCCGGTTATGGGTTGCCTGTTTATAGAATCATAATTCCCAAAACCCGATTTCAAACTCCGTTAGGAGTTGCCTGTTCATAGACCCGAAATCCAAATTCAAATGGTTGGTGCTTCTTGCGAGAGATGCTCTCTCTGCCGAAATACAAGTGTAGTCGTTACTGCTGAAGGGATTGAAAGGCATAAAACAATCATCCCGGCTAACCAGCCAGTGCTCGTGTCCTGGTCAATCAGATCGAAACCGGCTTCCACCAACCGAGCGGCCGATTGCAAAGCTCGGGTCTCTTTTTCGGGAAGGAGAAGCGTATCCAAATATTGCCTGGATTCAGCAATTTCGGACTTTATGCGATCAACTGGGAAAGACCTCCGCCGAAGTACGCCGACAAATATCATATAGAGCGCAAACAAAATCAGTATCCAATTGGCCAAAGCGCTGGCTAATAAGAGGGTTCGTCCAAGTTTCGTTTTCATGTTATGCGGCGGGGCCGCGGCTTCACCGAATCATCCAAATCGGCAGCCCCCCAACCCGGTTACGGGTTGCCTGTTTATAGCACGATAATTCCCAAAATCCCATTTCAAACTCCGTTAGGAGTTACCTGTTTATAGAGCCAAAGACCGCGTTACCGACACGTAATCAATTGCCTGGGCCGGCGCAGGTTGCGCTTTGTACAATTAGGCATCTTGTAGAATAAACTCCTGTGGATGGCTTTTGACATAATCAAAAACTTGCTCCCAGCGCGGGAACGGAGTCTTGGAATAACAGTCGTCTATTTCTTTAAAATGATTCCACAACCCTTCTTCATCTTTTTCCTCTAATTTTTCAAGTTGATCCAAACGAGTATCACGGTCCTTGGATGGTCGGCAGTTTGGAAAAATCGAGAGCGCTCGGCGAAATAAATCTAAACCAGGCTGGTCACGGATAAGGTTAAGGCCATTCAAAATGTCCTCCCAAAAATCCCCTGCAGAGTTGACAAAAAACTGGTGGAAGCCGCCGTCATGAAATTCGCGTCCAAGCCAGGTGAAGGCGAAAACCATTCTCTCTGGCTGCGTTGTGGACAGATTGCGATAGATTTTAGATCCTACTAAGACCTCGATAGCTCCAAGAATTTCATAAATATCATGCCTTGGATATTTGGCGACAATATCTTCTATTGTCCGACCATATTTCGCGCGAACTTTTGCAATTCTGTCTTCAGGAGCAATCATGATTCTTATTCCGTACCGATGTGTTCATTGGATCAGGCGGCGTATCAGTCTGATTAGAGGGTTCTTCATACTGGGAATGCCTATGTCAGCAGCTTGATTATCACGATCTCAGCAGCCCCTGCTCCCATGTTCTCCAGGCATCCATCTCGTATTCCTGCGATAGCAAATGGCTGAGCTTCTTAAGTTCGCCGGGCATCCCGGTCTGCAACTCGTGAAACAAAATCGCTAAAATAAAGAATCTGAGAACTGCACCGCCGCATATGAAGAGCGCTATTTTTAGCATTTAAGGTTCAATCGATTTCGTTCTGATCATTTCGGGTAACGCTGCGCCGAATTCAAACTCTAGATATGCCTGCCTATCAATTAGCTGAAGCTGCTGTCCGATAATTTGCCTCAGTTCCGGCTCTTGTTGGCTCAAATTGAGCAGGTCTGGAACTGCCGGACGTGCCGCAACCCCAATCTGGCCCAGGGCAAAGAGGACATCATGACGAGATTGTTTGGACGGGCTTTTCAGGGCCATAATTAGCACAGGAACGGCTTTATCCTTGAACCCGGCCAAAACCACAGCCGCCTGGATGTGGTTTTCACCATTGGTCAGTAGCACCGCAAGTGCAGGGATAGCAGGGGCTGCCAATTCGCCTAAAGCCCTGAACCCTAACACACCTTGCTCCTTAATATAATTCTGGTTTTCCCAATTGTTTGGAATAGCCCAATCAGGAAAGTGGAAATTGGCGCTCAGTTGGGCGGCTCTCATTTTCAATCCGCTCGTTTCATACCTGAGATCAGCAAGGAGGTATGGAATGGCATTTGTGCCAATGCTCCGTAACGCTGCCACAGCTTCAGAGCGTGATTTCATATCCATCTCGACAGTGGAAACTTGCAGCTGAGTTGTCCACTGCCGGAGAGTTTTACCTTGATATCGGCGTTCCGAAGAGCAAAGCGACAACCAAATAACAAAAATGCAGAGAAGCGCGACGATGGAAGCACCTAAGATTTTGGTACGGAGCTTCATGGAAGTCGGGCGCCAACTGTGAGGGTGAAACAAACGTGAATTTTGTCAAATATATGCAGACCAGGCCAGAACCGACCTCTTTATGGCTTTTGCCATCCACTGATCTGAAAATCCATATAATGCAAAAACGACGGATACGAAACAACTTCATCGAAACCGGGATACCAATATCGAATCTCGTATTCACCGGTCGCCGGGTCATAGGCCTCTAAATTGAGACAGTCACAATCTTCGTCGTGGCACTGATTAAAGATCACCAAATTGCGCGGCAGTCGTCGCGTCACCCGGCGGCGCCGATAGTAACTGTTAATGCGGATAATGTGTAGAGGTGAGTCGTAATCATCTCCTAAACTTGCAAACCAGGTACCACTGGCACGCCATGAACGCACAAATTCCAGGAGGCTCTGGGGAAAAGATATCTGGAAATGCTCGTTTATCCGCCGAATGCTAAATTCCGTAGGTCGCGGATGTTGGCATCTACGCTGGTACAACGGCACGGCATTTGCCTTCTCAATGAGTAGATTTAAATTCAAAATCATCTAAAACTGCAGCTCACGCCCGAAGGCCGGCAGTTTCCGCAATCAACCGGGCTCTGTGTTCCTGCCAAGTCACCAGTGCAACGATCGCCAGGAGCACGACTCCCATCACCGAAGCCCTGAGCTTTCTCATCATACCTGTGAATAGACACCGTTACCGCGCCGCCATCACGACGCCGGGACAACCCAGCTCGGCAGGCCGAGCCGAGGGTGGCACATGGTCAACCACGGCTAAGACATTGAGTCATCTGTAATCCTCAACATCTCTGTGCCTCTTGGCAACTGATCCGAAACGAAAATGTCCGCAAGTAATATGCCGCAACTTGGAATCGGCTGTTGTTCGCCTGACTTCTCCCGCTACGGGTGCCACGGCGCTTTTCGTCCTCCGTGATAATAAGGTCCCGGGTACACTCCCCTCAAAATCGTTAGCGAGAGCGGAGCTCATGACGTCTCCTGTGAACAGCAACCTCTGCGCGTACTTTATTTTCGGCTTCCCGTCACTTAAGTCCCTTAGGTTTCTCAACTCCTTTACGTCCCTTATGTCCCTTATGTCCCTTCGGTCCCTTATGTCCTTTGCCGCATCACCTCAAGACTAGCATAAGCAATTAGAAATCAGGCTCACCGCATCAACTGCGTGTTTGTCGGGTAAAATACCAAATGCAAAATGCAACCGCGAGTCCACTACAGCAGCGCCTTAGACCTTTGTTTCACGGATCAACCTTTCTGACAATACAACGCACCACGTAAATTAATCCCAGGCTCCCGCCCATGCATGCGCCAAGTACAAAGCGCCACTTTATTAAGCACCCTCTTCATACGGCACCTCCAGTGGAAAACATTTCAGGAAAAGCAGGGATGCAGCGAATGCGCTGCCAACGCCAACCGTGGCAAAGCCAACGAGTGGCAGAGCCTCTTTCAAAGATAAACCGGCAAGTAGCGGGAACCCAAGCACCGCTACATAGGTGCCGACAATCGATGGAAGAAAATCGGAAGCCGCCTCCGCACTGAATCCTCTGCGCCCGATAAAACCGCCACAGAAAAACATTACTAGGACCGTAAGCATAAAGGCCTCCGGCACGTGGTTACGGCCCTCATGGATGTCTCCCAGAGGAATGAACGCCACGAAGATTAAGCCTGCGGAGAGGGCCGCGAGAATACCCCCCGCGACGAACCCCACCGCATCTCTGATGAATGATCGTTTACGGATGTTCACAACGAATGCGGCATAGGCTCGCTTCACGATTCTCAGCAGAAAGTGTGAAAGATCTCATTTTCACAGATAATTTTTTCCATTTCCTCAAAAATTCACGGGAAAATGGGTCAAACCAGTGGTTTTGGATGGTTTTCGCTTCTGGACTAGCCCAAGGGTCTTGTTTGATCCAAATGGATGAGAATCGTGTCTTGGATTTCATCAATCGGCCTCGGGGAGGGTAAGTTCCAAGAACGACCTCAATTTTCCTAAGTGTGACATGTTCCACACCCCGGTAAAGATTGATGAAAATGCACTTTCCCAAGTGTGACAAGAGTGGTCCTTGTCACACTTGGAAATTGCAAAAAGGCCCGTCTTTATTGCCTAAGGAACATGTCACACTTAGAATGCCGTTTTTCCCCGGTTCGGGGGAAGCACCTCAACCCTCAACGCTTTACTCGTTAGGGCCAATTTGTGCGACCACGACTCATCCATCCTTCCATTAAACTCCAACTGCTCCGGGTCTGCTCCGGCTTTTTTTGCGTAAACCATTGATTCCACGCACCTGCTCCGCTGCTCCGGCGTTTTTCAGGATTTCCGGGGGGGAAGGTCTTTAACCGGTTTCAGAGCTTTTCTGTGAATCCAAAAACCCAAAAACGACGAAAATCCCATTTTCTCAATTCCGGAAATCGAGATCAGAACTCCTACCTGCTTGCCATTTTGTGGGCAGCCTGCGAACAGCTCTAGCCAGCTTGATTTGAAAGAAGTCATTGGAAATCAATAGTTGGCCAGCTTGCTTCCGGACGTCTGGGGGACGGCTGGTCATTTCTTGCCAGCGTTAAAGGCTTTTGGGAATGGCTACCCTACACTCCACCCACTTCATCATTCCACCCCATTCCTTTTCTTGTTAGACTGTCGTCTGAACACACATGTCGCAGATCGGCGCTGGCACTTCTGCAACCGACGCCGCCTCACGATTTGGTTCATTCATCAGGCAAGCTTAACAGCCACCTGCCACACATTGGGCTCATCTTGAGCTATCTGGACCTACCTGGACCTACCTGGACCTACCTGGACCTATCTATCTCGACCAAAAAGCCTGTAAGAGTTTTTTTTCTGGTCCATATATATGGTGTACGAGCACACGTTGCCTGGTCACGGTTCGTCGCGCCTAATCGCGCCTAATCGCGCTTCATCGCGGTTAATCGCGGCCCATCGCGGTTCAGACATGTGCAACTCATCGCCTCGGACACCATAAGACCCCATCAGCGGAAAGCAAACCATCAAACTTACGTTCCCGAGAACCTTTGCGAAAAGGATTAGTTGCGGCGCAATCATTCTGCAATTCTTTACCGGGATCAGTCTCTTAGTTCGCTTCGTCTCCTTGGCTACCTTGCACGTCTGAAAAATTCGCCGGTTCCCTGGTCCCACTCCTTCGTTCTCTTCGTTTGCTTCTGTTAAGGATTCCGCCAGTCCCTCAAATCGCAAATCAAAAATCATTCCGTCCCGCTTATTCCCGCTTATTCCCACTTACAACCACTTATTTTCCGGACCAAATTCTGAATCAGTAAAAAATCATCACCCCCTCATTCTACATTTAGAATTTGACCAGTTCGTGTCACGCCCTGTTCCTTCCCAATCAAAAATCAAAAATGGCAGTCGCAATCTCCCTTATCTCCGTTTGCTTCTCTGTAAACAATTTTTTTCAGATGAGCACTCCCTGTTTGCAGGTTTTTGCAAGTTTTTGCAGGTTTTTGCATCTCACGACTCATGCAAAACACACCCCAGAAATTATATGAACGACCCCCGGTAAAAGAAAGCCGTGGCGGGAACCACGGCTTCCGTCACCTGACCACTAGTGGTCATCCTGGCGCCTTTGCCACCAGTTCCGCTCCCTGGCTTTAACCGTCCGCGCTCGCGGGCGGCTTAGAATTTGAAAGGCTCATGAAAGCTCAGAAAGCGGTCAGTTGCTGCGCAGCCGGAAGAAAGCTTGTGGACTATTGGGTGCGGTAGTAGTCGCGGTTTTCTGACCGTTGGCAACCACCGGGATCAGGTTGGAATCTTGCCAATCCCCACCATTGGCCAACGTGGTCGCGGATTGGAGAACAAAATTCGTGAAAGCCGAAGGCCAAGCAAGGCGGAGGAGTGTGTTGGAAAACGAAACTGTCAGCATGGGCGGTGGCGTCTTGGTGACTAATTCCGCTACGAAGAATTGGGAATCGCTTCGGGCCGAAGCGGGCAGGGATCCGTCTGCCATGGGCAAAGGTTCCGGCCACAGGTAAATTCCGGCGAAACGCAAGGCCCCCTGCCAGACTGTAAAACCACGCATCTCAGGCCAGGAATAAGAGCCCGGCAAAAAATATCTTTCCGTATCGCAGCATTGGACGCTATGCGTCACGGGTCTAAGCCAATTCCAGGTTCCATCGAGCCTGAGGCTGCCGGCAAAAAGCAGACGCTGCTCATCAGCGCCCAAGCTCAGAATTTCGTTACTAAACCGCAATGTGGCACTTCCAAACACAGAGGCGACTAATAACAGATTGTTGGCCTCGTCCACTTCCATTCCGACGAAAGGAATCCATGGAACTGATCCCTCCTCCGTCAGCACTGCGGGAAGAGTTAAGGTTGGATGACCCGAGTTATCGAGAATAGTCAGGCGCAATTGGGCGGCTCCCGAACTGGTTAGGGAAACGTCCAGCAAAATGGGGCGATTGTCGCGCGTAACTCGAAGACCTTGGAACCGATCGGCGTCGGAAGTGAACACCCAGTCCAGGGTGCCGTCTGGAGTGTACCTCGCCACAAAGACGTCATAGTCTCCCACAGTGCTTACCGTCTGCCCCTCAAAGGAGGCGCCATTCACGACAGTGCCAGCGATAAGCACGTTACCTGCTGAATCAATGGCGACTCCGTCGGCGGTGTCAGACCGGTAAGCGCCTGGTGGTTCGGCACCGCTCGCAGTTCGAACCCATAAGAGGTCGCCGGCGGAGGAAAACTTCGCCACGAACATAGCTGGGTCGGGGTTAGCGTCGATTACCACCCCATCAATGTTCTTCTCGCCCCTAAAGCTTCCAGCCACGATCACCTCCTCGTCTGGGCCGATGGTAAGAGCGCTGACGTTAAAACCAGAGAAGCCCCCCTCGATGAGTTTAGCCCACACCACTTCATCAGCAGAATCCAGTTTGGCAAGCAGGGTTCGGGTACCGTCTGACAGAGGAAGTCCAGCCACGCTCAAATTGAGCGATCCGGAAGTATAAACATGGGTGCCAAACGCCAGATTACCTCGATGGCCTATAGCGGCTACAGGGGGATCGAATGTCATAAACCCGGTCCGAGGCAGCAGTTTGGCAGAAATCGGCTTTCCATGCGCGTCCAGGTGCCCTACATAAATGTCACCGCTCTGCTGGCCATTGTCCACCGTAGCGTTAAAGGAATTTGTACCGAAAACGAAAGTTCCTAAACTCTGATGACACGTCCCAATGATTCTCGTGCTGCCATTCGTGTCGCTTAAAATTGCCGGCGTACCTGATTCGAATAATGGGTTTGGGCGATGGCCGAACGTCGTTGCCCATGTCAAGGAAACTTCCTCTCCAAACACCGCGGTCCCCGCACAGTTCAACAAACAGGCAATCAGGCAGATTGGGATTTGTGGCTTCACTTTCTTTGTAGTTATTTTTACGAGAAGTGGGGCAAGCAATTTCGCCGAGCTGCGTAACTCGCTGCCCAAAAACTTTCGAAGCGGGACCGGTCACGGCGCGGCGAGGCGGCGGATGGGTGCTACGTTCAAGCCGCCAATTGTCGCCTCACCAGTGACACAAACGTTCCCGAAGGCATCGCTCCCGACCGCCCATGCCTGCGCACTCGTAGCGCCAGCAGGTAAGAACGAGTCCGTCGTAACCCAGGTCGTTCCGCCATCGCTGCTGCCGCGCACGAGCCATGTGCGTGGACTTGTGTTCTCATTGAATCCGGCCACAAAGACTCTGCCAAAGGCATCCACAGTGATGGGACCATTCCCCGGCCAGCCACCTGCAACATAGTCAACATTCGACCAACTTGCGCCTCCATTCATGCTGCGGCGCACAAGCCAGCCATATTCAATAGTCGTGGTAACCACCGGGGTAAGCTTTTTTCGGACTATTACCCAGTTCGTGACGCTAATAGTCTTCGCGGTGCGCGCGACCGCGTAAATCGAGTTGTTTGGGCCCGTAGCCACCCCGGAGTAGCCACCAATTCCCAAACCTGTAGAGTAGCTGTCAACTGTCGCCCAGGTGAGGCCTGAATCCGCGCTACGGCGAGTTGTCCATAGACCGGGTCCCATACCGGTTACGAGGACTTCATCCGGTTGGCTGGCGGCCCCCGGACGCACACAAATTGAATCAGCCTGCTTCCCAGGGAAGCTGTCTACCGTGCTCCACGCAATGCCGCCAGCGCTCCGCAGGCCTTTGCGCACGATCCATCTGCCGCTGCCGGAAACATAGCCGCAGAGGTACATGGCACTACCATTGCCCGCGGCGACATCAAGGCAAAGAAAGGTCCCTGACTGTCCAGCCCAGGGATCCAGTTGCGTCCAAGTCGCGCCCGAATCAAGTGATTGCCACATGACCGCCCGCCCGCTCACTGTTACCGTCCGGTTGCCAGAGGCAAACAGCGCGCCATCCGCTGCTACAGTCAGGTCCAGCGCATAGCCGCCAATTGAACCCACTGTCGCCCAGGTGACGCCATGGTCGCTGCTCCGGACCACAGAGGTAATGGCATTAGTGGTGGTGTAATCGAGATTGAGGCCAATGAAGTTGCCCGCAGGGTCGGCAACGATGTCGCGGCCCGCGGCAGGCAAGGCAGCATCCGTCGTTTCCCAGTTAGACTGGGCGAGCGTTGAGGCGAGTGGTGCGAGCCATAAGGCAGCGCCGATGGTAAGTATCTGGCAGGTCCTGGTTTTCATAATCGTTCGATTCATTCGGTTGTTTGGGCCGGAATTTGCATTGGTCTGGCTCCAATCGCACAATTCGGAGTTAACCTTGGTTCACCTGGAGCGTCGCAGGCCTTCCAGTGATCTGTCCATTCCCCCAAACGTTGTATTTGATGGAACTGGTGTTCAGACCGGTGATTGTTTCTAATCGCGTTGTGAATCCACCCGGCCTCCGATTTCCCGGTTGTTGGTTACTGGTGTTATTGGCGGTATTTTCACTTGGGTCGGCAGGGCACGCGCAAATTCCCTCCCCGGTCGTGGATCTACCGGTCACCAATGGTTTGATTCGCTGGTGGCCAAATATTTTCGACGTCCGTGATCAGATCAGCGGGCAGGAAGGCAGTGTGATGGGGGTGTTGCCCCCGGTGGAAACGGGCGCGATTGACCATACCACATTCGCCAGCGAGCTCGTCCCCCTTCTGTTGCGGCCTGCCATTACCAACCAGGTATTCACAATCTGTTTTTGGGTGAGGTTGGAGCGGGAACCAACTTTCTCGTGCCTCATCACGCAGGAAGGCAAGGATGCGAACTGGTCCTTCATGACCACTGACTTCGGAAGGAGCCGATTTTTTATTGGCCAGCTTCAAAACAACGAAGTCGAAAAAGGGGAGTCCGTGCTTTTAAGATTACATGAGTGGCACCACGTCGCAATCGCTCGACGTGCTGTGGGCACAAGCCTGATCTGGGTCGATGGCAAGCTCGTTCTGGACGGGCAATTAATCTCCCCCTGGCCTGCCGATAGTCGATGGCTCACAGTCGGCTCTTCTTTGGACGGACAAGGTTCCGAGTCCCCATTGCAAGGTGCTCTACAGGACATTTGCGCATTTGATCGGATTCTTTCGGACGAGGAAACGCTGGCTCTTTACCAGCACGGTGTTCAGACGCGACCCGCTCTGAACACCGACGCTCGCCGGCGTGCGACCATCCGCCCGGCTCCAGTGCAGTCAAAAATCGAAAGTCTTTCCCCGCGCCCTGAAGCATGGATTCATAAGCGCTTCACGACCGAAGACAACTTGCCGGCGAACAACGTCAAAGCAGTACTGCAGGCAAAAAGCGGCTATTTGTGGGTAGGCACCGAGCAGGGCCTTGCCCGGTTCGATGGGCGGCGCGTTCGTGAATTCACCGTGGATAATACCCCGGCGTTAAAAGCAATCGGCCAGACGGTTTGGAGTCTTTCCGAGGACAATGAGGGGACGATTTGGGCCGGTATTTTCGGCGGGTTGCTGCGAATTCGGGGGCTGGAATTTGTCGCTTTTACAAACGGGTTGCCCCAAAAGTTCATCCTGCAGGCAGAGCCAGTTGGAGATGGTTCAATTTGGGTTGCGGCATTTAATGCCTCCTTACCGCGAGGCCCAATGCGGTTGCGTCGGTTTGATCCCGAGACCGGCGTCTCCAGCGCGGAAACCGCCGTGCCAGGGCATATTAGAAGAATGGTCCCGTACAAAGGCGGCTTATGGATCGCTGCCGAGCAGCCAGAAAAACTTTATCACTGGGACGGCGCTTCCGATGCCCCAACGATTCTTGGCTCAATCGGAAAATATGGTCTGATGACTTTGGCTTTCAATGCCTTAACCGAAAACGCCGAAATCGCGGTCCCAGGAGAATGGTCAGCGCCCGTCTGGTGGAGCCAAATTCGCTTCAGCAATGGGCCAGACTTTTCCTGGTTAAGGAGGAGCAGCCGTTCCTATGCTGGACGGTGGCCCGGCTCGCCTTCACTCGATTCGTGGCTCGGGGCATCCTACACGCTCTCTCAATTGACCGATGGACGTGTGGAGACAATCGAGCAGCAAAATCAATCTGAGCTTACTTCGCTTTGCGCGAACAGGGAAGGAGGGGCGTGGTTCGGGACGGACGGCGATGGCCTGCATTTGGTAAAGGAACGATTAGTCCGCACATTTACAACTCAGGACGGGCTGGCCGGGAATGATATTCGCTCGTTGTCTCAGGCTCCCAACGGTGATATTTGGGCAACCTCAGACTTTGGTCTGTCCCGATATCGTAACGGCAAATGGGAAGTACAAGGCAATCATCGAATTCCTTTGCGCTCAGTCAATGTAGACGAGGCTGGCCACCCCTGGTTCAGCGGAGCGCAATTTGGATCGGAAGCTTTACGCAAGGACAGCTTTACCTTAACCGGCAATCGCGTCCTCCTGGGGTTGGATTGGCAGGATCCTAATACGCTGCGATTTTTAAGCGACGGCTTGTGGGTCGTCTGCGAGCGCGGAGTTACGTGGCTCAAACCTGGTAACTTCGCGCTCAACGGGGAAGGCAACTGGACTCCTCAATTTACGAACTCGGAAGCAGCCTTTGGCCGATACAGCATCGAATCGCTGCGGCCAGGAACGGTGCCCCTTGGCTTGGTGGAAGACCAGGATGGTTTCCTGTGGGTTGGTTCGCACCATGGGAATGGTGTGGTCCGGCTCAATCGCAAGGGCAAAGCGGACATTTTCTGCGAAACGAACGGCGTCCCAGGCCAAAAAACGGTTCCTGTCCTCTGCGACAGCTCCGGGTCCCTTTGGATTGTTTCCGATGCTGGACTTACTCGTCAAAAAAACGGCGTGTTCCGAACCGCGACGGAACATGACGGCCTTCCCCGGGACAACTTTCTGGATATGGTCGAAGATGATTTAGGAAATTTTTGGATTTCCGGTAAACGCGGGATACATCGGGTCGGCCGAGCGGACGTGGAACAATTCTTTTCCAGAGAAACCAACCGCATCCTGTCCCTGACACTCGGTTTGCGGGACGGATTGCTAACACCCGAATGCTCCAGTTTGCATTATCCCACCATTTCGAAATCGAAGGATGGGCATATCTGGGTCGCAACTCGGGACGGGGTGGCCACCTTCGATCCGCGACGAGTATCCCTGGATACCCAACCTCTGCCGGCTTTTATTGAACAACTTCTTGTGCGCGGTCATGAGGCGCTTGGCGCCAGTCAATCCGCTCAGACGTCTCCCCTTCATTTGCCTGCGGGTTCGGGAGAACACCTTGAGTTCCGATTCGGTGCCGTAAGCTTCTCGGCTGCGGATAGAATCCAGTTCAGCTACCGCCTGGATGGGTACGACTCCGTGTGGTCTGAGCCGTCGGATGGGCGAATTGCCTTTTATACAAACTTGCGTCCCGGGCAGTATCGGTTCCGCGTCAAAGCCGCGAACGCTCACGGCCTTTGGAACGAACGAGACACCGCGCTCGCGTTTGCGATCGCCCCCTTTTTTTGGCAGACTTCCCTCTTCCAACTCTGCGTGGTAATCGTCCTTATTGCCAGCGCCGGTTTTCTACACGTACGCCGCTTGAGCGGTGCCCGGAGGCTGCAACAATTTGAGCATGAACAAGCGCTCGTGAACGAAAAGAGCCGCATCGCCGCGGACATGCATGATGAATTGGGCGCGACGCTCACCCAGATTGCCATTCTTGGCGAAATCGCCAAGACGCAAACTGGCAATCCATCACAAACAAAATCCAACCTGGAGCGAATTTCCGCGGCGGCCCGCCAAGTAACTTCGGGAATGAGCGAGCTGGTCTGGGCCACGAATCCCCGCAATGACACCATTGAAAACCTGGTGGCATATCTGCGGGAACAGGCCGCCTCGCAATTGATCGATAGCGGCTTAAAGGCTAACCTGGATTTCCCCGCGGAAGTTCCGGACCTACATGTTTCCGCGACTTTCCGGCGCAACCTGCTGCTGGTCGTGCGCGAAATGTTGCATAATACGATTAAGCATTCCGGTGCCACTCAGGTAACGATCACGCTCCGGACGACCAGCGACACGCTCTCTCTCTTTCTGCAGGATAACGGTAAAGGCTTCGATATGACGTCCTCCCGCCGGGGAAATGGAATCGGGAACATGCAAAGGCGAATCACCGAACTCCATGGACGGCTAGTCATGAACTCAGCGATTGGGCAGGGATTTACAGCCGAGATCCACCTGCCTTTGCCGGCCCGGCGCTCCGCGCATGTCGGAATATGAAACAAGCGCGTTTCCGTCACCCAAAGAATTTGCCGCGGCCGTTCACACGTTTGTGGGATTGATTCGTGATTCCGCTCGGAGCACCCTGCGCTCTCGTGATCCCCGTTACCAACTCTGTGCGCGTTGCCCTGGTGGAAGATGATTCCGAAGTACGGGAAGGATTGAAACTCCTGCTCAGTGCATCCACCTGCTGTCGCTGTGTCGGAGCGTACGGTTCCGGAGAAGATGCCTTGCTGGCCCTGCCCACTCTTAGGCCGGACGTGGTGCTCATGGACATTAATCTGCCGGGCATGTCCGGCATCGATTGTATCCGCAAACTGAAATCTACGGTGCCGGAGATACAGATCATGATGCTCACGGTATTCGAGGATCATGACCGCATTTTTCAATCGTTAAATGCGGGGGCTTCAGGCTATCTGCTGAAGCAAACGCCACCGGCAAGCCTTCTGGATGGAATCGTGGAACTCCACCGCGGTGGCTCGCCCATGTCAACCCAGATTGCTCGGCACGTGGTGGACGCCTTTCGGCAGCCGCATTCGGAGACTGCTGCTTCTGTCCTATCGCCGCGGGAAAAGGAGATCATCGCCCTGCTAGCGAAAGGATTTTTGTACAAGGAAATTGCCGACCAGCTCGGCCTCAGTGTTGAAACCATCAGAACACACATCCACAACACGTACGAAAAATTGCACGTCCGGAGCCGCACCGAAGCCGTAATGAAAGTTTACGGAAACGTGCGGTAGAGGTTTAGCGGCCTCTCAGGTTGACCGGAAAATTTCTCTTTTGCCCCTGTCGGGGCTTGGATGATTTTTAACCTGTTTCCCGAGCCATAAATGGCTGGGCTATTTTCGGTACGTCCCTAGTGAGATTTTGCGGAAAAGACTGGGGGGACTTACATTTCGATAATCACCTCCGCGAGGGCATCTCGCATGGCCTCGGCACCAAAAAATCTGACAATCAAACCAGCCATTTGGCATCTATCTCTTTGAATATGCCGACGAGTGCTGTGGGGTCTTTGACGTAAAAGCCGGAGGCGCCAAGTTCATTGGCCCTGGCCTGGTCCTCAGGACTGAAACGATCGGTAAGCAGGATTACGGGAAGCTCTTTGTGATCCGATTCGGTTCTAATCCATTGCAGCACTTCGAAGCCGTTTTTTGCCGGCATGCCAACTTCCAGTACAATGGCGGCCGGCACGGGAAAGAGCTGCCGGTTGTAGAAGGGTTTGCGTCGCAGGTAATCGATGGCCTCGACACCGTTGGGAACAAAACGCAGTTGATGACGGACGGCCGCCTCGGCGAAAGCTTTTCGCATAACGAAAATTTCATCGAGGCTGTCTTCCGCGATCAAAATAGTTTTTTGCAATTCGACGAATTAAATTTAGCGGCAGCCCAGTAGTGTTGCAACGGGCTATTGACAGGCTTAGCCTGCTTAGTAGATTAGCGGCTCAGATGTTTTATAAGCCTCAACCGAAATCACCGTGCATGCGTAGCATTCGTTACGCAGGGCGGCTGGTCTCCTGGCGTCATTGGACGCGTGGAGTCATGCCTCTGAGCGGCGGTTGGGGTGCAGAAACGAATTAAAGGATAATCCGGATTTCTAAACCCACTCGCCGAAAGGCTGGTGGGTTTTTTATTTCCATTGGCCCCAGGTAAAGGAGCCATCCATGAACGAAGCACAAGCAAGCCTTAGACAGAATCTGCGAGATCTCCCGCGCGGAGCGTGGATTCTTTTCTTTGGCACGTTCCTGAACAAGTTCGGGACTTTCGTCATGCCGTTTCTGGCGATTTACATGACCAGCATGGGCTATTCGCCAGCCCAGGCGGGGAGCGCGATCGCAGCGTATGGCACCGGGAGCCTGCTGGCCTGTTTCCTCGGCGGTGTGCTTGCCGACCGTCTCGGCCGCCGGAAAACCATCGTCCTCTCCATGTTCCTGGCGGGCATCGCCATGTTGTGCCTCTCGCAGGCGCGAGGGCTGACGGCCATTTTTATTTGCACCTTTTTCGCGGGATTGACGGGAGAGCTGTATCGCCCGGCGAGCAGCGCATTACTGGCGGATCTCGTCCCAACCGGAATGCGGGTGACGGCTTATGCGGCGTATCGGATGGCCTTTAATGCGGGCTGGGCCTTTGGGCCGGCAACGGCGGGTTTATTGGCCAAAAAATCGTTCACGTGGTTATTCGTGGGCGATGCGCTGACTTCCTTCGCGTTCGGGGTGGTGGCGTGGTATGCGTTGCCGGCCGGCTTGCGCGGCACACGCACCGAAAGTTCGATCGTCGAAACCTACCGCATTCTCCGAGACGACAAACGGTTCCGGCAGATCATCTGTGCTTCGCTGGTCATTGGGTTGGTATTCGTGCAGGCGTTCTCGACAATGAGCCTGGAAATCACGCGCACTGGCTTCTCGGCCAGCATTTATGGCCTAATCATTTCACTGAACGGTGTCCTGGTGGTGCTTTGCGAATTACCCATCACGGTGATCACACGGCGCTTTCCCGTACGACGCGTTATTGCCCTGGGTTATTTGCTCATCGGGTTGGGGTTTGCCTCCAACGCGATGGTGCGGACGTTGCCTTTGCTCATCTTGACAATGGCCATCTTCACGCTGGGCGAAATGGTGAGCATGCCGATCTCCGGCGCCTACATTGCGGACCTGGCACCCAGTGATAAACGAGGGCTCTACATGGGAACCTATAGCCTCAACTGGTCTTTGGCGCAGATCTGCGGCCCGAGCCTGGGGATGATTTTCTTCACGGCGAATCACACACTATTCTGGCTGACCTGCGGGGTGTTTGGAGTGATTGCAGCGGCGATCATTTCTGCGGAGCGGGGCAGACAACCCGCCAGCCTGTCAGCACCTGGACTAAAACCCAAACCCGTCGAGTAGGTGGGTGGGCAACCGCGACGAACACGATGTTCTTGCGCGGTTGCCGACCTACGCTTCATAATCTGCTCATGCGAGCCCAAGTTAATAAGAATTATTCTCCTGAGCATTCAGTCATGATCAACCGCCGGCGGTTTCTACAGACCTCCACTGCCGCGCTGGCCCTTTCCGTTCTGGGAGCGGACGCCCTGGACATCGTGAACGGCAAGACCAAACGCGTGGGATTGATCGGTTGCGGCTGGTACGGCAAAAACGATTTGATGCGGCTCATCCAGGTGGGGCCGGTGGAGGTGGTGTCGGTTTGCGACGTGGATAAGCATCAAATGAAGGAAGCGGCGGAATGGGTCAGCCAACGCCAGAAGTCACACAAAACTCCGCGGATGCACACAGATTACAAGGAGATGCTGAAGGAGAAAGACCTGGACATCGTGCTCATCGGTTCGCCGGATCATTGGCACGCGTTGCAAATGATTGCTGCGGTCGAAGCGGGAGCGGATATTTACGTGCAAAAGCCAATCAGTGTGGATGTCATTGAAGGCGAAGCGATGGTGGCCGCGGCGCGGAAGCACAAACGGGTGGTGCAGGTGGGGACGCAGCGAAAAAACACGCCGCACATCATTGAGGCAAAAAAGAATGTGGTGGAGGCGGGCTTGCTGGGCAACATCGCGCATGCGGAAGTCTGCTGTTACTACCATATGCGGGCCAACGGCAACCCGACGGAGAGCCCGGTGCCGGATTATTTTGATTACGAGATGTGGACGGGCCCGGCGCCGTTTCGACCTTTCGACCAAATGCCGCACGTTCGGTGGTGGCGCACATTCATGCAGTATGGAAACGGGATTATGGGAGACATGTGCGTGCATATGCTGGATATGGCGCGATGGATGCTTGGTCTGGGCTGGCCGAATAAAGTGACTTCCCATGGAGGAATTTACGTGGACAAAGGCGGCAAATCGAATATCGCAGACACGCAGGTGGCCACGTTCGATTACGATAAACTGAGCATCGTTTGGCAGCATCGGACCTGGGGAACGGCACCCGACCCGGATTACCCTTGGGCGCTATTTCTTTATGGCGACAAAGGCACGTTGAAGGTCAGCTCGATGAGTTATGATTTCATTCCCGAAGGAAAGGGCCAAAAGATTCATAAGGATTGCGTGTACGAGCGAGAGCAATATCCGGAGGATGTGACGGAGAAGGAAATCGATTTGCCGGGAGCGCCGGCGACGCGAAGACATATGCTGGATTTTCTGGGAGCGATTGAGAACCGAGGACGACCCATTGCGGATATTGAACAGGGACATATTTCGACCTCAAGTTGCATCCTGGCCAATGTGTCGATGGATGTGGGGCGACCAGTGGTTTACGATTCTGCCAAACGGCACATTGTGGGCGATGCGGATGCCAATAAGCACTTGCGCCGGGCTTATCGCAAACCCTGGCACCATCCCGAACCGGTCTGACATCAGGCCAGACTAAACAGGGTATTCATTGAGTTATAACACGCTCCGGCTTCTGATCGGAGCGTGTTGAGAACAGGCGGAGCACCTTGTAAACGAGGGAGCTGCAAGCTCTGCCAGAGAGGTTCAGTGCTTGGCCAAATAGGTTTTGACCTATCAATTGCCTTATGTATGCTAGCCCGCCTCATAAGGAAAACATATTATGGCTAAGCTGACGGTTCGCGATTTAAACGTCCGGGGGAAACGAGTTTTCCTGCGGGTGGACTATAATGTGCCGCTCGAGGAAAAAGAGGGTCAAATGGTGATCACGGACCAAACGCGAATCGTTGAGACCTTGCCGACGCTCAAGCTGCTGATCGAACAGGGAGCTAAACTAATACTGGCAGCTCACCTGGGACGACCAAAAGGCAAACGCGAACCTTCGATGTCGCTCCGTCCGGTGGCGGCGCGGTTGGCTGAACTGCTGGGCTGCAACGTCAATTTCGTGGATGATTGCATCGGCGCGAAAGTCGAGCAGGTGGTCAATGCCATGCAACCGGGGAGTGTGGTGCTGCTGGAAAATGTTCGTTACTACAACGAGGAGGAATCCAATGAGCCGGCCTTTGCCGAGAAACTGGCGAAGTTGGCGGATGTTTATGTGAACGACGCTTTCGGGGCGGCACATCGGGCGCATGCCTCAACCGAAGGGGTAGCTCGGGTGGTGGCGAAGCGGGGCGGCCAATGCGCGGCCGGCTTGCTGATGGAGCGGGAGCTCAAATTTTTAGGCGAGGAATTAGAATCCCCTGCCCGGCCGCTTTCCAGCACATTGGGATCCTAAGCTTAGAATTCCACGTGGACAAGTTGTCGC
>JADMIO011429222.1_pt1 | contig 82346 bp, 63 predicted proteins | sample 8958161 | NCBI WGS metagenome assembly JADMIO01 (sample SAMN16585339, study PRJNA669376) | soil metagenome | isolation source: Crop rotation soil | place: USA: Cullars Rotation, Alabama | collected 2011
CCGCCAGCAGCACCTCCACCACCGACGCCAAGCGCGCCACCAGCAGCGCCCCCACCCTGTCCGCCACCCGCGGCACCGCCACCTGCGGCCCCACCGCCAGCGGCTCCGCCGCCGGCACCAAGGAGTCCACCAGGGCCGCCCTGCCCCCCACCAGCACCGCCACCGCCAGCGGCGCCACCTTGTCCGCCAGCCGGATTAGCGCCGCCACCGGCGCCTAAAAGACCGCCCGGGCCACCTTGCCCGCCGGGGCCAGCTTGGCCACCGCCAGGCCTGCCGCCCTGCCCGCCACCGGCGACGTTAGCGTTGGCGGCGGGCGCACCCTGTCCGGTGCCGAGCAAACCGCCGGGGCCGGCACCTTGATTATTGCCGGATGGCTGTCCGCCAGGCTGATTTCCGGTAGGCCGTCCGCCAGGTGGCGGAGTCACATTAGCGGGCGCGGGCTGTCCGGCGCCCGGTTGCGGACTCACATTGGCCGGGGCGGGCTGTCCGGTGCCGAGCAAGCCGCCCGGCCCCGCTTGATTGTTGGCTTGATTGCCGCCCGGCGCGGTATTGGGCGCTGGCCGTCCGGTGCCCGGCGTGACGGGAGACGGCGTGTTGGGCGCGGGTGTCGCTGGCGCCGTCGCCGCATTGCCGGTGCCAAGCAAACCGCCGGGGCCGGCCTGGTTGTTCGGGACAGTGTTGGTCGGAGCCGTCGCCGGAGGCGTTGCCGGAGTCGTCGCCGGCTGGCCGCCGGGAGCCGCGTTCGGCGCGCCGCCTGGCGAGGGAGTGCCCGTGTTCGGCGCAGCGGTGCCCGGCACGTTCGCTGCCGGGGCCGCGTTACCGGTGCCCAACAATCCGCCGGGGCCGGTCTGGTTGTTAGCGGTGGTAGGCGGAGTTACTGGAGTCGTCGCCGGCTGGCCGCCCGGGGTCACATTTGGCGCTCCACTCGGCGCGCCGCCCGGCGCAGGCGTGCCCGTATTGGGTGTGACGGTGCCCGGCGCCGCGTTAGGCTGGCCGGTGTTTGGCTGGCCGGTGTTTGGTTGGGCGGTGTTCGGCTGTGCCGCGCCGGGCTGTGCCGTGCCAGGTTGCCCCGTGGCGGGTTGTGGCGTGCCGGAAGTGCCCGTATTCGGTTGGCCCGTGGCCTGTTGGCTGGTGCCCAGCAGATTGTTGCCGCCGGGCTGGCCGGGTTGAGCGTTGGTCTGCGCGTTCGGCGCCGCGCCCGGCGGAGTCGCTGGAGCAGTGGCCTGAGTGCTGCCAGGTGCCGGTGCCGCTGCGCCGGTGCCAGTGGCCGGTTGGCCTGATGGTGTTGGCGGCGCACCGCCTGGACTTGGGGTTCCGCTCGTCGTTAGTGCGGCGCCCGTCGTTGGTGCAGCGCCTGTCGGCGGCGTGCCGCCTGTCGTCGGTTGCGCACCCGTATTCGGCGCGCCGCCCGGACTCGCGGCGGTAGTTGGCTGCGCGCCGGTGGTTGGCTGCGCGCCGGTAGTCGGCGCAGAGGTGCCCGGCGCCGGAGTTGTCGGAGTCGCCGGGGTCGTCGGAGTCGTTGGAGGCACGTTCGCCTGGCCGGTGCCGGTCTGCGCGCCGGTGCCCAGTAGCGGGTCTTGATTGGTTTGATTGTTGGCGTTAGCCGCCGGTTGAGTTGCTGGCTGCGGCGCCGGTTGTGGCGCAGGCTGCGCGTTCGGCTGCGGGCCCGATTGAGTCGCCGGTTGAGTCGCAGGCGGCGGCGCAGGTTGCGTGGCCGGTGGCGATACAGGCTGCAGTGCCTCGCCGGTTTGCAGCACGTTGCCCTTGTCGGGTTGGCCGGGGCGCGTCTCCTGGCCCTTCGCCGAGGCGATCAGCGTGTTCTTCTCCGGCGCATTGCCGCTGGGCTGAGGCGCCGCTGCCGTTTTATCGGGTGCCACTGTTTCGGGTTGGCCGGTCGCGGATGTCTTCGGCGGGGTCGCCTTCGGTGGGGCCGTCGAAGCGGGAGTGGTTGCAGCTTGCGGCGCGGGCGCGGCCTTTGGCGTCGGTGCGACTTCCGGCTCGCGCTCCTTGGGCGCGCCGACCATCTCCGCAGCCTTTTTATCTTCGATGATTTGCGCGTAGCGGCGCCAGGCCGGAGTCCACGGCTTATATTTGAACGGCGAAGCCAGGCCGATGGGCAAAGAGGCTTGCTCTTCGGGCGGCAGCTTCGCTTCGCGCGGCGGGCGCGGTGTGGGCTTGGCTTTGGGCGTCGGCGTCGGCTCCGGCCCCTTCGCGGTCTTCGTCGCCGTGCCGCGCGTGCCGCCGCGCGCTTTGCGCTCCGCCTTGCCGCTGCGCTCGGTGCCCTTGCGCGCCTCGAGCATCTTCTTCAATTGCTCTTTGGTCAGGCCCTTCCACTGCTTGAGGTTTTGCTCCTTGAGCAGCTTGCGCAGCTCCTCGATCTGCTCCTCGGTCAGCGTGATGCCCGGCACGATCGGCATGTCTTCCGGGAACTTCAACAGGCTCAGTTCCTTCGGCAAAACGATCTTCTGTTCCGGGGAGGGCTGCCACGCCTTGGCGAACTTCGTCGGCACGAACTTGCTGGGCGGCGTCTGGTTGCTGGCGGCGGTCTTGCCTCCGGCTTTGGCCTCTTTCTTCTTTTCCGCTTCGGGCTTCGGCTCCTTCGGCTCGCCCGGCTTTTTGGCGGTGGACGCGGCTTTCTCCTCGTCCTTCATCGCCTCGTCCTTGAGGTCTCTGTCTTCGGTGTCCTTGTCCTCGCCGGTGTCCGCTTCGTCGTTTTTGTCCTTGTCCTCTTTCGTCGCCTGCTCGTCTTTCTTGTCGGGCGCGGCGGGCGTGGGCTGCGGCTTTTCCGCCTTCGGCTTTTCGGGTTTGGCCGGCTGCGGCTTGAACTCGGCGCGCGCCAGACGCGATTTCGCGCCGGCTTTGGCCGCGCCCTGGGCGCTTTTCTCGGCGGCGCCTTTGGCCTCCGGCGCACCGGCTAATTTATCTTTACCAGTGCCCGGCTTGCCGGCCTGGCCGCCTTTGCCTTCCTTGCCGGATTTGCCTTCGCCTTTGGCGGTCGCCTTTCCGGCACCGGACTTACCGCCCGCGGCTTTGCCGCCACGCTGCTGGCCGGCGTCTTTACGGTTCTTCTTCGCTTCGGCGGCTTTTTGCGCGGCTTTCGCGGCGAGGGCGGCGCGCAATGCCGCGGCTAATTTCGCATCGGTCTTCGGGAGCTTGGATGGCGCGGGTGGCAACTTGGCGAGAGCCTTGGCGCCTTGTGCCGGGCGCGGAGCGGTGCTCGGTTTGGCGGCGGTGCGGTTTGGCGGTGGTTGCGGCGTGGGTTTGGCTGGCGGCGCCGGGCGCGGCGGCTTGTAGTAGCCAACGCGCACAGGTCGCAGCTTCTTGACGGGATCGGCCATCGCCACGTAGGCGCGATGCAGCACCTTCCCGCCTATCACGCACACCAGAAGCGCGTTGATGGCGAACGATACCCAGAAACAAACAAACAACAAGCGGTCACGCAGCATGAAACACCTTAAAAACTACTGGCCGGGCTTGAGGACGTTGCCGCCCGCGTCCACCGGCTCGGTGGCGATGAGAATCTGCAAGGGCTGGCCGGTCGGCGACTGCACGGTGTTCACCGAATCAATCACGTCAATCAGGCTTTGCGTGTTTTGCGACTTGGCCACGTTGAGGATCACCACCGCGTCCGGCTGGCGCGTCACGGCGGCGCTCAGCGCGCCTTTGAAATCGTCGCGCCCGACTTTTTGCCGCCCCACGAAATACTCGCCTTTTTGGGTGACGGTTACGACGAGCTTGGCCTGTCCCACGTTGCTCGCGTTTGCGCTGCCCTGGCCCCTGGCGGCGGCGCCCTCGCGCGGCAGCGCCATGCTGACGCCTTTCATGCGCACCATCGAAAACGACGAGAACATGAAAAACACCAGCAAAAAGAAGATCACGTCAATCATCGGGATGATCTCGATGCGCGCTTTCTTGTGAGGAGGCTGTTGAATCTTCATGGCGGAATTTCAATTGATTCTGAAGACACGGGGACGGGGAGACACGGGGAATGGATGTTCCCATGCGGTCTCCTCGTCTCCTGTCTCTTGTCTCACGTCTCTTGTCTCACGTCTCTTGTCTCCGTGTCCCCGTGTCTCCCCATCTCCGTGTCTCACTTCCCCGCCACCTGCGCGGCGGCTTTAGGCGCGGTGGCGATCATCACTTTGGCGGCGTCGGCTTGCTTGATGAGGTCGAAGACGCGCACAAAACGCGCCATCTGCTGCTCCTTGTCGCAGTTGATGATGACCGTCACCTCCGGATTGGCCTTGACGCGCTCGGCGACCAGCGGCAGCACCTGCGCCTCGACGACCTGGTCCTTGTCCACGTAAACCTGTCCCTCTTTCGAGATCGAGACCACGACTTTTTCTTCGGGGTTGAGCGTGGCGGTGCCGCTTTCAGGCAGGTTGACGCGCTTGCCTTCGAGCTGCACCATGGCCAGGCTCGTCATCATGAAGAAGACGAGCAAAAAGAAGATCACGTCAATCATCGGAATGATCTCGATGCGCGCTTTTTTAAGGCCCTGGCGCGGCACTTTCATGGGAGACCCCCGCTCACTTGGCTCACTAGGCTCACTTGGCTCACTTGGCCATCGCCGTGCCGCGCTCCTGCGCGTCGCGGATGCTGGCCAGGATGTTCAAAAGCTGCGTGGCGCGCGTTTCCATGTCGGCGATGATTTCCTGGACGCGCTCCGAAAGGTAGTTGTAGAACGGCAGCGTGACGATGGCGATGACCAGGCCGGTGGCGGTGGCGATCAGCGCCTCGGCGACGCCGCCGGTGATGGCCTTGGTCGCGGAGCCGGCGTCGGCTCCGCCCACCACGCCGAAGGCCGCGATCATGCCGGTGATGGTGCCAAGCAGGCCCAGCAGCGGCGCCATGGTGATGATGGTGTCGAGGATGCTGAGGCGCTTGTGCAATTCCGGCGTCTCGCGCAGCGCCAGCTCTTCCATGGAGCGCTCGATGGAGGCGTTGTCGAGGTGCTGGTTGCGCAGGCCGTTGGCCAGAAGCGCCGCCACCGGGCCGGGCGTGTTCTCACAGAGGCGCAGCGCCTCGTCCACTTTGCCGCCGTGCAGCAGAGTTTTCAGCTTCTCGATGAGGTCGGAGGTGTCAACCGCGGCGCGATTGATGGAAATCCAGCGCTCGATGATGATCGCCAGGGAAACCGTGGCCAGCAGGAACATGGGCCACATCACCCAGCCGCCCTTGAGCAAAAACGCGATGCCGTTTTGAATCATGGCCGTCCTTTGCGCTCAGTTTTTCTCTTATTGAAAAGGATAAACGAACCGGTGTGCGTTGGACAGTAAGCCTCGTGCCGAGTTTCGTTCCGCTTCCAAATCCGGTTAAACTGCGGGCGAGCTGACAAGGCGCCGCCCTACATTAGATGGCAAGGCGCGCTTCAGTAATCGGGATAAAGAAAAGCGGTTTTGGGAAAGATGCAGAGCAGCATAGAAACCCCATCCCCGACCCTTCCCCTTGAACGGCTAAGGGGAAGGGAGTCGAGCGCATCACGCTCCGAATGCTTTATGAGTTTTTCGAGACAGGCGAGCCGGTCTCCCTTCCCCTTAGCCGTTCAAGGGGAAGGGTCGGGGATGGGGTTTCGTTTCCTGCCTGCAAAATGCCGCTTTATATTTTCCTGATTACTTAAAAATCCAACACCTTGAGGAAACGATGAAAGGACATTTTCGCACGGCACGCCTGGTGCGTTGCGCGGCGCTGGCCGCCACGATTTCATTGCTGTCCGTTGCTCCCGCTTACGCCGTAGACCGTGCCGTCGTGGTAGGCGTCAACCGCTATCCGCAGCTTGCGGATGCGACTCTCAAAGGCTCCGTGCCGGATGCGCAACTGATCGGCAAGATTCTCAGGGAAAAATACGGCTTCGAGACGCAGGTGTTGACCGACGACCAAGCCACGCGCCAGGGCATCATCGCCGCGCTGAAATCGGTGGGCACGGCGGATCGCTTCGTGTTCTATTTCGCGGGGCACGGCGAGCGCTCCTCCGAGCGCGGCGCCATCATCCTGCCGCACGACGCCCTGCAAAACTCCGAGCGCAACGACCTGCCGGCCAAAGAGCTCAACGATCTGGTGCGCGCCGTGCCCGCCAAAAGCCGCACCGTGCTGCTCGATTCTTGTTTCTCCGGCGCCATGGCGCGCGCTTTTTCGCGGCTCGGCAGCCGGCACAAGAACCTGCGCGTGCGCTACTACGACCGCTCGAAAGACCTGGTGCTGCGCAGCGACGAGAAGCCGGACGTTGACCCCAACCGGGCGGACGACAACGACCATCTGCAAAAGGACGACTCCAAGAGCGGGGTCTGCTACTTTACGGCCTCGCGCGAAAACGAGCGGGCCGGCGAGGACGAATTCGACGGCCAGCCCCACGGCATTTTCACGAATTTTCTGGTGCAGAGCCTGGCCGGCGCGAAAGAGAAGTGGAGCGACGTGCAGCCCGCGGTGGCCCGCAAGGTCGCCGATTACATGGAGGACGAACAGCATCCCACGCTCTCGCCCGGCTTCGTGGACGTCGAGGTCTTCGCCAGCAAGGACACCACTCCCAAACCGGCGCTGACGTTCTGGGACTTTTTCAACGGCGACAACGTGAACCGCAGCCAGGTCGAGCTGACCATGTCGCCGCGCAGTTCGACCGTCAAGGTCGGCGAGTCGGTCGCGTTCTTCGCCACCGTGGGTGGCAGCGGCTACCTGGTGCTGCTGGAGAAAGGCACCAGCGGCAACATCAACCTGCTCTATCCGACCAGCAACGACGCCGACGACGCCCGCATGGAAGCCGGCAAGGTGAAGCGCATTCCGCCGCAAGGCTTCCACTTCGAGCCGGACGCGCCCGGCGTGGAGCGTCTGCGCGCGCTGCTCTTGACTTCGCGCGAAGCGACCCAGCAATTGCTGGACTCTTTCCGCAAATCGCGCTCGGTGACGCGCAGCGGACTGAGCAAGGATTTGCGCGTCAAGCCCGATCCGCAGTCCACCGCCTACACCTCCGACCTCATCTTCGAGGTCGCGGAGGCGGAGCAAAAATGAGCCTCCCGTGGGGAGGCAGGGCTGGCGCCCGATGGCATGAAGTTAGACAACGAGAAACGCAACTCCCCTCCCTCCGGGAGGGGTTGGGGAGGGCAGACGGCGGCTTCGCCGCCGTCTTAGCCCCCACCCAACCTCCCCCGGAGGGGGAGGAACTACGCCCTCCCTCCGCTCACTTCATGCCATCGGGCGCCAGTCGTCTGGTGAATACACGCGATGGTGCGAACGATTGAAAACCGCATGAACAGCCGCCTGGCGCTGGCGATTCTGGCGATGGGATTATTCATCGGCCTCGGCAGTGCAGCGCTGGCCGACGGTGCGGCGCCTCTTGCGGTGGTGGTCACTCCACTGCGCGACGCGGGTGGCCTCAGCGAGCGCGGCCCGGACGGGCGCCCGCTCAACCTGCGCTACACCGACGCGCTTTTCAGCTACCTCAGCGAGCCGGCGCGGGGCCGTCTGCTGGTGGTGCGCCACGCCAGCGAGGTTAAGGCTCCGGCCCAGGTCTTCACCCTCGAAGGCGACCTGTCGCACGTCGAGTCGGACGACCTCGCGGGCGGCCCCTACCTTTGCACGCTGCGCCTCTTCCGCGAAGCGTCACCGGAGCATCCCGACCATGCTCAGCAGCCGCGGCGCATCGTCAACCAATGGGCGGGCTGGGCGCGCACGCTGCGCCATCTCACCGGCAATCTGAACCGTGATCAGCGCGTGGATCAAGAAGGTTTGCTGGGCGAATTGGGCAAGCGCGTGCTGGCGCAAATGACGGCGCTGGGCAAGAGCGAGACGGAGCACCGCCAGTTCGCGGCCTTGGTGGAACAAGCGGCGCATCTGGGCCGGCTGGAGGCCAGTGTGATGGCGACGGGCGCCGGCTTTGCCGACGCTCCTGCGGGCCAGGTCAAGTCCGGCGCGACGTATCAGGTGCGCGTCGTGGCGCAGGACGCGGGCACCGCCTATCTGGTGGCGACGAGCGCCAAAGGCACGCCACTCACGCTGCTATCGCCCAAAATGGGCAGCACAATTCAGGTCGAGCCGGGCCGTCCCATGCTGCTGCCGGCGCACCTGGAGGCCGAAGAGGTCACCACGCCCGCCGAGCGCCATTTCGTGGTGTTGGTGCGCCGCCGCGCCCCCGCCGCTGAGGGGAGCGCCGCGCCCGCCCCGGCGCCTCAGCCAGGCGCGGAGCCGGCGGCAGTCGGCAACGCGCCCGACGACGCCAATCCACTCGCAGTGCAAGTGCTCGAAGGCCATCCGGCATCAGCGACCCCGGAAACGCAGGAGATAACGCGCCTGCTGCAGATGGCGGGCACCGATCCCGCCGGCACCTGGCTCGCCCAACGCCTCAAACTCCGCATCCTGCCGCGTTAAGCGACCAAAGTGTTTAGCCTGCGCAGGCAGGCTTCGCGCCGTTGTTGCCCGCGGCTTCAGGCGCCTGGAAACCAATTTATTGACTGGTGAGTAGTGAGTAGAATGAAAATAGAGCAATCCTATGCCTGAGAACAATCCCCAACTAAGTTCACCTGATGAGGCCGCCACTATGGAACTGCCTCTGGGCGTAAAGTTCGTGCGCACGCTGCGCGGGCACACTGACATCATTTGGCGCATTGCGTGGTCGCAGGACGGGCATTTGCTGGCGTCACCGTCGGACGATGGGATAATACGGCTATGGGATGCCGAGACCGGCAAGTGCTTGCGCACACTGGAAGGTCACAAAGGCGGCCCCTTTAGCATTGCTTTTGATCCTCAGGGCGGGACCTTGGCCAGTGGAGGTGCTGACAAAACGGTCAAACTGTGGGATGTGGATAGCGGACGCTTGCTCCGCACATTTGAAGGGCACGATCATATCGTCTCTATCGTTGCTTTTGATCCTCAGGGTGGGATTTTGGCCAGTGGAAGCGCAGACATGACAGTTAAGCTGTGGGACGTGGACAGCGGCCATTTGCTTCATATGTTCAAAGGTCACGATCATCCAATTTATAGCATCGCCTTTGCTCCACAGGCCCGCATCTTGGCCAGCGCGAGTCTCGACAAAACGGTCAAGCTGTGGGCGGCCAACAGCGGCCGCTTGCTCAACACACTCGAAGGCCACCAGAATGGAGTTCTTTGCGTTACCTTTGATCCCCAAGGGCGCATCTTGGCCAGCGCGAGTCTTGATAACACGGTCAAGCTATGGTCGGTGGACAGTGGTCTCTTGCTTCGCACCATTGAAGGTCATATTGGCTGCGTCACATGCATCGCATTTGAATCGGATGGCCAGCTTATGGCTTCGAAGAGTTGTGACGACACTATCCGCCTCTGGAGCAGCAGTTCTGGTTCCTGCATAGCGGTAATCCCAGAGCCAACTTCGGCCAACATGATCTCCGGCCTTGCCTTCCATCCGCGCCGGCCCTGGCTCGCCACGGTCGGTTCCGATCCTGGCACCTGGCCAAGAATAGATCGTAACCGCATTATTCACATCTGGGAACTGGATATGGACGTTCTGCTCCGCCAAGCCGCTGCGCCGACCATTCTGCCGGCGCCGACCATGGCTGCTGTTGAATCGGTGGCGGAGCAGATAGAGAACACCGCGAAAGCGGGCCGTCAGACTCAAACTTGGCGATCTGTCATTGAGGGTAAGAAAGCGCAAAGAAAGTTCGACGTATTCGTCAGCTACAACTCGAAAGATGAGGCAGCGGTAGAACAAATTGCCCAAGGATTGTTGAAGGTGGGGCTGCGCCCCTGGCTGGCTAAATGGGACTTGGCTGCGGGAGACACAATTTCGGACGCTCTCGAGCAGGCAATTGAGACGATTCCCTGTGCTGCCCTATGTTTTGGCCCCGCAGACGTTGGCGACTGGCATATCATGGAAATCCGCGCTTACGTCGAGGCCTGGGCCAAAAAGAAGGCGCGCATGGTTCCCCTAATTCTGCCAGGCGTGGAGAAGCCGCAAGCGTTGCCACTTTTTGTTCGACAGACGCTCTGGGTAGACATGCGCGATTGGCAAAACGTAAAAAGCGATGCCTTTTATCGGCTGGTGTGCGGCATTTTGGGGCGGGCGCCGGGGAATTCGCCGCCACGCCAGTTCGGCGTCCGTGACGTGATCAAGTGGCAGGCAGGCCTCGGTTAATTCCCTCACACCTCAACTCCGCAACTCGCCATCCAGCCGCGCGCCCTTGCCATCAGGACCGGCATAAACTGAAACGAGACGAGACAGCGAAGCCATGACAATCCGCTTCGGGAAACGGGCGCGGCGGATGACTCACTGACCCTGCGCGGGGCGAGGGTGGATGAAAAGAACATAAGGAGGGTGGCCTGTGAAAACCATCATCATTGACGGCGAGGAATACGGTTATCTGGAGCCGGGCGATTTGGAGTTTGACGAGGCCGATCTGATTCCCGCTGACGAGCCGCACGAGCCCGAAGGCTGGATGAAATACTCCGACGTGGTGCGCCCCAGTTGGCCCGCCGGGCGCACGGGACGCACGCCGGAAACAGAGGCCAAGCGCCAACGCGCCGAAGCCAAGAAGTCCGTAGGAAACGAAGAACCTGAGGCCACGCCGCTCCCCATCCAAAAAGTCGCCTGAGCGCGACACGATCAACTGCCGGCATTGTCACCGGGCGGCGCGGCGAATCCCCACGCCCCACACGCGCCCACGCCGCCGAGCATTTTAAGGAATTCCCTTCGCGTCTGATCCATCTCTACGCCTAATCACAGACAACAAACCCCTCCAGACTACGGTCTGGAGGGGGTCAGTCTCATGCTGCTTTTCTCAACGGCGCGGCTTTCTCAATCGGCTGAGTTGGTTCCTGGTCTCCCTTCAATTCCGGGAAATCGCTCAGCAGGGCTTCGAGCAGTTTTGCGGCTGCTGTGTTGTGCGGCGCCTCCTGGCGCAATTGCTCGGCCACTGCCGCCAAATCCGGCGCAGGCCGGTCGGGTTCAAATAACTTCATAATGTGACCGATACCCAAAGCCATGTCTGTCACTCCTTCCGAAACCGAAAACCCGTGCCAAAATGAGACTCAAGCAATCGGCTATTAGTTTCCTCGATTTGAGCCACCCGCGCCGCGAGTTCCGAAGGAAAACGATTGGCGGCAAACTTGGGATCCGCACGCACGGACGCCAAAAGACGCTCGAACACTGAGCCGAAAATGGAGAGGCCGGGACGGCAGGCAGTCTGAAATTCCCAATTGACAGGCTTTTCCAGACAGTGGACCTCGTCGGGGCACACGGCTTCTATTTCGCGCACGGCTGGCCGATTGGCCAAGACATCCCAGTCTTCGGGGCCGAACGAGACATTGACGGGATGGGTGTGCAAAACCGTGACCGTTACTCCTTCTGGAATCTTATCCCAATCAGGTGTCACTTCGTGTTGCTGCCCCACTTGAAAATCAAGGTGCCGCCCCGTGGCGCGGTCAACAATCATCGCCGCCTCACGCTCCCCACCAATAGCGAATGGCCGCAATCTGTCTCGGGCCGATTTAAGTCCAGCCTGATAATCCGCAAATTCCATTATGACTGCAACTCGCCGTCCACTTTCACCGACGTGCCCCGTTTCAATTTCACGTCAGCCGTTTTGTCGCCGTAGCGCACTTTGCACGCCGTGCCGCCGGTGCCGTGAATCGTTGCGCTCGCCAGCTTGCCGTCTTTCCACTCCACATCCACGGTGAAGCCGCCGCGCGCGCGCAACCCCTGCACGCTGCCGGCGGGCCAGGCCTGGGGCAGCGCGGGCAAGATAACGACTTCGCCTTCGTGCGATTGGAGCAGCATTTCGGCGACGCCGGCAGTGATGCCGAAATTGCCGTCAATCTGCATCGGCGGGTGTAACCCGAACAGGTTTGGACAACTGTTGCGCGCCGCGAACAAGTGCTGGAACATCGTGTGCGCCGACTCGCCGTCGTGCAGGCGCGCGTAAAGCGCACAGCGCCAGGCGAACGACCATTCGCGCACGTCGCTGCCCGCCTCGATGCCGCGCGCGTCGAGCGAGACCTTCGCTGCTTTGGCGAAGCCCGGCGTCGTGTTGACGCTGATCTGCCGGCCCGGAAACACCGCGAACAAATGCGAGGTGTGGCGGTGGTGATCGTTGGGATCGTCGCGGTCGGTCATCCACTCCTGCAACTGGCCCCATTTGCCGATTTGCGGGCCAACCAGCCTGTCGCGCATCGCCGCGATCTTCGCGCGATATTCGGGGTCGGCGTCCAATGCCTGCGCCGCCTCGACGTAGTTGGTGAACAAGTCCCAGACGATCTGCTGGTTGTAGCTCACACCGTCTTCGTCGGGGCCGTGCTCCGGCGACCAGCCGCTCGGCACCACCAGGCGCCCGTCGGGCAGCGTCTTCAGGCGGTCTTCCCAGAACTCGCAGGTCTCTTTCAGAATCGGATAGGCGACGGTCTTCAAATACCCCTTGTCGCCGCCGAAGGCGTAGTGCTCCCAGAGGTGCTGGCAATACCAGGCGTTGGCGGTCTTGTCCCACTTCCAGCCCATGCCGCCGGTGATGTTGTGCGAGGTGCGAATCGCAAAGCCACGCGATTTGCCCGACGCCGTCGCAAACTCCTTCGCGGCGGCGGTCGCCTTGCGCCACGGCTCCAACTGGCTGCGGATTAAATCGAAAAACGGCACGTGGCACTCGGCTAAGTTGGTTGGCTCCGCCGGCCAGTAGTTCATCTGCACGTTGATGTTGGCGTGATAGTCGCTGTGCCAGGGCGGATTGTTGCTGTCGTTCCACAAGCCCTGCAGGTTCGCCGGCAAGCTGCCGGGCCGCGAGCAGCCAATCATCAGATAGCGGCCATATTGGAACAGCAGCTCTTCGAGATCGGGGTCGCCGCCCTTCTCGAAGTGGACGACTTTGCGTTGGTCGGTCGGCAGCGATGCGCGCTCGGCAGGCGTCGCGCCCAGTTCCAGCGCCACGCGGTTGAACAACGCCTGATAATCCTTGAGATGCGCGGCTTTGAGCGCGTCGTAGGACTTCTTCGCGGCGGCGTCGAGCTGGCGCGCCACGCGCGGCGCCGGGTCTTCGCCACGATATTTTTTGGCGTAGTCCATCACGTAGTCGGTGCCGCAGGCGAACACGACCAGTGCCTCGTTGCAGCCCTTGAGCTGCACCTTGCCGTCCGCCGCCGTCGCCGCGCCGCCACGCGCGACGACGCGCGCCATGGCCGCGTATTGCATCCCGTTCGATAGCGCGCCCTTGAACGACAGTGTGGCGCCGTCCGCCGCGGTGCTTTCTTTGTGCGCGCCGCTTAGCTCGATAGTGCCGGAAACCGCGCCCGGCTTGTCGGCGCTCCAACGCACCACCAGCACTTGGTCGGGATGACTGACGAAGACTTCGCGTCGGTGCCGCACGCCATCTTGCGTCCATTCCGTCGTGGCAATCGCGTCGGCGATGTCGAGGGCGCGACGATAATTTTCCGCTGGCTTACTTTCCGCCACGGGCTTCGCAAGAGGATACAGGCCGGGCACCTTGATCTCGGCGATCTGGAAGTGCGGCGCGCCCTGGTTTTTGAGAATCGTCAGGCGATAGAAGCGAAACGCCACGTTGTTCTCGAAATTGAACTTCACTGTGTCGCCACGCTTGGCAATGGGCGGCTGGTCTTCGCGCTTGTCGAGCAGCGTCCACGCCTGGCCGTCCTGCGAGCCGGCGAACTCCCACGTTTTCGGATCGCGCGTCGGATAGTCGGGGCAAGCGGTCAGCGAATACGAGGTCACCGCCGCAGTGCCGGGCGGCATCCTCGCCTGCCACACGACGGGTTTGCCGTTGTGCTCCACGCACCACTTGGTGTCGGCGCGGCCATCCGCCGAATAGGCGACTTCCTCGTGGGGAAAAAACGCTTTGTGCCCGCTCGGACAGGAAACCCCAATCTCCGTGCTCAAAGGCGCCGCGCCCGAAGGCGCCACGCCGGCGTCGAGAAACAGGTCACCGAGCGTCTGGTAGGCACCCATGCTGTTGTAATCGCCGGAGGGGTTTTCGTCGCCCGTCCATAGGCTGATCTCGTTGAGCACGATGCGCTCGCGCGGCGCGCCGCCGAACACCAGGCCGCCCAGGCGCCCGTTGCCAACCGGCAGCGCTTCGTTCATGGCGACTCTGGCCGGCTTGTCATACCACAGCGTCAAATTGGTGTCGGCCATTGCTCCCCCTGCCAGCAGCGATGCGCAAAGCACACTCGCCGCGAGCTTCGTCGTTTTCATTTTGCGTTCTCCAAAAGTGGCGCCGGCTTCCAGCCTGTGCCATTTTCTTCTTCAGAGAGGAGCTATCGGCCCTTGATGACGTAAAACACTTTGTTGTCACCTTCGATATTCTGGTCTGAAGCCAGTATCGAGGTCACATTCCTCTTGTCACCAGACTCTCTGAAAGTGAATTTCAACTTTCTCACGTCCTGCTTGATGCGTTCGAGAATCTCGTCCTTCCTGTTTTTCGCCCAATCGGGCATGATCTCGTTCCACAACTGCTCCGAAGGCACTTTGATGGTGCGGGAAGCCGGCCCATAAAAGATGAGCGATTTATCCTTCTCCTCATAGGCGATACGAACACCATCCCCAGGCTCACGCCCCAGGTCAACCTCAATGAAAAAACCCTTTTTAGCCAGCGCATATTTCCGCGCTACTGTGAACCAGATGATAATGGTCACGAACAGGATGGCCAAAGTCGTCACGCCAAAGTTCAGCACATTGAAAACAAAGCCGCCGATTTTGGAAAGCAAGTCCAGTGTGTGATCAGTTTGCATGGCACTCTCCGTATCGAGCTATCGCTCGTCCGCGGTGGCCGGGACAATGTGGATGGCCTGCCCGCCGCTCGGCGCCATCGCCACCGTTAGCACCGTCGTTGAATCCACAGTCTGGCGGCTTAGGCTCACCTTTGTCGGCGCTTGCCCCGTCAGGTCGCCATCGCCGTAAATGTGCGCCACGTATTTCGCGCCGGGCTTCAAAAAGTCGAGCGGGATTTTCAATTCGCGCGGCTGCTCGTTAGTGAGGTTGCCGACGAACCACTGGTCGCCGCTACGCCGCGCGATGGAGGCGTATTCGCCAATCTCGCCCTGCAAAACTTTGGTCTCGTCCCACACCGTCGGCACGGCGTCGAAGAACGCGATTTCCGGTTCGCCCTGGTAGTTGGCGGGGCGGTCATACCAGTAGAGAAACTGCAATGGGCTGTAAAACGCCGCCGCCTGCGCCAGTTGATGGGCGCGCGTGGTCTGGATGCGCTCGTTGTAGTAGCAAATCGTGTAGTCGAAGGCGCCCGCCACGGCGCGCGTGAAGGGCAGCGTGACGTTGTGGCGCGCCGTCGGCATGTGCTCGTTGCCGCGCACGCCCTCCTGCGTCAGCAGGTTCGGATAGGTGCGGCTGAGGCCCGTCGGACGATAGCCGTCGTGGATGTCCAGCACCAATTGATGCTCCGCCGCCTTGCGCACCGCGTCGCTTAGCCAGTTCGTCCACTGCTGCGGCCCGACGTTGACGAAGCCGAACTTCAGACCTTTGACGCCCCACTTCTGGTAGAGCGGCAACAGCTCGTCCAACTGCCGCTCCAGCGCGCGGCGGTTGACGTAGAGCAAAATCCCCACGCCGCGTTGCCGCGCGTATTCGATGACCTCCGGCAGGTTTAAATCGTTCCTGGGGTTGCGCTTCGGGTCAACGTTGACCGCCCTGGCGTCGGCGTTGTCGTCGTATTCGTGGCCATACCAGCCGGCGTCGTATTCGACGTAGGACAGCTTGCGCGCCACCGCGAAATCCACGCACGCCTTGCCGCCCGCCGTCGAAAGCGTGGTCTCCCGAATCACCTTGCTGGGCTTGATCCACGACGTGTCGGCGATGGCGCAGGGCGGGTTGAGGTTCAAGACGAGAGAATTTCGCTCCAACAGATCGCCGGGCCGCTCGCCGAGCACGATGGCGCGCCACGGCGTGGCAAACGGCGCCGCGGCAGCGACCGGCCCGCGAATGGCGCTGACCAGCGCGCCTGCTTTGCCCGGCGCAGGCGACAGCAGCATTCGCGAGTAGTTTTCAACGTGAGCTTCGACAATCGAGGCGAAGGTGCCGCCGCTCACCTGCACCGTGAGCGGGCATTCGCAGTTGGGCTTGATGACTTCGACCGGCACACGCGCGTATTCGCCCTCGGTGCCGTGCTCCTCCCAGCCGAAGCTGCCGGCGGGAAATTGAAACTCCGTCGCTTCGGCGGCGATGGTGAAATTTTTCAGCGCCTCCTGCGCGGGCAGCACGTAGCGCAGCGCGGCGCCTTCGTTGTAGGCGCGCAGCACCAGTTGCATATGGCGGCCCTGCGCCGCGGTCTCGCGCAGCGCCACCGTCATCTCGCGGTATTTTTCGGGGATAGTTTTGCGCTCGCCGTAGGGCGGCGACCACTGCCCGTCACGCTCGTCGCGCTGCACGCTTTCCACCGCGAAGTTACTCGCCAGCAGCGGTGCGTCTTGCAGATTCAGGCCCAGGCGCGACGGCAGGATGACCGGCTTGCCCTTGTAGGCCACGCTGTAAAACAAGGCGCCTTGTGGCGGCGCGTCCTTCAGCTCGAAGCCAACCGTCACGTTGCCGTCCGGCGACACGACTTGCAGCGGCTGCGCGCTCGCGGCGACTGCGAATGCACACATGGCGAATAGCAGAATCGCGCGACTCACGCCGTCTCCGGCACGTCCAGGCCAAGGTATTGTCTGGCGTTGGCGTAGCAGATGCTCCGCACCATGCCGCCCACCATTTCATAGTCGCCCGGCACCTCGCCGTTTTCCATGTCGCGTCCGAGCAGGTTGCACAGCACGCGCCGGAAATATTCGTGGCGCGGATAGGACATGAACGAGCGCGAATCGGTCAGCATCCCCACGAAGCGCGACAGCAGGCCGTTGTTGGACAGCGCGTTCAACTGCCATTCCATGGCCTCTTTTTGATCGAGGAACCACCAGCCCGAACCCCATTGCACTTTGCCGGGAATCGTGCCGTCCTGGAAGTTGCCAATCATCGTGGCGAACACGTAGTTATCCGCCGGATTCAGATTGTAAAGGATGACTCTGGGCAGTGCGTTTTCCAACTCCAACCGGCCCAGGTAAGCCGACAAAGGCTCCGCCTGGCGCCAGTCGCCGATGGAATCGAAGCCGGTGTCGGGGCCGAGCTTCTGAAAAAGGCGCGGGTTGTTGTTGCGCTGCGCGCCCAGGTGGAGTTGTTTCGTCCAGCCGCGCTTGGCGTCGAGCTCGCCGAAGAACAGCATCAAGTGCGCCGCAAATTTGGCGTGCTCTTCCGGACTGGCGGACTGCCCGGCGCGTGCACGGTCGAAGATGGCCGCCGCCTGCGCTTCCGTTGGAAAGTCCGCGTAGCAATAGCTCAGGCCGTGATCGGACAGGCGGCAGCCGATGTCGTGGAACGCCTGGTGCCGCGCGTCGAGGGCTTCCAGAAAATCCGCCAGGCGCACGATGTCGTGGTTGGCGATTTGCGCCAGGCGCCCCACCCAGGCGTTGAACGCCTGCGCATCGTTGACCGCCAGCGCCTTGTCGGGCCGATAAGCCGGATAGACCTTCGTCGGGCAATCCGACTGCGCGATGGCCTTGTGATAAGCCAGGTCGTCCGTCGGATCGTCGGTGGTGCACAGCGCCATGACTTTGCACTTTTGGAGAAGGCCCTGCGTGGTGAAGCCCGGCTTGGCCAGCATCTCGTTGGCGCGCTCCCAGATGGCGGGCGCGCTTTTTTCGTCGAGCAGCTCTTCGATGTCGAAATAGCGCTTCAGCTCGAGGTGCGTCCAGTGATAGAGAGGGTTGCGCAGCGTGTTCGGCACCGTAGCGGCCCAGGCCATGAACTTCTCGAACGGCGGCGCATCGCCGGTGACGAAACGCTCCGCCGTGCCGTTGGTGCGCATCGCCCGCCACTTGTAGTGGTCGCCTTCGAGCCAAATCTCGAAGAGGTCGTTGAAGCGCCGGTTTTCGGCGATGTCCCTGGGCGGCAGATGGTTGTGATAGTCGAGGATCGGCTCGTCCTCGGCGTATTCGTGATACAGACGCCGCGCCGCCTTGCTTTGCAGCAGAAAATCGTCGTGAATGAATGGCATGGTTATCCCTCCCGTCCTTCCCCGGCGCCGTCCAGAAACAGCGGCTTCAAGTGGCGCTCGAACAAATTCTCCGTCACGTTTTTGGCGACGACCGCCTCGCACTCTTCGAGCATGCGCAGATAGCGCTCGCCCATCTGCGCCGCGACTTTGTAGCCGACGTGCAGCAATTGCCGCACGTGCGGATTGAACTGCGGGTTCTTCGGATCGTGGCGCAACGCGGCGACGAACTCCTCCGCCGACCAGCCCTGCACCGTCTCCGCCGAGGGCAGCTTCGCGGCGTCAATGTCAATCACCGTGGCGTAGGGCGCGCATAGCTCCTCCTGCTTGGCCAGCGCCTTTTTGTAGACCTCTTTGGCCAGATTCAGGCCTTCGCCGCCGGCTTCGGCCAGGCCGATGATTTCTTCGAGCCAGGTGGTGCCGGCGGTCTTGATGTGCAGTCCCGCGCCGCTGCGTTCCAGCGCCCGGCGAATCGGCGCATAAAGCGAGAACTTGTCGCTGCCCGAATGCACGCTCAGCTTCAGGTTGTCCGGTAAGCCGTAGCGCCCAATGGCGAAGGCGATGACGGCCAGATCGTCGCTGAACTCGCGCTCGAACTGCGCCACGTCGCCCACGTAGTCCACGCCCTTGTTGAAGCGGCCTGTGAACTTGGGCGCGATGGTCTGCACGGGAATGCCTTCGTCGGCGATGGCCGCCAGAATGACTAGCAGCTCGACGGGCGTTTGCGGGCTGTCGGTCTCGTCCATGGAGACCTCGGTGATGAAGTTGCCCTCGCCTTTGGCGGCGGCGATGTGGCGATAAATCTCGCCCGCCGCCTTGACCGCCGCCAGGTATTTGCCGGCGATGCGCTCCACATCGGCGCGCGTGATTTCGATGGGCCGCTCGATGCCCTCGATGTTCAATGTGCCGGACAGCTCCGGGTGGCGCAGCGCGAAGCTTTCGACGTCGCCGGCAGCGGCGGGCGCGCCGATGGACTCGGCCACGTCAATGGTGTAGAAATCGCTGGACGCGATGAAGCCGTCCACCGTTTCCAAGCGGATGTGGTCGGCGTCCACGTGATAAGGCTTCGTCCAGCCGAGTTCCTGCACTGCGGCGTCCGCCGCCGCGCGCACGCTGGGCGGCTGCGAGCCGATGGTGGTGTGCTCGCGGTGCGACTTGTTCCACACCGGAACGACTTCGGCGCCCTGCTCCGCCGCCATCATGCAGGCGCGCAGTTGCGCTTTGGCCTGATGGGCAAAACGGTCGCCGACTCCAAACGAGTATTTTTCCAATTTCATGGTGAACCTTTCGGTGAGGGGCCTCTCATAGAATTTACGCCGGAAGCGCCGCACAAGCAAATTTATGGTGGGGCAAGCCTCGGTGCCTGCCGTGGGCCGCAGGCCCACTCTATTTTCCAAGTCGGCTGGCGCCGACTGCGGGCACGGAGGCCCGCCCCACCATTATCGCTCCCTTTAGCCCACGCGCTCCACATCCACCGGCTGCCCGGCTTCGATGGACTGGTTCATCGCCACCACCGTGGCCAGCGATTGCGCGGCGTCGGCGAAGGGGCTGCGCAACGTGGAAAACTCGCGCGTGCGCACCGCGTCGAGAAACGCTTGCATCTCGTAGTAGTGATGGGTGCAGCCCTGCGGCGGCGCGGGCAGCTCTTCGTCAATCGCCTGCTCGCCGATGGCGCCGCGCAGTCGCCTGTCGAGCTCCAGAGTCAAATGGAAATCCTCGCCGATGAAAGCCAGTTGTCCGGTGAAGGCGCTGTGCGCCCAGGAGTGAAGATGCCCGCCGGAAGCGCCGCTGGCAAAGCGCAAATTGGTGGACGACGAATCCTCGATCGTGAAATCCTCGCGTTTGGGCCGGATCAGGTTGTTGCCGTAGCTGTGGACTTGCACGATGTCGCCGGCAACGAAGCGAATCAAATCCATGACGTGGATCGCCTGATCGAGGACGTGCCCGCCCGACCGCTCTTTGAGGAAAAACCAGCCCGGCAGATTCCAGCCCAGGGCGGCGGGGCACAAAAAACGGCTCTGCACGAGGTTGATGACGCGCCCATTCAGCAGTTCGCGCAGGCGCTCCACGGCGGGCAGATAGCGATACATGAACCCCACCACGACCGGCAGACCGCTTTGCCGCGCGATGCGCACGATGGCCTGCGCATCGTCCAGCGCAAACGCCGGTGGCTTTTCGAGAAAGAGCGGCACGCCGTGGCGCGCGGCGATTTCCACGACCTGGCGCCGCACGGTGGGCGGCGTGCAGACGATGGCGGCATCGAGCGATTCTTCCTGGCGGAACATCTCTTCGATGCTGGCGTATGCCCGCGCTCCGGCGGCAGCGGCGGCGCGCGAGCGGTTCTCATCGCTGACGTCGCACACCGCCACCACGCGATTGCCGCCCAGCGCCGCGAGATTTTTAGCGTGCGCGTTCCAGATGCCGCCCGTGCCGATGGCGGCCAGTTGCACCGTGGGTTCGTTCATGATCCTGCGAAAGCTCCTCGCTGATTTTATTTAAACTGACGCGCGGAGGTTTGCCACCATGAGCGCACGACACTGGAAGGAATTGCTGGCGCTGGGCATGATCGGCGATGGCGTCGTCTCCCTGCTCTTCCCCACCGGGCACTACAAGTTGTGGAGCGCCGGCCCCGCCTGGAAATGCGAGTGGCTGGACGAGTTCATCAAGCGCCCCCACCTGATTCGCGCCATCGGCGCCCTCGAGCTGCTCGCCGGCCTGTGGCTGGCCCAGGAGCAAATTCAGGAGCAAAGCGAAGAACGCTGAGCCATCGCCTGCATCATCTGTCGCATCATCTTTGGCGCCGCCTGTGCGATAAGCGCCCTCTCAATCGGTTACAATTATCCAAAAGACCTTGCGATGAGTGGCGCCGATGAGCCAGATCACGCCCGTTCCGCCTAAACCCGTTCCACCGGACGCCTCGCCTGACTTCGTGCCCGCCGACGGCCCTGACGAAGCGGCGACGGCGCCGCGCCATGGCCAACTCTGGCTGCTCGTCGTGATCCCCGTCGTCTACGGAATTTTCACGCTGGGCGCGTGGTCGTCGAGCCACGCGCCGCAGCCGCCGCCCACCGGCCCTTACGAAAACACCGCGCCGGCGCGCGCCTCGAAAATCCTGGTGCACGTGGCGGGCGCGGTGCGGCATCCCGGCGTCTACGAGCTGCCCGGCGAGGCGCGCGTGAATGACGCCGTAAAACGTGCCGCGCCGCTGCCCAACGCCGACATCAACGCTCTCAACCTGGCAGCATGGGCCGAAGACGGCTCGCGCATCGAAGTGCCGTTCCAGGTCAAAGGCGAGGCCTCGCCGCATGAGCCTCTCATCACGCTGGCGCCCAGGCCGGACGAGCCGCGCAAAAAGCCCAAGCCCACGGCGAAACTGACACCCGCGAAAGCTCCCACGAAAGCGCAAATGAAAGCTCTCGCCACACCTCCGCGCAAAATCAACATCAACCGCGCGACGCTGGACGATCTGATCCTTTTGCCTGGCGTCGGCCCGGCGCTGGCTCAACGTATTCTCGATTATCGCAAGGAAAACGGCACGTTTAGCGCGGTGGACGAGTTGGACGAAGTCAGAGGCATCGGCCCGAAGAACCTGGAGCAGATTCGTCCGTGGGCGACGGTGCGATAGAGCGCGATTTAAACACAAAGGCACAAAGGCACAAAGAAAATTCAAAGTCTTTGTGCCTTTGTGCCTTTGTGTTTAAGAATCCAGGTCAGCCACACACTCCCGCACGCGGTCTCGAATCACGTCCGCGATCCGCAAGTCGCGTCCGATGTAATCGCCCATCAGAAATTCGACGGCGGGATGGCGCGCCTGCGCCGCTTCGAGCAACGTCGGCAAGTCGTCAGCGACATGGTTGCCAGCGTGCAAGAAATACGGCACCGCCACCACGCGCCGCGCGCCGCGCGCCACGCACGTTGCAATCGCCGCCGGAATATCCGGCTGGTTGCACTCCAGGAAGCCGACTTCAACAATCGGAAAGATTGCACGGCGGCGCACCTGCTCCACCACGGCGAACATGGCGTTGTTCGATTCCGGGCGTGGGCTGCCGTGCACCATCACGAGGAGTGAGTGGTGAGTGGTGAGTGGTGAGTGGCGAGGTGGCGGGGTGGTGGGGTGGTGAGGTGGCGTTTGGCCGCTGGTCGCCGGGCATTTTTCGGTGCCGTGCAATGGGCAATCGGGATTGTCGCGGCAAAAGCGCGGCGCGATGTTCAAAATGTCGCGCCAGCGCGCGGGGGGCGCCGCACGCTCGGCGCAGGAGATCAACGCCTCGGCCAGCGCCGGATGGTCTTTCATCGCTTGCGCCAGGTGAAACTCGACCCGCGGATATTTGGCGCGGGCTACTTCGATCTTTGGTTTTAAATCCACCTGCACGAACTTGCCGGCGACCAAAAAATACGGCGCGACGACGAGGCGCGTGGCGCCCGCCGCCACGCATTTTGCCACGGCGTCCTCGAACTTCGGCTCGGAATAATTGAGATAGCCCGGCTCGACCAGTGGCGCGTCGCCGCGCGCCTGCATGAATTCCGCGAGGCGGCGCAGCGTCTCGCCCGCGCCGCAGAGCAGGCTGCCGTGGGAAAAGAGAATAATCGCGTCGGACATTTTTGACTTGCTGAGACATCGCCGGTTGAGAAGGTGGCGGTGTGCCGCAACGAAAGTATGATATCCATAATCTTAATCGGCGAGACCGCACGCTGCCGGAGCTTTTGAGGCGGCGGACGCCAATTGGCACGTTATTGTCACACAGGACATCAGCAGGACATCAGACGGTGAAATGATTTGCATGAAAAGTCGTTTGTATCGTTGGCTCCGGCTCGCCGCGCTTACACTGGCTGGCGCGTTTGGGCTGTGCCGCCCAACATGGGCGCAGACGGCGGAAGAGCCCACCTTCTTTTATTCCGGCGGCGGCAAGCATGCTTTGACGCCATCGGCGCGCTGGGTGGGCGTCGAGTTGCAGGTGGGCGCCAACGCATCGGACGTGGAAGCGCGCTTGAAGCAGCAGGCGGGCGTCAACGCGCGCGAGCCGGCGCTGCGCTATCCTCGCCACAGGCTGCTGGTGCTGGCGGCTGAGGGCAATCTGGCGCGCACGGCAAGACAGGCCCTGCGCGCCCGCCTCGAGGCACAGCCCGGTGTGCGCCGCGCGGTGCGCGTCTTCGGCAACGCCAAGAAGCCCATCGTGGAAACCGATGAGTTCGTCATTCAGTTTCAACCCGGCGTGGGGCGCGCCGAAGCCGGGGCGCTGTTGCAGCCCTATGGCGCGATTTTAGTGCGTGCCCTGGGGCCGCACGCGCCGAACGGCTGGCTGGCGCAGGTGCAAGACCCGGAAACCAATCCGGCGACCGAAACGGCCAACGCGCTTCACGAACGTCCCGAAGTCGTGTTTTCCCATCCGAACCTGATCTGGCCGAAGGCGAAGCGCTTCGTGCCCAACGATCCGCTTTTCGCCAACCAATGGCATCTGAACAACACCGGCCAGGGCGGTGGCACGGCGGGGGCCGACGTGAAGGCTCCGGCGGCCTGGGACATCACGCGCGGCGCCGCCACTGTGACCATCGCCATCATTGACGACGGCCTGGACACGTCTCACGAAGATTTGCAGGGCGGCAAGATAGTCGCGGGTTACGACTTCGTGAACGACGACAGCGATCCGCGTCCCGGCAGTTTGGACTATCACGGCACCGCCTGCGCCGGCGTGGCGACCGCGACCGGCAACAACGCCCTGGGCGTGTCGGGCGTGGCGCCCGGCTGCAAGCTGATGCCGATACGCCTCATCGGCGACACCGCGACCTTGCAGGATGAAGGCGATTCGTTTCGCTGGGCCGCCGATCACGGCGCGGCGATCATCAGTTGCAGTTGGGGGCCGGAGGACGGCACCGGCCAGGCGTTTCCGCTGCCCGACGTGACCAAAGCTGGCATTGACTACGCCGTCGCCAACGGGCGCGGCGGCAAGGGCTGCGTCATATTCTGGGCCGCCGGCAACGGCAACGAGTCGGCTGACCTCGACGGCTACGCTTCTTACAGCAAGGTCATCTGCGTGGCGGCGTCCACCAATCAGGACAAGCACGCTTATTATTCGGACTACGGCGCGTCGGTGGACATCTGCGCGCCCAGCAACGGCGGCACGCTCGGCATCACCACCATTGACCGCACCGGCAGCGTGGGCTACAGCAGCGGCAACTACACCTCGACTTTCGGCGGCACCTCGTCGGCCACACCATTAGCCGCGGGCGTCGGCGCGCTCTTGCTTTCCGCCGATCCGAGCCTGACCTATCTTCAGGTGCGACAACGCCTGCAGGACAGCGCCGATAAGATTGACCCGGCGGGCGGCGCCTACAACAGCAGCGGCCACAGCACGAAATACGGTTATGGCCGCGTCAACGCGCTACGGGCTTTGCAAGGCTTGAACGTGCCGACCTACGCCATCGGCGGGCGCGTGACGCTGAACGGCGCCGCCCTGGCGAACGTGAAGGTCACCGCGAATCCGGCGGGCCTGACGGCGACCACCTCGTCCACCGGCGCCTACACGATCAGCGGCGTGCCGGCGAGCGCGGTCACGGTGTCGCCCAAGTTGAGCGGCTACGTTTTCACGCCGGCGTCGCGCTCAGTGACGGTCGGCCCCAACGCGACCGGCGTGGACTTCACCGCACAGGTCGCGCCCACCGTCACACTGCTGGCGCCGCTCGACAACGCCACCGTCAGCGGCAGTTACCCGGTGCGGGCGCGCACCACGGCGGATGCGCTGGTGTCGCGCATGGTCTTCGCGCGGCGCAGCGCCAACGTCACCTTCAACCGCACGGTCAACCGGGCGCTTGCCGACAACAGCACCATCACCGACACCGCCAACGTCACCGGCAGCGGCACGGTGGCCGCCGCTGCGGTCTCCGTCAACATTCGCCACACTTACATCGGCGATCTGGTGGTGACGCTCATCGCGCCGGACGGCACGCGCGCGGTGCTGCACGACCAGACGGGCGGCGACACCGATAACCTGGTGAAGACCTACACCAACGTGGCGGTGAAGAACAAAGCCATCGCCGGCGCCTGGAAGCTCGAAGTGAAAGACGTGGCCACTTACGACACCGGCACGCTGGTTTCCTGGGGCATGACCATCACGCCGAACTGGATCACCATCGCCAGCGACACCAACGGCCCCAGCGCCGGCGAGTGGACGGCGACCTGGAACACCGCGACCACGCCGCCCGGCTTCTATCAGGTGCGCGCTCTGGCGGTGACTACCGGCGGCAACTACACCGACGTCAACTCGAATATCACGGTGGCCGCCACCACGGCAACGTCCGCGGCGACGCAAACCAGGACGATGGCGGCGCAGACACTCTCCGTCGCGAGCGCGACGGCCAACTCGCCGTTTATCGAATTGACCTTCGCCTTTCCGCTGGACGCCGGGACGGCCAACGATCCGCAACGCTACGCCGTGACGGTGGACGATGCGCCGTTAGCGGTGGAGCGCGCGACGTGCAGCGGCAATCGCGTCACGCTGCGCGTGGAGAGAGCGCTGCCCGCCGGAGCGGTGGCTCAAGTTTCCTGGTGGGGCTTGACCGACGCGCAGGGTCAGGAATTGCCGCCCGGCGCGGCGCAAGTCGTGGTGCGTTGAGGGTTGAAACAAACGCCAGGAGCGCCCAGAGAAAAAATCTCTGGGCGCTCCTGGCGTTTACCTCGCCCGGCTCGGATCGGGCGTGCCGTATTCGTGCACGGCGCGCACGCCCACCACGCGCTGCTGCTGTTGATAGCTGAGCGCGGTGAGCAGCGCCTTCGCGGTGTCCAACGAAGTCAGGCAGGGCACGCCGTGCTCTACGGCGGCGCGGCGGATTTTCAAGCCGTCGCGGTCGGACAATTTATCGCGCTCCGGCGTGTTGATGAGAAAGTCCACTTCCGGCGCGGTCAGCACCGTCATCAGGTTCGGCGCCTCGTCGCGGATTTTGCGCACCACCTGCGCCTCGACGCCGTGCTTTTTCAAAACCGCCGCCGTGCCCTCGGTCGCGTAAACGCGATAGCCCATCTCGTAAAAGCCCTTCACGATGGGCGCGCCTTCTTCCTTGTCGTGGTCGGCCAGCGTGGTCAGGAGCGCGCCGTGCGCGCCGGGTTGCTCCGGCAGAGGAATGTCGTAGCCGCTGGCCACCATCGCTTTGTAGAGAGCGCGCGGAAACTGGTTGTCCACGCCCATGATCTCGCCGGTGGATTTCATCTCCGGGCCAAGATCGGTGTCCACCATCGTCAGCTTCTGAAAGGAAAACACCGGCGCCTTCACCGCCACCTGGTCGGGCACCGGATAAAGTCCCGATTGGTAGCCCAGCTCCTTCAGCGTCTTGCCCAGCATGATCTGCGTGGCGACTTTCACCATCGGGATGCCGGTGATCTTCGAGAGATACGGCACGGTGCGGCTGGCGCGCGGGTTGACTTCGATGATGTAAGCCTGCTCGCCGTCAATCACGTATTGAATGTTCATCAGCCCGACCACGTCGAGCGCGTGCGCCATGCGAATCGCGTAGTCTTCGATCTGATCAATCACGTTTTGCGACAGCGATTGCGGAGGATAGACCGCCATCGAATCGCCGGAGTGCACGCCGGCGCGCTCGATGTGCTCCATGATGCCGGGCAGTAGGCAATCGGTGCCATCGGCGATAACATCCACTTCGGCTTCCTTGCCGAGAATGTATTTGTCCACCAAGATCGGTTTTTCCGGCGACACGTCCACGGCGTTTTTCATGTAACGCCGCAAATCGCGCTCGTTGAAGACGATCTCCATGGCGCGCCCGCCCAGCACATAAGAGGGACGCACCAAGACCGGATAGCCGATTTCATTGGCGACCTCGACGGCGGCATCAATGGACACCACGGCGCGGCCCGGCGGCTTGGGAATGTTCAATTTCACCAGCAGTTGGTCGAAGCGCTCGCGGTCTTCGGCGAGGTCAATCGAATCGTATTGCGAGCCGAGGATGCGCACGCCGGCGTCGGTGAGCGGCTTGGCGAGGTTGATGGCGGTCTGCCCGCCGAACTGCACCACCACGCCGAGCGGCTGCTCGCGGTCAATGACGTTGAGCACGTCCTCGACGGCGAGCGGCTCGAAGTAAAGCCGGTCGGAGATGTCGAAGTCGGTGGAAACGGTTTCGGGATTGTTGTTGATGACCAGGGCCTGATAGCCCATCTCGCGCACGGTGCGCGTGCAGTGCACGGAGGCGTAATCGAACTCGATGCCCTGGCCGATGCGGATCGGGCCGGAGCCGATGATGATGACCTTCTGGGGGGCGGAAACGGCGCTGGAAACCGAGGCGGAAACAGCGGCGGAAACCGAGGCGGAAACGGCGGCGATATGACTCATCGGGGAAAATTTTATCAGGTGCGCGCCCCATCGCCCGAAAACCGCTTGACACGGCCTTGAAGCGGACTTATAATCAGCCCGGTTCGCAAGAACCGAAAATTTCATCGCCGGCAGGAATCAGGGCGAGCCGAAGATCGAAAATCCCCCGTGCGGTTGGACGCAAGCCATGTCGGCGCAAGCCGAAAGGCGATTGCGGACCGCGGGCTTAGGCCAGGCGAAAGCCACTGGGAATGACGTTCCGCAGCGCAACCGGAAGCCGCGTCGGCACAGGAGAATTGTCGCCATGGCAAAGGGAACCGTGAAGTGGTTCAACGACACGAAGGGTTTCGGCTTCATCGAGCAGGAAGGCGGCGGCGAAGACGTTTTCGTCCACCACACCGCCATCCAGATGGACGGCTACCGCTCTCTCAAAGAGGGGCAGCTCGTCGAGTTCGAATTGGCTCAGGCCGACAAGGGTCTGCGCGCCGCCAACGTCAAACTCAGCAACAACTGACCCGGACCGACCTGCAATTATTCCTTCGATTGCAAAACCTAACGCCCTGCCCGGCCCGCCCGGCGGGGCGTTGGTTTTTTAGAATTGAGAATGGCGTTGTTGCACGAATGGTCGCGGATGCGGCAGGGACGTAATCTTTAGGGTGTGAAAAAACAAAAGAAAAACGCCCAGCGCTCGCCAAAGCGCCGCCGCTCGAAGAAGAAGCGCGCCTACCGCATCCGCAACTGGAAAGAGTATAACGCCGCCCTCGTGCAGCGCGGCTCTTTGACGGTCTGGATTGACCAAGAGGTGCTGGACAACTGGCGCACCACCGAAAAAAGTGGGCGGCGCGGCGCCTCCCCAACCTACAGCGACTTGGCGATTACGGCGGCACTCACGCTCAAGGCAGTGCATCGGCTGGCGTTGCGCGCTACCGAGGGGCAAATCGCCTCGCTGCTGCGCTTGCTGGGAGCCGAGCACCTCAGCGCACCGGACTACAGCACGCTCTGCCGACGCCGCAAGACGCTGGCGGTGACCCTGCCCCGCCAGGCGAGCCAAGCGAGCGGGCAGCGATTGCACTTGGTGGTGGACTCCACCGGCTGCAAGATTTACGGGGAGGGCGAGTGGAAAGTGCGTCAGCACGGCTACTCCAAGCGCCGCACCTGGCGCAAGTTGCACCTCGGAGTGGATGAGGCGACCGGCGAAATCGCGGCCGCCGTGCTGACGACCAACGATGTGGCCGACAGTGAGGTGCTGCCCGATTTGCTCGAGCAGGTAGACGAGCCGCTGGCTCAGGTGTCCGGCGATGGCAGCTACGACAAACGCTCCTGCTACGAGGCGCTGCAAAGACGCCAACAGGAGCAGGCGGAGCAGGCGGAGCAGGCGGAGCAGGCGGAGCAGGCGGAGCAGGCGGAGCAGGCGGAGCAGGCGGAGCAGGCGGAGCAGGCGGAGGCGTTGCGAGTGACGATTCCGCCTCAGCGGGGCGCATGCATCTGGCAGCACGGCAATAGTAAGGCCGAGCGCCTGACGCGTGATGAAAACCTGCGGCGCATCCGCCAAGTGGGACGGGCCAAGTGGAAGGCGGAAAGCGGCTATCACCGGCGCAGCTTGGCCGAAACCACCATGTTCCGCCTGAAGACGATCTTTGGGGATAAGCTCAGTGCGCGCGTCTTCGCGGCACAGGCGAGCGAGGCGTTCATCCGCTGCGCGGCCTTGAACAAGATGACAGGATTGGGAATGCCCGACAGCTATGCGGTGTAAACCGCTTAGCTGCCGGGATTCTGCTCACTCTTGGTCGCTCATTACTTATTTGCCTGATTCATGCAACAACGCCATTGAGAATTGAGAATTGAGAAAGAGCGTTCACCAAACTCTTTCTCAATTCTCAATTCTCAATTCTCAATTCTCAATTCTCAATTCTCAATTCTCATGGAGCATCAATATCAACGGCCCTTGGTGCATTACCTTTCGTTTTGAGAACGGCGATTGCCTGGACGTGAATTACGAGAACTATCACTGAGGGAACTATCACTGAGGAGACGGCGATGGCGGACTCTGATGCCTATGTGGAAAGTCTGCGCAAAATGTCGCGGCGGCCTTCGACGCCCGGCGACTTGCTGGCCGACTTGATGGAATCCAACGGCCTGACGCAGAACGAAGTGGCCGGGCGATTGGGCGTGGGGCGTGAAACGATCAGCCACTTAATCAATGGCAAACGCAGCCTGACGCCGGATTTGGCCCAGCGATTAGGCCGCCTGTTCGGCGGCGGCCCGGCGCTGTGGTTGCGAATGCAGCAACAAGTGGACTTATGGGACGCGCTACACGCCGACCAGAGCGCCTATGAAGAGATCAAGCCGCTGCAAAAAGCGGCTTGACGCTATGACTCCCCTCTCCCGCGAAGCGGATTGGGAGAGGGGTCGGGGGTGAGGCCATGTCCCACAGCATCGTCACCAAGACCGGCGACGCCGGCACCACCAAACTTCTCTACGGGCAGCGCGTGTCCAAGGCCGATTTGCGCATCGAAGCCTGCGGCGCGATTGACGAGTTGAATTCGTTTCTCGGCCTGGCGCGCACCTGGTGCGACAACGCGGAGATCAAGGCGATCCTCGAAGCGTTGCAGCGCGAGAACTTCGTCGTCGGCGCCGAGATCGCCACGCCCCAGGAACAGCATCATAAATTGAAAACGCGCGTCACGCCGGAGATGACGGCGCAGTTGGAGGATCACATTGCGGCCATCGAGGCGCGCCCCGGCGTGCTGGACGACTGGGCGCTACCCGGCGCGACGGTGGGCAGCGCGGCATTGGACGTGGCGCGCACCGTGGCCCGCCGCGCCGAACGCTGTGTCGTGCGCCTCGCCGAAGCCGGCGCAGCGCCCGACGGCGCAGCGCCCGGTGCCGAAGTCTTGCGCTATCTCAACCGCCTGTCGGATTTGCTGTGGCTGCTGGGGCGCCGGCACGAGATGGACAAAGGCGCCGATGGCGCGCTGCGCCCCGCTTGAAAGAAGCTGAGCGTCGCGTCGTGAGACGCGAAAAACGCGTCTAACGCGTCTTACGACGCGACGCCCAACGAACACTACGAGTGGCAACCTGGGCGGAAATTCATTAGTCTCAATGGAGAGCTTATGAACATCCGACACCCACTCAAACTTCGCCTCTGGTCGCTGGCCGCCACCTTGCTGTTGCTGGCGCCGGGCGCTTCTCCGCTGCAAGCCAAAGTCAGGCCCGTCACCGGCAAGGCCGTCCTGCCGCCCATCGCTTACACGCAGTTCCGGCTGAAAAACGGGCTGCGCGTCATCTTTCACGAAGACCACTCGACGCCGATCGTCGCCACCAACGTGTGGTATCACGTCGGCTCGAAAAACGAAGTGCCGGGACGCACCGGCTTCGCGCACCTCTTCGAGCACATGATGTTCCAGGGGTCGAAGCACCACGACGCCGATTACTTCAAGCCATTGCAAGAAGCCGGCGGCATGATCAACGGCACGACCAGCACCGACCGCACCAATTACTTCGAGGTCGTGCCGTCCAACTTCCTCGAGATGGCGCTGTGGCTCGAGTCCGACCGCATGGGCTATCTGCTCGACGCGATGACCGAGACCAAGCTGAACAACCAGCGCGAAGTGGTGAAGAACGAGAAGCGGCAGAGCTACGACAATCAGCCTTACGGCCTGGTGCGCGCCAAAATCGCGGAGACGATGTATCCACCGAGCCATCCCTATCACTGGCTGACCATCGGCTCGCTGGACGACGTGACCGGCGCCTCGATGGGCGAAATCAAGGACTTCTTTCGCCGCTACTACACGCCCAACAACGCCAGCCTGGTCATCGCCGGCGACTTCGACGCGGCGCAGGCGCGGCGCTGGGTCGAGAAGTATTTTGGGCCTCTGAAGCGCGGCCCCGAAGTCAAAGCGGTCAAGGCACCGCAGCCCAAACTCGACCGCGAGGTTCGCCTCACGATGGAAGACCGCGTCTCGCTGCCGCGCCTTTATCTCAACTGGCATACGGTGCCGCAATACGCGCCGGACTCCGCCGCGCTCGACATGCTGGCCGAGGTGCTGATCAATGGCAAAGGCTCGCGGCTTTACAAATCGCTGGTCTACGAGCGGCAGATTGCACAGGACGTGTCGGCCTACAACGGCTCACGCGAGATCGCCGGCGAGTTCGCCATCGTCGCCACCGCCAAACCCGGCAAAACCATCGCCGAACTGGAAGCGGCCATCAACGAAGAAGTGGCCAAGATCAAGGCGGCTCCGCCCTCCAACGAGGAGATCGAACGCGCCTACAACACGATTGAGTCTTCCTTCATCTACAGCCTGCAAACGGTGCTCGGCAAGGCCGACCAGATGAACGAATACGCGACCTTTTTAAACGACCCCGGCTATTTCGAGAAAGACCTGGCGCGCTATCGCGCCGTCACGGCAGCCGACGTGCAGCGCGTGGCGAACGCCTACCTGACCGACAAGCGCTTGGCGCTGAGCGTCTTGCCGCTGGCGGCGCCGGCCAAGCCGATGCCGCCCGCTCCGCCGCAGCCCACCGACACGCCGCCGCCCGCCGCGCAAGCGGCCAAACTCCCAGAGCCAAACGCACCTGCCACCGGCGAGGAAAAGCGCGGCGGCCTCTATGAGATGCCAAAACCGCAGCCCGACCCGCGCCTGCGCCTGCCGGAGATAGAGCGGCGCAAGCTCTCGAACGGGCTGGAAGTGCTCATCGTGGAGCACCACGAAGTGCCGGTGGTCAGCATGAACCTGGTCATCAAAATGGGCGCCGCCGCCGACCCCGTGGATCGCGCCGGCCTGGCGACGCTGACCGGCGACATGCTCGACGAAGGCACCAAATCGCGCTCGGCGTTGGACATCTCCAACGAGCTGACGGCCATCGGCGCGAGCCTGGGCACAGGTGCCGGTCGGGACAGCAGCAACGCCAGCCTGACCACGGTCGCCCGTCACCTGGAGCGCGCGCTCGGCATCTTCTCAGACGTAGTGCTGCACCCGGCCTTTGCCCCGGAGGAGCTGGAGCGTCTGCGCGCCCGGCGCCTGGCCGCATTGCGCCAGCGCCGCGACAACGCCAACGCCATTGCCGGCCTGGTCTATGCCTCGCTGATTTACGGCCCCACCCATCCCTACGGCCATTCATCCATCGGCGATGAGACCTCGACGGCGGCCATTCAAGCGGAAGATTTGCGGCGCTTCTACGAGACCTACTATCGTCCGAACAACGCCACGCTGATCGTGGTCGGCGACGTGCAGCCGGACACGCTGCTGCCGAGCCTGGAGCGCGCCTTCGGCGAGTGGAAAAGCGCCGCCGTGCCTCCGGTCGAGATCACCACGCCCAGCCCGCGCCAGCGCAGCACGGTTTATCTGGTGGACAAGCCCGGCGCGGCGCAATCGGTGATTACCATCGGGCAAGCCGGCGTGGCGCGCTCGAATCCCGACTACTTTCCACTACGCGTGCTGAACGCCATTCTCGGTGGGCAATTCATGTCGCGCCTGAATATGAATTTGCGCGAGGACAAAGGCTACAGTTACGGCGCCTATAGCAGTTTCGACTTTCAGCGCCGCGCCGGGATATTCTCCGCCGGAGCGGGCGTGCAGACTGCCGTCACCAAAGAAGCGACCGTGGAGGTGCTAAAAGAATTGCGCGGCATTCGCGGTCCGATGCCGCTGACGCCCCAGGAAGTCGAGGCCGCGAAGCAATATCTGATACGCGCCTATCCGTCCGGCTTCGAGACGCCCGGCGCGATTGCGGGCCGTTTGATGGAAGTGGTCATCTACGACCTCCCGGACGATTACTTCAACACGGTGATTGAGCGCATCCGCGCGGTGACTGTCGAAGACGTGGCGCGCGTGGCCAACCGCCATCTCGATCCGGCGAAGATGGCCGTGTTGATTGTAGGCGACCGCAAAGCCATCGAGCCGAACCTGCGCTCACTCGACGACATCGGCGCGACGCTCACGCTGCTGGACACCGAGGGCCGTTTAGTGACTGCCAGAGAATAAGTTCCAATAGCCCACGGATTTCACGGAAACGACGCGGGTGAACACGGTTTTTCAAGGAGCTTTCCAGGCACAAAGCGCCGAAATGCCGAGCGCCGCCGTATCCACGTAGCGGTAAGAGCCGGGGCACTTGAGCACCAGCCCGTTTTGGTTGATGAAGGATTTCAGCGCAACACTCACGCGCTACAGCATCGCGTGAGTGTTGCGCTGATTTTCGAGATTATAGCGGGGTTGGAAGGGAATCGGCAGAGGATGTAAAATAACTTTCCCAAAGGAGGGTGGAGCATGAGCGATGAACTGAATAATGGGCCAGTGGCGTCAAAGTGGGAGAGGGAGGCCGCTGCTTTTCGCAAAGATGCCGCAGGAGATCCCGCACGAGTCAAGTTGGCGGCGACTTGGTGGGCGCACGAGCCTTTTGGACAATTCCGCGGTCACCTCACGACGATCAGAGGCTGGAATGGCCTTTTTGCGAGTCTAGTTCATTCGGCTTTAGTTAATGCTAATTCGCCTTTAGTTGACTCGATGGATTTCGAGTCAGACTTGCACCTTCTTTACGAGCAAGCATCTGTATTCCTTTGGAGCTCGTTGGAAAATTACACCAAGGTCACCTTGGTGCGATTGATGGAGCTTATCCCTGAGGTATTGGAGTGCGAAGACATTAGCAAAATTAAAATTTCCCTGGCGGAATTTGAGCGTTTGTCGGCGGAGGAACGGCGGTGGTTTATCCTGGATCAGCTAGAACGTAGCTTAAGCGCATCTTTGAAACTGGGTGTTGATCGTTTTGAGAGTTTGCTTAAGGTGTTTGATCTCGATGGTCCCGTTGATGCGCAGGTGAAGCAGGACTTGTTCGAGTTGCAACAAAAACGCAATGTGCTGATGCACCGCTTTGGGATTGCTGATCGGCGAATTGTCGAAAATTGCCCTTGGCTCAATCTAAAAAAGGGTGACGCCGTAAGAATATCCAAGACAGGACTTTCGCTTCACGCTCAAATTGAGCTTGGTTTTTGGCCAATTTTTGTAGGTTTAGCCGTGTAAACCTTCAAGCGAAGCGAAAGTCCTACAAGACTGATTATGAGCGTTATGCGCAAGCGGTGGATGAATATGGAGTCCTTGTCAACAACCGGATAGTGCGGGTTGCCGAAGCAGATTACGATTCAAAGCTCAGGGAATCAGACGGCTCTTAAACCCAAGCAAAAACACTCCGCCCTTCATCAAGGCAGAGTGTTTTTGCTTAGGGCAGGCTCTTGATAGCTTGCACCAACTCCCGCGATGGCTGAAGATAATGCAGGCACACACTCAACGAAAAGATTGGCCATCAACTCCATGAGCGAACTTCGATTCCGCCAGGTCCATCTCGATTTTCACACCTCCGAGGACATTCCCGGCGTCGGCGCCGCCTTCGATAAGCGGCAGTTTCAGGAGAACTTGAAGCGCGGCCACGTCAATTCGATCACGCTGTTTGCCAAGTGCCACCACGGCCTCAGCTACCACGATACCAAAGTCGGCAGGCGCCATCCCGGCCTCGACTTCGAGCTGCTGCCGCGCCAGATCGAAGCCTGCCGCGCCATTGATGTCAAGTGCCCGATTTACATCTCGGCGGGCCTCGACGAATACGCCGCCTTCGCCCATCCTGAATGGATCGCCGTCAATCGCGAAGGCAAGATGCTGAACCCCACCGCGCCCGGCTGGAAGGCGCTCGGCTTCGATACGCCTTACCTCGATTACCTCGTCGCGCAGATTCTCGAAGTCGTCGAAAGCTATGATGCCGCCGACGGCATTTTCCTCGACATCATCGGCCCGCGCGACAATTTCTCGCCGCTCGGCCTGTTGAAGATGGAAGCCAATGGCGTAGACCCGACCGACGCCGAGCAGGTGCGCGCCTGGAACTGGCGCGTTTTGCAGGAATACTATCGGCGCACCACCGCAGCCGCGCAGTCGAACGATGCCACGCGGCGCGTTTTCCACAATTCCGGGCACATCCCGAAGGGCAACACCGAAGTCATCAAGTGGAACACGCACCTTGAGCTTGAATCGCTGCCGACCGGCGGCTGGGGCTACGACCACTTTCCGCTCTCCGCCAAATACGCCGCCACCACGGGCTACGATTTTCTCGGCATGACCGGCAAGTTCCACACAACCTGGGGCGAGTTCGGTGGCTTCAAGCGCAAGAACGCGCTGCGCTACGAGTGCGCCGCCATGCTGGCCTTTGGCGCCAAGTGCTCGATTGGCGACCAGTTGCACCCCAATGGCGCGATGAACGAAGACACCTACGACCTCATCGGCGCCGCTTACGCCGAAGTGGAGGCCAAAGAGCCGTGGTGCTCCGGCGCCAGGCCGCTCTCGGACATCGCGCTGGTCTCGCCCGAAGCGATGCACGGCGGCGATTTTCGCGGCCATCGCGCCTCTTCGCTCAGCGAGCAGGGCGCCGCGCGCATGCTGCTGGAGCTGCACCAGCAGTTCGACGTGGTTGACCTCGACCGCGATTTGGCTTCCTACAAAGTCGTGATCCTGCCCGACGAAGTCACCCTCGACGGCGCCTTCCTCGCCAAGATTCAGGCGTTCCTGAACGGCGGCGGTAAGCTGCTGCTCAGTGGCGCCAGCGGACTGAATTCCGACAAATCGGCGTTCGCTTTGGAGTGCGGCTTGAAGCTGGTGAAGAAAGGCGAGTTCGATCCCGATTACATCGTGCCGACCGAGAAAACGCCAACGCCCGCCGTGCGCGGGCCTTTCGTGATTCACGGCGGCGCCTACGATCTCGAGGCGGAGGGATGGGAGATTCTGGCGGCGCGGCGCGACCCCTACTTCAACCGGCGCTGGAACCACTTCTGCTCGCACCAGCACACGCCCGACGCCAAGGACTCGGCGTTTCCGGCGATTGTCTCGAATGGGCAGATCGTCTATTTTGCGCACTCGATTTTCACCAGCTACCGGCAGATGGGCCAGATGCTCTATCGTGACCTCGTCGCCGACGCGTTGAAGATTTTGCTGCCGCAGCCGCGCGTCGAAGCGAAGCTGCCGACGGTCGCCCGCGCTTCGCTGATGCAGCAAGCTGAACAAGGCCGCGCGATCTTGCACCTGCTCTTTGCGGTGCCGGTCAAGCGCGGCGCCGACCAGAGCGTCTGGGCGACCGGCACCTGGGGGCCGGAGGTCATCGAAGATTTGTTCCCGCTGGCCAACGTGGAATGCACCGTGCGCCTCGACAGGCCGGTTTCCAGCGTGAAGCTGGCGCCGTCGGGCCAGGCGATTCCGTTCGAGCAAGCGGACGGTGCGGTGCGCTTCGTGGTGCCGGAGCTGCTCTGCCATCAAATAGTGGAATTGGCGTATTAGGTTGGCGAGCGCAAACGTAGCATAGCCCCTTGTGGGCGTCGCTTTGATCCAGACCGACGCCCATAAAGGGCTATGCTATATGCGTCCTAACTTTGAGGAGCAACCCATGAAAATCGAACATTTCGCGTTGCAGGTCGAAGACCCGGTCGCAGTGGCCCAGTGGTATGGCAAGCACCTGGGCCTCGTAGTCAAGCGCACCACCGGCGCGCCGACGCACACGCACTTTTTGGCCGACGACAGTGGCCAGGCGCTGGTCGAGTTCTACAACAACGCCAGAGTCACCACGCCCGATTACGCGGCGATGCACCCGTTGCTGCTGCACCTGGCCTTCGTGTCGGACGACCCGGCGCGCGACCGCGACCGCCTGCTCGCCGCCGGCGCCACGCTGGCCGAAGACCTGGCGGTCACGCCCGCCGGCGACCATCTCGTGATGCTGCGCGATCCCTGGGGCCTGGCGGTTCAACTGGTGCAGCGCGCCGCGCCGATGCTGTAAACGTCTCGCGTTGGCCGCCATCCAAAACCGCCACCTGCGCACGCCGTAAACTAATGAATGATAATCTGATTGATAACCATGCCCGCCTCTCCACTGGACGACTTTCAATGGCAGCCGCAGCCAGCCGCCGCAGCCTGGCTGCGCGCCTGCATCGCCGCTTTTCTCGATAAGCTGCCGGAAGCCGCACACCTGGCGGAGCGCCTGCAGGGCGAAACCGGCACGCGCTTCGCCGACTGGATTGACCACATCGTTTTGCCGCCGCTCGTCGCGTCTTCCGGCACTCTGGCAGGACTCGGCTTCGAGTTCACAGGCGGCGTGTTTCGCCATCCCGGCGGGCTGTTTCCCGCCCTCATGCTCTCCGACGACGGCACGCTGCGCGTGGCGATTCGGGTCGAATCGGTGGCCGATTTTCTGGCGGCGCATGGCGTCTCGACCAGCATCGCCGGCACGCCGCTGGCCGTCTACCGTCGGGCGAGGCTTTGGGGCAATGGCGAAGCGGAGCTGTGGGCCATCGAGCGGCATGGCTTTGCCGGCTTCGCGCTGCCGCCGCAGGCGCCAGATTTCCGTCCGGCGCGCCTCTACCACGCCGAAGCCCTGCGCCTGCGACGGCGTGAGTTCGACAACGACGAGGCCGGCTTCGCCCATCTGGAAATGCTGCTCGGCACCGTGATCGCCGACCTCGGCGCCGATTTGGCCTGCGACCTCTTCTTCGCCGCCGAGCGCGAATACTGGCAGCGCCACAACGGCGCCGCGCAAGTGCAAAAGGCGCGTCAAGACCGCCTGGGTCTTGGCTGGGCCAACCACGACCACCACACCTATCGCTCGTCGCGCCGCCATTTCGCGCGGCTGATTTCACTCTTTGAAAAGCTCGGCTGCGAGTGCCGCGAGCGGTTTTACGCCGGCGCCGAGACCGGCTGGGGCGCGCAGGTCATGGAGCAGCCGCGCGCCGGCATCGTGATCTTCGCCGACGTGGACTTGTCGCCCGGCGAACTGGCCGGCGACTTCGCGCACGAGGCTTTGCCGCCGCGCCGGAAGCTCGGCACGGTCGGCCTGTGGTGCGCCCTGCACGGCGAAGCGATCTTGCAAGCGGGAATGCATCACCTCGAAGGCCGCTTCGACTTCGACGCGGTGCGTGCGCAGCTTGGCGAGGCCGGCGTCGGCGTCATGCCGCCGTTCAGCGATTTTCCGCACTTGCGCCAGGCGTTCACCGAACCGGAAATCTGGCCGGTGGACGAAGCGCGCCTGCAAAAATTGCTGGCCGCGAAGCAGATCACCAAAGCGCAAGCCGCGAAGTTTCGCCGCGAAGGCGCGCTCGGCTCGCACCTGGAAACGTTGGAGCGGGGCGACGGCTTCAAGGGCTTCAATCAGAAAGGCGTCAGCGATATCATCCAGCGCACCGACCCGCGGCGCATGGTCAAGTGACAGGGAGACATCAACGGCAACGAGGTTCTTGCGCCATGGGATTGTGGCTCGGTATTCTCTTTCTCTTCCTGCTCATCGAAGCGCTCCTGCTGGGCGCCGGGATTGGCATCGGCTTCCTGCTGCACCGGCTTTTGCCGGCGGTGGATTTGGGGGTCGGCATTCTGATCGGCGTCGTGACCACCGGTTTTGCCGTCTATTTTTACGGGCGCCTGCTGGCGGCTCTCCAAGCGCACGAAGACCAACAGGCGATTGAGGAATTGGAGCAGGAGATCATACCACGAATCTTTACCATGGGGCCGCTGCCGTCCGAACGCAAGAGAAAGCGCAGGCCGCCGCGCTAAGAGATCCTCTTTTAGGAACTCTTAGCGCCATTGATTGAGGATGTGGAGTTGGTTGGCAATGGGAAGACCGGACGCGAGAAGATGGCTGATGGCGCGGACTATATCCGACGGCTCCATGTCTTTGCCCTGGATGTTGTCCTGGTAGATGAGCAAAATGCCACCGTGGGCGCGCCCTTGCGCTTGCCAATCATCGTGAAGGTCATGGAAGTCTTTGGGTTTTTGGTGATAAGCGCGTAGCCACGTGCGGCGGCATATTCCAAGTGAGCCGGGTCTGAAATGCTTTTGGTGCCTTCACGGCGCGGCGAGTAGACGTTGTGCCCTTGCCTTGACAAAAAACAATCAGGTCATCGTCATCGGCGCAGTCGTCGAGGTAGAATTCCATGCCGACCTATTTCAATCCAAGCTCGCGCCCGATCTCGTCAATTTCAGTGTCAATCCACTCTTTATTGGCGTAGTAATAGTCCAACGCCTCCTGCACAGCTTCCAGGGGTAAGCGATAGCGGCGCGCCATCTCTTCGGGTGAGACATTGCTCACCACGATGCTCGCCACCAAGTTCCACACCGTCATGTTGCGCCCTTTGATGCCCAGTTGCTTCGTGGACTTCTTGTGCAGCGGCTCCAGCCATTGATAAGTCGTCTTCGTGCTCACATTCGTCACCCCTTCTGAGGATACTTCTGAGGATACTGCGCCCCGCGCCGCCAGGCTAACACTTCGCCTTGAATCCTCACACCTCGAACTGCACGCCCTGCGCCAGCGGCAGCTCGGTGGAATAGTTGATGGTATTCGTCGCGCGGCGCATGTAGTTTTTCCAGGCGTCGCTGCCGGCTTCGCGCCCGCCGCCGCTCTGCTTTTCGCCGCCGAACGCGCCGCCGATCTCCGCGCCCGATGTGCCGATGTTCACGTTGGCAATGCCGCAGTCCGAACCCGTCGCCGACAGGAAAAGCTCCGCCTCGCGCAGGTCGTTGGTAAAGATCGCCGACGATAGGCCCTGCGGCACGCCGTTGTGCATGGCGATGGCTTCGTCCAGCGTGCCGTAGCCCATCACGTAAAGGATCGGCGCGAAGGTTTCCTCTTGCACCAGCGGCGCGTCGGGCACAATCTCCACCAGCGCAGGCCGCACGTAATAGCCGCCGCGCGGCACGCCTTTGGTCACGCGCTCGCCGCCATGCACCGTGCCGCCTTGCGCGCGGGCCGCCTCCAACGCGGCTTGCATCTTTTCAAACGCCGCGCCGTCAATCAGCGGGCCAATTAAAACGCCTTCGTCCAGAGGATTGCCGACCGGCAGGCGCGCGTAAATCTCAACGAGACGGCGCGTCAATGTATCCTTCAAGCTGCGATGCACGACGAGGCGGCGCAGCGTGGTGCAGCGTTGGCCGCAGGTGCCGGCGGCAGCGAACACGATGGCGCGCAATGCCAACGGCACGTCCGCCGACGGCGCCACGATCATCCCGTTGTTGCCGCCGAGCTCCAGCAGCGTGCGCCCCAGGCGCGCTGCCACCGCGCTCGCCACGGCACGACCCATCGGAATCGAACCCGTCGCCGAAACCAGCGGCAGGTTTTCGTTTTCAGCCAGCGCCGCGCCGACCTCGCGCCCGCCGATGACGACGCTTAACAGGCCGTCCGGCGCGCCGGCCTCGCGCAAGGCTTCGCACGCCAGATTGTGCACGGCGATGGCGCACAGCGGCGTTTTTTCGGACGGCTTCCACAGCACGCTGTCGCCGCACACCAGCGCCAGCATCGCGTTCCACGCCCACACCGCGACGGGGAAATTGAACGCCGTAATCACGCCGACCGGCCCCAGGGGATGCCACTGCTCCATCATGCGATGGCCGGGGCGCTCGCTGGCGATGGTCAAGCCGTAAAGCTGGCGCGACAGGCCGAGGGCGAAGTCGGCCATGTCGATCATTTCCTGCACTTCGCCGCGCGCCTCGCTGCGAATTTTGCCGGCTTCCCGCGCCACCATCTCGGCGAGTTCTTCCTTGTGCCCGCGCAGTTTTTCGCCGATGCGCCGCACCGCTTCGCCGCGCCGCGGCGCCGGCACCAGACGCCATTGTTCAAAGGCGATGCGCGCCGCTGCCACAGCTTTTTCCACATCGCGCGGCTGTGCGGATTTGAGAGTCGCCAGAGCGCGCCCGTCAATCGGCGAGCGCACGGTGAGGCGCGCACCGCGCGTGGCGTGCCACGTCGCGCCGGTGGCCAGGCCACCGGGCACTTCGCTGACTTGTTTCAACAATTCGTTCATATGAAATCCGCGTTCCTATTGGGCATTTGCCCAGTGCGGCAGCTCCGTATGCATCGCACATTCGTAAACGCGCCCGAAGCGATTGGTCAAAAACTCCGTTAGCGGCACCTGCTCCTGGCGCACGAAGCCTTGCGCGGGCAGCTTGCCCTGCGCGTGCAGATCGAGCACGGCGCACAGGCTGGAGGCCGTGGTCAGTTGAATAGCGCTCCACGGCTCGCCTTGCGGCGCGGCGGGGTAGACCTTGCGCGCGTCGGTGATCTGCGTCAGGCGCCCTTCGCGCCAGCCGGTCACGGTGACGAAAATCAAGACCACGTCCTGTAAGGTCATCGGCACGGCGTTTTCGAGGATGTCCTTCAAGAGCGCGCGGCGCGAGTTGAGGCGCAGCTCGTTCATCAGGAACGCCATCAAGTCGCGGTGGCCGCGGTAGCGAATCGTTTTGTAGTCGAGGTCGCGCACGCGGCCCGCCAGCGTGTCGCAAAGCGTGCCCAGCCCGCCGGAGGTGTTGAACGCCTCGTAATCCACGCCGTCCAGCGAAAAGTGCTCCAGGCCTTCGAGCGGCAGCACTTCACGGCGCTTGCCGTCGCGCATCGCCTCGCAGGGATTGCCGTATTCGTTGATGAGGCCGTCGGTGGACCAGGTGAGGTTATACATCATCTCGTTGGTGGGGAACTGCGGCAGCGCGCCGACGCGCAGGCGCACGGTGTCGAGATGGTCGAAGCGGCGGCACAGGTCGTAGGCGGCGATGCTCACGAAGCCGGGCGCCAACCCGCATTGCGGCATGAAAATCCGGCCCGGCGCGGTGTCCTTCGCGAGTTTTTGCACGCCGCGCGCCGTATTCACATCTTCGGTGAGGTCAAAGTAAGAGGCGCCGGCTTTTTGCGCGGCGCGCGCGATGGCGAGGTTCACCTCGAAGGTGCACGCCGAAACCACGCTGTCCCGCCCGCGCATCGCCTGGCGCAAGCTCGCCGGGCGGCGCACGTCGAGACGCACGGTTTCCACGTTGGCGACGCGGCGCAGACGGCCCAGCACGGTTTGATCGGCGTCACCGACCAGCACGTCGAAGTCGCCACAGCCTGAGAGCATTTGCGCGATGACGCCGCCGATCTTGCCGGCGCCCAGCAGCAGAACACGATGCATGAAGGTCTCCTTGCGCGACGAAAATGACGAACAGCGAAAAGGTGGGCTTCGTGCGACCTAACCCCCGGCCCCTTCCCTCGTAGGGAAGGGGCCGGGGGTTAGGTCTTTTGCTAAAGTTGAATTGCCGTAATGACCTGCCCGCCATGCGAGTGCCCTTCGCGTTCAACCGCGCCGCTGCTGAGACGCCCGAAGCGCGCCTCATCGAGCGTTGTCGCGCCGGTGACACCGGCGCCTTCGACGAGCTGATGGCGCGCCACCAGGATCGCGTTTATCACCTTTGCCTGTGGCAACTGCGCGATCCCGAAGCCGCCGCCGACGCCACGCAGGACGTTTTCATTCGCGCCTTTCGCGGCCTGAAGAACTTTCGCGGCGACTGCGCCTTTTCGACGTGGCTGCACCGCATCGCGGTGAACATCGTTTCCGACGAGGCCAACCGCCGCCAGCGCGCACCGCTGCCGCTTTCGACGCTGGAAACCGACGACTCTCCGGCGATAGAACCCGTCGCGCCCGGCGACGATCCCGGCAGTGCCGCCCTGCGCCGCGAACGCCGTCGCGCAGTGCGCGAAGCCCTCGCTTCCCTGCCCGACCACCATCGTTTGGTGCTGGTGCTCTTCGACATTCAAGGCTACGCCTACGAGGACATCGCGCAAATCTTGGAGCTGCCGCTCGGCACCGTGAAAAGCCGTCTCAACCGGGCGCGCGCCGCCTTGCGAGAGAAGCTGGAGCCGTGCCGGGAACTTTTCGATGCGTAGCCCGGTCGGATTATTCGTTGTTGATGAGGAACGTTGTGATGACTTGCCAGGAGTGCCGCGAGCGGCTCAATGATTTGCTGGACGAAACGTCGCTTTCGTCCGGCGATGCCGTGTCCGGCGACGCCGAGCTGCGCGACTTGCGGGCGCACGTCGAAAATTGCCCGCAATGCCAGCGCGACCTGGCGCTGCTACGCGCCGCGCAAAGCGAGATGCGCGCACTCCCGCAGGTCGCTGCGCCGCCCGATTTGCGCGCCCGCGTGCTGGCTGAATTGCGCGCTGAATCGCGCGGCGAAATCGCGCCGGAGCGTCCCACTTTCTGGCAGAGCCTCGCCCGGCGCCCGGCGCGCTTGGCGTGGGCGGGCGGCGTGCTGGCAACCGCATGCTTCCTCGTCCTGCTGGCGCGCACGCCGCAAATGCAGAGCGAGTTCGACAAAGCGCAGGAAAAAAGCGCCGGGCGTGTGGCGATGCAGCACGAGGCAACGGAGCGCGTGGCGCCCGCCATGTCTGTTCCTGCGTCACCCAGCGCGAGCGGGAATCGTGGCGCATTGTCATCGCAAGCCGCGCCCGCCGCGGGGAAGCCCGTCGCGGAGAAGCCCGCTGCGAGGAAGCCGGGCGCGCCATTATCGGCGGACGTCACGAAAATCGCGTCGGCGCCGCGCGATGCAATGTCACCGGCGCCCGCCACGGCGAAAAAATCGCCAGCGCGTGCGGTGCCCGTGCCGATGGCGCCTCCGTTGCCTGTCGCGCCGCCTCTCGAACCGCAACCGACGCTCAGCGTGCCGCGTCCCACGCCCGCTTTGCCTGCCGCGCCCAAACCGGGCCTTGATGACCGCGCCAACGCGGAACGTGAACGCCCCATCCTGGCGCGGCGCTTTTCTGCGCCGCGCCGCGAAGCTGAAGAGCGACGCGACGATGTAAAGCTCCGGGCCGGTGCCGGAGGTGGCGAGTCCTTCAACGCGCCAACGACTCCGGCGGCGCAGCCCGCCCCGGCGCTCCCCGATCTCGTGATGAAAAAAGATGTCGCCGGCACCAGTGCACCGCGCTCGGCATCGGCGACCGGCGCGACCGGCGCGACCGGCGTCATACGGCGTGAAAGCGGCAGCAACCTGGCTTTGAGGCCCTCCCCTTCCATGCCGGCAATCGGCACGGCATTCGGCGCGGCGCCAGTGGCGCCAGCCGCCCCTGCGCCACCCGCCATCATGTCGCCTGCTCCCGCACCAATGCCGAGTGGCGCGAGGCCCGCGATGCCGGCGCCGGCCACCAGCCCGGCTGGCGTTCCCGCTTCAGAGCCGCGCGGTGAATCCAGTCCAAGAGGCATGCCGGGGCCAGGTGGCCCGCCGGGGCCGCGTGGCCCGTTGGGGGCGGCAACGGCGGAACAGGCCGTGCCGCCTGCCGCGTCCGCGGGTGGCAGTGGAGGCGGCTTTGGCGGCGGCGGCTTTGGCGGTGGCGGTTTCAGCGGCTTTGACACCACGCGCTCCGCGAAAACGGCGGCGCGCTCCGCAGCGAATGCGGCAACGGCTCAAGATCAGGCGCCGCAGTCCGACGCTCCGGCACAAAGCGGCGCCAAAGAGAATAACCTCAAGGGCGACAAGGCCGACAAAGATAAAGCCGAAGAAAAACAGGTGCAGCGCCAGGTTTTGCAGCTTGGCACGGCGCGCCAGGTGACGTTGAGCTTCACGCCGTCGCGTGACTGGCCGGACACGCAGTGGCGCGTGGCGCTGCCCGACGCCGTGCGCTTCGCGGACGACGCCAAAGAAAAAATCGTCTGGCGCGGCAACGCGAAGCGCGGGCAGAACCTCATCGCGGAGGTGACGCTGCTGGCACGGCAGACCGGCACGCACCAGATTCGCTTGATTTTAGAGCAAGGTGCCGGCGACAAAACGACACCGGTGCAAACGCAAACCATCACCGTGGACGTGGTGCGGTGATGCTGCCTGGCGGCTGAAGCCGGGCAAAATAGGAGAACCCATGAAAACACTTACGCTTTTGAGCCTGGCAGCGCTATCGGCGCTGACGCTTGGCGCGCCCGTGGCGCAGGCCCAGGTTGACCGCCCGATCATTTATCCGCCGTTTCCACCGCCCCGTCCGTGGCCGCGCCCGGTGCTCAATCAGGATTTGCAGTTGATGGCGCAATCGGCGCGCGTGGACGTCACCGGCGCGGTGGCGCACACGCGGCTGTCGCAGACCTTCCAGAACACCACCAACAATCGCATCGAGGGCACCTACGTTTTCCCGTTGCCCGAAGGCGCCGCGGTGTCAGGCTTTGCGATGACCGTCAACGGCAAGCGCGTCGAGGCCGAAATCCTGAACGGCGACCGCGCCCGCGAAATCTATCAGGGCATCGTTTCCAAGATGCGCGACCCGGCGATCCTCGAATTCGTGGATCGCAATCTGATCCGCGCCAAGATTTTCCCCATCGAGCCGCGTGCCGAGCAGAAAGTCGAGCTGGAATACTCCGAGTCGCTCAAAGCCGACGCCGGCAGCTTTCGCTACGTGCTGCCGCTGCGCCTGCCGGTGGGCGGCGCGGCGCAGAGCGCCAGCGTGGACGTGAAAATCACTTCGCCCTTGGGCATTCGCGCGGTGTATTCGCCAACGCACGCCGTGGACATCAAGCGCGACGGCAACACGGCGCGCGTCAGCGGCGAGTGGGGCTGGAAATATCCCGAACCACAGCCGGTGGCGATGCGCGGCGACGCGCCGCGCGGCAAGGACATGGGCGGCGCCGACCGCGACTTCGTGCTGTATTACACGACGGCCACCGAGAAGATCAGCGTCAACCTGGTCACGCATCAGATCGGCGACGACGACGGCTATTTCATGCTGCTGGCCGCGCCGGACGCGGCGGTCGCCCCCAAGGAAATCGCCGCCAAAGACGCGATTTTCGTGGTGGACACCAGCGGCTCGATGGAAGGCGATAAAATCGAGCAGGCGCGCCGCGCGCTGCTGACCCTGCTGGGCAACCTCAATCCCGACGACCGCTTCAACGTCATCACGTTTTCGTCGGACGTGCGCACCTTCCGCGACGCGCCGGTGGCGGCCTCCAAAGGCAACGTCGAAGCGGCGCGCGAGTTCGTGAAAGGCATCAAGGCAGTGGGCGGCACCAACATCAACGACGCGCTGCTCGAAGCCCTCAAGATGCTGAAAAACGAGGGGCGCCCGCAGCAGGTCGTCTTCATGACCGACGGCCAGCCGACGGTCGGCGAAACCAGCATCGAGCAGATTTTGAAAAACGTGCGCCAGGCCAACGCCGCCGGCGCCGAGCGCGATAAGCGTGAGCGCGACCTCGACACCAAGTCGCGCCTGTTCGTGTTCGGCGTGGGTTTCGACGTGAACACGCGCCTGCTCGACACGCTGGCCGAGGACAATCGCGGCGCCAGCGACTACGTGCTGCCCCAGGAGGACATCGAGCAGAAAGTCGGCGCGCTCTACGCGAAGATCGCCTACCCCGTGCTGGCCAATCCTCGCCTCGACTGGGGCGGCATGAAGGTTTACGACGTCTATCCCAAGCGTTTGCCCGACCTGTTCAAGGGCACGCAAGTCGTGGTCTTCGGGCGCTACGAGGGCAAGGCGAAAACCGCGAAAATCCAGCTCATCGGCGACAGCATGGGCCGCGAGGAGCGCATCGCCGGCCAGGGCGATTGGAACGACGAGGACAATCGCAACGACCTGTTGCCGCGCCTGTGGGCGACGCGCAAAGTCGGCTATCTGATTGACGACGCACGCCGCAGCGGACGCCCCGTGGACGGCGAAGTGCGCGAGGAGATCATCAAGCTGTCGAAAAAATACGGCATCGTCACGCCGTTCACCGCCGGCTTGATTACCGAGGACGAGCGCCAGTTGCCGCCGCCAAGCGGCATCATTCCGCCCCCGCCTCCTGTGCCGCTAATGCGCAACGGCGCGGCGGACAGCGCGGGCGGAGTCGGCGTGACGCTTGGCGCGGGAGGCTTTGGTGGTGCTCGCGCAGGCGGCGTGCCGCTTGGCCCCGCCGGGCCACGAGGCGACACAGGCGAGGCTTTCAACATGCCCGCACTCTCGGCTCCGGCGCCAACGTCAGGCGCGGGCGCGGTAGCCGCCGCCAAGGAAGCCAGGCGCCTGCGCGAGGAAGACAAAGTCGCCGACGACGCCAAAGTGCGCTACGTCGAGGGCAAGGCGTTCTTCCTGCGCGGCGACACCTGGGTGGATGGCGAATACGACGAGAAAAAGTCGCCGAAGATGGTGACGGTCAAGTTCGCTTCGCCCGAATACTTCGCGCTGGCGAAGGACAAAACCGTCGCCAAGTGGCTGAGCGTCGGCGAAAAAGTCATCGTCGTGCTGCCGGGCAAAACGGTGAAAATCGAGCCATAGCTCTTCAAATGCCAATCCGACAATCACGCGGTTGTGGCGCGGGCCGGGCAAAGTATTGCCCGGCCCGCGCTGCGTCTGGCCGCTGACACTGGCGGCAGCCGCGCCGATTGAAAACGATGGTATAAACAGGTATCATGCCACATGAGTTGAAGAAATCAACATCAATTTCGCGTTTAATTTCGCGCTGATGGCAAATGCTTTGCGCTTGGGTGCAACTGGAAATCTTGATCGGCGCGACGGCAAACTTGCGAGTAAGGAGAATAGGCATGAAAGAGAAGGTTTTACGTGGTTCATCTAAACATCAGCGGCGACGCGGCCAGGCCATCCTCGAGTTGGCGATAGTCTGCACCGTGCTGTTGTTGCTCACGCTGGGCCTGGTCCAATACGGACTGTTGGCCAACGCGAACGTCACTCTGTCGAACCTGGCACGCGAAGGCGTGCGCTACGCCGCGGTTCACGCCACCGAAGCCAACTCCGACACCGCCATCAAGAACCACGTGGTGGAAATGGCGGCTGCGACGCCGCTGCGCGCCATCACCGCCAACGACGTGACGATTTCCCCCGACCCGACCTCGACGGATCGCGCCAGCGGCAAACCGGTCACGGTCTCGGTCAGTTACAACATGCGGCGCAAGTTCATTTTTCCCTTGCCCGCCAACTTTCCCGGCCTGTCCAATTACGGCACTCGAACCACCAGATCGTCCATCATGGTGATTGAGTAGGAGATTGTGGAGGCAAGCACATGAAAACCATGAAAACCACGACTTCCCGGCGCCCGCGACGTGGTCAGGCGTTGATTGAAATGTCCCTGGTCGTCATCCTGTTGTTGTTCCTGACCCTGGGACTGATCCAATATGGGCTGCTGGCCAACGCGCGCACCGCCCTGACCAACGTCGCGCGCGAGGGCGCCCGCTATGCGGCGCTCCACGCGAGGACCGGCCCGCCAGGTCAAGCCGACAAAGACATTGAGGACTATGTGGACAGCGTGGCCCGCACCACGCCGCTGGGCAGCATCAAAAAACAGCAGATCACCATCACCACCCCGGAGGGGCGCAACGCAGGCAGTCCCATCAATGTTGCCGTCAGCTACAACATGCGGCAGAAGTTCATTATCCCCGGCACTTTTCCCGGCTTATCCAGTTTTGGGAGCCAGACGACCGCCTCTGCTGAAATGATTATTCAGTAGCAGGCTGCCACAACGGAGGTGGCTTATGACAAGGAAACACACAATTTCTCGATCCAACGGGCAGCGCGCGCAGCGCGGCGCACAGCGGCGTCAGAGGCAGATGCAGCGGCGGCGCGGCTCGATCCTCGTTTACATGGCGCTGGGCATTGCCACCTTCATCGGCGTGGCCTCGCTGTCGGTGGACATGGGCAATCTCTACAGCCGCAAAGCCCGCGCGCAGCAGGCCGCCGACGCCGCCGCGCTGGCCGGCGCCTATCAATTGGCGACGTTCAACGCCGACATCAACAACCCCGGCCCGGCGCACGACAAGGCTCGCTTATACGCCGCGCGCAACGGTTACGACCCCAATGTGGCCGGCGTCACGGTGAACACCACGTATCCCATTCCCGGCGAGCCCAATCGTTTCCAGGCGCAGGTCAGGCGCATCGAGCCGACGTTTTTCGCGCGCATTTTCGGCGTCGCCTCCAGTCCCGTCGCCGCCACGGCGGTTGCCGAATACAGCACGTTTGCGCCGCTCAACATCAACGGCGGCGGCGTTTACGGCCAACCCGACGGCCCCACCTCGCTTTCGATGTTCGGCCCCGACGGCTTTTACAACAACGGCGATTATCGCAGCGTGCGCAGGCTCGCCGGTGGCTCCGACAACAAAGCCTATGATGGTCAGGGCTACGATTTCCAAATTTTCGTGCCCTTTAACTACACGACGACCGACCTGGAAGTCTTCGATCCCGACTGCCACAACGCGGGCGATGAGCCGGACGCCGGGCGTGACGCGCAGGGGAAGCTGCTGCGCGTGGACGAGCTGCGCGTTCCCTCCGGCGGGCGCGGCACGCCGGCCAACGCCACCACAACCCGCTACTCACTCTACTGGGACGGCGGCGACAACAACCCGAACAACGACCAACTCATTAACAGCGTCGAGGTGGGCGACGACGCCAGCATGGATTTGCAGTGGGTAAATCTGTTCAGCTTCAACCGCACCAACTACCCGACTGGGCAGTTCCGCCTCAACATCACTACGATTGACGGGTCAAGCGAGAACGGATTCAATCTGCGCGCCGGCCCGCCGCGCGCCGCGGGAGCGCCCTTCGACCCTAACAACGGCACCAAAATCACCGCCACCGGTTTCTTGCCAATGAACTTCAACGGCAACGGCAATACGGGGATCACGCTGGGCGACGTGCCGCGCGAGGCCGCCGGCAAGCAGCTCATGATCAAAAAGTTCGACACCGACATCCAGAGCCAGCGCGTGGTTTACACCTACACAAACCCCGACGGCACGGAGAGCAATCGCTTCTTCGACGGCGTTCTGTCCGGCAACGGCGAATTCGTGACCGATACCATTGACGTGCCCGCCGATTATCAGGGCGGCACTTGGCGGGCGATTTACACCGCCGGCAATCAGGACACTTCGGTCTGGGAAATGTCCTATACCGGCGGCGGCCCCGGCAGACCGGGCGACATTCGCCTGGTGCGTTGACCACCAAAGGGACGGGCGGTCGAGGAAATCTCGACCGCCCGTTTTTGCGTTTGAAGCCTCGCGGTAAAATATTCCATGACGCGCCTGGAAATCATCGCACGGCATTCATCTTAATTTGCACTGCGCTAAAGGCATACACTAAAAGACGGTTTTCATCCCGTGCGCGGCGTCTGGCCAAAACAGCGCCACGCGGAAAGCGAAACTTGGAGACGACACCTGGAGACGCCATGACAACAAGAACAACTCGGCGGCGCGGCGCCAGCATAGTGGAATTCGCGCTGGTCGTGCCCATCGTCCTCGCCGTCTTTATAGGCATTCTGGAATCGGCGTGGCTTTCGCGCACCTATTTATCGGTCGCCAACGCCACCCGCGAGGGCGCGCGCAGCGCCGCGCTGGGGCGCAGCACCTCGACCATTCGCACGCGGGTGCAAAACGCCGCCGCGCCGCTGACGGTGGCCACCGGCAACATCACGCTGCAATATTCCACCGACAACGGCTCGACCTTCGTGGCCATGGGCGATACCGGCTCCTACAACAACGCGCCGAACGCCAGCATGGTGCGCGTCACCGTGGCGCAGCCCCACCAGTCGCTCACGCGATTCTTCCCCTTCCTCAACAACCGCACCATCACCGTGCGCGTGACCATGCGCCGCGAAGCGACGTGATCCGTTTCGGCGACATAAATCTTGTCGCAATTCGTTTCAATCTCTTCGCGTTTCGTGGAAAGGTGGATGTATGACACCTCAAAAGTCGTGGAAAAAGCGCCGTGCGGCGCGGCGCCAGGGACATCTGCTCCTGATCACCGCCGCCTCGTCAGTCTTTCTGATGGCGTGCGCGGCGCTGGCCGTGGACTACGGCCTGTTGGTGGCCGACGCCAACCGCATGCAGCGTGCCTGCGACGCCGCCGCGCTGGCCGGCGCCGCCAGGCTCAAAGTCACCGGCGACGACAACTACGACACCTATCAGGCGAAGGTCGAAGCGGTGCGCGTCGCCGCTCAAAACGGCGCGACGGTGAGCCCCGAAGCCATTACGTTCCTGAGCAACAACACGCAAATCCGCGTGCCGGCGGCCACCACGCGCACGTTCTTCTTCGCGCGCGCCATCGGGCAAAACAGCGGCTCGCTCACCCGCCGCGCCACGGCGGGCGTGGCGCCGGGCAACAACCTGAGCACCGGGCCGGGCCGCATGCACGTGGCGCCCATCGGCATCACCTGGGAGACCTACTATGCTTACAACGCTGACCGCAACCACTTTCACGATCTGGAACTGGTGCGGCAAAACAAGCAGGTCTTCGAAAAGGACGACGCGGTGCTCTTCGACTTGCGCAACGATCAAGAGTCAAAGAGTGGCGCGCACATGCAGGATCAGTTGACGGCTGACGAGATTCAGCAGGTCAACCTCAACGAATATCAGACCACGCTCAACGCCGCCCAGCCGTCCGAGCAGAATCACCTTACGAGCGGGTTAGACGATTTGTTCGACCAGTCAGCGCAATCGCCCTGGAACGATACCAATCACGGCAACTCCGGCTCGCTTTACGACGAGATTGTGGCCGGCACCGCGTCGCGCGACAATCCGCGCGTGGCCTACATCATCATCACGCCGAGCACCAGCAACCCGGACAACGGCACCTTCAACACGCAAGTTCAAGGCTTCGTGCCGGTTTACATCGAAAGCTACTCGCAGCGCAACAACAGCGGCGAGCAGGTCATGAACATACGTGTGCGCTTCCTGCCGCCCGGCTCTGGCGGCGACGAGGGCATCAGCCCCGACCCCACCGCCAGGTGGAGCGGCGTGCGCGTCATCAATCTGCTCGACTGAAAGCTAACCGCACGCACAAAAGCCGGCCCTGCCTTACGAAAATGCAGGGCCGGCTTTTGTGCGTCTGGCAGCGGAGGGCACGGAAATCGGCCAAAGTCTTGCTACGGGTGGCGACGGATAAAAGGCACAGGATTTCCGCCAGTCACGAATCCGGATGGGAAATCAGATGGGAAATGCGCGATTTCCGGCCAAATTTCGTTTTTGTTAGCATTAAAATTGAGGTTTTCGCTGAGTCCGCGCCCCGGTTGTCGTTGATATTTTGCCGGGAGTCGGGAGGGAGCACTATGCAAGAGCATTCTTATCACCAAAAACGCACGGAGACGCCAGCCCCTCGACGGCGTGGCGTGCTCCGCTCTCGTCGGGAGCGGCGCCGCTCCCGGCGCCGGGGCAGCGTGCTTCTGCTCACTGCCGGTGCGACGATTTTCATCATGGCGTGCGCGGCGCTGGCGGTGGACTATGGCCTGCTGGTGGCCGACGCCAACCGCATGCAGCGCGCCTGCGACGCCGCCGCGCTGGCCGGCGCCACCAAACTCAAAGTCACCGGCGACGACAACTACGACACTTATCAGGCGAAGTCCGAAGCGATCCTGGTGGCGGCGCAGAACGGCGCGACCGTCAACTGGAACGACATCACGTTGCTGAGCAACAACACGCAGATTCGAGTGCCGGCGGCCACTACGCGCACGTTCTTTTTCGCGCGCGCCATCGGACGGACGAGCGGCTCGCTCACCCGCCGCGCTACCGCCAGCGTGGCGCCGGGCGGCACCATGAGCACCGGGCCGAGTCGCAATCGCGTGGCGCCGATTGGCATCACCTGGGAGACCTACAACGCCTACAGCGCTGACCGCGCCAACTCTCACGACCTGGAGCTGATTCGCCAGAACAAGCAGACTTTCGGCCTCGACGACATGGTGCTCTTCGATCTGCGAAACACCAGCGCCAAGAGCGGCCCGCACATGCAAGACCAGCTAACGGGCGCCGAAAACGAGAGCACGGCCATCGGCGACTATGAAACCACGCTCAACGCCGCGCAGCCCTCCGAAAGGAAAAAGCTCACGGACGGCTTGGACGAGTTGTTCGGCGAGTCGGAGGGGCCGCCGTGGAACGATAACTCGAACACCGGCACGGAATACAACGACATCCTGAACGGCACTTCGCCGCGTGACAATCCCCGTGTCGTTTACATCATCGTCACGCCGAGCACCACCGAGGCGAGCAACGGCACCTACGACACGCAAATTCAGGCCTACGTGCCGGTTTACATCGAGAGCTACTACGAGACGACGAGCAGCGGGGAACAAGTGGTGAAGATGCGGGTGCGTTTTTTGCCGCCCGGCACCGCCGGCGATGAGGGCATCCGTCCCGACCCCAACGCCAGTTGGGCCGGCATTCGTGTCATCAGCCTGATTGATTGAGCGATTTTCACGCAGCCGGCGCCCGCCTTCGGAACCGAAGGCGGGCGCCGTTACATTTGCCTGAGCGACTCGCGCGCGGCTTCAACCGTGGCGGCGATGTCGCCCTGCGTGTGCGCCAGCGAGATGAACGCCGCCTCGAACTGCGACGGTGGCAAATAGACGCCGCGCTCCAGCATGGCGTGGAAAAAGCGCGCGTAGGCCGCCGTGTCGCTGGCTTTGGCCGCGGCGTAATCCGTCACCGGTGCCGCCGAAAAAAACAGCGTCCACATCGAGCCGAAGCGGTGCAACTGCGCCGGTGTGCCGGTTTCGTCGAGCACGGCACGTAAACCCTCTTCCAGTTGCGCGCCCAGCGCTTCCAACGTCGCGTAGGATTCATCGTTCAGCGCGCGCAGCGCGGCCAGGCCGGCGACCATCGCCACCGGGTTGCCGCTGAGCGTGCCGGCCTGGTAGACCGGCCCGGCGGGCGCCACGCACTCCATGATGTCGCGTCGCCCCCCGTAGGCGCCGACGGGAAAGCCGCCGCCGATGATTTTGCCCAGCGTGGTCATATCGGGCGTGATGCCGCAGATTTTCTGATAGCCACCGCGCGCCACGCGAAAGCCGCTCATCACTTCGTCGAAGAGCAACACCGCGCCGAGCCTGGCCGTCTCCTCGCACAGCATTTCCAGAAATCCGGGGCGCGGCGGCACCAGGCCCATATTCGCGGCCAGCGGCTCGATGACCACGCAGGCCAATTCATTGCCAATAGCGCGCAGCGTCGCGCGTGTGCCGTCGGTGTCGTTGTAATCGGCGACCACGGTGTCGGCGGTTTGCTGCGCGGTGACGCCGGCGGAATCGGGCACGCCGAGCGTGAGCGCGCCGGAGCCGGCCTGCACCAGCAAGCCGTCGCTGTGGCCGTGATAGCAGCCGGCGAATTTGATAATCTGGCGCTTTGCAGTGAAGCCGCGCGCGGCGCGAATCGCGCCCATCACGGCCTCGGTGCCGGAGTTGACCATGCGCACCATGGCGAGGCCCGGCACGGCGTTGCAAAGCTCGCGAGCCATTTCAATTTCGAGGGCGGTGGGTGCGCCGAAGCTGGTGCCGCGCTCCAACTGGGCGCGCACCGCATCATTGACGAAGGGCGCGGCGTGGCCGTGGATCAGCGGCCCCCAGGAGCCGACGTAATCGAGCAGGCGATGGCCGTCTTCATCCCAGAGGTAGGCGCCCTGCCCGCGCGCCATGAAGCGCGGCGTGCCGCCCACCGATTTGAAGGCGCGCACCGGCGAATTTACGCCGCCGGGCATGATTTCGCAGGATTGGCTGAAAAGTTGCGCACAGCGAGACGTAGAGGTATTCGTGTTCCGTTGTTCCATGACGCGAGTTCGCTTTGAGGATTCTTCGGATTCTTGTGGTGGCCAGCGGCAGTGTAACGCAACCGGCACGCTTTTTCGTCGTATGAACCTTCGCCGCGCCGAGCGACGAAGCCTCGTGACGAAACATCGTATGGTAAAGCCGCTTGGCGCGGCTTATGATTAATATGGCTCAACTTGAAGCCAACGGTTGGACAGGAGATGATTTCATGACTTTCATGACCAAGACGTGCCGCGCGCCCCGCCGGGGCGTCGCCATCCTTGAATTTGCCGCCATCGTGCCGGTGCTGATGCTGCTGACGCTGGGCATCATGGAGTTCGGCTGGTATGCGCGCAACCAGCTCACGATTTCCAATGCCGCGCGCGAGGGGGCGCGGGCGGCCTCCATCGGCAAGACGCAGAGCGAAATCAAAACGCGCGTCATTAACGCGGCTTCGCCGGTGCCGGTGACCACCAACGACATCACGCTGCAATATTCCACCAATTCGGGGGGGAGCTATGCGAGCTTTCCCGCGGACGACACCGCGAAGTCGCCGCCGCAAAACGGCGTGCCGGCGGGCAATCTGGTGCGGGTCACCGTGAACGTGGCGAACCGCCGCCTGGTCAATTTGCCGATAACGCCGGCGCGCATCAACGTGCAGGTCACCATGTTGCGCGAGCGCTCGTAATCGAGCTGGTTACGAGTTGGTTAACAGGACTTTCAGAAACGGGACGTTAAGGAGTAACCCCATGAAACGCCAATCTTATGCTTTGAAACGCCGGGCGCGCCGCCGGGGCACCGTGATGTATTTCGTGGCGGGCGGCCTCGTGATGCTGATGGGCGCCGCCGCGCTCGCCGTGGACTACGGCGTGCTCGTCAACGACAAGAACTATCTGCAGCGCGTTTGCGACGCCGCGGCGCTGGCGGGCGCCACCAAGTTGCCCGAGACCGACGGCGCAACCAACTTCGCACGGATGACGGCGACCCAGAACCGCTTCACGGACGACGCCAACAACGACATGGCCATCACCTTTCTCGACGCCGACAGGCGCATTCAAGTTGAGGCGGTGCGCCGGCGCTCACTGTTTTTCGCGCGAGTGCTCGGCCAGAACCAGGGTGTGGTGCGCGCCCATGCTATTGCTAGTGCGGGCGGGCCAGCAACGCCGCAGTTGGTGCCAATCGTCATCACGACCACGACCTATGACACCTACGCCCCCGGCGGCAATCCTCGCCAGGTTGGCGAGGAGGTCACGATTAGCCTGATTCGGCACAACAAAGAACCCTTCGTGCTCGATAACTTCATGCTGACCGACTTGCGCTCAGTGGACAACAATGCGAAGAGTCCCGCACACATGGAAAGCCAACTCGAAGGCGAGGAGCAGGTGAACGTGCAACTCGGAACGCGCTCCGATCCACTGGACTATCTGGAAGGGCTCAATGCCAGCGGGACACCGCAGAAAAGCTTTTTCTCGGATGGCATGCGCACCCGCTTTACTGCCGCCGCTGGAGCGCCCTGGTTTGATGTGGATCCCCAGGGAGGCTCCGACAAACTCAACTGGTTGGGCCAGCATTATGACCAAGCCCGGCTGGGACAGGAGCCAATCGGGCCGGCGCCTTTCGTGCGCAACCCGCGCATTATGGACCTGATCGTAACGAACCCAATTCCCAATCCAGCCGGTGGCAACACCAACACTCCGGTGCTGGATTTCGCGCCGGTCTATGCCAAAAAGGTGTTTGTGGACAGTGGCGGCACGTTGAAGATGACACTTCTCTTTCTGCCGAAGTCAGCCAGCGCCGGCGGTGGAAATCCGAGTCTCATCGAGTAGTAAGTCGCAGTCGCTTCTGGATTTGGCGACGGTCTATTGGAATGAACCGCTGTGGGACGAACGAAACGGCCCTGCCTCAAAGTTGAGGCGGGCCGTTTTCTTTATCCACTTTATCCACCACCGCGCCGGCCGCGTGGCCGGGGCGGGAAGGGAGGCGCGTCTCTCATCTGCGGGCCGGCACCCGGCCCGCGGAAGTCCGGCGCCCAGGAGCTGGCCGGCCCGCCGCCAGTTGCGCTGGAAGGCACGACAGCAGGCATGGCGGACGGCATGGCGGCGCGCAGGCGCTGTTCGGCCTCGGGGTTCCAGTAGGCGGCGTTGAGCTGCACGAAGACCGAGCTGTAGGGCAAGGTGCCTTTGGTCTTGAGCAGCAGCACGTGGAAGTTCTGGCCGGCCTCGGCGATGCTGCCGATGAGTCGCTCATGCGGCAGCGCCGCGTTCGGCTGCGCCGCGTTCGGCTGCGCCGCATCCGGCCCAACGAGCTTGCTTAGCTCTTCCCGATAGGCCGTGATCGAGGGCGCGTCCTGTTCGCTGAGGTATTGCAGCTCGGCGCCCGTGCGCACCAGGGGCCGCACGTGTTTGGTTTTGCTGAGCGCCTCGAGCACCGCCCTGACCACGGTGAGGTGGTCGGCGCCGGTGACGACGGTCTCGATGCCCGGCGCCGTCTGCCAGGGATAGGCCGCATCCGCGACCACGATCCAGTTGTGATAGCCCATGAGCGGCAGCTCGCGGTTCAGGGTGGTCTTCCACGCTTCTTCGGCGTGGCAGACGCCTGCCGCGACGAACGTCGCCAGCAGCGCCAGAAGCAACGGCTGGAAAAAAGTTCTGGTTTTGATGTTCATGTCTTTGAGCCTATCCGAACGGGCTGTCTCCGGGGAGGCGGGGCTGGCGTCCAATGGCATTACGTAAGGGAGCCAAAGAGCCGCTGCGCGGCTCATCGCCCCTCACCCTAACCCTCTCCCCCTCCGGGGCGAGGGAATCCGCGCCAGACGTTGCTACCCGTTTCAGACGAGAGGAAGCGCAGAGGTTGGTTCCCTCGCCCCGGATGGGCCGGGAACCCGCGTAGCGGGTGGTCAGAAGGGTTAGGGTGAGGGGCGATGAGCGGCGTAGCCGCTCTTTGCAGGGCTGCTCCTCACTAAAATCGCGGAAGCCGCTTCCAAAGTTTGGAAGCGGCTTCCGCGCGCCGGGTTCGAGACACATCCCGCCTCACGGCGTAATCGTCCAGGTGCCCATTTTTTGCCAGGCGGCCACCAGGCCGCCGCGATCCTTGCAGTAGAGAAAGACGTTTTCCGTGGTGTTCGCCAGGCTCGCCGCCGGGATGATGCTCCAGTTCACCGTGAGTTGATTGCCGTTCAGGCTCACGTTGGTCTGGGCGCAGTCGAGGCTGCCCTGACTGTTGGCGATGACGTGTGCGCTGCCCGGCGCATAGCCGCCGATGTAGGCGGTGCCGGCGTCGTTGAGCACGAATAGCTTGTTGTTCAGCGGATTGTAGAAAGCGCGGAAGCCGTTGGCGGTGCTGCCGCCGACGCGCAGCAGCACTTGCGCGAGGTTGCCGGCGCCGTCCACGTCGGAATGGCGCGTGGTGAACGTGCTGAAACTGCCTGGCGCGCCGGAGCCGGAAGCCGGCGCAATGCTGTCGTTGGGGGGAGGGTGGTTCGACACCGCCAGATTGAGGCCGATATCAATGCTGGCGGCGTAGCCGTCGCCGCTCACGACGGGCGAAAGCAGCAATTGGCTGCCGCCACCGTTGTAAATGTTGTCCTGGCTGTTCAGGGCGCGGTTGCCGGTGTGGCTCGCATAGGGCGCCTGGGCGAACACCGTGTTCGAGAGCGTGTCCGAGAAAAACAACTGCGAGACGAAGTCATACGTCTCGCCGGGCGCGGTGTTGCGAATCCTGAAATGGATGTGCACCGTGCGGCCCGGATACCAGCCGGGATAGATGGTGGTGAAGGTGGCCTGGCCGTTGGCGTCCGTCACCTGATAGCCGCGCAGGAACTTCTGCCCCAGGGTGCCGTTAGCCGACTCGTCCGAATAGAGGCCGCCGGCGTCGCAGTGCCAGACGTCCACCTGGGCGCCGGAAACCGGCGCGCAATTGTCGTTGACGTTGGTGACGTTGAACGTCAGTTGCAAAATCTTGCCCGGCTTCACCGCGCCGCTCGTGGGATCGGAGCGGATGTCGGAGCGGTTGAGGTGCTCGTCTACAAAATACGGCCCGATGGTGAGTTCCGGCTTGACCATGCAACCCGTGGCCCCGAGCGCCGGCCTGGACCGGAAAGCTGGGGCGAGGAGACCGAGGCCGGCTCCTCCCAAAAGAGTGATGACCTCTCGGCGCGAGAGAATGCGGCCTACGGGAAGATCGTCGTTGTCCATAGCGTTTACCTCCGCAGCGATTTCGCATAAGAGGTTACGCACTCGGTTCTGTCGCAAGGTGACGGAGCGGTGAAAACTCGGTGAACGGCCCGTGAAGAAGTGTGAAGAAGCCTGAAGCGCCGCATTTAATTTGGCGGACAGGCCACCACGAAGGCGGTGCGAAAGCCCTCGGCCAGCATCGAGGCATAGTCACCTTGCGCGGTGGTGAACGGCGGCGCATCTATCGTGCCGTCGGCGTGGCCTTCGATGAACACCTCGCCGCCGTGCGCCTCCACGATCTTGCGCACCGAAAGCAGGCCGAGGCCAGTGCCTTCGACCTGAGCGTGGGTGTCGAGCCGACCGAAGGGCACGAACAACTGCCGGGCCTGCGTCTCGGAGACGCCCTGGCCGCCCTTGCCCTGATCGAGAATCGCGATCAGCAACTTGTTCTCGTCTTTGCGCCAGGTGACGCGGACTTCGCCGTCGCTGTATTTCAGGGCGTTGCCGATCAGGTTCATGAAGACAGTGGTCAGCTTCATGGCGTCCACGCGCAGCTCCAGCATATCGCCGACGATGAGCACCTTGCGTCCGCTGGCATAGTTGGGTTTTTGATAGCGCGCTCCGGTCTCGACGATCTGGCGCAGCGAGGCGGGCTTACGCTCGATGGGAATGGGCTTGCCTTCCAGCACGCGCGTTTCTTCCATGAGCGAGAGACGCAGGTAGTTGAGCATTTGCGCGCCGTCGTTGATGGCTGTCGTGAATTCCTTGAGAATCTCCTTATCGGTGTTGCCCTCTGCGATAAACACCTGCAGGGTTTGCGCGCCCATTTGCACGCTCGTCAAAGGATTGCCCAGATCGTGCACGATGCCGCCGATGGCTTGCGCCAAAACCTGGAGCGTTTTTTCGGTCTGCTCACGCTTGCGCCGCTCGTCGTTGCGCTTTTGTTCGAGCAGGTGGCTGGCGAGAAAGGCGCTCCGCGCCAGGCGTTCTTGCACGAAGGCGGAGAGCAGGACGGCGAACAGCACCAGCAGAGTGGGCTGCAAAACGCGCGACACGCCGGAGAGAGTGTCGGGCACGACGCCTCGCATCTGGGTGGTGAAGGCCCAGATCGCGGCACAGACCACGCCCACCTGCAACGGCAGCGCCCAGCCGAACTGAAGGCGGAGCACCGCCAGGCACACGATCAAAATGCACGTTTGCAGCGAGTAGAACAGTAGCTCGCCTGGAAACGGCCCTCCCGTGCGGCTGGGGGCGGTTCCCGCCGCAGCGCCGGCGCCGAAAAAGGCAGCCATCCCCGCCAGCGCCAGCGCCGACGCTATCCAGCCGCCCACCATGATGACCGGCTGCCAGCAGCGCGCGAAGCCGTTCCAGAACGTCAGGCCGTAGAGGATCAGGAAAAAGACGGTGGGAGCGCCGTTTTGGCGCATGGCCAGCGAGACGGAGCGTGTGTCGTAGTAGTCGCGGCCCACGTAGACCAGAAACAGCGCCGCCAGCAGGAAAGACGCGAGGCGCAGCGCGGCGGCAATGTCGGCGTAGTAGCGCGCCTGAAACTCGCGCTCCAACTCCACGGGAAAGTGCCCGGGGCGCACAAAAACGCCCTGCTCGGAGTCAGGCTTGGAGTGGTGCATGGACGTTTGCTCATTTTAGCAAAAGAGCCACCGCCGCTTTGGGACAAAACCCTCCTGCCCAGAGGGCACCCGCCGACCCTTCTCCTTAACGGCAAGGGGAAGGGAGCCGCCGCCTCTGCCCGGAGAACAACCATGACTTTTCCGGGGCGTCGGGCCGGGTCTCCCTTCCCCTTAGCCGTATCAAGGGGAAGGGTCGGGGATGGGGTTTCGTTACCATCTTCCCATACATTACCCCGGCCCACCAAAGCCCCCAGGCGGCGGCCCGCCGGGGCCACCCGGCCCGCCGAAACCGCCAGGGCCGCCCGGCCCACCAAAGCCGTCGGGGCCACCGAAGCCTCGCGGCCCGCCAGGATCACCCGGCCCGCCGGGGCCGCCCATCGCGCCCGCGTTGTTATCGAGGTAGCTGGCATCGCCGATCAAGCCCAGCATCGTCAGCAACAACTCGAGACGCGGGCTTTTCGTGTAGCTGATTTGCGCGTCCAGTTGCCTGGCCGCCGTTTCCGCGCGCGACGCGCGAGGTGCTCGACCGCAAGCTGATGGCGTTCGACTGCAGCGTGGACACCCACATCAGCCGCCTGCGCCGCAAGCTCGGCCCGCATCCCAGCGGCGAGGAGCGCATCAAGACCGTGCGCGGCATCGGCTACATTTACACGGTGGTGGGGTGGTGAGGTCGTGGGGTGGTGAGGTCGTGAATTTCGCCACCCCACCACCCCACCACCCATGCACCGCTTATTCTGGAAAATCTTCGGTTGGTTCTGGGGCGCGATGATCCTCATCGGGCTGGCGCTATATTTCGTGGTGCTGACCACGCGGCCCGACCCGCTGCCCGCCGCCTGGCGCGTCACGGCGGAAGCCGCCCTGCACACCACGGGCCGCGCCGCCGCCGAATGGGAGCGCGGCGGCGCCCCGGCCCTGGCCGAATACCTGGACAGAGAAGGACGCAACGCGCGCACGCGCTACTGGTTCTTCGACCAGAACGACCGCGAGCTTTCGGGACAACCTCTCCCCGAACAGGACGGTTCCGACGGCCCGCCGCCCGGTGCATCACCTGGAGATCCGCCGCCCGGAGCGCCGCCGGACGAACGCCCCCGGGACGTGGGGCCGGGCGGCCCGCCGCCGGAACCGCTCACCCCACTTTTCGGCACGCATCCGCCGCCGTCGGTGCGCCTGGTGCGCCTGCGCCGGCAAGCCCCGCACAGCAAACACGCCCTCTTTGAAATGGCCGGGCCGCTCACGGTCGCGGCGCTTCCCGTGCGCGCCTCGTCCGGGCGCCGCTACGTTTTGGCGGCCCTGATGCACAGCCCGCACTTTGGCCGGCACGGCGCAACGCAAGCGCCGCGACGAGGTCGCCGACTTGGGCCGCGACTTCGACGCCATGGCCGAACACCTGAAAAACTTGGTCGGCGGGCAACGCCAATTGCTCGGCGACATTTCGCACGAATTGCGCTCGCCGCTCTCGCGCCTTTCGATGGCGCTGGCCCTGGCGCGGCGCCACGCCGCGGCGGGCACCACCGGCGAAGAAATGAACGTGGCGCTGGAGCGCATAGGCCGCGAGACCACGCGCCTCAACGCGCTGATCGGCCAACTGCTGGAACTGACGCGCCTGGAAAGCGGCGAAAGCGAGAGCAGCGCCGCCAGCGTTGACTTGGAGCAACTGGCGCGAGGTGGTGGCCGACGCCCACTTCGAGGCGCAAAACAGCGAGCGCGCGGTGCGCCTGACGGAGAGCGCGCCGTGCCGCATCGCCGGCTCGCGCGATTTGCTGCACAGCGCTCTGGAAAACGTGGTGCGCAACGCGGTGCGCCACACCGCGCCCGACACGCCGGTGGAAGTCAGTCTCGAACAGGAGGGCACCTTCGCCGTGCTGCGCGTGCGCGATCACGGCCCCGTCGTGCCCGACGAAACGCTCGACCAGCTCTTTCGCCCGTTCTATCATGTCGAAGCCGCCCGCGAGCGCGAAAGCGGCGGCGTGGGCCTGGGTCTGGCCATCACGCAGCGTGCCATTGCCTCGCACGGCGGCAGCGTCATCGCCAGCAACGCGCCGGGCGGCGGTTTGCAAATCGAGCTGCGCTTGCCGGCGTCCGTAGCATAGCCCCTTGCCTTTACAAAGCGAAGCTGCCTTGCGAGAATTACGGAAAGGGCCGGTGACGTTTCAGGCAGTTTTCGCCACCGGCCACGCCAATCTTCAGGACAGGAGAGTGCAACGATGAACGTTTCCAAGATCGCCGCAACCGAAAAGGCCTTTCGCACCACCGGGCAGGACAACAACGGCAAGCAGTTCAAGCTCACGCCGACGACCGTCACCGTTCCCGGCACGTCGGAAAAATTCGAGGTCATCCTCTGCCGCCGCGACAACAACGACAAGTCGTTTTATTACGAGGAAGCCGTCCCCAAAGAGCGCATCCTGTTGCACTTCACCATGGGCTACCTCAAGGGCGACATCGCCCGCCTGACGACGCCCGGCGAACACGTTTCCGTGGCGTTCGTGCTGGCGCGCAGCGGCGACATTTACGGCCTGTTCGACTCCAAATGGTGGTCTTACCACCTGGGACCGTCGGCGGTGGGCGGTAACAAGGCGATGAGCAGCAGCTCGGTCGCCATCGAGATTTCCAACATCGGGCCGCTGAAGGCGAGCGGCACCGACCTGGTCACCACCTACAGCGCGTCGGACGTGTATTGCGCCCTGACGGAGAGCGCCTACTACACCAAGCTGGCGAAGTCCTATCGCGGCTACTCGTATTACGCCTCGTTCACCGACGCGCAATACACCAGCCTCACTAAGCTGCTGCGCCTGCTGACCAAGAAATATAACATCCCGCGCACCTTTCTCGGCGCGGAGAACCGCTACGCGACGCTGGAACACCCGGAAAACGTGAAGGGCATTTTGAGCCACGTCAACTTCCGCCCCGACAAGGCGGACATCGGCCCGGCCTTCGACTGGAACCGCCTCATCGCCGGCGTCACCGCGCCTTGACCGGTTTTTGATGGCACACGGATTTCACGGAAACGCCGCGAGTGAACACGGTTTTTGAAAGATATATTCCCTCCGTGAAAATCCGTGTCGTTTCCGCGAAATCCGTGTGCTATTGAAAATCAGTCCAAATCCACCAACTCGCGGACGTTGCCTTGCACCGTCTCTTTCGTGAAGCGGCGATCCTGCGCGTGCACGATCATCGGCAACGCCTTGTCGTCGGAAGCTGGCCTGCCTCGATTTATTGTGGCTCCGGGCCGCAAAGCCAGGCGATGGCGCTGCAGGATGACGGCCAGCACGATTTTCATCTCCCATAAGACTAACACGGCGCCGATGCACATGCGCGGCCCGGCGCTAAAAGGCAGATATTCGTAGGGCGACAGCGCGCGTTCCAGCGTGCGCCACCGTTCGGGCAGAAACCGCTGCGGCTCTGGATAAAGTTCGGGCAGGCGGTGCGTGATGTATTCGCTGTAGATGACCTTGGTGTGGGCCGGCAGGACGTAGCCGCCGAGTCGAACCGGCGCGGCGGTGACGCGCAATCCCCACAGTCCCGCCGGAAAAAGGCGCAGGCTTTCTTTGATGACACCGTCCAGCAGCGCCAGCTTCTCCAACTGGGCGGAGGCCGGCGCCGCGCCGTGCAGAGCGCCATCTAATTCATCGAGCACGGCGTCTGCGGTTTGAGGATGTTGCGCCAGCAGGAACAAGACCCACGACAGGGCGCTGGCCGTGCTCTCATGCCCGGCGATGAACAGCGTGAGGCTTTGCGCGGCCAGCTCCGCGTCGGTCATGCCATTGCCGTCCTCGTCCCGCGCGTGCAGCAGCAACGATAGCACATCGTCGCCAGCGCCCGCGTCGCGTTTGCGTGCAATCAAGGCATGAAGCGCGCGCTCCACCGCCTCGGCGAGTTGCAGCAGCCGCTCATAGGCAGAGCCGGGCATTTCGGCGGGTGGCGGCGGCGCGGCGATTTTAAACAGGTCTTGCGCATAGCGGTGCATCAAGTCGCTGAAAGCCCTGCCCTGCCCCCCCGCGTCCAGCCCGAAAAGAATCCACATCGAAAGCGCCAGCACGAGCTGCCGCATCTCCTCCAACGCATCCACTTCCTGGCCGGGGCGCCAGCGTGCCAGGTGCCCTTCGGTCAACGCGACGACGGCATCGCGCTGCGCTTCGATGCGCCCTTTCGCAAAAGCCTGCATCAACAAGGCGCGCTGTTGCCGGTGCCTGGCGCCATTCATCGCCAGGATGCCTTCACCGAGGCGGCGGATGGCCGAGTCCTGCGGACTCAGCGCGGGCAGGCTTTCGTCTTCGGTGGTCAGAAAAAGCAGCGGCTGGCTGAGCACTTGTCTGTTGTAGTCCGGCCCGAAGACGAAGACGTGCCGCGCCGCGCCGTCCACCAAGCTGACGATGGGGCCATGCGCCTCATGCAAGCGGCGCAACGACTGGATGGGGTCGCTGAACACCCTGGCCAGCGGGTTCTCGCCCCAATCCACTTCAGGCATGGGCGGCGGCTGTGCTTCTTCTGTTTCCATGGGACAGCTCGTTTCGTGGCGAGTTTAGCCAACGAGATAAAGAGCGGCTTTGCCGCTCGCCGGGCTTTGAAAAACCCGGCAGGAAAGCCTGCGGCTGGCCGTCCTTCGGACGGTTGAACGCTCTAACTACCCATGAAAGTTATGGCGTGATTGCGTGCGAAGCACGCCCGGCTTTAGCCTTCCTGCCGGGCCTTTCAAGGCCCGGATGGTTTATAATTCTGGTGTGCCGCATGCGAAGGGAGCCAACCTATGCCTGAGAACGATGCCCATTCCCAACTTGAACTGCCACTGCCACCCGGCGTGAAACTGCTCCGCACCCTCGAAGGGCACAAGGACGCAGTCACGAGTCTCACCTTTGATGCGGCGGGCGGCATCTTAGCTAGTGGCAGTGCCGATAAAACCATTAACCTATGGGAAGTGCATAGCGGCAAGCTACTGCGCACCCTTGAAGGACCTTGGGACTCGCCTTGGAGCATAGCCTTTGAGAGTGCAGATGACACCTTGGCCAGCGGAGCGGGCAACACGATCAAGCTATGGGAGGTTCACAGCGGCAAGCAGCTACGCACCCTTGGAGAGCACCGACATCGAATCTGGAGTGTGGCTTTTAATGCAGCAGGAAGTGTCTTGGCTAGTGGAAGTCAAAGCTCTATAGTGAAGCTCTGGGAGGTGCGCAGTGGCAAGTTACTCCACATCCTTGATGGACACCAAGACCCAGTTTTCAGTGTGGCCCTTAATGCAACGGGAGACATCCTGGCTAGCGGGAGTGCAGACAATACGATCAAGTTATGGGAAGTGCACAGTGGCAAACTGCTGAGCACCCTTGAGGGGCACCAAAGCACAGTCTACAGCGTGGCTTTTGATGCAACGGGAAACATCCTGGCTAGTGGGAGTGCAGACAACACGGTGAGGGTCTGGGAGGTGCGCAGTGGTAAGTTACTGAGAACCGTTGAAGGGCACACAGGCATGGTGGAGGCGATCGCCTTTTTTCACCAAGAGCGGCTGTTAGCGTCAAAGGGTCAAGATCGAACTGTGCGGCTCTGGCGCCGCGATACCTGGGAGCCCGTAACAGTAATCCCTGAGTGGACTAGCCCCATTCGCTGGCTTCCTGCCTTGGCCTTTCATCCCACACTGCCACTGCTGGCCACTGGTGGCTCAGCGCCGGGCACATCGAAAAAAGAGCGCGGGCGTTTAATCCACATTTGGGAACTCGACCTCGGCAAGTTACTCGGTCAGCCCGCCGCGCCGAGCGCCAACTACACCAGCGCCAAGATCGTGCTGGTCGGCGAATCGGGCGTCGGCAAAACCGGCCTCGGCTGGCGCCTGGCGCACGACGAATACAAGCAGCACGCCTCGACGCACGGCCAGCAGTTCTGGCCGCTGGGCCAACTCAGCCAGACGCGCCGTGACGGCGCACAGTGCGAGGCCGTGCTGTGGGATCTCGCCGGGCAACCCGACTATCGCCTGATCCACGCGCTCTTTCTCGACGACGCCGACCTGGCGCTGCTGCTCTTCGATCCCACTCGTTCCGACGATCCGCTGCGCGAGGTCGAATTTTGGCTCAAGCAACTGCATGTGCGCGGTGCGCAAGGCGAAGGTGCTGCTTGCGGCCCACCCACTGTCCTGGTCGCGGCGCGCTCCGACCGGGGCAGCGCCCGGCTGACCAACGACGAATTGGCAGCTTTCTGCCGGCAGCGCGGTTTGCGCGGCTATATCAGCACCAGCGCGCTGCGCGGCGAGGGCATTGAGGAATTGATGCGGCGGATGCAGGAATTGATCCCATGGGACGACAAACCGGCGACCGTCACTACCCTCACCTTCAAACGGATTAAAGACTTCGTCCTCGAATTGAAAGAAGACAGCCGTCGCCAGCAGGTGATCCTCACGCCACAGGAGTTGCGCAAGCGACTGCAAGCGACGGACGCTGGATGGCGGTTTACCGACGACGAGATGCTGACCGCTTTCGGCCACCTCGTCAACCACGGTTACGTAACCAAATTGAAAACTTCGCAGGGCGAGGAGCGCCTGCTCTTAGCGCCGGAGTTGCTCAACAATCTGGCGGCGTCGTTCGTGCTCGAAGCGCGACGCAACGAAAAAGGACTGGGTGCCCTGGAGGAGCAGAGGCTACTGTCGCAAGGCTATCGCTTCCCCGAATTAGACGGCCTGTCTCCCGCCGAGCGGGACGTGCTGCTGGATTCGGCAGTGGCTTTGTTCCTGGAACACAACGTCTGCTTCCGCGAAACCGATCCGCTCACCACGCGCGCCTATCTGGTGTTCCCGGAGCTTATCAATTTGAAGAAGCCGCTGCTCGACGACGAGCCGGCGGTCGAGGACGGCGTGGCGTATACGGTCAGCGGCGCGGTGGAAAACGTCTATGCATCGCTGGTGGTGCTGCTCGGCTACACGCACACCTTCACGCGCACCAATCAGTGGCGCCACCACGCGCGCTACGAAGTCGGCGATAAGCTGGTGTGCGGCTTCCGCCTGGAAGACGAACGCGAAGGAGAACTGGACTTCGTGCTCTATTTCGGCGTGACGGTGGGCGATCCGGTGCGCACGCTCTTCCAGAGCCTATTCGAGAATTTCTTGGCGCGGCGCAATCTGACCGTGCTGCGCTTCGAGCCGGTGGTGTGCTCAAAGGGACATCAACTCAACCGGGCCGTGATGCGCGAGCAACTGGCGAGCGGCGCCGATTTCGCCTTCTGCGCCAAGTGCGGCGAGAGGCTCTCGCTGCCCAGAGCTGACAAGCCGATCCAACTCACGAAGAAGCAGGCGGCGGACGTGGAGGCACAACGCCGCGTAGCGGATCAGCGTTCGCGTTTCGAGCAGGCGATCTTCCGCCTGAAGAGCTACGTAACGGAAGAAGGGATGACCGTGCCGGAGTGCTTCATCAGCTACGCCTGGGGCGACGCGGTGCACGAGCGTTGGGTGGAACGGCTGGCCGAAGACCTAGCGAAAGCCGGTCTGGCCGTGGTGCTGGACAAATGGGAGAACCAGCGCATCGGCGCCAGTATTCTGCGCTTCATCGAACGGATTGACGAATGCAACTTCATGATCGTCGTGGGCACGCCGCTCTATCGGCAGAAAGCGAAGAACGTCGCCTCGGAGACCGGCAGCGTGGTGGCTGCGGAATACGACCTCGCCGGTATTCGCTTGCTGGGAACTGAGGGACAGAAGCAAGAGGTGTTGCCAATTCTGTTGGACGGCGAGCCGGCGACGGCTTTGCCGCCCTTGCTCCGTGGCAAGGTTCACGCCGATTTCCGCCAGAAGGAAACCTACTTCGTGACCGCGTTCGACTTAATCCTCAGCCTTTACGACATTCCGCCGCGCCACAAGGTCGGCTCCGACTTGCGCGAGTCGCTGCACGGCAGATTGCGGTGAACCTGTAGCATAGCCCCTTATGGGCGTCTGTTGAAATCAAATCAACGCCCATAAAGGGCTATGCTACGATAGAATCCCGATAAAACTCCAGCGCGCGGCGCACCGAGGGAAAGGCGATTTCGTCGAGGTCAATCTCTTTCGGCGGCACCCAGACAATGTCGGTCACTTCCTCGGCGTTGCCGGCGGTTTCCAGCGAGGCGACTTCGCACACGAAATAAAAATCCAGCACCGGATAGACGTTGCCCGCGAAGCAGTATTGGTTGGGAAACGAGCAGAGAAAACGCAGGCGCGTGACTTCGAGGCCGACTTCCTCGTGCACCTCGCGGCGCACGGTGTCCTCGGCGCGCTCGCCGCCGTCCACGAAGCCGCCGGGCAGACCGAACTTGCCTTTGCCCGGCTCGTTGGCGCGGCGAATGAGCAGCACGCGCCCGGCCTCATCGGTGATGACGCCGCCCGCCGCCGGCGCGATGTTGAGATAGAAGTGGAAATCGCACGCGCCGCAGCCGAAAAAACGCGGCTCCTGCTGCGTCAAATCAGCGGCGCCGCAGCGCGGGCAAAAATGAAACTGGTCTTCAATGTTCATCGAGGTTTACCCTCTACCATTTGCAGCTACCGCTTGCGGCGCCGCGACGAGCCTTTGGACTGGGTCATCAACGCTTCGATTTCCTCGGCTTCAATCGGCACGCTGTCCAGCAGGTCTTCGTTTTTGTCGGCGCCGATCAGCACCAGGTTCTCCAGGCGCACCGCCAGGCTCTCGTCCGGGATGTAAATGCCCGGCTCCACGCTGAGGATCATGCCCTCGGCCAGCGGCAGCGCCGGGTCGGAAACGTCGTGCACGTCGAGGCCGATGTGGTGCGACACGCCGTGCATGAAATATTTCTTGAGCAGCGGCTTTTCGGGGTCTTGTTTGGCCACTTCGTCCTTATCGAGCAGGCCGAGGCCGATCAGCTCGCTTTCCATCAGCTTCTCGACTTCTTCCTGATACTCCTTGTGCACCACGCCGGGGCGCAGCATGGTGCGGCAGGCGCGCTGGACGCGCAACACCGCGTCGTAGACCTGGCGCTGGCGCGGCGTGAAGCGCCCGTTGACGGGAATCGTGCGCGTCATGTCCGAGTTGTAGTTGGCGTATTCGGCGGCCACGTCGAGCAGCAGCAGATCGCCGTCCTTGCAAACCGCGTCGTTGGTGATGTAGTGCAGCACGCAGGCGTTGGCGCCGGAAGCCACAATCGGCGTGTAGGCGAAGCCGCGCGAGCGATGGCGGATGTATTCGTGCGCCATTTCCGCTTCGACTTCGTATTCGGCCACGCCGGGCTTGACGAATTTCAATATGCGCCGGAAGCCCAGCTCGGTGAGGCGCGAGGCTTCGCGGATGGCGCCGATCTCTTCGGGCGACTTCACCATGCGCAGGCGGTGCAGGTGCGGCGCCAGGCGCGCGTAGCGGTGCAACGGGTAATCGCGCTGCACCTGTGCGATGAAGCGACGGTCGCGCGATTCGACCGGGTTACGGGCGCGACGGTGCTCGTTCAAATTGAGATAAACGGTCTCCGCCTCGAACATCATCTCGCGGAAGATGCGGTCGAACTCCGCCAGCCAGTAGACGTTTTCGATGCCGGTGACTTCGCGCGCCTGTTCCTGGGTGAGCTTGGCGCCTTCCCAGACGGCGATCTCCTCGTTGGTCTCGCGCAGGAAGAGCACTTCGCGCCGCTCCTCGCTCTGCGCCGTGGGAAACAACACCAGGATCGTTTCTTCCTGATCCACGCCCGACAGATAATACAGGTCGCTGTTCTGGCGAAAGGCCATGTTGCCGTCGGCGTTGGTCGGCATGATGTCGTTGGCGTTCAACACCGCCAGCGATTTTTCCGGCAGGAGCGCCGTCAGGCGCTCGCGGTTCGCCTTGAAAAACGAGGCGGGCAATTGCACGTAACGCATGGTAAAAGTTCCTTCTCAGTCGAGTCTCAAGTCCTGCACCAATCGCGCGCCGCGCGTGATTTTCTCCGGTGGCACGGCGCACTGATCCACTATGATGGCACACACGCGCTCCCAAATATCCGTGTGCCTCGGCAGCGGCGCCTGCAAAAGGCAGGCAACATGATCGGCGATGTCACCAGCGGTGAGGAGTTTCTCCGCGTCTTCGTCGGCAATCTCAACACCAAATTCTTCTTCAACTCGCATGATGAGTTCGACAATATCCAGTCCCATGTTACCACCTCAATACAGACGAAACGGCGCGGCTTGCTTTTCAAACATTGCGGCGCCGCTGCTCCAGAAATTCCAGACTTCCCTCGCCGGTTTGCCGGCTTGCAGCATCCGGCGAATTTGCACCGTGCCGCAGGCGGCATCGAACATTTTGTTGTGCCGCGCCGAATTGAAGAACTGCACGCCCGGCGCGACGCGGCGCACCGCGTCGAAGATTTCAAAGTTGAGGCGCGTAAGCTGGGCGCGCTTTTCGTCGGTGAGGTGAATCTCCACGCCCGTGCAGAGCCGTCCGGCGAAGCGTCCCCGTTCGGGAGTCCACGACGCGGCGCGAAACTCCCAGCCCGGCAAGTGACGGCGATTCAATTCGGCTTCCAGCGCGTAGGCATCGAGGCCCGGCGCGCCAGCCACCTCGAACGGCCACGGCGTGCCGATGCCAATCGAAAGCCCCGGCAACTCGCCGAGCAGTCCCGTCGCTTCATAGAAATACGGCGAGCGTTCGTAAGGGATGTTGGGGCTGGTGCGCAGCCAGGTCAGGCCGGTCGCTTCCCAGGTCAGCGTGCGCCGGTAGTTTTGCAGCGGCACCACTTGCAAAGCGCACTGGTGGCCGCGCCTGGCGCGCTTGGCGTTGAGCCAGCGCGCGATTTCGCCGATGGTCATGCCGTGGCGGTAGGCCAGGGGAAACGGGCACACGAAGGAAAACCGCGCCGGAACGTTGCCCTCGACGGCGCCGCCGAGCGGGTTGGGATGGTCCAGCACCACGAAGGGGATTTTGCGTTCGGCGCAGGCTTCCATACAGGTGCCGAGCGTCGCCAGATAGGTGTAGGAGCGCGCGCCGATTTCCTGCAAATCGAAGACGAGGACTTGCACGCCGCGCAGCATCGCCGCCGTGGGCTTGCGCGTGGCGCCGTAGAGCGAATACACCGGCAGTCCCGTGATTTTATCGCGGTAACTTTTCACGGAGGCACCGGCGGGCCGCTCGCCGCGCACGCCGTGTTCGGGCGCGAAGAGCGCGATCAGCTTCACGCCCGGCGCCTCGCGCAGCACGTCTATCGTCGCGCGCCCGTCGCGCGTGCGTCCGGTCTGATTCGTCACCAGTCCCACGCCCTTGCCGCGCAGCGGCGCGAAGTCCTCTGCGATCAGCACGTCAACGCCAGGCAGAACGGGCGCGGATTGGGCCAAAGCACAGGATGCACCCAGGAAGAGCAAGGCGACAACCAATGCGAAGCAGCGGGGCTGGCGCTCAATGGGCTTAAGATAGCGAAGCTTGGCTTCTCGGCCCTGCAAAGAGCGGCTGTGCCGCTCATCGCCCCTCACCCTAACCCTCTCCCCCTCCGGGGCGAGGGCACCACTCTCTGCGCTTCCTCTCGTCTGAAACGGGTAGCGGCGTCTTGCGCCGATTCCCTCGCCCCGGAGGGGGAGAGGGTTAGGGTGAGGGGCGATGAGCGGCGCAGCCGCTCTTTGCAGGGCCGTCCCTAACTCAATGCTGCGGGGCTGGCGCCCTCTTCCAATCAGGGGCTTTTTCATGGGCTTCGATTGGAAGAGGGCGCAAGCCCCGCCGGCAGTTCTTTTTACTTTCACTTTGCAGTTTCAGCCTGTTTCAAAACTCCAAAACTCCGGCTCTTTCCACCAGGTAGCTGTTGCCGCCGGTGCCGTGCCACATCACCCAGAGATCGCCGGCCACTTTGCGCACCGAAAGGTTGAACGGCCATTTCGTGCCCGGCGCCGGCGGCCCGGACAGGCCCAGCGCCGTCCACGGGATGCGCCACTCCGCCGACCAGCGGCCCTGCTCCACGGCGCGCGCTGCGTATTGCACACCGGCTCTGGCTTTTTCAATAGCCGCCGCGGGCGTGCCGTTTTCGTCGCTGACCAGCCAGTGGCCCGACGCGAAACCGCGATAGACCAGCACCGGCGCTTTGGTGTCGCCAGGACGAATCGCCAATTCCATCGCGTCGTTTTCTCCCCACTGGTTGCCCTTTTTCAAATTGGCGTTGGGGTCGGTGGCGTTGTCCACCGCGACGAGCAGGCCCTTGTCGTCGTAGAAAATCCACGCCGTGCTGGGCAGCGTGACCTTCTCACCTTCGATGCCCTGCTCGACCGTCATCGCCGCTTTGACGTTGGCGCCGTTCCATTCGGCGGCGACGATGGCGCCGTCAATGGTGGGCGCGCCCTGGGCGCGAGCGACTTTGAAAATTGGCGCCGGGCCGTGCGCCGCTCCGGGTTGCATTGCCTCCTGGTCTTGCGGCAAAGCGCGCGGCGTGTGCACAGCCGGCCACGAGGCGCGCTCGTCGCTTTTCTGCAAGCCGATCTCTTCCAGCGGCAGCGCCTTGAAGCCGAGCGCGAAGGCCGGCGAATCTTTTTGCAAAGCGAAGTCCACGGCGCGCGGCACTTTGGGCAAAGGGCGCGCGAGCTTCGGGTCTTCGTTCACCAGGTTGTCCTTGAAAATCTGCCACTCGGCGCCTTTTTTCTCGACGTCGTCCCACTTGCCGCCGACGCAGACGTTGTGCGTCACCAGGTTGCGCTTGGGCGCGCCCGGATCGTCTTCGAGCACGTTCACCAGTTGCGGATAACGCTGGCGCCACAGCTCGTTTTGATAGGGCATCGCGGCAAGGTAGCGCCGCAATTCGCCCTGCGGGTCGTCGGTGGCTTTCTTCTGCCAGCCCATGCCGCGCGCGTCAATGTGCACCGAAGGCGCGCAGTTCACGAAGACGTTGTTGTCCACCACGTTGTCGTCGCCGCCGCCGATGAAAACGGCGCGCGTGACTTCGTAGAACACGTTGCCGTAAATGTTGATGCCGCTGGCCTGGTCGTCGAGATAAACGCCCATCGCGCCGTAAGTGCCGGGGCCTTTGATGTGATGGAAATAGTTGTGGCGGATGACCGTGCCGCGCGCCGTCCAGTCGCGGCCCATGTAGAAGGCGCCCACGTCGCCGGTGTCGTAGGCGACGCTGTGAATCTCGTTGAACTCGATGACGTGATCGTTGCCGCCGAGTTGAATCGCGTTGTGCTGGCCGTCATGCAGCAGGTTGTGCGCCACGCGCACGCCATCGCCGCCCACGCCAATCGCCGGGCGATAAGTCCGGCTCCAACGACTGTAATCGTGGATGTGGTTGTTCTCGGCGAAGTGGCCGCACGGCGTCAGCGTTTTGCGGTCGCCGCCGCTGAGCGATAGGCCGCCGTCGCCGCAGTTGTAAACGTCGCAGCCGGCCACGCCGCTCTGGCTGCCGCCGCCGATGGACACAGCGCGATTGCCCAGATTGCGCAGCGTGCAGGCGACGATCTTATCGCGCGTGCCGTTGCTCACGCTAATCGCCGTGCCGCGCGCGCCCTCGAAAATGAAGCCGCGCAAAGTCACGTCGCTGGCGTCTTTCAGGTTGAACAGCGACGGCGCGATGGAAACGTAAGCCTGCCCTTTTTCCAATGGCGAAGGCGGCCAGAAATAGAGCACGCCGCTGGCGCGATCCAGATACCATTCGCCGGGCTGATCCAACTCGCAGAGCAAGTTCAAACCGTAAAACCGCTGCTTGAGCCGCATTCCATAATTCGGCTTCGGCTCTTGCAGCGTCAGGGTTTTCGCCGCCGGGTCAACTTTGGCGACGGGAATGTATTCGTCGGCCCAGTCGAAATACCAGTAGCCGAAGACCCACGGCTCCTTTTCCTGCTCCCAGCGCGGCAGGCGCGCGGCCAGTGCGTCGTCCACGCCGAAGGTCAGGCCGTCTTTGCCTTCGGGCACTGCGGTGACGCGCGTGTAAGGCTCTTTTTCGTCGGCGTTCGGCCAGCGCGCCAGCGTCATCGGCTGGTCGTTGAAGAACAGCTCGAGGTGCGATTCGACAATCGCCTTGCCGAAGCCACGCCGCGACAGTTTGCCGAAGTCCGTGATGCCTTGCGCCTTCAAGTCGGTTTGCACGACTTGGCCGCGCGCGGCTTCCGGCAAGCGCTGCACAATCGCCTCATCGGTCACGGGCGCGAAGCCGCCGATTTGGCGGCCGCCGGAAATGCGCACCGTGCCGGGCAGCGCGCGATATTCGACGCCGGAATCTTTGGCATCCAGAGCCACCGGCGCCGCCATTTGATAGGTGCCGGGCTGGAATTCCACCGTGACGCGCTCGGTCTGGCCAGCGGCTTTGAGTTTGCGAGCCGCGTCGCGCGCGCCCTGCGGCGTGGCGAGCGGCCCGTCGCTTTTGGCGGCGTTGGGCCGCTTCAGTTGGCCGCTCCAGGCATCGTTGCCGTCGGGCGCGACGTGCAAAGTCACGGCGGCATGGACGGGAAGGCAGAGCAAGGCCAGAGTGAGAAGGGCAATGGGAGTTTTCATGGCTGGGTTTTGCCGAGCGGCTAAAGCCGCCGGCAACAACGCCGCGAAGGCCACCTTCGTGGCCTATTTGCCTGGATGGTTAGCCTGCGCAGGCAGGCTTGGCGCCGTTGTTGCCGGCGGCTTTAGTCGCTCGGCCAACTACACATTTTCCACCGCGATGTCCGCCGCCATCTCGTGCGATTCGCCGTGCCATATCTCGACGGCGTCCTCCAGCACGTTGCAGGTCTCGACGCACACCATGTTGATCCATTCGTCATCGCCGAAGTCGGGCAGCGCGGCGGCTTTGGCAATCCACGGATTCCACACCACGGTGGCGCGCGAATTTTCCTTGGCCACCACGATGCGGCGCGCGTTGACTTCGTCGTGGATGATGCACTTCGCGTCGCTGCCCTGATAAACGCGGTCGGTCTCGCCGGTCAAGCGCAGCTCCCTTTCGAGCTGCGTCTTCTCGGCGAAGTTATCAGTCTTGTCGAGAAAACGCGCGTTCTGCAAGCCTTCGATGTCAATCTGGCGCGCGTCGCCGACCGCGAAATAGGTGTGTAGCGCCTCCTCGAAGCGCAACGGCTTTTCGTCCCGGTTTTCCACGTGCAAGGATAGGCGCAGCGATATGCCGGCGGTGACTTCGTAGCGTAGCGCGCAGCGGCCCGGCCACGCGGAGCTTTCGCCGTGCGGTGGCGTTTCCGGCGCGAGGCGAAAACGCAGCGTCACCGAGTCAACGTGGCGGCGAACGTCTTCCACCTCCCACTCCATCGCACGGACCAGGCCGTGCATCGGGGCGTCGGGCTGGCCTTGCAGCGGGCCGAACCACGGGAAAATCACCGGCACGCCGCCGCGAATCGGGCGCTCCGGCGTGAAGGCGCTGTGGCCGCTGAGGAACAGCACCGGCTTGTGGCCGGTGGGTTGGAAGTGCGTGACGTGCGCACCGTGCAGATAAACGTCGGCCTCGCAGGCGGCGGTGCGGACCGTGGCGCGCGGCAGGCCGCCGAATCCGCTGTCGAAAGCCACGCCGCCCACGGCAAAGCGTGCGTTGAGATCGTCGAGAGAAGTCATAGAATCTCCTGATGGGTCGAAAAAGATTATAGCGCGCCCCGTCCTGGCAGGCTTTATAATTGACAGTGATTGCCATGAGCTTTTCCCTGCGCCCGCTCGCCCGCGCCCGATGTTTTCTGGCTTCGCTCTTCGAGCCGAACCCGGTGTTTCGCCGCGAGCTGCGCGCGCGTTGGCGGCGCATGGCGGCGTTCCTCACGCTGTTTTTCTACGTCGCGCCGCTGGCGCTGGCCATGACGGAGCTTTATGCCAATGCGGTGCCCACCGCCTACAACGATGCATCGTCGGGATTGAACGTGGACTCGGTTGGGCCGCAGCTCGCCTCGATCGGACGGGCGTTGTTCGAGAGCCTGATTTTGATGCAAGTCGTCGCGTGGCTCTTGATCGCGCCGGCGACGGCGGCGCCGGCAATTGCCGCCGAGCGCGAGCGCGGCCTGCTCGAAGCCTTGCACCTGACAAACCTGCCGGCGCGCCGCGTGGTGTTCGGCAAATATCTGGCGGCGCTGGCGTTCCTGGCGCTGCTCATGCTGGTGCCGCTGCCGATCGTGGCGATTTGCTTTTTCTTCGGCGGCCTGTCGCCGTGGGAGTTTGCGCAGGCGGTGGCCATCATCGCCCTCTCCGCGATTTGCGGCACGGCGCTGGGCCTTTATTTTTCGAGCCGTCGCCATCGCCCCGCCGCCGCGCTGCGCGACACGTTCATGGTGCTGGCATTGTGGAGCGTGCTTAGCGTTTGCCCCGAAAGCGATCTGCCGGTTTTCAATTCCTTGCCGCTGCCGGGACGGCAGGCGCTCGCCGTGGTGCAGCTCACGCATCCCTTTCACGCGGCGACGACCCTGTTGCACGACGGCAATTGGGCGTGGCCGCTGCGCGATGAGAGCGAGGATTATATCCCACCGATGCCGTTGGTTTACACCGGCCTCATGACAGCCGCCACGGCACCGCCGCCCGCCGTCATGGTTTTCGACGCGCCTTCCGCGTGGGTGATGCACCTCAGTTTGCAGGCGGCGTTGGCGCTGCTCTTCCTGCTCGGTGCGGTGCGCGCCACGGGCCGTCCTCTCAAAGAGCCGCTGTGGGTCGAGCGGCGCCAGTGGGTGGACAGGCTGCGCGCCAGGTGGGAAGCCAGGGGCGAAGCGGCCCGCACCGACGAGCGACGCTTGAAACATCGCGCGCAAACGGCGCTGGTGCGCGAAATCCCGCTGCTCTCGCGGCGCAGCTTCAACAATCCGGTTTTCGGGCGCGAGATGCGCGGCAAATTGCGCTGGCGCGGCGCGGCGCCGTGGTTGTGGCTGCTGCGCATCGTGGCGATAGCCGTTCCGCTGTTGATTTACATTCAGGCGCTGGCCGACGCGCTCGAAGGCGTGCAGCCCGACGCGGCGTGGCAGCGCTTCACCTGGCTGGGCATGGCCGGCCTGGCGCTTTACGCGGGCGTCAGCGGCGCGGGCGGCTTCACGCGCGAGCGCGAGCGCGGCACCTGGGAAGGACTCAAGCTGACTCTGCTGCAACCGGGGCAAATCCTGCGCGGCAAGGTCATGCCCATCGTGCTGATGGCGGCAATGCTTTCGCTGCCGCTGTGGCCGGCGCTGTTCTGCTGCATTCGTCCCAACTTCGGGGATTGGAAGTTCTTCGATTTTTCCGTTCCCCACGAGGCCGGTCTCACGCTGTGGCATTTGACGATAGCGGCGGGCATCATCATGGGCACCACGTTTTTCGCGGCGTGCACCGCGCTGTTCCTGTCGTGGATCAGCCGGCGCACGCCGGTGGCCGTCGGCCTCACCGTGGTCACGCTGCCGGTGCTGCTGCTCGCGCCGGCGATCAACACGAGCTTCGCTTACCTGCCCAACGACGACCGGTTCTTCAATGCGCGACTCATGGCCGCGTGGAGTCCGCCCGTGGCGATGCTCGCCCTGACGCAGGGTTGGCCTCAATTGATGATGAACCCTGTCCCTTATCCTCCAAATAGCTCTTACGTGCCTGGTCGCGGATGGGTAGCGTTGACACAGGAGCAGATGGCGCAGGAGCAGAAAAAATATGAAGCGCGCCTGGCGACAGCGCGCGCCGCGGCGCAAATCGAGCTTGAAGAGAAGCTGGCGCTGCACCGCGACTTGCTGTGGCACAGCGCACTGTGCCCGCTGACGCTGCTGGTGCTGGGCAGCGGCGAATTGCTCTTGCTCTGCCTTCTGATGCGCCAGAAATTCCGCGAGGAAAAGTAGCACCCGAAACGTGCCATGCCCTTCACCAACGCTATGCGCCGCTTCGCCCGTCTCATCGCTTTGATTCGCTCGCTCTTCGAGCCGAACCCGGTGTTTCGCCGCGAGTTGCGCGCGCGCTGGCGACGCCTGGCGGCGTTCCTCACGCTGTTCTTCTACGCCGCGCCGCTGGCGATGGCCATGACACTGGCCTACGCCGATAAAGCCGGGCAGCCCCCGGAGGCAGGCATGGGCGGCAGTGCTCTGCAGGGCATCACGATAGAGGTTTTCGGGCCGCAGCTCGCCGTCATCGGACGGCAGTTGTTCGAGAGCCTGATTTTGCTCCAGATCGTGGCGTGGCTCTTGATCGCACCGGCGACGGCGGCGCCCACCATTGCCGCCGAGCGCGAACGCGGGCTTCTCGAAGCGTTGCAGCTCACCGCTTTGCCGGCACGCCGCGTGGTGCTCGGCAAATATCTGGCGGTGCTGGAATTTCTGGCGCTGCTCATGGTGGTGCCGCTGCCGATCGTGGCGATTTGCTTTTTCTTCGGCGGCCTGTCGCCGTGGGAATTCGCGCAGGTGATAACCATCGTGGCGATGGCGGCGGTCAGCGGCGCGGCGCTGGGGCTTTATTTTTCCAGTCGCCGCCACCGGCCCATCACCGCGCTGCGCGATGCGTTTTTAATCGTCGCGCTGTGGAGCGCGCTCGCCTATGTCTCCGATGGTGGGCTGCCGGTCTTCACGCGATTGCCGCTGCGCGCCCGCCAGGTGATAACGGTCATCGAAGCAGCGCACCCCTACTTCTCAGCGCGCGGCCATCTGCAGGGCAACCATCTGCTCTGGCCGGAGCGCGACGACCCGACGGCGGTAACTTTCGTCGGCGCCGGCCCCGCGCTGCCCCCGCAGACACCGCCGCCGCCCCCTTTCCTGATGGAAATTGACCCCACTACCGCCTGGATGGCCAACCTCGGCTTGCAAGCGGCGCTGACCTTGCTCTGCGTTTTCGGCGCGATGCGCGCGACGGGCCGTCCTTTGAAAGAATCGCTGTGGCACGGGCGACCGCAATGGGTCGAAAAGCTGCGCGCCCGGTGGGCGGCGAACGCTCAAGCGGCGCGCGCCGCGCCAAGCGCGTCTGAGCGGCAACGCCTCAAGCATCGCACGCAGGAGGTGTTGGTGCGCGAGATTCCCGGACTGTCGAACCTCAGCTTCGACAACCCGGTTTTCGGGCGCGAGATGAAAGGCAAAACGCGCTGGCGCAGCGCGCCGCTGTGGTTTCAAATCGTGCTGTGCGTGGTGACGCTGCTGGCGCTGCTGGCTTACGTTGTGGTGCTGGCCGACATAGCGAAAGGCCCCCGCGCCGTCGAAACGTGGCAACGCTTCGCGTGGTTCGGCTTCGGCGGGCTATCGCTTTACGCCGCCGTCACCGGCGCCGCGGGCTTCACGCGCGAGCGCGAAAACGGCACATGGAGCGGCATCAAACTTTCCCTGCTGGCACCGGGCGAGATCGCGTGGGGCAAATTCGCGCCGGTCGTGCTGACCGCCGCCGCGCTGTCGCTTCCTCTCTGGCCGGCGCTGTGGTGTTGTCTGGGCAACCATAAGGTGGAAAGTTTGGATCAATGGGGCGTTGTCTACGCAACCGGCATTGTGCGCCTGACGCCGTGGCACCTCGGCGTCGTGGCCTCCATGCTGGCCGGCACGATGTGCTTCGTCACGGCAGGGGCGCTGCTGATTTCCTGGATGTGCCGGCGCACGCCGACTGCCGTCGGCCTCACCATCGTGGCGTTGCCGCTCTACTTCTTAGTGGTGCCGGTCGTGTTCCTGGGCAGCGTCACCTGGTATGGGTCGGAGGCCATGTCGCTCTTTAATCCGGTGGTCGCGCTCGACGTGCTGGCGCGGCCCGAGCCGAAGCCGCCCACACTCGCCGATACCTATGCTCCTGACCTCTACTTCGAGAACGAGAAGGCTCGCCAGCAATATTTGGAGAACGCCAGGCAGAGCTACCAGGAAGAGATGGCCGAGCATCGCGCTCTGGTTGGCGCATGCGTGTTGTGTCCGGTTTCCCTGGCGCTGAGCAGCGTTGGCGAGATGTTGCTTTTGTGCGCCCTGATGCGCCTGAAACGCTGCGAAGAAAAATGAAAGACCGATGAAAGACCAATGAAAGGCCCCGGCGAATTCAATCCGGTCTTGCGCCGCGAAGTGCGGGCGCGCTGGCGCACCAATAAAGCGTTCTTCGTGGTGTTCGGCTACGCCATCGTGCTGGCGCTGCTGGCCCGCTTCAACTACGCGGCGCTGCTCGCCGACCGCGTGATGCTCGACGTGAACGCCGGGCCGACGTCGCTGTCGGGGCGCGAGCTGTTCATCCTGTTCAGCCAATGGCAACTGGCCGGATGGCTGATGATGGCGCCGCTGCTCACCGCGGGCGCCATCGCCGGCGAGCGCGAAGGCGGCCTCTTGGAAAGCCTGCTGCTCTCGCACCTGCGACCGGAACAGATCACCTGGGGCAAATGGTGGTCGGCGATGGCGTTTGCTTTTCTGCTGCAACTGGTGCCGCTGCCGATCACCGCGATTTGCTTTCAGCTCGGCGGGCTGGCGCACCACGAATTCGTGCTGGCGGCGCTGCTGCAACTCTCGACGGCGGCGCTGGGCGCGGCTGTCGGATTATATCAATCCTCCAAAGCAAGGCGATTGGACGAGGCCATCGGCGCCGCGCTGGGCAACGTGCTGCCATGGGGCTGGATGGTGTGGTTCATCGCGCTACCGCTCATCTTCGATAGCGGCCCGCAGAGCACGAGAAATCAGACTATCGTGCTATTCGCGGTGGCGGTGCAATTCGCCGCCGCTCACAGCTTGATTTACAGCGCGGCGCTGCGCATTGTGCGCCCTCTCGAAGACAGCACGCCGCGCCCAGTCCGCTCGTGGTTCGACGAGCCGGAGCCCGCACGTTCTTCAGGCTCTTCACGCTCTTCACGCGCGAGCGCGCCGCGCGCCCACCACGGGCCGATCATCGTCCGCATCGGCGAGCATCCACCCGAAGAGCATGGGCCGGCGCCGTCACAGCTCGACGATCCGGCGCGCTACAAGCGATGGGACATGCCGGGCGCCGAGCGGCTGCGCTTCGAGAACCCTGTCTTGCAGCGCGAGGTGCGCACCCATTTGCGCCTGCGGGCCGGGCAATCGGGCGCGGAGCCGGGCAGCAGGGCCGGCTGCGCCATGAGCATCATCGTTTTCAACTTCGTGCTGTATAACATCAAGGTGCTCTCCGACCCGGACGGGCGCGCTTATTTCTGGGGACTGTTCGCCACGCTGTGGATGTTCGGCGCCACGCTGGCGGCGGCGGCGATGGGCGCCGGCGCCTTCACGCGCGAGCGCGCGGCGCGCATGCTCGATTTCCTGTGGCTGACCTCGCTGACGCCGCGCCAGATTCTCTGGGGCAAGGCCGCCGGGGCGATGGTGGTGGTCGCCTACTATTCGCTGGCGATGGCGCCGGCGCTGCTGCCCTGCCTGGTGCCGCGCTTCGACGGTCGGGCCGGCCTCGAAGCCGGACATATTCTGGGCACGCTGTTCCTGATGACTTCGGCGACATGGGCCAGCGCAGCATGGGGCGCGCTGGTGTCGTGGCTGTGCCGGCAGACGTTCGTGGCCACCTCGGTCGCGCTGCTCGGCCTGCTGCTGTTTCCGCACCTGCCGCTGCTCAGCGTCGTTGACCCGATGGCCGCCATCGGACGCCTGCGACCTTTCACGGACAAGTTGGGGAATTATCGTGAGGTGCCGCCGTGGACGCCGCGCGACGTGCTCGGCGTGCCTCTGGGCCTGATGGCGCTCGGCGCGGCGTGCGCGCTGGCCACGCTCTGGCTGATGCGCCACGGGCCGCGCGCGAAGAATTGAGAAAAAACGCGCCTGAAATTGCGGCGGGGCAACAGCCCAAAGGCATGAAGTGAGGGTAGCCCTGCAAAGAGCCGCTGCGCGGCTCATCGCTCCTCACCCGGCCTCTCCCCATCCGGGGCGAGGAGTCCGGCGCAAGAGGCTCCCGCCCGCTTCAGACGAGAGGCAGCGCCGGAGGCAGACTCCCTTCTCCCCGGATGGGCCGGGAACCCGCTTGCGGGTGGTCAGAAAGGGACGGGGATGAGGGGCGATGAGCCGCGCAGCGGCTCTTTGGCTCCCTTAAATTAATGCCACGGGGCACAAGCCCCGCCTGGCACCCGCTTCACAATGCTCGCTTTGAAAACCCGCCTCGCCTTTTGGGCCTTCTGGCGCAACCCGGTGCTGCGACGCGAAATGCTGGCGCGCTGGCGGCATCCGGTCTTTCCAGCACAGTGGGATCCGAAGCTTGGAATTCACGTGACTTGAAGTCGCGGCC
>JADMIO011319501.1_pt1 | contig 82327 bp, 67 predicted proteins | sample 8958161 | NCBI WGS metagenome assembly JADMIO01 (sample SAMN16585339, study PRJNA669376) | soil metagenome | isolation source: Crop rotation soil | place: USA: Cullars Rotation, Alabama | collected 2011
ACCCCACCGAATCCTTCTCCACCCACCGCCAACCCGCCCCCAGGGTAAGCGCCGTAAAAAACACCAGCAGCATTTCATGAATGAAATAGCGGCTATAAAAAACCATCGCCGGCGAAACCGCCAAAAACAGCGCCGCCCACCCCAACGCCGTCTTTCCCAATCCCCCGCCAAACAACGGCAACACCAAAATCAACCCGACCCCAAACGCGACCGTCACCCACCGCAACGTCGCGTCCCCCACCTCCCCGGCGTCCTTCGCCCCGCTCAACCACAAAAATGGCAACGTCGCGTAATGCAACGTTGGTCCATGATACTCCTCGGGATCGTATTTATAGCGCCCGTTCAGCCACAATTCTGTGACTTTGATCCCATTGACCGCTTCATCATTATGAAACGGCCGCGCGTCCAGTTTCGGAAGGCGCAACGCCAGCGCGGCCATCACAGCCAACGCCAGCGCGAACGCCGTCCAGCGATTCATTTCGCCGGCAACGCGTAAACCTCAATTTCCTGCCAGCAATTCAGTGCGCTCTGGCTGCTCCCCTTTGTATACCCCCGCACATAACGCGCCTTCACGCCCTTGACCGGCACTTGTTTTCCGAATTCCAGCTCGAAATATTCGCGATCGGTCCCCACGCCCAAACCGGCTGAATTATCCGCGTCATTATTAAACACCGTCGTCACGCCCGTCTTAAATTCCGGATCATCCGACACCTGCACCACGCAATCGCGCATCACCTGCACATAACGATGATCATGCCACATCGCAATCGCATGAATAATCATCGATTCGCCCAAATCCACCTGCACCCACTGCACGCCCTTTTTGAACTCCACCGCTTCATCATCATAGGGCTCTTTTTTACCATCGGTGATCTGCTTCAAATCCCCCAAAAACGGCGCCACGCTGCTGGTCACCGGCTTGCCCGCCGCCACATTCTTCACCCCTTTGGGCACTTCAATCGGCTTGGGCGCCTTGTCCGAAAGCGGCTCCACATTCGGCCCCAACGGCAAATCCTCCGGCGTTCCCTTCAACGTATGCGCTGGCAACTTCAACACCAACGGTTCCGTATCCGCCGCGCGCACGGCTCCAGCCGCCACCAACGCCGCCATCAACAAACTCTTCCGTAAATCAATTCTCATAACTCGCATTATTCCGTAAAAACAAACGCTCGCCAATCCTTCTTTGGAAAGACGAGCGTTGCGATTTCCTAATTCAATAAATTGCTTACGCTTCCCACCCCTTCCGGTTCTGCCGGCGCACAAACTGCTCGGCTTCCGGCGCATTGGTCGCCCGCATGTTTGGCCCATCCCATTCGAGTTTGTGGCCCACCCCAGTTTTCAATGCCACGCAGCCCAAGAGAATGATCTCAGTGAGGTACGCCGCGATGTCGAAATTCGAATAAGCCGTCGTCTGACCCTTCATCATTTCGAACCACTCCCGCTTCATTTCCGTATCAGTGTCGCGGGAGCTTCGCCGAGGGATGGTCTGGGGCACCGCTTTTACCGCTTCATGTTTGTCTGCGGACAGATATTCCTTCTCATCATTCATCATCACCTGGAACGATGAACCGTAATCATCGCCGGCGAACAATTTTCCTTTCGTCCCCACCACCAAACAGCCGCTGGTTGGCAATTCGCCGCGTTGCATCGCGATCTCCTTCACCAAATCCGCCGCCGGCCGCGCCGGGTTATTGAAGTGGCCGGTCCCCTGGCGCGGATTCCCATCATACCACCAGAATTTGCACGGCGGCAGCCCTTCGCGCTCCGGAAATTCAAAACGAATGCGCGAGGAGAGCGGATACGTTTCCGGATACAGCCGGGAAGCCATTTCCAGCTCCACTACGTTCGGATAACCCAGTTTCAAGGCCCTAAACGGCATGTTCACCGTATGGCAAGCCATGTCGCCTAGCGCGCCGGTGCCGAAATCCTGCCAACCGCGCCATGCAAAGTCATGATACACCTTGCTCTTGTACGGCCGCCACGGCGCCGGCCCCAGCCACAAATCCCAATCCAAATTCCCTGGCACCGGATCCTCACCAGCCGGACGCATCAATCCCTGCGGCCAGATCGGCCGATTCGACCACACATGCAATTCCTTCGGGTCGCCGATAATTCCCGCTTGGATCACTTCAACGGAACGGCGCAAGCCATCGCCCGCGCTCCCCTGGTTGCCCATTTGCGTGGCCACCTTCTTTTCCTTGGCCAACCGCCGCACCTCGCGCGCTTCCCACACCGTCTGACACAACGGCTTCTGCGTATAAACATGCTTGCCCATGCTCAACGCCCGCATCGTCACCATCCCGTGCAAATGATCCGGGGTCGAACAAGTCACCGCGTCAATCTTATCCCCCATCTGGTCAAACATCTTGCGCCAATCTCCATACATCTTGGCATCGTAAGTGCGGTTATCCTTGGTTGCGGCTTTCTTGAAGTCCTCATTTTTCTTGGTCAGCGTGTTCGCATCCACATCGCAAATCGCCACGATCTCCCCGCCCACGTTATACGCCTGCTGCGAGTCCCCGCCCCCTTTGCCGCCCACCCCCACGCAAGCCACGCGAATGCGTTCATTCGCCCCCTGCGCGCGCAAAAAATAAGGCGCGGCAACAGCGGCAGTGGCCAGGGCTTTCGAGGACAATTTGAGAAAATCGCGACGGGTTCCGTAATAGAAAGTTTGCTTAGGCATTCCCGACTTTTACACCCCGCCAAAAAATCGAACAAGCGGAAATCACGATGATTTTCAGGGGCCTTTCACGACCGAGCGATTGTTACGATTTGGTGACAATCGTGTTCCGATCTTGTCCCCATTCGCCCCGCCTGTTACAGACTGGCCAACCATGTTTTCACTCCAACGACTGCTCGGTAAGGAAGACAAATTCTTCGACCTCCTCGAAGCCAGCGCCAAAGAAGCCCAAAAAAGCGCCGTCGCCCTCACCACGTTCCTCCAAAACCCCAGCCAAACCAAAACCCTCGACGACTTCATCATCTCCCGCCGCGCCGAAAAACGAATCGCGGACGAAATCAGCGAAGCTCTCTGCACCACCTTCGTCACCGCCCTCGAACGCGAAGACATCGAAGCCCTCTCCCTGGCCCTCTACAAAATTCCCAAGACCATCGAAAAAATAGCCGAACGCATCTTCATCGCCCCGCACCTCGTCGAAGGCGTTCAGCTCGGTCGCCAGGTCGTCAGCCTCACCAAAGCCTGCGATACCGTCTTGCAAATGATCCAGGAACTGCGCGGCGGCACCCACCTCGAACGCATCAAGGAACACAACGACCGCCTCCAGGTCATCGAAGGTGAAGCCGACAAAGTCATCAACGAACTCCTGCGCGACCTCTACGCCGGCTCCCAACAACCCATCAAAGTCATCTTCCTCAAAGACCTTTTCGAACTCCTCGAAAAAGTCGTGGACCGCTGCCGCGACGCCGGCAACGTCATCAACCACATCGTGCTCAAAAACTCCTAAACGCCCATGACCCTGATTCTCACGGTCATCATCGTGGCGCTGATTTTCGAATACATCAACGGCTTCCACGACACCGCCAACTCCATCGCCACCGTCGTCTCCACCAAAGTCCTCACCCCGCGCCAAGCCGTCCTCCTCGCGGCGATCACAAACCTTGTCGGCGCGCTCATCGGCACCGCCGTCGCCAAAACCGTCTCGTCGGGTCTCGTCGATTCCAAAATCGTCACCTCCGAAATCCTCATCTGCGCTCTTTTTGGCGCCATTGTTTGGAATCTTCTGACGTGGTGGTTCGGCCTGCCTTCCAGCTCCAGCCACGCGCTCATCGGCGGTCTTTGCGGCGCTTCCCTCGCGGCTGCGCACAACAATTGGGCGGTTATTATTTGGTCCCAACCCGCCTCGCCGTGGTGGAAAGGCGCCGGCATCCTGTGGAAAGTCGTCGTCCCCATGATTTTCTCTCCCCTTTGCGGATTCATCATCGGATTCACTCTCATGGGATTGCTTTACGTCGTTCTCCAGCGCCTGCGCCCCGTCACGATCAACAAAATCTTCGGCAAACTCCAAATGGTCAGCGCCGCCGCCATGGGCGTCATGCACGGCACCAACGACGCCCAAAAAACCATGGGCATTATCGCCCTCGCCCTCGTCGCGGGCACCAAAGCCGGCGCCTTCGCCAACGTCCCGGACTGGCTTCATTTCCTCCGCACCGATGAAGCCCCCAAAGGCAAATCCCTTGAGATCGCCACCTGGATCAAAATCGTCTGCGCCATCACCATGGCCGCAGGCACCGCCGCCGGCGGCTGGCGCATCATCAAAACCCTTGGCCACAAAATGGTGAAACTTCATCCCATCAACGGATTCGCCGCCGAAACCAGCTCGGCGATCGTCATCTGGACAGCCACCCATTTCGGCATTCCTGTCTCCACCACCCACAACATCACCGCCGCCATCATGGGCGTCGGCTCCGCCAAACGCTTCGACGCCATCAAATGGTCCGTCGTCGAACGCATTATTTGGGCCTGGGTTTTAACAATCCCCATGGCCGGCGGCGTCGCCTATGTCGCCGTAAAAATCCTCCAACAAACCGGCCTCATCAAATAATCAGTTGGAGGAGGCGACCTGAGCAGTCTCTGACTTCTTTCGCGATCGCGATTTCTATTAAAGCGCGACGACGTCATTTTCGTGGATTTTCAAGACGCCACTCCCCTCCATTTCAGGGTTCCCCTGCTGGTGAAACACGATTCACTTCGGCCAATTTGGAATTCGTGAAATTCCTTGCCGCGCTTGTCATCGCCTTGTTCGCCTCCACCGTCCCAGCCGCCCAGTTTCAAAACGGCAGTTTCGAAATCGGCTACACGCTGCCGATCACCTTGTCCTCCGGCGATCCTCGCATCTCCGGATGGGAAATCGGCGGTAACGGTTCGGTCATTTGGGACGAGGACTCCATTCGTTTTCCCGGCCCATCGCCAAAAGAGGAATGGATCCAACAAACCTTTGACACTCTGCCCGGCCATACCTACCGAATCATTTATGGCCTGTTTCACCAGGGTGATGGCGGCGGCCCATCCGCCATCAAAACCGACATCACCAGCGCCACCGGTGAAAGCCTTCTATCCAGGACAAATCTCATGGGCAACATCACTGGGACCATCGGATTTTCGCCCGTAAAAATCGATTTCACCGCCACGACCGCCACAACGACCGTGCGTTTCACACACAACTATTCATCAGGCGCAACCCGCGAAGCCCGCATCGACAACGTTCAACTGTTCGACCTTTCAGCCGGCGCGACGCTCGCCACGGCCCTCTTCCCAGGCATCTACATCGAAGGCCAGATCGGCCTCACCTACGAACTTCAATACTCAACACCAGACCAACCCTCTCTTTGGCACAGCGCAGGAACCTTCCAACTCGACCAATCCCCCAAACTCCTTTTGGTCGACACGAACTCAGTCACCTCTCAACGCACCTACCGGACCGTCCTGATCCCCTGATTGGTTTTTTGACTCGCGAATTCTATTGCTGGATGAAGTAGCTGAGGTTTTCCAGTTCGATGGCCAGGTTGACGTTGTTGACCATGACGTCGTCGGGCACGTGGAGGACAATCGGAGCGAAATTGAGGATGCCAGAGATGCCGGATTGGATGAGGAGGTTGGCCACTTCCTGGGCGACGGTGGCGGGAACGGTGATCATCGCCATGCGGACGTGGTGCTTGCGGATGATTTCGTCGATTTTGTCCATTCCGTAGATAGGGACGGGGGAGTTTTTTTCGCGTTTACGCGGATCGGCGTCGAAGGCGGCGACGATTTCGAATCCTTCCTGCTCGAAGCCTTTGTAAGTGAGGAGGGCAAGACCGAGGTTGCCAACGCCGACGAGGATGACTGGTTGCAGGCTGGTGGTGCCGAGCAGATCGGAAATCATCTTGCTAAGTTGCTCCACGTCGTAGCCGAGGCCGCGGGTGCCGAATTGGCCGAAGTAGGTGAGGTCTTTGCGGAGTTGCGTGGATTTGACGCGGGCGGCTTTGGCGAGGGCGTCGCTGGAAACGGTGCGAATATCGTTGGCCTTGAGTCGTTGCAGGCAGCGCAGGTAAACGGAGAGCCGGTAAATGGCTTTGCGCGGGATTTCCGCTTTGGCGATCTTTTTCAAACCGCCCGCAGGCTATGGTTTTGATTCCGCGCGGGCAAGCCAGCCGTTGGCTTTGAGCCAATCCGCCGCGCGATCCGGCCAGGTCGTCACCATTTCCTTGGTGCGGCGCAGGCCGTAGCCGTGGCCGCCGGTGGGATAGATGTGAAGTTCCGCCGGCACCTTGGCTTTCTTGAGTTCTGAATAATAGGCGAGCGGGCCTTCCACGCGAACGGGGTCGTCTTCGCTAATGACAATAAACGTTTTCGGATGCTTCTCCTTGATCGCGACGGCCGGGTTCAATTTGTCGTTTTCTTCCTTGATCGAAAGGTACGCGGGATAAATCAACAGCAGAAAATCGGGACGGCAGCTCACCGAATCCGCGACGTCTCCAGTGGGATAGGTGCGTTCAGCGGTGTGTGAAGCGAGGACGGCGGCGAGATTTCCGCCGGCGGAAAAACCGAGGACGCCGATGCGATTGGGATCAATGCCTAAATCCTTTGCTTGCGAGCGGACGAGGCCGACGGCGCGTTGCGCGTCTTGCAATGCGGCGGCGTAGCTTTCCTGGCCCGGACGTTTGGGCACGCGATATTTCAAAACGATGCCGGTGACGCCAAGTTCGTTGAGCCATTCAGCGACTTCGGTGCCTTCCAAATCCCACGCCAGGATATTGTAGGCGCCCCCTGGAAAAATGATCACGGAAGCGCCGGTGTCCTTTTTCGCCGCCGGTTTTATAATGGTGATGGACGGCTTGCTCACATTGCCCGTGCGGATGATCGGTTTGCCGGCCACCAAACCTTTGCCTGGCTCGCTGGTATCCCTCTCGGGACCGATGTCCCCTTTTTCGCCGGGCGCGGTTCCGGGCCAGAGATCGATCACTTTGGGCGTCGCGGCCCAAGAGGTGAAAAGACAGAGGAGCGCCAGAGCAATGATGCGGGTCAACATGCCCGCAGTTAATCAACAAAAACCAATTCGTTCGACATTAAAATGACCTGGGCCAGCTTTTCCCAGGCATCCAACGGTTTCTGCAATTCCTTGGGACCGCTAAAATCTTCCTTGGCGCTCCATTCGCGCGTGACCGGCCCAGCTGATTCGCCGCTCTCCATTTCGATATTCGGAGCCCACGTGAAGGAGTCGCTATTCAGATCACCCAGTTTATCGACGACAAAATCAATCCTATCCCCTTTGCTCACGAGGATTTTTTCCAGGTTGGTATTCTCGCGTTTCTTTTTCGCTTTCCAAACACCCAATTGTTTTTCGCCATTTTGAAGGACGCGCGCGCGGACCCCGTCGCCTGAATCGGAATCGTGGCCGAGGCGGCCGGTGATGGAGATTTCACCATCGCGAGGGGCGGTCCATCGGCGCACCGCCACAAACTTCTCGCCCGGATGTCCGCCGGTTTCCGTCAACGAAACCCAATCCAGCTTTTCATCCGGCAATTTTTTGCCGCCTTGCCAGGTATTGCCTTCGAAGCTAGGCAGCGCTTTGAACCATGTGAGGGTGTTCTTATTCGTGTCGAGTTCCCCGTAGCCATACGACCAGGCGCTCGGCAGCTCTGGCGCGGGTTTTACCCCCATTTGAGATTCGATGAATTTACGGGCCAATTTCATTTCATCCGGGGCGGGTTCACGCTGAAGGGCGATTTCGTAAAGAGCCGCGATTTTCTTTTCAGCCTTTTGTTCACCCTTCACCTCCGGGCGTTCCAGAATGTGCCGCGCCTGCTCAACCACAAATGGCCCGTTCATCATAAACAGCGCTTGTTGCGGCACGGTGGTATTAAATCGGCCGGGACTGGTGCTGTCGGGATTCGCCAAATCAAACGTGCGAAACATTCCCGGCAAATTCTGGCGGTCGATGAAGCCGTAAATAGTTCGGCGCGGCGCAAACGGTCGCGTTTGCAAATCCTGGGGCTGGCCGCCGAGTTTGGAATTGAGCGCGCCTGAAACAGCCAGGAGCGTGTCACGCATCGGCTCAAATTCCAGGCGCCGCCGATTGGCCCGCCAATAATAATCGTTCAACGGATCCTGCCGCCCGTATTCCGGATCCACGTCGCTCCGCTGCTGATACACGCTGGAAAGCATGATCAGTTTGTGCAGCTTTTTGACCGACCACCCCTCTTCCATAAACTGCCACGCCAGGTAATCGAGCAACTCACTCTGGACCGGAGTCTCTGACCGAAGCCCGAAATCGCTGGGTGTCCGAACCAGCGGCGCCCCGAAATGTTGCATCCAGACGCGATTCACAAAAACACGCGCCGTCAGCGGATTGTCTTTGCTGGCGATAGCCTGGGCCATTTCCAGCCGCCCGCTTCCTTTTTCAAACGGCTTGCGTTCCGGCCCGGCAATGATTTCCAGAAACTGCCGCGGCACTTCTGGACCGGGATTTTGCGCGCTGCCCCGAATGAACACGCGCGGTTTGCGCGGCGTTTCGCGATCGGTCATCCACATGGCCCGCGGCGGCGCGCCCGGATGCACGGCGTCCAACTCCTCAATCTTGCGCTGCAACCGCCGCGATTCTTCAGCGACCTTCACTTCCCATAACCGCGGAATTTCGCTCTTTGGCAAGTTCGGCGGCGCATCTTCGGCAAAAAGAATTTCGCGCAACGCTTCATCCCCGGCATCCGCCTTATCCTTCTCTTTGGCTTCTTTATTGATTTCCGCGAAAAGTTTTCCGTAACGCTCCGCCACATCCTTCATGTCCTTGGGCGGATCGCCGGCGAACATTTTGGCCACGCGCGGATGGACCGGATTGGAAGTTTCATTCTTCTCGAAGCGAGCGGCCAACGCAGGAGATTTTTCGGCGAATTCCTTTTCCTCGAGCTTCGCGAAGGCAAACCAGGGCTCAAAAATGGGATGATGTTCGGTCTTCTGCCAGCGTTCGAGCCTGTTGATCCAACGCCGCGTCACGCTCGGGCCCAATTTCCGCTCCTTGGAAAGCGCTTCAACTTTGGAATCTTCGTTTTTTGATTTGCCGCTGTCGTAAGCGGCCAGAAGATAATCAGCCGTCTTCTCTCGCAACGTATTTAACGCCTCCTCTTCGTGTTTGGCGATATATTCAGCGCGTTCCCGGGCGCGTTTTTCGGCTTCAGCTTTGTATTCCGGATAAGCCAGCGGAAATGAATTCGTCCCCAGCAATGGTTTTTCCGTCGGCTCCTGGCTGCTCGCGAAGACTCCGTAAAGGGAATAATAATCCTTTGTTGGAATGGGATCGAATTTGTGGTCGTGACAACGCGCGCAAGGAACCGTCAACCCCTGCAGGCCGCGCATGGTGACATCAATCCGGTCATCAATAATATCCGGCTCCTGGTTCAGGAAACGCCGGCCCAGCGTGAGAAATCCCATGGCCGCTAAGGGACGTTTATCTTCGCCTAATTCCAGCTGATCCGCCGCCAGCTGTTCGATGATAAAGCGGTCGTATGGCAAATCGGCATTAAAGGCGTTGATGACGTAATCGCGATAGGTGTAAGCGTAGGGATAACGGCGTTCCTCCTGGAAAACGTAACCTTTGGTGTCCGAATAACGTGCCACATCCAGCCAATGCCGCGCCCAGCGTTCGCCATAACGCGGCGAAGCCAGCAGGCGATCCACCACTTTTTCAAAAGCTTCAGGCGAATCATCTTTTTCAAATGCATCGACCTCCTCCGGCGTGGGGGGCAGTCCTGTCAGATCAAACGAGGCCCGGCGAATCAACGTCCGTTTGTCTGCCTGGAGCGAAGGCCGCATCTTTTTGGCTTCCAGTTTTGCCAGAATGAAGGCGTCCACCGGCGACTGCACCCAGCGCGAATTCTTCACCTCCGGAACGGTCGGTTTCTTCACCGGCTGAAAAGCCCAATGCTTGGCCGCTTTCTCGTAGATACCATTCCACGAATTCATCGCCGTCGTCGGCACGCGCGGATCGGGCGCGCCCATTTTGATCCATTCCACCAGGTAAGCGATTTTTTCCTCGGATAGCTTTTTGTTTTTCGGCGGCATCTGCAGTTCACTGTCGGTATAGCGAACGGCTTTGATGAGAAGACTTTTTTCGGGATCGCCAGGGACGATGGCGGGGCCTGTATCGCCACCTTTGAGCACGTTTTCCCGCGTATCGAGCAGGAGCCCGCCCCGGCTCTTTTTGCTCTGGACGCTGTGGCAATCGTAGCAATTGTCCACCAACAGCGGGCGAATCTTGCTCTCGAAGAATTCCAGCTTGGCCGGTTCGATCTCAGCGGCGAAGGCTGAGGAAACGATAACGGCCATCAATAAATGACTTAAAACTCTCACGGCTTTGACTGAAGTATCGGCTCTTTTTCCCCCGGCGCCAACTCTACAATATAGCCGGCGGCCCGTTCGCTGGCGCCAACGCCCCCAAGAGAGGCGATCACAGCGTCCAGCTTGCCTTTAATGACGTTCCTACGGCCTTGATTATTCAGGAGTTCCAACGCGGCGCGGGCCAGGTTTTCGGGCGTGGCCTGATGCTGGATGAACTCGGGATAAATCTCATCATTGGCCAAAAGATTGGGCATGGCGAGGAAGTTCACTTTAACGATGCGTCTGCCGATGAAATAGGTGCTCCAAGAGGTTTTGTAGAGGACTACGGTCGGCACGCGAAAATACGCGCACTCCATGGTGACCGTTCCGGACGAAGCCATCGCAATAGTGGCCTGAGCCAATCGCTCGGAGAGTCCTTCGATTTGGGTTTCAATTCCATCCAGCGACGCGATCGTTTTGGCCAATTGCTCCAATTCCTTGGATGGCAAAACCATGCGACATCGGAACTGCGCCTGTTGCCGCATTTGCCGGACGGCTTCCACCAGGACGGGCAGATGATTTCGCAACTCACGACGCCGTGAGCCGGGTAGCAGAAGAACTTCAGGTTCGGAGCCGGGCTGGAATTTTTCTGCCGCGTAACGATCGATCATCGGATGCCCGACAAATTCCACCCGAAGCTTTGGGACACGCTGTTGATACCAGCTCTTTTCAAATGGAAAAATGCTGAGCAACAAATCGAAATCGCGCGGCATCTGGCCGGCCCGCCCCGGGCGAGAGGCCCAGACTTGGGGCGAGACATATTTGACGATTTTCGGGCGCCAACCCACTTCTTCCGCCGCAGCGCGCAACGCATGGGCCAACTTGTGGTTAAAAAACGAGAAGTCCACCAACACGATCACATCCGGCCGCCGCTCCAGGGCCAGTTGCCTGAGTTCCTTCAATCGGCGCCAAAAAACCAGCCCTTTGGAAATCGCATCGCTCACGCCGATGACGGAGTCCCTCATCATATCGATGACAATCTCTACGCCCGCTTGGGACAGCTTTGGCCCGCCCGCGCCGAAGAATTGGGCGGAAGGGAGCCTTTCGCGCAGTGCCTTGACCAATTCAGCCCCGAGCGTGTCTCCACTCGGTTCGCCGGCGATGAGCATGAATTTGGGCATCCCAGAGCGGATGTTAAGGTTAGAGGATTGCGCCCTGCAAGCGAAGTGACTGAACGTTCAAGGCGCCAAATTGGCGCCTTGAAGATTGAAAGAAGAAACGGTTTACTCCACGTCATTTATGCCTGCCAAAGCTGATGTGCCTATTCTAAATCACCTTGAAGAGATCATTTTGATCCTCTGTGGCCATAAGGTGTTGATCGACAGTGATTTAGCAGCGCTTTACGGCGTGGATACAAAGACTCTCAAACGATCGGTTCGTCGAAGCATTGAGAGATTCCCAGCGGATTTCATGTTTCAGCTCTCACGTGATGAGGCGAATTCTTTAAGGCGCCAATTTGGCGCCTTAAAGCGAGGTCAGAATTTTAAATATCTTCCCCTCGCCTTCACGGAACAGGGCGTGGCCATACTTTCCAGCGTTCTAAACAGCCCTCGAGCAATTCAAGTTAATATCGGTATCATGCGAGTATTCGTGCGCTTGCGTGAAACGCTTTCCATGCACAAAGAATCGGCGCAACAGCTGGCTCCGTTGGAGGAAAAGATTGAGGGTCATGACGAGCATATTCGCGTTCTTTTTGATGCGATCCGACAGTTGACGGCGCCGCCTCCGCCGCCGACCGAGCCCGAAGAGGAGCCACACAAAGAAATGGGTTTCCACGTACGGGAAGAAGAGGCTCCTTATCGCGCGGGGCGAAGAGCTCGCGTTCGCGGATGAAACGGATCACGCCGTCGTCGATTGGAGTTCTCCTGGCAGTGGCGGGTTTGGCTTGGTTTTTATTTCGGCCGCTCTCGCTCGAATGGGAGATTAATCCGCAATACAGTTATGGGTGGGTGGTTCCGGCGCTGGCGTTGTATTTGTTTGTGGAACGATGGAGGGATCGGCCGGTCGCGGAGGGAGGCGGCGCGCACTCGTGGTTGTTTGCGATGTTATTGATCGTGCTTGGCGTGGTGCGCCTCGCGCAGGAGGCAAATCCCGATTGGCGATTGTTGAGTTGGTTGGGCGCATTCACGGTGGTGGGGTTGTTTTGGTTGGGATTGGCAAGGGCAGGGGGGCGTGCATGGCTGCGGCATTTTGGCTTCGCGTCAGGATTTATTTTGGTGGCAACCCCGTGGCCAACTCCTGTCGAGAATGTGTTGGTCCAATCATTGATGCGCGGAGTAGCGGCGGTGACAGTGGAGTTTTTGAATTGGGGCGGAATCGCGGCCCAACAGGAGGGAAATTTGATTCGGCTGGCGGGAGCGACATTGGGAATCGACGAAGCCTGCAGCGGGGTGCGCTCCTTTCAGGCCACGATGATGGCCGCATTGTTTTTGGGGGAGTTGCAGCGATTGGATTGGAGACGGCGGGCGGGGTTGGTGGTAATTGGAGTTGGGTTGGCGTTGGGGTTGAATATGGTGAGGGCTTTGTTGCTGGCGGTGGTAGCCAGCCGGGAAGGGAGTGGAGCGGTGGATCGGTGGCATGATCCGGCGGGGTATTTGTTGTTGGCTGGGACGTTTTTTGGGTTGCTGGGGGTGGCGCGGGCACTCGGAAGGGAAAAGAAGCCAGAGACTCCGCACGTCGGTGAGGGACAAGGCTCGTGCGCATTGGGCGCGGCCTCCGTAATTGTTGTCGCGTGGTTGGTTGTTTGTGAGGTGGGGACTCGCGCTTGGTATCGGGCGCATGAGACGGGGGCGGTGACTGCGAAATGGAAGGTGAAGTGGCCCTATGGGGAAGGCAATTTTTTGCGGGCGCCGATTGCCGAGAATGTGCGGTTGATTTTGCGTTACAATAACGGGGAGGCGGCGAGGTGGATCAAGGCGGATGGGTCGCAGTGGGATTTGTTTTTCTTTGGCTGGAAACCGGGGCGGGCGGCGGCCGCCTTGGCGCGGAGTCATCGGCCGGAGACGTGTTTGCCTGCGACGGGTTTTGAGTTTGCGGAGGATCGCGGGGCGAAAATGCATCGCGTGGCGGGTTTGGAATTGCCGGTGGAGCGGCTAGAGTTCAAACATCAGGAACGTCTCTGGCATGTGTATTATTGCTTGTGGGAGGACCGGGTTTCGCGTGGGAGGGGCGGCGTGTTGACGCGGGCGGAGCGGGTGCGAGCGGTTTTGGAGGGGCGGCGGCATTTGGGGCAGCGAGTTTTGGAGGTGGTAATTTCAGGAGTGGATTCGTCGGAGCGGGCGGATGAACAATTTGCGGAGGCGTTGAGTAAGTGGGTTGTTCTGGAGTGAATTTATGAAAGCATTGTATTTGGCGGCGTTGATTTCGGCGGCGCAGGCGGCGGATGTGAAAGTGAGTTCGCCGGCAGAATTGCGCAGCGCGGTGGCGGATGCGAAGGCGGGAACGCGGGTGTTGTTGGCGGGCGGGAATTATGGCGCCGGATTTCAATTCAACGATTTGCGCGGTGAGGAGGGGCGGCCCATCGTGATCATGGCGGCGGATCCGAAAAATCCGCCGGTGTTTACCGATGGGAAAACCGGGATTCATTTTTCAAATCCGCACTATATCGAGCTGCGGGATTTGGTTTTCACGAATATCGCCAATAATGGATTGAACATCGATGACGGCGGCTGGACCAATAAACCAGAGTCCGCGCGGGGTGTTGTCTTACGCGGCTTGCGGGTGCGAAACATCGGCAGCGACGGAAACCATGACGGGATCAAGCTTTCGGGTTTGTGGGATTTTCACATCGTTGATTGCGTCGTGGAACGTTGGGGAACCAAAGGCGGATCGGCGATTGATATGGTCGGATGTCATCGAGGCTTGATTGAAAGCAACGTATTTCGCCATGTGTCCCCTGCGCCGGGAAATTGCACGGGTGTGCAGGGCAAAGGCGGGACGAGCGAGGTCGTGATTCGGCGCAATCGCTTTGAGAATGCGGGCGGTAGGGCGGTGAATATCGGCGGGAGCACCGGTTCGCAGTTTTTCCGCCCGCCCTTGGAAGGTGAAGCCGAGCATGCAGAGGCGCGCAATTTGACCGTGGAAGGAAATACCTTTGTCGGATCGCCCGCGCCCGTGGCCTTTGTGGGAGTGGATGGGGCGAAGGTGCGTTTCAACACAATCGAAAATCCCGGCCGCTGGGCGTTGCGAATCCTGCAGGAAAATAAATCCCCTGGGTTCGTCCCGTCCCGGAATGGAGAATTCACAGATAATGTGATCGTTTTTCAATCATCGAATTGGGGCGAAGGCGGCGTGAACATCGGCGGTGGGACGGCGCCGGAGACGTTCAAGTTTGCGCGCAATTGGTGGTATTGCTCGGACAATCCGCAACGGAGCCAACCGCGCTTGCCGACGCCCGAAACGGAAGGCGTTTACGGACGCAACATTTCCGAAGCCAAAAACAAAGCGGGCGCTGATGCTTTGCCAATGGCGGCATCGGTTTCCCGCTGATTGACCTTCGTTCCGGCGACCCCTAAATTTCGCCTGTGGAGACGTCATCGACGGCTTTAGGGAAAGCGCCCGGCGCGCGTTTGGGAACACGGCTGACGCGGAGTTATCTCAACTTTATCGGGAGGGGGATTCTGCACGTCATCCGCACGATCCATGGCTTGGGCGCCTTCGCGTTGATTACGCTGGGAGTCACCGTCACAAAGTTCGGCCAATCCTCGAAAGTCATTCATCCGCTCGTCCTCTCGCAGATTCACCGAGCCGGATTGCGGTTGTTGCCTATGATCTCATTTTTAGGCGTGGCGTTGGGGCTGGTGATTATCGGTCAGGCAGTGGCATTGCTAAATAAATATGGCGCCGGCGCGCAAAATTACGCCGGTGTGGTGATGGTGGCGGTCGTGGTGCGCGAGTTAGGTCCCCTTGTGACAGCTCTTTTGGTCCTCGCGCGAGTGGGAACGGCTATCGTAATTGATCTAAGCGCGCAGCGGGCCCTGGGCGAAGTGGAGGCATTGGAAGCCCTCGGCATTGATCCGATTCATTATTTAGTGGCCCCGCGCGTCTGGGGCCTGGCCATTTCAATTTTCGCCCTGACGGTTTATTTAATCATTGTGGCCCTCATCGCCGGCTACGTCTTCGCCTTTTTGCAGGATGTTCCGCTCAAGCCCGGAGAATATTTCGATCAACTCGCTTCATCGCTGCGTTGGGAGGATTTTCTGTTGCTCGGTTTGAAGACGCTCACGTTCGGATCATTCATCGCCGTGATCACTTGTTACCAGGGCTTGGCCCATCCCGTGCGGATCGAGGACATTTCCAACGTCACCACCCACGCCGTCGTCGAAAGCGTCATCGCCTGCCTCCTGATCGATGTATTTTTCATCATCGTTTATCTCTTGATTTAAATGCCCGACAAAGATCCAGCCATTGAGCTTGTGGATGTCGATGTGACCGGCGCTGAATTGCGCGCCGACACGGTGGTCATCCATGACGTGAATTGGCGCGTGAACGTTGGTGATTTTTGGGTGGTCGCTGGATTGCCTGGCGCCGGGAAAACCGACCTTCTCGCCACCGCCGCAGCTCTGCAACGCCCCGGCAAAGGCCAGCATTTTGTTTTTGGCCGGAATCTTTCTCAGATGGAGGAGGACGAACAACTCCGCCAACGGCTCCGCATCGGAATGGTCTTTCAAGCCGGGGGACGGCTTTTCAATCAATTGAACGTGCTCGAAAACCTCTCGTTGCCGATTTGTTATCATGAAAACGTGGCCATCGAGGAAGCGCGCGAACAGGCCCACGCGGCTTTGGAATTCGTCGGCCTTCCGAACATCGATCGCCGCCACCCCCGCAATCTCACCCGCAATATTCTGCAACGCGTCGCCCTCGCGCGGGCGCTGATGCTCAAGCCCGAAGTGATCCTGATCGACAATCCCCTCCTGGGGATCGACGCCCGCCAAATCTGGTGGTGGCGAAATTTTTTGCCGCAATTGATGACGAAAAACCCGCTCCAGAACAAACCCGTGAGCCTCGTTGTGGCGTCCGATGAATTGCTGAACTGGCGCGACCTTGGCGCCCAGTTCGCCATCGTTTACGACAACAAATGGAAAATCGTCGGTGCCCGCGCGGATTTGCAATCGTCCACCGATCCAGATGTGCTTGATCTGATGACCACCGAATTCAAAACCCAGGAGAAATAGCCATGCCAGTCCAGGATTTGACTCCCCAACTTCGCACCCGCCTGAGCCGCGTCGAGCGCGCCGTCGGCGTCTTCGTGATCTTCGCCACGCTCCTGCTCCTGGCCGGCTTCGCGTTCTATCTGCACAACACCGCGCAACGCAAAGGCTGGCTAAAAACAAAATTCACCTACCATATTTACGTTGAGACCGGAGCCGGATTGCGCGAGGGCAACGAAGTGACGTTGATGGGTTTCCCAGCGGGCCGCATCACGCAGGTGGAAGCGATGGCGCCGTTTTATTGGGAGGGAAACGTTTACGTGCAGTTCGAAATCCTCGAGCCCTACGACGGCTACATCTACGACGATTCGAAAGTAAAAGTGGTGGCCAAAGGTTTTCTCGGCGAACGCGGTTTGGAAGTGCAACAGGGCGGGGTCACCCCCGGCTACAAACCCAAGCCCACCTACGACGTCGTTCGTGAAGCGACCAAAGGTGGCGGCTCCAAAGTGGTCAAAGTGAACGGCGTTTGGGATGATCAGGCCGGAAAATATTTGCCGGTGCGCGAAAAACCGAAGGGGTATGGGTTGAAAACCGATGAAGCTCCGGCGGTGACGGAACGGGCGGAAAAATTGGTCGGACAGGTAGAAGCCTTCCTGCCCGGTTTGACGAACCAAATCGGGACGCTTCTCTCCAATTTGAATTCCGTGACGGCGCGGGCGGACGACGTTCTGGCCAACGCGCAACCAATTCTGACCAATGCGGCTGCCATTACCGCGAATCTGAAAGACCCGAATGGTTCGTTGGGCAAATGGATTCTGACGCCGCACATCACCGATCAGTTGGATGAGACGATTGGGAATTTGAACGTCACTTTAACCAATGCGAACCAAGCTATCGTGCAAGCCAAAACGACGGTCGCCAATACCGATTCCAATGTGACCAAGCTGGCATTAAGCTTGGATCAGACGTTGATCAACCTGGCGGATTTGACCAGCAATCTGAATGCGCAGGTGCAGGTGAATTCGAATTTGGTCAGCAATGTGAATAGCGCGATTGTCACTGCCGACACAATGATGCAGGGCTTGAAACGGCATTGGTTGTTGCGGAGCGCGTTCAAAGAGAAGAAGCCAAAAGAGGAAAAGCAATCAACGCCGATTCGCCCGAAAAAATAATACAATCAGCGCTGGCCGGGTCGATCCTCATAAAAGCAGTCGCAGGAAATGGCCTGCCCGCCGCAGCGGGGGCAACGTTCGGCTGGGCAGCCCAACAAATGAAAGGAGCCTCGATCCACCTCGCAACTGGAGCAAGGACCACGAAAGGAGGCTGAATCATCTTCCTCCGAGCCGTAGGGGATGCGTTCGAAATCGCGCGCCTCGATCACGTAGGCCTTGACTGCCTGCGCTCTCTTAAAATCGCGCTGCCATCCAAGATGATCGTGCACCGTCCGGTTTTCTCGCAGACTTTGGAGTCGTTCGCCAGAGAAACTTGGAGCGATCTTGGAAATCAACTCCCCTTTAGGGGCGCCACTCGGTAAACTTTAGGACCTTCCTGCCCAATGTCATCTTGAGAGTAGAGGGAGGCTCCACAGCGTAAAATTTCCCAAAAAGTTTCCATTGCCTCCTGACGGTCCCGGATCAGCGGCGCAATTTTCTCGTCGTGCAAATGCATCTTTCTGACGACCAGTTCCATTCGCCAAGATTAACGCAATTTTTGACGGGAACCAAGTATCTTCTGTCGTGACCGGTGTGGAATCGCGTTGATCTTGCCGGCAGTTTTGCGGAATTCTTTCGGGCGGGTAATGGAGAGCGCCAACACCAAAGCGGAGGCCTGGCTGCAGCCGGGACGATTCGCGCTTTTGTTGGGCGTGTTGGTCCTGATTCAATTCCCGGAGGTGGTGTTCGGGACTCAATCGTTCTTCTTTCGCGACTACGGATTTTTTGGCTATCCGCTCGCGGCTTATCATCGGGATGCGTTTTGGCGCGGGGAGATTCCGTTGTGGAATCCGTACAATGACGCGGGACTGCCGTTCCTGGCCCAGTGGAACACGATGGTTTTGTATCCCGGGTCGCTGATTTACCTGCTGTTGCCATTGCCATGGAGTTTGAGTTTTTTTTGCCTGGCGCATCAATTTTGCGCGGGGATGGGCATGTATTTTTTGGGGCGGCGCCCGGCCAATTCCAACCTGGCCGGAGCAGTGGCGGGGATTGCTTTTGCCTTTTCGGGACTGCTCTTAAGCAGCTTGAAATGGCCCAACAATATTGCGGCGCTTGGACTGATGCCGTGGGTGGTTTTGCTGTGCTGGCAAAATAAATCGGCTGGCCTGGCTGCGTTGGTGGGTGGAATTCAAATGCTCACAGGAGCGCCGGAGGTGATTCTTTTGACATGGATCATTGTGGGTGTCGTAACCCTGGGTGAAGCGATCGCGCAAAGGAATACAGGCCCGATATTTCGATTGTTCTCAATCGTGCTGCTGGTCGCTGGCATCGGCGCCGCGCAATTGCTGCCATTTTTGGATTTGTTGGGGCAATCGCAACGATCAGTCGCCTATTCCGAATCCGTCTGGCCGATGCCCATCACGGGGTGGGCGAATTTTTTCATCCCCATATTTCGGACGTTCACATCATTTCACGGGACAGCCGCGCAGTTGGATCAATATTGGATTTCGACGTACTACCTGCCGCTGGGCGCCGTGGCGTTAGCCGCGCTTTCTCTTTTACAGGGATGGCGCCCGCGATTGCTGGCCGCGCTGGCGCTGTTTGGCGCGGTGATGGCCCTGGGCGACGCGGGTATCGTTTACAAAGGATTTCGCAAGGCGTTTCCGTTTCTGGGGTTCATGCGCTTTCCGATTAAATTCGTTGTGCTGCCGGCTTTTCTGATTCCATGGATGGCCGGTTGGGGTGTGGTGACGGCGCGCGAAAAGAAAAATGGATTGATTAGCGTGTCATTTCTGTTCGCGCTCATTTGCGCGGCCCTCACGTTTGTTCCCTCTCCATTCGAACGGTCGCAGCCAAATTATTACATCGTGAAGAGCGCCGAACATCGCATTGTGCTCCTGACGATTTTTGCGATGGGAATCCTGGCCAGGGATAAATGGCGCGTGTGGGCGGCCGCGGCCGTGGTCCTCGCCGTTTGGGCGGATGGACGTTATCAATCGCCGCAAGTGAATCCCGTCGCGCCGGCGAAAATTTACGACCGAACACTCCGGTCCATTACGAATGCGCCCACTCTGGGGCATGGCCGCGCGATGCTCGATGTCATGGCCGATGCCAGGCTGGACCATCTCCAGCATCGCACACCGGAAGCCGACCTGACTTCCAGCCGTCTCGCCCTTTATTGCAACTCCAATTTAATCGATCCCATCCCCAAGGTGGACGGCTTCTATTCGTTGTATATCCGCGAGACCGCGCAATTGATCGACTTGCTGTACGCGCGCACCAACCAGACATACCCCTCTCTGGAAAAAATGCTGGCGGTGTCGCATCGCAATGCCCCAACCAAACCTGGTGAATGGACGCAAATCGCAGAAAAGCAATCGTGGGTTACGGGTGGTCAGCATCCGTTTTTCGCGAGCGCCGCCGAGACCTTTGCAAACATCCTTTCGCCCCAATTTGATCCCAGCGCCGCTGTTTACCTTCCACCCAGCGCGCGGCGTCCAGGAGCGGCTGAGGGCGGCAAGGTGATGATTACAAATCTCACCTGGACCGCGCAGCGAATTAGTTTTGAAGCGAACGCATCCGCGCCGGCGTGGGTCGTGATCAGCCAGGCCTTCCATCCCAATTGGCGCGCCCAGGTCTCCGGAGCGTCGGCTCAAATTCAGCGCGCCAATTTTGGATTTCAAGCGCTGCAAATCCCCGCAGGCGTTTCCCGGATTGAATTGACTTACGCGGATCGAAAATTCCAAATGGGCGGCGTGATCTCGATCCTCGCCCTGGCTATCGTCTTTTTCTCGTTTTGGACCCGCAAGCGCGATGAATAACATTTTCACTGCGCGTCGCATGGCTCTCGGCCTCGGCGTCTTGATTGCGCTGGCGTTTTTAGGGCCAGCCACCGGACGAGCCACTTTCTTCTATCGCGATTTTGGGGTGCTCGCCTATCCAACCGCCGTTTACCACCACGAGATGTTTTGGCGCGGCGAGTTGCCACTGTGGAATCCCTACAGCAACTGCGGCGTGCCCTTCCTGGCCCAATGGGGAACGATGACCCTCTATCCATTTTCGCTCATTTATCTGGTCCTCCCGCTGCCATGGTCGCTCAATTTATTTTGCCTGCTGCATCTGTGGTGGGGCGCGGTCGGAGTCTATCGGCTAGCGAATCGCTGGACGGCTTCGCAACCCGCCGCCGCGCTGGCCGCGATTCTGTTTTTGTTCAACGGCCTCACGCTTTCGACGCTCTTTTGGCCCAACTACACCGTCGCTTTCGCATGGATGCCCTGGATTGTCCTTTTCACCGAACGCGCCTGGCTGAACGGCGGGAAGGCGATCCCGCTCGCGGCCCTGGCGGGAACGATGCAAATGCTTTCGGGCGTCCCTGAACTGACCCTTCTCACCTGGCTGTTGTCGAGCGCTCTGGCCATACCAGATTTAATTCGGAACAAAGAAACCATCCTTCGCCTCGGCTCCGTTGTTCTAATGATTGCGGGAATTTCCGCCGTCCAACTCCTGCCGTTTTTTGAATTATTATCGGTTTCTCATCGCCAGGCCGGTGTGGGCGAAACGAAGTGGGCCCTTCCGTTGACCGGTCTGGGCAATTTCGTTTTGCCGATGTTGCACGCCTTTATGACGCCGCAAGGCACATGGTATCAGCACGACCAACATTTTCTTTCTTCCACCTATCTCGGAATGACCGGGGTGCTGCTCGCCATCTTCGGAGCCATCACCGGGGGCGTGCGCGCGCGTCTTCTCGCGATTGCTGCCGTCCTTTGCGTCACGCTCGCGCTGGGACCGAATTTGCAAAGTCTCCCGCTGGTGGGCCTGGCGCGCTATCCGGTAAAATTCACGCTCTTGCTTCCCTTAATCGTTCCTCTTCTGGCCGCGTTTGGAATTCGCGCCCTCGAAGAAAAAAAAGTCAGCGCCAAACACTTTGCGCTGGCAGCCGCTGTATCCATTCCACTGCTTTGCTTGCTCCTGTATTGGACCCACACCCACCCACTTCAATTTGACTGGTGGCCCGGAACGCGTTCCAACTCCATCACCCGCATCGCCCTGTTTCTCGCCGCTTCCGCCCTAATTTATTCCTGGCTATCGGCTCAACGTCCCGGATTTCTTTTGGCCGCTCTGATCCTCCTGGCCTTCGATGGGCGTTTTCACCTTCAAAATCAAAATCCAACCACGGAAATAGCCACATTGAAGGCCGGCCTCCAGGAACGCGGTCTGCCGAAGCTGGGCGAAGGCCGGGTTTTCATTTCTCCGGAAGCAGAAGATCGGCTGCTCAAAAGCGGCCTGACCAACCTCAACACCGACTTTGTCGGCAAACAATTGGCCGTCTGGTCCCACCTGAATCTCGTCGAACTCGTCCCCAAAGTGAATGGATCTGCTACGCTGCAGCTTCGCGAGCAAAAGGAAATCCAGGATCACCTCTACAGCAAAACCAACATCTCCGGATTTGACCGCAACGCATGGCTCGATTTTTTGGGAGTAAATCGAATCACGTCGCCGGCCTCCGTTGTGGAATGGACCAATCGAAGCGCCGCCCTTCCGCTGGTCCAGGTCAGCACGAATTTCCTGGAGGCTCCCGCCGATTCACTGCCGCTGGGAGAAGGAGTGGTCGAATCGTTCCAATTCGAGAGAAATGAAGTGCGCGCTTCCGTGAACGCCAGGGCCCCCGCGACGGTCGTCATTGCGCAGTCATGGCATCCCGCCTGGAAAGCCGAGGTCAATGGCGAGCCAGTTCCGCTTCGGCGAGCCAATCGCGCCTTTCAAGCCGTTATCGTCCCGGCCGGGAAAAGCGTCATTCGCTTGCGTTACCAGGGGCCCAGGGCCGGCCTGGCGATATCTTTCCTAGCCCTGACAGCCTGTTGCTGGCTGCTCGGGCGGAAAAATCGTGTCACTTAGAGGGAGTGTCCTTCGAGAGTGCAGGTGGCGTTGCGGCCAATGGCTCCCAGGTCGTATACGCCCGCTCCGGGGCAGGAGGGCATCACCTTCATATAAAGGTTCGGCCCAATGAGATCGGTTTCACTCGGGATGTCGCCATCCTTTTTGCCGTTCTCGACACCCCAGATTTGTTTGGCGTTTTCGATTTGCGACAGGTTTTCAATGCAAACCTGTTTGCGCGCCTGGGTGCGCGACTTCATGAAGGCCGGGATGGCCACACCGACCAAAATTCCGACGATTGCGACAACGATGAGAATCTCTATTAAAGTAAACCCACCGCGCCGGCGTAAATGAGGGATGTTCATACGCGCTTGGGGGCATTGAGCGTGTCGCCCAGTTCAGCAAAAACAGGCTTGAGACGTTAGCCTCAAGCCTGATGCAAATCAGAAGCTGGACGTCAGCTCAATTAGAGCGAGTGGCCGGTGACCGTGCAGGTCGGGGGCGCGTCGACGTTGCCGTAGGCGTAGGTGCCGCCAGCGGGGCACTTCGGTTGGCCGCCTTTGATATAATCATTGATGGCCGCCAGGGCGCTCGACGTGTCGGTGCCCGCGCTCTTCTTCTGTTCCAGCGCCCACTGTTCCTTCGCGCCGTCGATCTGGCGAAGGTTGTTGATGCAGGCATTCTTCTGCGCCGTGGTGCGCGCTTTCACGAAGTTGGGGATCGCGATGGCGGCCAGCAAGCCGATGATGGCCACAACGATCATGATTTCAACCAGCGTGAAGCCGGACTTACGATTGGACTTATTGATGTTCATTTGTTCTATACGCGGCGTGAACGAGATCCGTAGCGGGTTTATATATTTAGTGCAATTGGTTGTTCACGAATTGCTACGAATCAACCGCATCTCCACCATGAGCAACTAGGATGCCAGTGTCAAGAGCGCGAAACCCAAGGCCCGTTCTTCGCAGGAATCGACAGGGGGGAGATTCTTATTTCGTCCTGTAAGGCGCGCCCCAAAAGCAGAAGAGGCCCGGAAAATTCCAGGCCTCCCAAAAGAGTCAGTACGGATGTAAGACGAACCGTTCGCGATTACAGCGAGTGGCCGCCCACGTCGCAGGTCGGAGGAGTATCAACGTTGTTATACGTATACGCGCCGCCAGCGGGGCACTTCGGAGCGCCGCCTTTGATGTAGTCATTGATCGCGGTCTCGGAGCCCGTGGTGGCGGTGCCGGCGCTCTTCTTCTGTTCCAACGCCCATTGTTCCTTGGCGCCGTCGATCTGGCGCAGGTTGTTGATACAGGCGTTCTTCTGCGCGGTCGTGCGCGCTTTCACGAAGTTGGGAATGGCGATCGCGGCCAGCAAGCCGATGATAGCCACCACGATCATGATTTCAACGAGCGTGAAGCCCGCTTTCCGATTGGTCTTATTAATATGCATGTTTCAAAACGCGGTGTGGACGAAACGGCGGCGGGTTAATATTACTTCGCGAGTCCACGTATTGCCGCACGTTCAACCGCTGTGATCCCCTCAGCACCCGGCGTGCCACGGCCTTTTTTCCCCGGAAATACGGGGTTTTACGGGGTTTTCTCAATGGCGGTAACTTGCAAATTCGATCTGCCTAGCCTGTTCTTTCGCAACCCTGAGGATCGAATAAGGGAAGTTCTTACCGGTCGCGAATTCGTCGGGTTGGAGACTCGGCAGGTTTGATCAGGGGCGCCGCCTCCCCTTGGAAAGAATTTCCCGGTTTTGGTCCCACGAAGGAATTGGGCGAAGACGCCCAGGAGCGATTCTCAATTTTGGGCTTTTCACCTGAAACACTCGAGCGGTTTCGCGGGTTAACTGTCTTATTGTCCAGTTACGTGACACCACGCCCTGAGACTGGTCAAACTTCGCGGGCGTGATACGATCTGGTATTAACTACATGCGCACAGTCCGGCTCCAACTTTTCGCGGGCCTGCAAGGGTTCCTTCTCATCGCGTCGCAGGCCGCTGAACCCTCGCCCGCCGACATCCAATTTTTCGAATCCAAAATCCGGCCCGTTTTGGCCGAGTCCTGTTACAAATGCCATAGCGCCCAATCGGAACGGGTAAAGGGAGGGCTGCTTCTGGATACGCGGGATGGGCTTCTCAAGGGCGGGGAATCGGGACCGTCGATTGTGCCCGGTGATCCTGACAGGAGCCGGTTGATTACGGCGTTGCGTTATAAGGATGAGAATTTGCAAATGCCACCCAAAGAGGCGCTCCCTTCAGCGGTGGTGGCTGATTTCGAAAAATGGGTAAAGATGGGCGCGCCTGATCCGCGCGTGGCGAAACTGGCGCAGATCGCTGGAACGAAAACAAACCATTGGGCCTTTCAGCCCATAAAACAGCGGCCCATTCCCAAGGTGAAAAATCGCGATTGGGTTAAGCAGCCGGCCGACGCCTTTATTCTGGCCGATTTGGAAGAACGCCGATTTGAACCGGCCCCGCCTGCCGACAAACGCACGTTGATCCGCCGCGCCACATTCGACCTGACCGGTCTTCCGCCGACCGTCGAGGAAATCGATGCGTTCCTGGCTGATAATTCCAGCAACGCCTTTGAAACGGTGGTGGATCGGTTGTTAAAATCACCCGCCTTTGGCGAACGTTGGGGGCGGCACTGGTTGGATTTGGCGCGCTATTCCGACTCCAATGGCCTGGAGGTGAACACGCCGTTTCGGGATGCGTTTCGGTATCGTGATTACGTCATAGCCGCGTTCAACAATGACAAACCGTTTGATCAGTTTATCCGCGAACAGTTGGCCGGCGATCTTTTGCCCACCACCGCCATCGAGGATCAACACGAAAAATGGATCGCCACCGGGTTTCTGGTTCTGGGACCAAAGGCCTTCAACGAGCCGATGCGCCAGAAATTATTGGCCGATGTGGTGGATGAGCAAATCGATGTCACCAGCAAAGCTTTCCTGGGCCTGACCGTGGCGTGCGCCCGGTGTCATGACCATAAATTCGATCCGATTCCGACCAAGGACTATTACGCGCTGGCCGGAATATTTCGCAGCACCGTTACCTTGGTTGAAAACGGGAATGGCAATCCGTTTGGCGGGCAGGGGCCCAATCCCTGGTCGGAGCGTCCGCTGGGAACCAGGGAAGAAACCGAAGCGGCGGAAAAATATCAGAAGGAACTTTCCAAAGCGCAGGCTGATCTGCAGGAAGTTTCCAATCTGAATCGCGATCTGCCCGGCGGCCTCGATTCCAAGGAACTGGCGGGCATTGTCATGGATAATCTGGATGGGGAGGTTGTAGGAGCCTGGACGCTTTCCAACTACTCCACCAATTTCGTAAATAAAAATTATCTCCATGACGGAAATGATATGGCGGGCAAAGGGAAAAAATTGGTGCGCTTCCGCCCCAACATTCCCAAGACTGGCGCCTACGAAATTCGCCTCGCCTATACGCCGCGAGCCAATCGGGCCACGAACGTCCCCGTGAAAATCACGGCCGGCACGAATGTCATCACCAAATACTTGAATCAGCAGGAGGTCCCCAAGTATGACAAAGCCTTTACCTATTTGGGGCTGCTCGATCTGATCGAAGGCACCAACAACGTTGTCGAGATTTCCAATGTAGGGACCAAGGGTTTCGTGGTTGTTGACGCGGTGCAATTCCTTCCGCTCGAAAATGGCCAGCAAATGCAAATGGCCATGGCCCCGGCGATGAAAATGGGGCCGCTCGGCAAGGACCGCCGCGATATCACGTTCGCCAACAACGACCGGATTGAACTGGAAGACAAGATCGAAGAACTTCGTGACAAAGCCCCGCCGCCAGTCCCCGCCGCCATGGCCGTCCGCGAAGGCTCCGGTCAAAACGCGAAGATCGCGATTCGCGGCGATGTCGATCGTCTCGGCGATGAAGTCCCGCGCGGTTTCATTTCCGTAATCGACCGCGGCCGTTCCAAACCGAATTTCACCAAAGAAACCAGCGGCCGACTGGAACTGGCCAACTGGATCGCCTCCCCCGAAAATCCATTAACCGCCCGCGTCTTCGTCAATCGCGTCTGGCAACATCTTTATGGTCGGGGTTTCGTGACCACACCCGATAATTTCGGCATCCAAGGCGACACCCCTTCCAATCCAGAATTACTCGACTACCTCGCCACGCAATTCATCGAACAAGGTTGGTCGCCCAAGAAACTGATTCGTTCGATCATGCTTTCGAGTTCCTACCAGATGAGCGCTCAATATAATCCGTCGGCCTACGCAAAGGATCCTGACAACCGCCTGGTTTGGCGCATGGATCGACGGCGTCTCGAAGCCGAGGCGTTTCGCGATGCGATTTTGTCGGTAAGCGGGAAGTTGGATGGCACACGCGGTGGAGCAATTCCCGTGCAAAACAATGCTCCGCGCCAGATCCTCGACGGCTCCATGCAGATCCCGGCCAGTTTGCGCCGCAGCGTTTATCTGCCCACGCTTCGCAACAACATTGACGACCTTTTTATGGTATTCGATTTTCCCGATCCCCACGCGCCTCTCGGCAAACGCCACATCACCAGCGCCGCCACGCAGGCGCTTTATGTGATGAACAGCCCGTTCGTCATTGAACAGTCCAAGGCATGGGCGCAACGGCTCGCTGGCATCCCGAGCCTGGACGACACCGGCCGCATCAAACGGGCGTTTGTCGAGGCGTTTGCCCGTGAGCCGAGTAATGCTGAGCTTTTGCGTACCACCGCGTTTCTCAATGAATTTTCAGATGCCGCCACCGCCAAGGAATCCGACGCCTCGGCGCGACGGAATCTGGCCTGGCAGGCGTTTTGCCAGTCGCTGATCGCTTCAACCGAATTTCGCTTCATCAATTGATTTTATGAACTTTCAAAATATCTCCCGCCGCAAAGCCCTCAAGCTCGCCGGCTGTGGATTCGGATATCTCGCCCTGGCGGATTTGTTCAATCAATCGCACGCCGCCACCAATCCCCTCGCGCCTAAGCCGCCGCAATTCACCGGCGCCGCCAAGCGCGTCATCTTTTTGTTCATGCACGGCGGCCCCTCGCATGTCGACACGTTCGATCCCAAACCGCTCCTCAAACGCGACGCCGGCAAACCGCTGCCGGACAGCTTCACCAAAAACAGCCCGCGCGACGCCAACGCAAAACTTTTGCCCTCGCCATTTGAATCCAAAAAATGCGGTCAAAGCGGGATTGAGATCAGCGAGATTTTTCCGGAAATTTCCAAATGCGCGGACGATCTCTGCTTGATTCGCAGCATGCACACCAACGGTCAGGACCACGGGCAGGCCACGTTGAAACTGCACACCGGCTCGGAAAGCCAGGTCCGGCCCAGCATGGGTTCATGGATCATTTACGGTCTCGGAACCGAAAACCAAAATCTGCCGGGCTTCCTGACCATCAGTCCGCCCATCGTCACCGGCGGACCGCAAAACTACGGGCCCGCGTTCCTACCGGCGGTTTATCAAGGGACGCCAATCGGCCGCGCCGGAACTGCCCTCACGCAGGCGCAGATCAAACACATTCAAAATGGGCTTTACACCCCCGATCTCCAACGGCGCCAGCTTGATTTGATCCAGGATTTAAATCGCGAACAACTCAAGCAGGCAGCGTTGGATTCGCAATTGGAAGGCGTGATTGAGTCCTACGAATTGGCCTTTCGCATGCAATCAGAGGTCCCAAAAGTCACAGACCTGACCGGCGAATCCGAGGCCACCCTGGAGTTATACGGCGTGAACCAAACACCGACCGATGATTTCGCCCGCCAATGTCTCCTGGCGCGGCGTTTCGCCGAAAAAGGAGTCCGCTTCATCCAGGTCAGCCACAGCTTCAAATGGGATCAGCACCAAAATCTGAAACGCGATCACGAACGCAACGCGCGCGAGGTCGATAAACCCATCGCCGGCCTTCTCAAAGATTTAAAATCCCGCGATCTCCTGAAAGACACCCTCGTCATCTGGAGCGGCGAATTCGGACGCACCGCCACAGGGCAGGGGAACCTCGACGGCCGCGATCATAACCCACACGCCTTCACCACCTGGATGGCCGGCGGCGGCGTCAAACCCGGATACGTCCACGGCGCCACCGATGACTACGGCCACGCCGCGGCCGTCGACAAAGTGCACATGCACGACTTGCACGCCACGATTCTGCACCTCATGGGCATGAACCACGAAAAGCTCACCTACCGCTACGCCGGCCGCGATTATCGCCTGACAGACATCGCCGGCAACGTCGTCAAAGCCGTGGTCGCCTAACTGAGCGCGCCAAAATTCGCGCCAGCGTCTTGGAGTGCGGCGCTATTGCGCCTTCTCACGCCCCCCTGACCCCCGTATCCTCCAAACCCCGCTTCACCCCCTCAGGCCCAAAATCCCATCCATCCGGCTTAATTCAAGCATTAGTTACAAATTCCACTGATTGTTGCGAATCGACGCGCAGCGCTATGTTAGCGGCGTGACGATAGGGACGGGAACAATGAACGGGATTTGAAACCATGACAACGCTCTCCATCAAGCTGGCTCGATCACACTGGGGTCGAGCCACGCTTCATCTAGTTTGTCTGCTGCACGGCGGCCATCTGCGCTGGCATTGGGCCGGCATCAAGCGCGAGCTGGGCCGCTAACGCGCCGGACGCTGGCCGAGGTATTTTACGACCGCTTCGGTCCGGCTTTGCACGTGAAGTTTTTCGTAAACGGTATGAAGGTGCGCCCGAACGGTGCTTAAACTGATCCCCAGTTGGTCCGCGATTTCTTTGTAGAGAAAACCTTTGGCCAGCAGGCCCAGGATTTCCTGTTCGCGTTTGGTGAGGGCGGCGATTTCGGAATTCGTTTCCCGCGCTTGCTGGAAAAAGCTCACCACCTTGCGCGCGATGTGCATCGACATCGGCGATCCGCCATCGTGGACTTGTTGCACGGCCTGCCAGAGTTCGGCGGGAGCCATGTTTTTCAAAAGATATCCGCTGGCGCCCGCGCGCAGGCTGTCGAAAATCAGGTCTCCTTCGCGATAGGTCGTAAGCATCAGCACCTGCGTTTTTGGGAGACGCTGTTTGACGCGCGCCACGCATTCGATCCCGGACATCCCCGGCAGATTGATATCCATCAGCACGACGTCCGGGTTTTCCTCTTCGATTTTGCGCAACGCTTCCTCTCCGCTGGGATGCGCTCCGGCGCAACGCAGGCCCGGCGCGCGGGTTAATAATTCAACCAGGCTTTCACGCGTGCCGGGATTGTCTTCTACGATGGATACGGCGATGGACATGCTGGACTGCGACTCCAGTGTCGGCTGGATCTCCGCTTCTGCAATTGAACGAATGTTCGAGGACTTTTTCATGCCCGCGGCCACGGAACTTCGATGATCACTCTGGAGCCCCGCCCCAATTGGCTTTGCACTTTAACCGCGCCGCCGATGTCGCGCAGGCGGTGTTCCATGTTGCGCAGGCCGTCGGCCGTGGCCGTTTCCGGCGCAAATTCAAAGCCGCGGCCATTATCCTCGATGGTGATGCGCAATCCCTCCTGAGAAACCGCCACGCGCACCCACGCTTCGTTGGCCTGCGAATGTTTGACCACGTTGTGAAGCGCTTCCTTGGCGGCCAGAAATAAATTGTGCCGCACTTCGGCGGAAAGCTCCCGTTGCGGCGCCACCTCCGGCAAATCAAGCCGGCAACGAATATCCGCGACGCGCAGATGATCCACCGCGAACTGCGCCGTGTAATCGATAAAATCCGCCAGCGTGTCGTTGCGCGGATTAACCGCCCAGACGATTTCGTCCAGCGACTTGATCACGTGCCGCGACGTGGCCGCGATGCGGTCGAAATATTCGCCGGATTTTCCGGGCGTGCCGCTGTCGTGCTGGGCGAGTTCGGTCAAAAGCGAAATCTCCGTCAGGCTTGCGCCGAGATCATCATGAATATCTTTCGCAATGCGGGCGCGTTCTTTGTGGAGCGCGGCCTGCTGTTCCAAAAGCCGCATCTGGGCGCGGACGCGTCGCAGAAAAATGACGCGCGCGGCGGCGACCAGCAGAATCGAAAAAGCCAGCAACACGCCGCCCCGGAAATACCAGGTCTGCCAAAAAAATGGCAGAACGGTGAAACCGACCATCGCAGGAGCGGTGTTCCAAACGCCGACGTGATTGCACGCAGTGACATAAAACTTGTAATCATGCGCCGGCAGCAGCGAATACGTGGCGTGCCGCACCGGCCCGACTTCCACCCAATCGGGGTCCACGCCTTCCAACTTATATTTGAAGTGGACGTTGTCAGGAGCCGTAAAGCTCAACGCGGTGAAGTTGAATTCAATTTTGTGATGGCGCGGTGGAACTTTCAGCGTCGATGCGCCCGGCAAACTCATGAATTGAGTCCAGGGCAGGGGACGGAGCGCCAGCGGATTCGCCTCATCCGGCGGCGCAGACACCGGATCGACCGCGATGCTTTCCATCAAGACGGTCGGCGGTTGCGGATCGTCACGAATTTGTTCCGGCCGAATTACCGCCAGCCCGGTCCGCGCCGGAATCCAAAGGCGCCCGTCTTTGCCGCGAAATGCTCCGGGAAAAAAATCGAAGCTGGCCTGCAGGCTCGCCAGACCTTCCCCTTTGCCGTAGGCGATTGAGCGAACTCGTTCGATGCGGCCCGCGAAAAAATCTTCCAACTCGCGCAAACGCACCTGGAAAATGCCGCGGTTGGAACCCATCCAAAGCCAGCCGCGATCGTCGGCGACGATTTGCGATATGTACGGATCGAAAAGCCCATTTTGCAGAGAAATGCGTTGAAGCTGCCCGTCTTTTAGGCGGCCCAGGCCTATGCCCGCGTAGCCGATCCAGACCGAGCCATCGGGCGTGGCGGTCAGGCAGCGGATCGAATGCGGCCGCAGAACAGTATTCGTCTCCGAGATCAGGGCATTGTTCTCGAATTTCAGAAGTTGCCCCTCGGATGTCCCGATCCACACCCGCCCGGTTGCATCTTCCGCCATGGCGCGCAGGTAGCGGGCCGGTTGGGGCAGTTCGATTGTCTCAAGTTTCCCGCGGGAGAGACGTTGCAGGCTATTGGGCGAATCGAGGCCGATCCATAAATCGCCACGCTGATCGACCAATACCGACCGAACGAAATCGCTGGCCAGACCGTCTTTCCGGCTGAGATTCGTAACTTTTCCGTCGCGATACTTTTGCAGGCCACGATCCTCAGAGCCGATCCAGACGTTGCCGGCGTGATCGGCCGCTACGCAGGTGGCAACGCCTCCCGGCCACGACGAGGAAGTCGTCACATTGACCCAGTGATTTCCCTCCTGGCGTCCAACCGCTCCGTTATGCGACACCACCCAAACCGCCCCTTGAGCGTCCTGGCAAACGGAACGAATTGCCTCAAACGGGAGCCCTGACTGCAGATTCAAAAGCTCCAGCGCGCGCGGTCGCAACCGATTGATCCCGCCGCCGGCCGTTCCAACCCAAATATTCCCCTCACTATCCTGCGTCAGGCACGTGATCGAGCGATGCGAACAAGGCATCGCCTCAAATTGGTTTCCATCAAAACGAAAAAGTCCGCGACCGCTCGCCCCAATCCACACCGCTCCGGATCGATCTTCCAAAAGCGCGCTTGGACGCATCGCCTCGCCTCCAGGCAAAGCGCTGACCAGCGTTAGTTCGGATTTTTCTGAGTTTCCTTTGAAAAGACGCCCGTCGGAAAAGATCCAAACGGCCCCATCGCGAGCGGGAACGAGCCGGGCTTCCGGATCGTTGACGTTGAAACGAATTTTGGCCGCGCCGTGTTCGAGAGTGCCAATGGCGCCATTCTTGGCGAACCAAACCGTACGTTCGCGGTCCGAGGTCAGCGACCATGCCGCCCCTTTTGGAGCATGCTCGATCTCGCGATGGAAAAGGACCTTGTCGTTCTTCACTTCAACCAGCCCTTCCAAATTCGCGTAGCAAATCCAAAGGCTCCCCGAATCATCTTCCGCCATCATGGTCATGAGTTGATCGGGCAGGCCATTGGTGAGACCGAATGTTTTCACCCCGCCCGGTTCGAGGCGAACGAGAGCGCCGCGATCCATTCCCAGCCAGAGACGCTCCGAAGAATCGACGTACAGCGCGCGCACGACGCGATTGGGGACGTTGGCTATGTTAACAATCGGGAGCTCGCGAAACCGCGCCCCATCAAAAGAAACTGGCCCGCCCAAAGTGCCCAGCCACAAGTAACCGCCACCAATCTGCGCCACGCCCGCAATCGTGTTATCCGGCAGCCCTTCATCGGATTGCCATGATCGAGCCAGCCACGAGGAAGCCACCGCCTCAGCCGCGCGGACGGAGTTCAGCAAAACTCCACACGCAAAAAAGATGAGAGACAATCGCAGCCGGGGCACATTTTCATATAACCATTTTTTTGGCTTTCGGCAAACAGTACGACAGGGGTAACGTCCCTCCGCTTCATGGGGAAAATCCAATTAATTGAGGGCGAAGACAACCTGGACGAAGCGTTGTCGCGCCCGACACCGGAGTTGGTGGAATTCGCGCGGACACTCCCAAGTCCCCTGGTCATCCTTGGCGCTGCCGGGAAAATGGGCCCTTCCCTCGCGGTAATGGCCCGGCGCGCGGCCATCACCGCGGGCAACAATTTGGACGTGATCGCCGTGAGTCGTTTCAGCGAACCCGCGGCAGCCGCGTGGTTGGAGCAACGCGGCGTGAAAACCATCGTCTGCGATTTGCTCGACGGAAACCTCGGCATGCTACCCGACGCCTCCAACGTTATCTATTTAGTCGGTTTGAAATTTGGAACATCGAGTAGTCCCGGCGCCACCTGGGTGATGAATACCATCGTGCCCGCGCGCATTGCCGGGCGTTACGCAAAATCCCGCCTCGTGGCATTGTCCACCGGAAATGTTTATCCCATGTCCGAAGTGGCCAAAGGCGGTTCGCGCGAAGGCGACGATCTGACTCCGCTTGGGGAATATCCCAACAGCGCCGTCGGCCGCGAACGCGTCTTCGAATTCTATTCGCGACGCAACGGAACGCCCATGACATTGCTGCGTCTTTTTTATGCGGTCGATTTGCGCTACGGAGTGGTGGTGGATATTGCCCGAAAAATCTTTGCCAATGAGCCGATTGAATTGGCCAACGGCAGTTTCAATTGCATCTGGCAGGGCGACGCCAACGAACGCATCATTCGCGCCCTGGCCCTGGCCAATTCGCCCGCGGCAGTCTTCAACCTCTGTCATCCGCAGATTTGCTCCGTGCGAGACGTGGCGGCTCGATTGGGAACGCTCCTGGGACAAGAGCCAAAATTTATCGGAATCGAAAGCTCCACCTCCCTGGTCGCCAATGCTGACTCGTTGTCCAAAGCATTGCCTGGTCCCTTGACGCCAATGGATACGCTGCTCCAATGGACCGCTCATTGGGTCCAGACGGGCGGCCGAAACCTGGGCAAGCCCACGCATTTTGAAACCCGCGACGGGAAATACTGATGAGCGCGCGCATCCAGGTGGCTTTTGGCGAATCAATGAGGCGAGGGCTGGTGATTCCCGCCATGCCCCTCGCCTTGAATGCGCAACGCAAATTCGACGAACGCCGCCAGCGGGCGCTGATTCGATATTACGCAGCCGCGGGCGCAGGCGGGTTGGCCGTGGGCGTGCACACAACTCAATTTCAAATTCGCGATCCGGCCATCGCTTTGTTCAAACCGGTCGTCGAGTTAGCGGTCGAAGAACTGGGTCGGGTCAATAAACCACTCGCGCGCATCGGCGGCATTTGCGGCGAAACTGCCCAAGCGGTTTCCGAAGCAAAAGTTCTCGCGGGCTTGGGCTATCACGCTGGATTGTTGAGCCTTTCCGCTTTTAAAACAGCGACCGATGACGAATTGATCGCCCACGCTCGTGCCGTCGGTGAAATCATTCCGCTGATTGGATTTTATCTGCAACCCGCCGCGGGAGGGCGACTGCTGCCCTATTCCTTCTGGCGGCGATTTGCGCAAATTGAAAATGTCATCGCCATCAAAATCGCGCCCTTCAATCGCTACCAAACCATCGATGTGATTCGCGCGGTGGTCGAATCCGGTCGCATGGACATCGCCCTCTACACCGGCAATGACGACAATATCGTGATGGACTTGCTCACGCCCTATCGCTTCTACGTCGGCAACACCACCATCGAACGGCGGATTGTCGGCGGCCTCCTTGGCCATTGGGCCGTCTGGACGCAAAACGCTACCCGCCTTCTCAATGATTGCCACAACATCGTCAAACGCGGCGGCCCCGTGACCGCCGACGTCCTGCGCCGCGCGATTGAAATCACCGACGCCAACGCCGCGATTTTCGACGCCGCCCACGGTTTCGCCGGCTGCATCGCCGGCATCCACGAAATCCTCCGCCGCCAGGGCTTGTTGGAAGGAATTTGGTTGCTCGACGACAAAGAAACCCTGAGCCCCGGCCAGTCCGCGGAAATTGATCGCGTCTGCAAGGCCTACCCGCACATGGCTGACGATCAATTCGTGCGCGAAAATCTTTCCAAATGGCTTGGTGCTTAATCCACCAATGCTTCAGCAAGCCGTTCCCGGTAAACCTTCCGCGCATTATCGTAAACGGATTTGGCCACTGCCATCTCTTCCGGTTTGTAAGTGCGCTGTTTTTGCGACCAGCATTTCTCCACGCTATCGATGCACCATTGGATGCTCTTTTTGGATGAGCGAATCGGCTTGTCATTCACCACCACAAAAATCGGATTCGTATGCGACGATGGCAAAATCCGCAGCGCCACCCAGCTGCTCTGTTCAATCGGCACGTCGAATGAGACCTCCTGCACCGATCCATCCGCTGTAATTTCTGTGCGGCCCGCCGGCTTCCCATTCACCAGCGCCTCCACCGGCACCGTCCGCGTGCTCCCGATCCGCGCCCGTTCAATATCCCAATACGGCTTCTGATCCAGCGGCCGCTTCTGCAACGTTGGATCGGCCTTCTCATTCAACCGCGCCGCCACCTTTGCGCTCAACTTAATCTTCCCAGGCGCACTCAACTTCAATTCGCTCCCTCCTTCACCCATCTTCACATTATTCGCCTTGAACTCCATCAAGTGACTCTTCCCATCGCTCACATAGTTGCGCCCGACACGAATCGCCTCGCACCAATCATCGTAATCTAGCTTCCCCTCCAGTTTCACATACGACCGCCCCAATCCCACCCGCTCCCCGTAAATGCACGGAAAATCCGTCTCCCCGCTGATCCGCGTGCGAAAACCCGCGTTGAGCGTGTGATACCAAATATTCAATTCCCACGTGGAAGGCGTGTCCACCGTCGAAATAAAATCGACCAACGGAACCATTTTCCCTTCATGATTGCGCACCATATGCGTCACATCCGCGATATATTCATTGGCCCCAATCCCATCAAAAGGCGGGATGTTGTAATTCGGCAAATCATTATTCGGCAGTTGCAATCCCCATCCCGAATGCGCCGGCCCCACCAACGCCCCCTGCGCTTTCGCCCACGTCAGCGTGTTGTAACCCAGCGTCGGCCAATGTTTATCGGATGTCCCTCCCGGATACATCTGCTCCCGCAACCGCAGCAAACAAAGATGCCCGCTCTGGTGCGACCCAAACCCCGAAACCTCCACATCATATCGCAACAAATACGGATACTTCGAAACATCCGAATCCTTCCCCGTGAAAAACTGTTTCTGATAATCGAAGCATGGACCCCACGTCAGGTTCGCCCCAATCTTCAAATCCTCCCCCATGCATTGCCGAATCATATCCGGCGCATGCACGCCTTCCGTCGGATTCGTGTAATGCGCGCACCCCGCCGCGTGAATATGATGATCCCCCGACCACCATCCGCTCTTCGACGGATCGATCCATCGTTCCACTTTAAAATCCCAACTCGCGTTTTTCCCCGCCACTGTCAACGTCTTCGTCTGCAAAATCGATTCGGGCCCGCGCGAAAACGCCACTTTATATTCCCCATCCGGCAACATCAGCGTCTCGCCGTTCGCCCGATACACCTGCGGATGAAATCCAAAATCCGGCGCCAATCGTTTCGCCTGGCTCGGACACACCCGCCCCAACGCATCCCTCACCTCAAAACACGCCGTCGTCGCCTTGTCATTCTCATCGCGCACATTGAACTTCACCGTGCGCGCCGCCTTGGCATCGAACAAAATATCCACCTCATTTCGAAAACCCAAATCCTGCGTCCCCTGTCCCACATCAAACATCAACTTCGCCTCCCGCTTCCCCGCATCCCGGCTGTAAAGCTGCAAAATCCGATACTCCAAGCCCAGCCCGCTCAAATTCTTGTTCAACGGCTGCTTGTTATACATCTCCAAATCCAGCCACAGATCCTCGGCCTTGCGCGGCCCCCGTCCAAATTTCTTGTCGGACGCATTCGAGAAAGCCCCGCCCTCAAAAACCGATTTCGCCTGCGGACTAAACGCCCGCAACTCCGCCGTCACCCCCGCCTCATTGACCACCTTTACCAAAAACGCCCGCCACCCTGCCTGCGCCAATTCCGCCGCCGCCTTCCCCCGCGCCAGTTTCACGCGCGATTCCGGATTAATATTCACCTCCACCAACACATGCTTATCCAGCAACGCCTCCAACTTCTGCGCCGCAATCCCATCCGATCCATTCTCCAGCGTCTGCCGCAACGCCTTCGTATCTTCCGCGGGCAAAGCGCCCCCTTGATATTCCAGCGCCTCCAGCACCCGCGTCACCTGTGCTTTGAATGGCTGCCACTCGACCGCGTTGACAGAAAAAGAAGCGACCGCCGAAAAAAGAATTGTGCGAAGAAAAGTTTTCATAGGCGTTAACACCCCGATACCAATTCCACCCGCGCCTGTCAGCCAAAATCCTCAACCATCGTAGCAGCGATGGTCACATCGCTCTGACATTATTCTCCTCTGGCGCTTTTCCTTCCCTCTGGAATTTGTTAAACCTCACGCATGCCCATCACCGCATCAATCCTTCTTTCCTTCCTGCTCGCCCAAGCTGCTCCCACGAAAAACGCATGGACACCGCTCTTCCCCGAAGATGGCGTCCCCAAAGGCTGGAAAGTCACCGAATGGTCCGATGTCGCCAAACCCGCCGCCCCCGGCGTCCAATGGAAGGTCATCAACGGCGTCCTCCACGGCAGCGAACCTCGCGGCACCTGGCTCATGAGCGAACAGGAATATGAAAACTTCGAGCTCGAATTCGAATGGAAAATCGGCCCGCGCGGCAACAGCGGCTGCGGCCTGCGCTTTCCCGCCGCCGGCGACCCCGCCTTCGATGGCCTCGAACTCCAAATGTGCGACCCTCGTTATTACGGCGACGAAGCCTACACCATTCCCAGCTCCGAACTCACCGGCGGCCTCTACCGCGCCATCGCTCCCCTCGCCACGCCCTTTAAAAACGAAGACTGGAACAAATACCACGTCAAACTCCTCGGCCAAAAAGTCGAAGTCACGCTCAACGGCCAAAAAATCCAGGACATCAACCTCAAAGATTACAACCGCGTCATCAAACGCCACAACGGCCAGGACGCCGTTCCCATGAAAGACCGCCCCTTGCGCGGCCACATCGGCTTCCAGGAACTCAGCCGCGGCGGCGGCCACGTCGAAATCCGCAACGCCCGCATCAAAATCCTGGATTAAGAAGGCGCTCAAAAACGCGCGCCAGCGTCATGGAGTGCGGCGCTATGCGCCGCTTTCAATCGCGGGGACTCTCCCAAAACGCTTTAATCTTTTCGCCAACACCCCGTTCATTCTCCACCCACTTCATCCCGCTCCAATGCGCCGGCATCAGTTGCCGATACCGCGTCTCAGCAAACCGCCGATCCATCAACAACACAAATCCGCGATCCTTCTCCGTCCGAATCACGCGTCCCGCCGCCTGCAAAACCCGGTTCATTCCCGGAAAACGGTACGCAAAATCATACCCATTCAACTCCCGCGCCGCAAAACGCTGACTGATCAAATCCCTCTCCAAACAAAGCTGCGGCAATCCCACGCCCACAATAATCGCCCCAATCAATCGATCCCCCACCAAATCAATTCCCTCCCCAAAAATCCCTCCCAACACCGCAAACCCAATCTGCGTCCGCGCCGGCTCATTCGCGAAAGCTTTCAGAAAATCCTCCCGCTCTCCCTCCCCCATCTGCGGAGCTTGCGCCAGCAACGTCGCATCTGTCAGCGGCCGCACCCTCTCCAAAATATCCTGCAAATATTGAAACGAAGAAAAGAAAACCAAATAATTCCCCACCCGCTGCGAACAAGCCGCCACAATCGCCGCCGCCACCTGCTCTGCCGAACGCGCTCGCTGCTTCAAAGTCGTATCCACCTGCCGATGCACAATCACCGCCAGATTCTCCGCCGGAAAAGGCGACGCCAATCGCAACTGCGTTCCACCTCCAAAAATCTCCGAAAAATATTCCAATGGAGAAAGCGTGGCCGAAAAGAAAATCACCGCCTCCGCTCGCTTCAAAGCCTCCTTCAACTGGCTCGTCGGATCCGCGCAAAACAACCGCACCTCCCCCGCCGAAACAATCGTCGCATACCCTTTGTCATAAACCTCCGCCGTCCGCACAAATCGCGACGTCTCAAAATAGCGCTCCAACAATTCATCATGCGCAGGACCGCCTTCATTGCGGACCAATTGCTGTTCGGCAACAGCGAGAAAATGTTGAGCCGCCGCCGGCAAAGCTTCAGGAATCTCCGGCAACGCGCCCTCAGGCAGTTTCTCAATCGCGCGATTCAAACCATCCAATGCTTCCGCCGCCGCCGGAGCCACTGAACGAATTACCTCAACGTTCCCGACCTTCGTCAGCCCCGCCGAAAACATATCCCGCGCCCGGTCCGGCAAATTATGCGCCTCATCCACCAGGAAAACATACCCGCCCGGGTCCTCCTCAAAAAACCGCCGCAAAAAAGACGACGGATCGAACGCATAATTGTAATCGCAAATAATCACATCCGCCCATAGCGCCAAATCCAGCGAAAGCTCAAACGGACACACACCATGCCGCCGCCCCAAAGCCTCAATCCCCCCGCGGTCCAGCCCCTCCGACTTAAACCCATCCCGCAATGCCGGCTTAATCCGATCGAAATATGCAGTCGCATACGGACACTCCAGCGCCTCGCATGAATCCTGGGTCTTGAAACAAATCTTGTCCCGCGCGGTCAACGTAATCGCCCGCAACCGCAACCCCTTTTCGCGCAAAACCGCAAGGGTCTCCTGCGCAATCGCCCGCCCAATCGTCCGCGCCGTCAGATAAAAAATCTTCCGCACCTTCCCTTCACCCAACGCCTTGATCGCCGGATACAAAACCGAAATCGTCTTCCCAATCCCCGTCGGCGCCTCCGCCAGCAACTGCTTCCCATCCCGAATCGCCCGATACACCGCCACCGCCAGCGACCGCTGCCCGGGCCGATATTCCGCAAACGGAAACGGCAGCGCCGCAATCGATTCATTCCGCACCTTCTCCCAAGCCGCCTGCGCCTCCGCCCACTCCAAAAATTCCGCCGTCACCCGCCTAAAAAACTCCTCCAACTCCGTCCGCCGAAAAACATCCCGATGCTCCGAAATCTTACCCGTCGCCAATTCCAGGTAAGTGACCTGCAATTCAAAATTCAGCGGCGGATTCGCCTCCGTCGCCGCCAACATCGCGCCATAAGCCTTCGCCTGCGCCCAATGCAACACGTCCACCTCCCCATCGTGCGGCCGAGAAAGCGTCTTGATCTCCTCGATGTGCCACTGATCCAGCGACCGCACCAACCCATCGATCCGCCCCGACACCCGCAAAATCACCGTCGGCGACACCACATCATACGATACAAAAACCTCCGCCTCATAATCCGACGGCCGCGACTTCTGCAATCGCTGATGCGCCCTCGCTCCTTCCAACGCCCGCCGCGGCCCCACAAAAACCGATTCCCTTCCCAATCCGCCCGCGCGCAAAACAAACCCCACCAAATCGCGCACTGAAACGCGCACGATCGGCAAACAGGATTTCTTTTTGTCAGCCATGGCAAACGGACTCAGGACATTAGGACGCGCTGAGTCCGCAAGCAAACGCGATTGAAAAATCGCTGTGTTTTCGCCTGCACAGGCCCAATGGAACTAAAGTTCCACTTGCCGCCTCCCTTGCCCGCCCATATCCTAGGCCGCCTAGAGCTGGACCCAAACCCAACCGTTTCTAGCCATGAACGTTCATTTTCCCATTCGAACTCGTCGCGCCTTTACGCTGATCGAACTCCTGGTCGTCATCGCCATCATTGCCATTCTCGCCGGCATGCTTCTCCCCGCCATGGCCAAAGCCAAAGCCAAAGCCCAGGGTATTTTCTGCATGAACAACACCAAGCAACTCATGATCGCTTGGCGCATGTACATTGAAGACAACACCGATCAGTTGCCCTTTGCCTATTGCGAGAACGCCGGCAATCCCTCCCTTTACAACCGTGCCTGGGTTCACGGAATCGAGAATTTTGACGACGCCAATACCGCCAATTGGGACCCGACCCTCACCTTGATGAACGGTTCCATTTGGAAATACACCGGCGCCAACAAGGAGATTTATCGCTGCCCGGCCGATAAATTGACGGTCAAGCCCACCTCCGGACCGTACAAAGGCTCAGCCATTCCGCGCATTCGCAGCAATTCGATGAACGCGTTTGTCGGCGGCAATGAAGGCAACGAAGCCAACAACTGGTTCGACACCGGACACAATTTCCGCACCTATCGCAAGCTGGAGGAATTCTCCGTGCCCGGCCCCAGCGACACCTGGGTTTTGGTGGATGAACATCCCGCCAGCATGAACGACGGTTTCTTCTGCCCCGAAATGAACGCTTTTGCCAGCGCGTCCAATCCCAATTACGGCGGCACGGAAATGCCCGATATTCCCGCCAGCTACCATAACGGAGCCTGTGGATTTGCCTTTGCCGACGGCCATTCCGAAATTCACAAATGGCTGGACCCCCGCACCAAACAGCCCACCGCCAAGACTCTCAGTGGGACTTACGCCCGTTCGCAGCCAAACAACAAAGACATCTACAATTGGTTTTGGCTCCATTCCAGCGGCCGGAAGTGACCGGGTGCCTACGGTGGTGGAACTCCTCGCGCTGCGAGGAGTCGAGCGGCGCAATCGATAGCAACCACCAGTTCCGATTACACCCGGAAGTAACCCGCCCAGGTTTGGGCCGTGAGCGGGTCGTGAACTTGGATTCATTGGCCTTTTGTTTGTCCGCGCCAATGGCCAGTCAGCGCGGAAACTTGCCTCTCAATTTCTCCGCGAGGTCTTGGAGTGCGGCGCTGAAGCGCCGCTTTCACACGCCCTTGTCATTTCACGGTCACGGACTCGAAACCTTGAAAAACGCATTCCCATTCTCAATTGTGACCGTCGCATTCGTCTCGCTCGTCGTTTGAAAATCAATCCACTGCCCCGCATCCAGGTCCGTCCTCCTCCACAAATGGTAAGGAGGCGCGCCGCCCGACCACCGCATCACCAGGTTATTTCCCTCCCGGCTGGCGCTCACAATTTCAAACCGCGGCGCCGTCTGCGTCGTAATCTTCAACATCTTCCCGGAAACTCCCGTCGGACCAAGGTCAGTCGAGCCAAACACATAAAGCTCCCCATCCTGATCCTCCCCAAACCCTTTCAACCACAAACCAAGCGTCCTATCATTCGCGCCGATCCGCAATTCCTTCACCACGCCGCCATCCAGGTAAAACAATCGCCCCTCCGCCGCCGAGAATTTGCCCCAATCTCCGGTCACGTATTTTCCGCTTAACGCCGGGACCATCGTCCCGCCATAAACATAGCCGCCAATGACCGCGAAACCTTCATCATGATCATACTGGGAGACCGGATCGGTCAGTCCGGTCGGCAATGGCGACGGCGGAATCGTTGTTGCGAACCCGTCATTGGTCCCATTGTTGTTAAAGAAAAATGTGCCCTCCTTAATTGGCCATCCCAAGTTGAGGCCCTTGGTCACTTTGTCAATTTCCTCAATATCATTTTGGCCCACATCCCCGAGCCACAAATCCCATGTATTTCGATCAAACGAAAAGCTGTAAGGATTGCGCAAACCATGAGCGAAAATTTCGCCCACCATTCCGGCCTGACCCGCGAACGGATTATCCGTCGGAATTCCGTATTTCCCATTCGGAGAGGTGCGAACATCGACATTGATGCGCACCACTTTGCCGAGAATCTTCGTTTTATCCTGGGCATTGCCTCCCTCCGAATGGCCTTGCCCCTGGTCATCCGCCGCGCCGCCATCCCCAATGGTGAAATAAAGAAACCCTTCCGGCCCGAATCGCATCGCCCCGCCGTTATGATTGGATTGCGGCTTGTCGATCCGCAAAATCTCCCGGCGGCTCGCGGGATCGACCCGATTGGTGTTCCCGGGGTCGATTCGCCATTCGGCAATCACCGATTGATGATTGTTGGTTTTTCCGTCGGTGTAAGTGATCGGAAAATCCGCCGCCGCCCCGTTGGGCTCGGAGGTGTAGGTATAAATCAACGGATTCTGCGCAAAATTCGGATGCGTCACCGCCCCAATCAACCCGCGCTCATCATAATTCGGGCTCAATGAAACAAGGCGGCCCCGCACATCCAGCAACGGATCGGCCAATTTCACGCCATTGGTCACCACATAAATCAGCCCCGCCTGGTCATAAACAAATAGCCGTTTGCTGCCATCATCCGGCGCGGCGATTCCCAGTGGGGAAATCAACCCGTCCAACACCATTTGCAATTCGATGGTGATATTTCCCTTGGTAATTTTCTCAGGAATCCGATCCGGTTTGACGATCTTCAAAACCTGTCCGCCCGTCCCCGATGGACCCATGATCGTCGACGCAAAAACATAAAGCTCCCCATCCTGGTCCTCGCCAAACCCTTTCAGCCACAGGCCGAAAGCCCGGTCAGTGGCGCCGATGCGCAACTCCTTCACCTCCGAACCGTCCAGATAAAAAAGACGCCCTTTGGGGTCCATCCCCAAATCCCCCATCACATATTTTCCGCCCAAAGCCGGAACGCCTCTGCCCCGATAGCGATATCCACCAATCACCGCCACGCCTTCGTCGTGGTCATACTGCGCAATCGGATCAACCAAATCCGGCGGAACCGGCCCAATCGGCCCGCTCATCACAAATCCTCCCGCCGCGCCATTCCCGTTAAAGAAAAAGCTCCCTTCCTTGACCGGCCAGCCCAGGTTCGCCCCTTTCGTCACCAGGTCGATTTCTTCCAGCGAATTCTGTCCCACATCGCCCACCAGCAAGTCGCCATTCTGCTTGTCGAAACTAAAGCTATACGGGTTCCGCAATCCCCAGGCCCAAATTTCCGGCAGCACGCCTGCCTGGCCGAGAAATGGATTGTCCCCGGGAACTCCATACTTCCCATTGGCGGACGTGCGCCCGTTCACATCGATCCTTACCATCTTCCCCAGGATTTTGCTTCGATCCTGTCCATTTCCCTCGGGAGAATGTCCGGGCCCAGCGTCATCGCCCGCGCCACCGTCACCAATGGCAATATATAGAAACCCATCCGGCCCAAAATGCATCGCCCCGCCATTATGATTTCCCTGCGGTTTATCGAGCCGCAAAATCTCCCGCCGACTCGCTGGATCCACCCGGTTCGTATTCGCCGCATCCAGCCGCCATTCCGCAATCACCGATTGATGATCATTGGCAATCCCCGTAATCCGAAAATCCGCCGTGGTCCCATTCGGTTCCGACGTGTAAGTGTAAATCAACGGATTTTGCGCAAAATTCGGATGCGTCGCGATACCCAGCAACCCACGCTCATCATAATCCGGGCTCAACGGTATCACTCGATTCTTCACATCCAACAACGGCGTCGCCAGCTTCACTCCATTTGAAAGCACATAAATCAACCCGACTTGATCGAACACAAAAAGTCGTTTGCTCCCATCATCCGGCGCCGCCAGGCCCAGCGGAGAAATCAACCCCGTCGCGACCGTCTGCAATTCAATCGTGATATTCCCTTTTTGAATCTTCGCCGGGATCGGGTTGGCGATCGGCGTTCCACCGCCACCCACCGTCACATTCACCGCGGTCGATGTCGTACTCGCCCCCGTATTATCCGTGGCCTTTGCCGTCAGCGCATGGCTCCCCGCCGCCAGATTCACCGTGACACTGTACGGGTTCGTATTATCGCTGCCGACCGAAACGTTGTTATCAAAAAACTCCACGTTGGAAATCGTCCGTCCCGCGCTCGCCGTCGCCGTCGCTTCAATCGAAACATTCCCCGGTCCTGCCATTGTGGAATTATTCGCCGGATTGGAAATCGACACCGTTGGCGGCTGCGGTTGCGCCCCCTGCACCACGATTTGTCCCACCATCCCGGGGTGCACCCCGCAAAAATAGTCATACGTTCCGGCGCTGGGAAACGTGTGCGTGTATGTTTGCCCCTGGCTCAAAAGCCCCGAATCGAACTCCGTGCTCGGCGCTGTCGAAGTCGCCGTGTGCGGAACCCCATCGCTGTTCATCCACATCACCGAATCGCCCGTATTGATCGTCTGTGGCGTCGGCACAAACGTAAAATTGCTGATATCCACACTGACAGTCGCGCTCCGCGCCTGTAAAACCGTCAGGGATAGACAAAACGAAACAAGAGAACACCAATGCACTTTCACCTTCATGAAATACCCTCCTCCTTACGGCGAGGGCGCCGCCCGGTCCTTGTGCGGCACTGCCAAGGCCGGGCGGCGAACTAACACCACCCCTCACCACATTGTATGAGTTCCCAGTTCCGCAAAGGTTCCCAAAAATATTTGCGAATTTTCGGGAACTTTTCCGCGCCTCCGCCACTCCCATCTGGTAGAATGAAGCGATATGGCTCAGGAGTCGGATTTTGAGAAGCTTGTGGAGCTTCACTATCAATCCCTCTACCGCTTCGCATTCAGTCTGACACGCAATGAAACTGAAGCGTCGGATCTGACTCAGCAATCCTTTTACATTTTTGCCAAAAGCGGCGGCCAAATCAGGGATCGGCAAAAAGCAAAAAGCTGGCTCTTTACTACGCTCCACCGCGAATATTTGGGTCGCCGCCGCAAAATGATACGCTTTCCAGAAACGGAGTTCGCCCAAGCCGAACCGGAACTGCCGGCCATCGATCCCAGCCTCGAAACCGCCGACGCCCCCGCCGTGCTCAAAGCCCTCGCCCAAATCGACGCCGCCTTCCAATCCGCCGTTTCCCTCTTCTATCTCGAAGATTACAGCTACCCGGAAATCGCCGAAATTCTCGAAGTCCCTCTCGGCACCGTCAAATCCAGGATTTCACGCGGCCTCATTCAATTGCAGCGCCTGCTGGTGGAGGCTCCTGCCGTGGCAAGGAGAAACCAATGACGCGCGATCAAGCCAAAGAAATCCTCGCGATTTGCCGCCTCGACACCGCGGATCGAAATGATCCCGAGTTCCTCGAAGCCCTTCAACTCGCCGCCTCCGACCCCGAATTAAACCACTGGCTCAACCAGCAACAGGAATTCCATCGCCAAAACCGCGAACGCCTCCGCGCCCTCGAAGTCCCCGCCGATCTCAAAGCCCGCATTTTTGATCAACGACCCCCCACCATCCCCGCTGTCTGGCGCCGCCGCGAAATCCTGGCCCTGGCCGCCATGCTCGCCATTGCCGCCCCCGTCATCCTTTTTCTCGGCAGCGCGTTATTTACCGAAGGCCACGGCCTCATTTTCGAAAAATTCGAACAGCGCATGACCTCCTTCGCGCTCAAGACTTATCAAATGGATATCCGCACCAACAACCCCGCCGCCGTTCGCCAATACCTGGCCAGCAAAGGCGCCCCCGCGGATTTTCCAGTCCCCACCAATCTCGAAAGGCTGACAGTCAAAGGCGGCGGCAGGTTATCCTGGCAAAACAACGCAGTTTCGATGATGTGCTTCGAACTGCCCGACAAGGAAACGGTCTTCATGTTTATCATGGATAAAGCCGCCCTGCGCGGGGCCTTGCCGCCCGAACGCCCCGAGATCACACCCGGCAAGCGCTTGAGCGCCGCCCGTTGGACCAAAGGAGACCGGGTTTTCCTCCTGGCGGCGGCCAAATCACCCGAAACCCTGGGCCGGCTCGTGGAAGACCAACCCTAGCCCTCCTGGTTCAAGTTGGTTTGGCCGAAATGGAGGATTGGGTTTGCGTCGCCGGCGTTTTTACCGGCACTGCCGAGGCGGTCATCAAAATGGTGCCGCCGGATTGTTCCGGAAGTTTCCACGGAACTTCGAAAATGCGAACCGCCTCGCTAATCCCTTTGACTTTGACAGCTTCCAATTCCACAAAAGTGGCGGCCAGTTCGGGGTCAAATTTCTTGCAGTCACAATAAGTCCGGTAGCTGACAATGATGCGTCCGCGTCCCGAAACGCCTTCCAACCGGCTGGCCAGATTCACCTCGCGCCCAAAAACGGTGTAGCTCGAAACGTGCTCGGCCGAACCCATCATGCCCACGACGCTCGGGCCGGAATTGATGCCACTCCCCAATGTGAGCAACGGCAGCATCGAAAGCGGATCCTCCCCGCGCGCTTCCCGCTCGATATTTTCCTTCTTGCGAGCCTCGTTTTCCTTGGCGCGATCCTGGTTGACCGCGAACATGGCCCGCTGGGAATCAATGGCCGCGCGCACCGCGCAAAGAGCGTGCTTTTCCTCCTCGATCGGCGCGCCCCAAAACGCCATCACGCAATCCCCAATATATTTGTCGAGAGTGCCGTGATGTTTCTTGATCTGCTGTGAAATGGTTCCCAGATACAAATTGACCGTACTCATCGTCTCCTGGGCCTGTTTGTTCAGGAAAACCTCCGCGTCTTCCGTGGAAAGCTTTTTCTTCTCGATATAAGCGAGAGCCTCCGCGTGCGCGCGGTCCGTGAATTCAGTGAACCCGCGAACATCCGCGAAATAGACCGTAATATCACGCCGCTCCCCGCCCAGATCCAGTTTCTCAGTAGCCAAAATCTCATCAACGATTTCCGGAGCCACCAGACGCTGAAAGGTAGCTTTAAGGTGCCGCTGCTCGCGTTGCTCGAAAATAACGCGGTAAGTCACCAGCGCAAAATGAGGCAAAAGCAGCCCGCCAAAAACAGGCATGACGATGGGAAGCCAGTAACGGGTCTGCACGTAAAGGAAGAAAGCGCCAACCACATAGAAGATGGCGACAACCGCGATCGCAATGGATGCATTGACCACCTTGGCGCGCCAGGTGATCCAGCCGGAAAGAATTCCAAGACCAAGCACGAGAAGAATCGTTCCAACCGTGGGAGTTTTTTGAACGAATTTTCCGGTCAGGATGGAGCTGGCTACGTTCAAGTGTTTTGTGACCAATGGCGTTTTCTCTTCCAGTGGCGTTGATCCCATGTCCGTGAGATTGTTTCCGGTGGCAACCGAACCAATGATGACCAGCCGATCCTTGTACGGATTATTGGTGGATTCACCCGTGTGCATGCGCTCGTAGTCGTTTGAGAAAACGGTCCCCGGCGTCCCCTGGTAAACCGGCGTTCTGTTTCGGCGGATATCATCCCACCGCAACGTCCAATCAATGTAGAAGAAGTGGTCCGCATCCGTCGGAATGGTTCTGGAAACGCCATTCGTGCCCGTGAGAACAATGCGATCGGTTTCGACGACCGCCTTGTCAAGGTCAAGGCCAAGTTCCATCGCCGCGAGAATGATGCCCAGGTTCCAGGCTCGCTTGAATGTGTAGGGACGCTGATCAGTTGGCCCCAAATCCTTTTTGTCCGCATCAAGATTCAAATCTCCGTCCTTGGTGAGCATCAGATTTCCGTTCGGCAGGAGCGGGACGATCAGGGAATCAGCCTCGGCGCCGATTGCCGAAGGGACGGTGGGAAAAACAAGCGCAGGAACAGGCGAGTTGGTTTTGTAATAGTCGCGCAACTTGAGTTTCAACGGCTTCGTGCGCGAGAGGATTTGTTCGTGCCAAATCGGATATTCGCCGAAGGCCCGAACGCGGCGAAGAACGCCATAATCATTCTTTGACGCGATATTCCCGATCGCCACAGCGTTCGTGGCGAAAAGGTCCGCGGGCAGAAGGCCCCCTTCGGTGGCCAGCACGACGTTCCCAGCCTGGCCGACTTCCGCCGCGAAAAATTCATCGGAGGAAATGGAGTTTGTTTCATCGATGGGAATGTCGGTCGAAGGAGAACGGATGTTCAGTTCCGAAAGAAGCACGTCAAACCCAACCGCTTTAGCTCCTTGCGCGGAAAGTTCGCGAACCATCTGTCCATACATGAAACGCGGCCACGGAACCGGAAAACTCAATTCCGAAATATTTTGTCCCTGTTTGGCCGAAGCCATGTAATGGGCATAGACCCCATAATTAACCATTTCGATGGCCGTATCATCGATGAACAGCGTCGCCAGATTAGTGGGAATATGGTTCGTGTTCAAATAACCCGAGGCCATCCGGACCCGCGCGTCGTAGGTGATCGATTCCAAGTGGTCGAAGATATCGAGACGAAACTTGCCTTCAGCACGGTCCTTGGTCTCTTCACCGATCATGTAGAGGAAGCTAACCAAAACGACGGCAAGAGCAGTGATAAGCAGCGGAGTGCGCTGGCGAATATTGGTCTTCAACGGGCCTCATGGAAGCAAATTCAGGGGCAGGAAACAAGAACCGGATTTTTCAGGAGGGCACAGCGAGGTTCGCGAAGTTATTGGGTAACGCTGTCCCCTGGGCCGGGTGGGACGAATTCGGTTAGGGAGACTCTGGTGATGTCGAACAATCCCTGGACTGCGGGGTCGTTTTCAGGAAATGGCTTCTCGTCTGAATAATCGACGGTGATGAGTTTTTCATCCAGATATGCCGCTACGAAACGCTCAAATTCACGACGAATTGGGTCGTCTGGAGCAATGACAGTTACCGTTGGGATTCCATTATGAGGGATGCTGATTTGTTGATTGGCACGGAGAATCGTGGGAGGAACGGGCAATCCATCGACGATATAAACGATGATGAGCGTTCCCGAGAAGACTTGCGCGGATCCGTCGGCCGAGATCGCGAATTCTGTGCCGCGGACGCCGGCGACGCCGTTTGGAGTTTTAACTTCGTATTTGGACGAAGCGGCCATTTTTTTGACGATTCCGAGGATGCGGCCAGCGCTGAGGTCGAGTTGCGTTTCGATCAATGTTTCGATGCCGGTATTTTCGTAGTCGAGTTTGTCGATGCCCAAGGTTGTGCTTTTGGTGACACGGACGACAGGACCGTTAACGCCCAGGAAAAGATCGACTGTGGCCGTGTTGTCGGTCCGTATCATTCCCCTTTCACCTAACACCATGCCGACGCGCGCGCGTTTCCAACTTCGGCCATCGTCCTGCGAAATGTCCGCGGACCCGTCTCGGACGGATCGAACGATGGCCTTATTGCGGTGAATCGCGCCTTCGGTGGAGCAGGTGAGAAATGCGACAAGACCGAAAAGAAGGAACGTGCCTGGCCTTTTCATGGTTTCCAAGGGGCATAACAGAAAAAATCGTTTGAAGCAAGATCAGATCGGAACCGGTAAATGCGAATGGCAATTTCAAAATGCAAATTGCCGAGAAGTGGGAAAAATTGCATAATGCGGCGTGCCGTCAGGTGTTTTAGAGCGTAGAGAATCCACCGCCAAGGGGTCTTTCCAGGAGCTGTTCGTCCAGGCGTTTCGCTGGATGGTGTTGGCTCGTACCTTGGATGAAAAGTTTGGCAGTTTGTATCGCGCGGGAAAAATCCCCGGCGGCGGAGCGTATTTGGGACGCGGTCAGGAGGCCGTCAGCGTGGCGACGGGCATCTCCTTACGAAAAGGGGATGTCTTCGCGCCTTTAATCCGGGACGGCGCCGGCCGGCTCGCCTTTGGGGAATCGCCGCTGGAGGCTGTGCGCACCGTGTTGGGCTCGCCACTGGGCCCGATGCGGGCGCGCGATGGCAATGTCCATCGCGGCCGTCCTAAGGACGGCTATTTGCCGATGATCTCGCATTTGGGGGCCATGATTTCCGTCGTGAACGGAACATTGATGGGAAAACGCTTCAAGGGTTTAAAGGATTTTGTCGGCGCCGCCTCAATCGGCGAAGGCGGGACATCCACCGGCGCCTGGCACGAAGCCTTAAACCAGGCCGCCGTGGAAAAGTTGCCGCTCGTCCTCGTCGTGGCGGACAATCAATATGCCTATTCGACGCCGAAATCCCGGCAGTTCGCCTGTGAATCCATTGTCGATCGCGCCGCGGGTTACGGCGTCGACGGACACTCGATGGACGGGACCGATTTGTCAGAGTGTTTGCGGGTCATCGGCGGAGCCGTGGACCGGGCGCGTTCCGGAAAAGGCCCGCAATTGGTGGTCGCAAATTTACTTAGACTATGCGGCCACGGAGAGCACGACGACGCCAGTTATGTAAGCGCCAAATTGAAGTCCGCCCCTTGCGGACGCGATTGCGTCGAGGTCGCCCGTCGCGAGTTAATCGAAAATGCTTGGGCAACCGCCGCTCAGGTGGATGTTTGGGAGGCGGAAGCCTCGGCTGAGGTGGAGGCGGCGGTGAGCATTGCCCAACGCGAAGCGGCGCCCGATCCCGGCAAAGAAAATTGGTGCGCATTGGCAACAGGTCGATTAGCGGAAGGAATGAACTCATAGCCTTGTTCACTACCGTTTCCGTCCTTCCCTCATAAATCATCGGTCCTATTCGGCCTATTCCCCCGGAACTGATCGTCCTCACTCCCGCCGAAACCGCCGCCAACGCCGAAAAACTCTACCCCTCCGCCCAACGCCCCACCGACCCCATCCTCGCCCGCCAATGGGACGCCCGCAAACAACACTACATCACCAACCGCACCGCCCTCGAAGCCGAACGCGCCGCCTTCCTCCACTGGTCCAAACAATACGCCGCCGAAGAACAAAAGGCAGGGCGAGCGCAAGAAGCGCCGAATGCACCATCGACCCCCGACCTCGCCGCCGACAGCGACCTCAGCCAATTCCGCCTCGCCATCACCAACTTCAAAGAAAACGGCGACCCCCAAACCGTAAAGAAAAACCTCTTCACCCTCCTAACCTCCCTCCTCACCCAAATCGGCGACCCGGAAGAAACCTCTTCCTCCTTTTCTTCCTCTGTGCCCTCTGTGCGCTCTGTGGTGAAAACTTCCCCTCCAATTCCAACCCGGCGCTCGACGAAGGACTCGCCGAAATCAAAGAAATCCTCGCAGAAGCCGACCACCCCAAAAGCCCCCTGGAACAACTCCCGCCCCAACGCCAGCAAGCCCTTTACGACCTCCTCTGCGAAAAACCCCACCGCAAAGTCCACGCCGCCGAACAACAAAAACTCCAGGACGAACTAACCGCCCTCTCCTCCGCCTCCGCCCCGGACCACGCCGTCGCCGCCGAAAAAATCCTCCAGCTCCACGCGATCAAAACCGCCAAAAACAAAAAATCCGAACCCGACCGAATCAACAAAGCCTTCACCATCCTGACCCGCTACACCAACGCCCAAACCGCCAAAGCCCGCCTCGCCTTCCACCAACAAAAACGTAGTAGTGAAGGTCACGACACTCTGAACAAACAACCTTCCTGGCCCAAAAACACGATGAGCCGTGGAAGAAAACTTGCCTCGAATCTGGCTTGCCCTCCACATGCCACTCAACGAATCTTCTGGGCTTTATGGCGGCTGTTGAAATTGATGTAAAATATGTGGCGCACCTCGCGCGCCTTGGGCTGACCCCCGCCGAGGAACAAAAGCTGGGCGCGCAACTCGGGCAAATTCTTGGCTATATTGAAAAGCTAAATCAGCTTGACGTCTCCAACGTCGAACCCACCGCCCACGCCGTCCCGCTCGTGAATGTCACCCGGCCCGATGAAGTGCGTCCTTCCATCTCCAACGAAGACGCCCTGCGCAACGCCCCCGCCAAAGCCAATGGCCTCTTCCTCGTCCCCAAAATCGTTGAATAACATGCTCAACGAATTGACGATTGCCGAAACGGTCCGCCGCGTCCGCGCCCGCGAAATTTCCGCCCGCCAGGTGACCCAGGCCTGCATCGATCGTGTTAAAAAAATCGACGGCGATCTAAAGGCTTTCCTGAGCTACGACGAAGCCGATGCTCTCGCCCAGGCCGATGCCATCGACCAAACCTCAGACCGTGATCGCCCGCTCTTGGGCGTTCCCATCGGCATGAAGGACGTCCTCTCAGTCAAAGGTCATCCGCTCAATTGCTCATCCAGGATTCTCGGGGATTTCCGCGCCATCTACGACGCCACTGTCGTTCAGAAACTGCGTGATGCCGGCGCCATCATTTTTGGCCGCCTGAACATGGACGAATTCGCGATGGGCAGTTCCACCGAAAATTCCGCGTTCTTTACCACGCGCAATCCATGGGACCTGGCGCGCATCCCCGGAGGTTCCTCCGGCGGTTCCGCGGCTGCGGTCGCCGCGGATGAAGTGATCGCTACTCTTGGTTCCGACACGGGCGGTTCCATTCGGCAACCGGCTGCTCTCTGCGGTTGCGTCGGTTTCAAACCGACCTACGGCCGCGTCTCGCGCTACGGCCTCGTGGCCTTTGCCAGTTCCCTCGATCAAATTGGCCCCTTCACCAAAGACATCCGCGACTGCGCCACGCTGCTCACCGTCATCAGCGGCCACGATCCGTTCGACTCCACCAGCGTCCCGCAAGCTGCGCCTGATTACACCAAGGCCCTCGATGGCAATATCAAAGGCCTCAAACTCGGCCTTCCCAGGGAATACGTGGTTGGCGGCCTCGATCCTGAAGTAAAAGCGGCCGTCACCGCCGCCGTGGAGAACCTGCAAAAACAAGGCGCTGAAATCGTTGAGATTTCCCTTCCTCACACCGATTACGCCGTCGCCGTTTATTACATCGTCGCCACTGCGGAAGCCTCCGCCAACCTCGCCCGTTTTGACGGCATCCGCTACGGCATCCGCGAAAATGGCGCCGACCCCATCGAACTCTATTCCAAAACGCGTGGCGCCGGTTTCGGGCCCGAAGTCAAACGCCGCATCATCCTCGGCACCTACGTGCTCAGCAGCGGCTACTACGACGCCTTCTACCTGCGCGCTCAAAAAGTTCGCACCCTCATCCGAAACGACTTCCTGAGAGCCTTCGAAAAAGTGGATGCCATCGTCACGCCCACCACTCCCACCGCCGCTTTCAAAGCCGGCGAAAAATCCGATGATCCATTGCAGATGTATCTCTCTGACATCTTCACCATTTCCTGCAACCTCGCCGGCATCTGCGGCCTAAGCATGCCGTGCGGCTTCACGAAAAACCCGAAACTCCCCATCGGCCTGCAATTCCTGGGCAAACCCTTCGGAGAAGAAACCATCCTCAAACTCGCCCACGCCTACGAACAATCGACCGCGTGGCACAAGGAGAAGTCGCCCATCGGCCGCTAAATTTTCAAGCCATGGAATACGAACCCATCATCGGCCTCGAAACGCACGTTCAGCTTAAGACCCGCTCCAAGATGTGGTGCGGCTGCGCCAATGAATTTGGAGCGTCGCCCAACACCAACGTTTGTCCAGTGTGCCTCGGTATGCCTGGCGTTCTGCCGGTCGCCAATGAGGAGGCGCTCAAGCTGACGGTCCTGACCGGCCTCCTGTTGAATTGTGAAATCCCGCGGTTCGCCAAGTTCGATCGGAAGAACTATTTCTACCCGGACGCGCCCAAAAATTATCAGGTCACCCAATACGACAAGCCTTCAACGCAAGCGGGCTACGTGGATTTTGAATTTCAGGGCGGCATTTCTCGGGTGCGGATCACGCGGGCGCACCTGGAAGAGGATGTCGGGAAGAATTTCCATTTCGATCGCAACAGCGGTGTCGACTTCAACCGCGCCGGGGTTCCGCTGCTGGAAATTGTTTCCGAACCGGACATCACCAGCGCTGACCAGGCCTACGCTTATTTAAATGCTCTCAAGGATATTCTCATCTACGGAGGGATCAGCGACGCCGACATGGAAAAGGGGATGGTCCGTTGCGATGTGAATGTCAGTGTCCGACCGGTGGGCCAACAAGAGCTTGGCGCCAAGATCGAGATCAAAAACATGAACAGTTTCAGCGGGGTGCGGCGTGCGCTGGAGTATGAAATTCCGCGTCAGATCGACGAAGTAAAGCGCGGGAACAAATTGCGGCAGGAAACGCGGCGATGGGATGATGTCGCTGGAATTACTGAAAGCATGCGCAGCAAAGAGCAGGCGCATGATTATCGCTATTTTCCAGAACCCGATTTGATGCCATTCACGCCGGACGACGCCTGGATCGCTTCGGTGAAGGCGCGCGCGGTCGAGTTGCCGTTGGTTCGCAAACAACGGTTCATCGCCAGTTATCAGATTCCCCCATCGGATGCTCAGACATTTGTCGACGATGTTCCGCTTGGCGACTATTTCGAAGGAATCGCCCGCCAGTCTAAAAACCCCAAAACGGTCGCGAATTGGGTCATCAACAACCTGCGCGCCAAATTGACAGAAAGCGCGACCACACTGGCTGATCTAAAATTCAAACCGGAGCATCTCCTCGAACTCACGCAACTGGTGGAAGACAAAACAATCAGCACGGCCATCGCTCAAACCGTTTTCGCCGATATGTTCGGCACGGGGGAATCTCCACGCCAAATCGTGACCGCGAAAGGCCTCGCCCAGGTCAGCGACACGGGGGCGATTGAAAAATTCTGTGACGAAGCCATCGCCGCCAATCCGAAATCAGTCGCCGATTTCAAAGCGGGCAAAGCGGCGGCGCTCAATGCGCTCAAGGGGCAGGTGATGAAACTCAGCAAGGGCAAAGCCAATCCGAATCTGGTCGGCGAGATTCTCGAACGAAAGCTCAAGGCTTAATGGACGAAATGGAAGAACATCCCGAGAACGAGATGGACCGTCTCATGAAGGAGTACGGCCTCGTTTTCAAAACGTGGGATGATGTGACGCTGGCGCGCTGGATGTCCCAAACGTTAAGCCAGTTCGAAGGCCGTGTTTGGCGCTATTCCCACCCGTTAATCCGCAGTTACCAACTGGCGGCGGCCCACGGACACGAACGCGGCATCTGGCTCAAACGCCTGGCCAATTTCCCGGCGGCCTACACCGAATCTCCGTGTTGTCGCGCGCCGCTCCTGCCCCTCTTTACACGGGATGTGATGGAAGCCGGCTTGATTTGCGTGCATTGCGGCGAAACGGCGGTCCCGGCCGACGAGATGCCAGTGGACCTTCGTCCCAAGCTTGAAAAATGGGCGGGCGAATATTCGCCGGTTCATCACGTGGCCCATTGGGATGACCGCGAGCAAGCCAGCGTCGTCAATTACGACAAAGCTTTTGAAGCCGCCGCCACGCAGGCCGAAGTTCTCCTCGCGCAAGCCGCGGCCAAGATTCTGCCCGGATTTTTGGATCACTACCCGGCCATCATTTGGGAAGATCAGGACGAATGCCTGGAAGTGCTGCCGCAGGACATCGAGCTATAGCTGAGCCATGATCAAATTCGTCATGCGCTGGGTTTTTCGGTCCATCATTCTGGGGATCGTTTTGCTGGTGGCGTTGATCCTTCTGCGCGACCAAATTCTCAAGTCGATTCTCGAATCTCGTCTGCGCACTTCCACCGGCGCCGAGGTCAAGATCGGTTCGGTCCAAACCGGCCTGATGCGGCCAACCATCACCGTGGACAATTTTGTCCTCTACAACACCGCTGAATTTGGCGGCGGCCCTTTCCTCGACATTCCCGAACTTCATCTTGAATACGCGGCCGACGCGCGGGGCCGTGGCGACCTGAAGTTTAAAGTCGTCCGCCTGGACCTCCGCGAGCTTTCCATCGTCGAAAGCCTCCGCGGCACGACTAACCTTTTGGACATGACCGCGCGGCTCGAAAAAACTCAACGCCCCGGAGACACCAACGCGACGCTTCAATTTCACGGCATCGATACGCTTAATCTGAGCGTGGGCAAAATTCGCTACATCAGCCTGCGCAGGCCCGGCCGCAACCAGGATATCAACGTCGGGTTGCGCAACGAGATCGTCCAAAATGTTCGGACTTGGAATGACATGGCCGGGCTGCTTTTTAAGATTCTCTTTCGCGCAGGCATTACAATTTACCTCGATAATCCAGCCATTCGCACGAACGCCGTTTCGATCCAAACGAATTTGCCTTCTGTTCGGACGAATGTTGCCCCAATGCGCGCGGTTCCTCCAGTTCGTTAACGCCGTATAAATTCGGATTGCGTGGCCCGCCGGTTTACCCAAGATGCGGTAAACCTTAACACAAGGAATAGTAATGAAACGGACTCTCTCTATTGTATTGTCTCTTCTCTGCCTTCAAATCTCCTCGCTTCCCGGTGACCCGCCCAAGAAGGATTTGCCTTCGCATGCGCAATTGCAGGCGGCGTTGAAAGCGGTCGTTTCCGGCGGCGGGAATGCGGGCTTCGCCCTCAACATGTGGGCAACCATTGTGAATCGGGATGGCGAAGTGGTCGCGGTGGCGTTTTCAGGAAATGATCGCGGCGATCAATGGCCGGGAAGCCGGGTGATTTCCGCGCAAAAGGCCAATACGGCCAACGCGTTCAGCCTTCCGGGGCTGGCGCTGTCAACCGCGAATATTTATTCCGCAGTGCAGCCGGGTGGTTCGTTGTATGGGCTTCAACACAGCAATCCAGTCGACACCGGCAACGCTTATAAGGGACCCTCTGAGAATTATGGCAAACCCAACGATCCGCTGGTTGGCCTGAAAATCGGCGGCGTGAATGTGTTCGGCGGCGGTTTAGCCCTTTACAATGCCGCTGGGAAATTAGTCGGCGCCATTGGCGTGAGCGGTGACACCTCATGCACCGATCACATTGTCGCCTGGAAAATCCGGGATGCCTTGAAGCTGGATTTTGTTCCGGCGGGCGTGAGCGGCACGGGCGATGACAATCTGGTTCACGACATCGCGGAGGATGCCAATGGCCATCCGAAGAGCGCAAGCGGCTGGGGGCATCCGGTTTGCGGTCCAGGCGAGGCCGCGATCATCGCAGCCCTGCCGGTTTCACATCCGACCGGACCGTAGGACATTTGAGCGCACGACTTTTGCGGGGCCGCGGCCGATTTGGCGCGGCCTCTTTTTTTCGCGGTTGCAAACAGCGCGAAGTCGGGCCAATAGATTTTGTGCCCGCGAGTATGAGGTTCATTTTCATTCTGACGTTTCTTTGGGCAGCTCACGCCCAGGAGACGTTGGATCGAGAAGTTCATGGTCGAATTGTGGACACAAATGGAACGGCCATTGCAAATGCCATGGTGACGGTCCACGCCGTCACTCGCGCGACGGGGACTCGTTACGGAATAAACAACGACGTGGACAAGTCGGCCCGATCAAGTCCATCGGGAGAGTTCGTCATTCGCGGGAGCAATCCGTTTATTTCCATCACGATCACCGTCGACGCGCCTGGATTTGCCAGGGGAGTCTTTCCACAACTTACCGTTGGCGAAAATGTTCACGAGCTGAAGATGCTAAAGGGAGCTAGCATTGTGGGGCGTCTTTTGAAAAATGGACAACCGCTCCCAGCCGTTAAACTGGGTATTTCCGATTCAGAGCGGGGCTCCGAGATTTACTTGCTGAACGTCACCACTGAAACGGATGCTAATGGCAGGTTCCAATTCACAAATATTCCGCCGCGCCGCAGCTATTTTCTTTATGGCGTGATGAATTCACTGCGCGATCTGGGCGCGTTGACCAGCCGGCGCATTAATGTCGGGGCGAATGGATCGAATCTGGATGTGGGCGAACTGAGTTTAGAACCGGCCGTTTCGGTCGGGGGCCGCATTGATTTGAAATCTGTTCCGGCAAAAACAAAAGTCACCTTGGGCCGTGACGGCCCTCGCGATACCCAAACGATGGAAGCTGATAATGAAGGTCGATTCCGTTTTACAGGAGCGCCGCTTGAGGTGGTGAGCATAACAGCAGATGTGCCTGGTCACCGGCTTTCGGCTCAGAATGCCAGTTTGTTTCCGCCGTTTCCAAACCGCCTTCTTGGCCGCGTCACGACAAATAAGGATGATTTGATTCTCCGTTTTGAACCGGGCGCAGCCCTGGAGCCATTCAACGCCAATCCCTTTTTGGCGCGAGAAGAAATTTTGCGAGGCATCGAGCGATCGAACCCTTTTCCCGGCTCAATGCAAATCGCGGGTAAGGTTCCCGGGATCGATCAATTCTCCGTAACCGAGGGCCGTTTTATCGGACCACAGAGCGAATGGTTCACAAATCGAACGCAGGTTTTCACCAACGGCTCGTTCAACGTTTACATGGCGAAGACAGAAAATCCGGCGGCTCTCCGGATTGAAGCGAATGGGTATCTTCCTAATACGATCATTGCTTCGTCGGATACAAACATTACCGTCGAGTTGAAGAAAGGCGGCGCGATTTCCGGAGTGGTCATTGGCGCCAATGGTCAGCCCGTTGCCAACGCGAGCGTTTATCTCGTCGACACCAATAACTCCGTTAATCTCGAGGGACTGCCGCTGCAACTCGTGCCGTTTCAAAATGAAGCCACCCGCCAAACGCAAACGGATTCCAATGGGCGATTTTCTTTTCCAGCGCGAAGCGGGGATTCGTTTGTTACGGCTTTTGGTGATGCGGGATTCGCGAATGTCCTGCTGAACACGAATCGACCAATCCAACTTCTGCCTTGGGCTCGGGTCGAAGGCACGTTGCGGATCGGCGGCCAACCGGGCTCCAATGAACTCATTCGACTCACTTCATTGCCGCCGCCTTACCAATGGTATCCTCGTGAATTTCCGCCCTACAGCATTTCGTTGCGAACGCGGGCTGATACCAATGGGCATTTTGTTTTTGAGCGGGTTCCTGCTTTGATGATGGAGGTGGCGTATTCGCCGATGATCACGGACAAAGCTCCTGATCCCATCGAGAAGACACAGAATCGCCGCCTGAACTTGAAACCCGGCGAAACGACGCAAGTTGAATTGGGAGGCCGGGGGAGGCCGGTTATCGGCCGCATCCTGGTTGCGGGGTTCAATGGAACAATTGCGTGGAATAATCCTGCAATCTTTCTCGAAACCATTTCCACCAACGCGCCTAGCGATTCAGCGATTACGAACCTTCTGGCCAAACTGGAATCGACGGCGCGAGGGACCGATGAGGAAAAAGCCAAAGCCGAAGCAGATTATCAACGTGAGCGGCGGAGTTTCGCCCTGGCCAATCAGAAGTATTACGAAACTGAAACCGGGTTGGCGGATCTGTTGGCCGAGCGCCGTTACCTGCTGCAGTTTACCGAAGGCGGGGTTTTTCACGCGGATGACGTTCCACCGGGCCGGTATCGCATTCGTGGAGCGATTTCCACTGGACGCCGCATCATCGCGGTGATCGACCAGGAGGTGAACATTCCGCCAGGGGATGCGCGGGAGCCGTTCGATTTGGGATTGATCAAGCTGCCGTCGCTGCCGGGGAAATAGAAAACGCAGACCGGCGGACCGGCCTGCGCTGGCGTGAAATCGTTTGGGAAGGTCGGCTGCGGCCGATTACTTCTGCCAGGTGCGCTTCTTGTGGCGGTTGGCGCGCAGTTGTTTGCGCCGCTTATGCTTGTTGATCTTCGCTTTGCGTCGTTTCTTCAGTGAACCCATATCAATTTTCGTCTCTCAATAAACTACTTTATTCAAGGGATATTCAATAATCCCCTCAGCTCCGGCCGCTTTCAAGGCTGGAATGATTTCCCGGGCCACGTGTTCGTCGATAATCGTTTCCACGGCCACCCACCCCTCCAGGCTGAGACTGGAAACCGTTGGATTACGCAAAGCGGGCAAAGATTGCAATAACTTATCCAGATTCTTTTTGGCGATGTTCATTTTCAAGCCCACCTTCGCCTCGGCTTCCAATGCGCCTTTCAGCAGCATGGCCAGCGTTTCGATCTTCTCGCGCTTCCATTTATTTTTCCAGGCGGCATGGCTGGCGATCAGGCGCGGGGTGGATTCCAGCAACGTATCGACAATGCGAAGCTTATTGGCGCGGAGGGATGAGCCGGTTTCGGTCAACTCGACAATCGCATCGACCAGTTCGTGGGCTTTGAATTCGGTCGCGCCCCAGGAGAATTCCACTTCGGCTTTGACGCCATGCTGCTTGAGGTAGCGTTTGGTTAATTGCACCACTTCGGTGGCAATCCGTTTGCCTTCCAAATCTTTGACCGATTTGACCTTCGAGGTTTCGGGAACGCACAGAACCCAACGAGCCGGTTGGCGGGTGGCTTTGCTGAAAAGAAATTCGCCGACTTCGTGCACTTTTGAATCGTTTTCGCGAATCCAATCCAGGCCGGTGATGCCGCAGTCCAGGAATTCGTGCTCCACGTAACGGCTGATTTCCTGGGCGCGGATCAAACGGATTTCCATTTCCTCGTCATCCACATACGGGATGTACGAGCGGCTGCTGACCTGGATGTTGAATCCGGCCTTGGCCATTTTCTCGATGGTCGCGTCTTGCAGGCTTCCTTTGGGGAGGCCAAAGCGCAACTTCGGTTTATCACTCATAGTCAATAAGGGGCGGGATTTTCCGTGCAGGCCGTAGAAAGAGCAAGCGCGGAGTCGGGTCCTCCGCGCTTGGGGGCGCATCTCAATTTTGTGATGGGTCAAAATTGCGGGCGTGCGGGAAAAGCTCTTTCCAGCGTCCGTTGCGCCAATAAGTTTCCAGGCACAGGAGCGCTTCATCTCCTCTTGGCGTCCAAAATTGGCCGGGTCGTTTGAAGCGGCATTGGTATTGCCGGCAGGTCGATTCGATGGCCCCGCTGCCGATGGGTTCGCCCCGCCGCCGGGCCTCTTTGTAATTCATGCGGCTGGCTTGGCTGCGCAGGTATTTGAGTTCTCGATCGGTTACTTCATTTTTGGCCTGGTCCAATGCGGGCAAAAGTTCTTCCAGCGTGCGAATCACTTTGAGGGCCTGGCCATTTTTGAGTTGTTGGAGCAGCGGTTTGATCCAGGCGTGCGCCTGAGGGCTATCCGCGCCGTGCAGGGCCTCGGCCACGGCCCATAAGTGTTGGGCGGCGTGATAGAAGTCCAAACGCTGTTGGGCTTCAGGGAAGCGGTCGCCGGCCAGGTTCCAGATCCACAGCGCGCCATCGGCGATGACCACCACGCGGCGCACTTGTCCCAGGCCGCGCCGCAACGCTTCGGCATGGAGTTGTTCTTTGAGTTCGGCGGCTCCCAGGCGCGTGGCCGCAAAGCCGCGATTTAAAATGATCGGCCGCTGGCCATCGGTTTGCGCGCGGTCCTGCAACAAAAACACGGTGCCCGTCCAGACCCAATGCCATTGCTGGGGGGGCGCGCCCTGGGCCCGCAACTTTTCGGTTTGTCCGAAGCCATCGCGTTCGCGGATGTTCCAGGCGTCCAGTTCAATGATGAGTGTGCCTTCGCGCGCTTTGGGTCCCAGGGTGTGGATGCCCTGGCCCAGGCGGGCTTGGGCGTCTTTATCTTTGCGGCGCTGCTGCGCTTTTTCTCCGCTCTGCTTGGCGGCCCGGTCCAGCGTGCTGCGCGGCATGCTCACGCCGGTCAAGCGTGCCAACACCGCGGCCGCTTCGCCCACCGGCATCTTGGTCGCCAACAACGCGGCGGCTTCCTGCACGCAGGGCGAGCGGCCGCTTTCAATATTCAAAACCCGGTCGGCCGGGCAATGCCACTCCTTGCATTTGGAGCACCAGCCCCGCACGCGCTTGACCACGATGGGCCCATAACGGGTCTGGATGGTGGCGGGAATCTCCCGGCGCTTGGAGAGCTTGCGCCCGCACTTGGGACAATGCGGCGGAGTGGCATCGGCCTTGGCCTGAGCGGCTGTTTGCAAACGCTCCTTTAAGTGTTGGGCGGCCTCGCGCTGAAACTGCTCCTCCAGCGCGCCCAGATCGTCCTGGCTGGAGGCGGCAAAGGCGTTCTCAGCGGCGAGCAGCCGAGCCAAGAACCCATCCAAAGGATGCGTCAAAACAGACTTGGAACATTCAATGAGTTGCATTGAACGTTCTCACTATCACTACTCGTTCAAAAAAGCGCTATTTAAATGGGATGCGCCCCGCGCTTGGTGATTTTGAGATTTTGTTGAGCTTAACGGCGTTCGAAACGGCTGCGGACGTTGCTTTCCACGCTGCCGCTGTTGCCGCTGCCGCGTCCACCATTGGACGGCTGCGCCGATGATGACGCCGGCGGCGCAGACCGTGGCGCGGGAGCCGGAGCAGGAGCCGCCGCCGGAGACGAGAATCGCCCACCGCTGCCCAACGATCGATCCGGCGCGCTACGGGTCGGCGGGGGCGAACTGTATGTCAGCGGCGGCGATGACGAGCGTGGCGACGGCGACACTGATTGCGGCGCAGGCGAAGCGCTCCTCGGCGAAGAGTAAACGGTCGGTGGCGGCGAAGAAATTTGCGGACGACTGCGCGAAATTTCCGGGGTCGGCGAACTGATCTGCGGCGCGGGCGAGGAAATTTGTGGCGAAACCCTTCCGCTGTAATCGCGCCTGCTGAATTCCCGAGACGGCTCCGTTATCGAGGGAGCGGGCGTTGTCGGCGTGGGCGTGCGACCCATGTCTCGCCGCCCATATTGTGGCGAGCTCGTTGTCGCTGACGGAGCAGGCGTTGGCGGTGGGACGGGTTGCAACGGCGTGACGGAGCTGTTGCGATTTGGAATCGTGCGATCCAGGGACCGGCGGTCAACGCGCGCGCGATCTGAATTTCCTGCGTCCGGTGTCGACGGAATGGACGCGGGAGCCGGAGCTGGTGTGGCGGGAAGCGGACGCGCGCTTTGGCGGCGTTCCAGCGTTCGTTCGCGACTCAGATCATTATTGGGGATCGAGCTTGGCGCCGGGGCGGTGTCCGCGATTCCAGAGGATGATGACGCCCGGTTACGGGTGAATTCACGTCCTGTGGAGCCTGGAGTCACCGGGCTTGGCGCCGGCGTGGGGCTGGTCACCGTTGGCGAGGATTGCGTCCGGCTGCGAATCGATTCACGTCCGGTCACGGAACGGCCTGGTGTGGGAGCGGATATTTCAGGACGAACGCCGGAGGCCAGGTCGGCGCGCGGCGGTTCTGGCCGATAAATCACCGCTTGGGCGCCGTTGCGTTCAAAACGTTCGCGGGGGCCATTCCGGCCAGCCGATTCACGGGCGGGCAAATCCCGAATTTCCGCGGGCCGAATCTCGCGGTTGATGGCGCGTTCGATGCGTTCGCGGGGAATGCCGTTATTGACGATCTTGTTGTCCCGGCCCCAGTCGTAGCGATTGTGGACGGTGCTGCTCGCATAGATGGAATGCGCATTGTGGTGTGGGACGTGATGATCCCAAACCCGGCGTTCATGAAATCGTCCAATCGGAGCGAAGCAATACGCGTCCGCGCCCAGTCCGAATCCGAAGCTGACGCCCACATGGCTGCCGTAATAGGAGAAGCCAAATCCAGGTGTGAAATGCGCGGCAGGCGGCAACGGAGCCCAGCCACAATAGTCAGGCGTCGTTCTCCACGAAACCCAGGCAGGTCCCCAGGTGCGATCCGGCACCCAGCACCAGCCGCGGGCGCCCGCGTGATGCCAGCGGCCATAATGAAATGGCGCCCAGCCCCAAGAATACTCGGAGTGCCAATACCAGCCCGACGTGGTCCACATCCAGCTTCCACGTGGTCCATACGGCCTCCAACCGTGATCGACTACGGCCACCGTCGGTTGCCAGCACCATCCATAGTCAGGCACGACGAACCAACTGCCGTAGGGCGAAAGCGAATCATAGAAATACGTCACCGCTTCCGGCTGAGGCGTGACAATCACGGTTTGGGGTTGTTGTTGGACAACGACGGTTTGGGGCGGTTGTTGTTCAACGACCGTTGTCGTATTGGGTATGTAATTCGTCGTGATTTCCACCGGCGGCGCTTGGGGGACCGTCCCCGGCAAGGGTTGTTGCGCGATTTCCGTGCGCGGCGCGTCCGTCAACTTTTCAGCCTTCGCTGGATCCTCGCCGTCATGCTTTAACATCGCGGTAAGAACCGCCGACGGCACACCAAGATCGGAAAGATAAACGATTTCGTCGGCATCAAGATCGAATTTGCCTTCCGCCTTTTCCACATAGGCCAGCATCACTTTTTCGTCCACCCCGCCCTGGGCCAGTTTGACCACTTTCTCCGTGGCTGGAGAAATCTTCAGATTCTGCGGAATCGTTGGCGCCACAACCTCGGTGATCACGGGCGTCGCATTCGTGGTCACGACTTCGGCAACGGGGGTATTCGTCGGCGCAGCAGAAGCGGTGTTTGTCGGCGTGGCCGGTTGCGACTGCGCCAGCACCAAACCCGGCGCGGCCGGGGGCGCCGTCGAAATCACGGTCGTTCCCGGCACGTTCTGCGATTCCGCGGTGGTTTCGCACCCCGCGGCAAACAGGGCCGCTAAAACCGCGATCCACGCGCGAGTTGCCTTTAACATTTGCATCAAACGTACCATACGACCTCCCACCCTGTTGTCAAAACCAAGGCCAGGTCCAGGCCGGTTTTGGGTGTAGTTCAACTGTTTCATACGGGGGAAATTCTTTCTAAATCTTGCCTTGATGCTGACTCACCAAAGCCATTAAACATCTCTATTAGAATAGACGGAGACACGAGGGGAATATTCATCGGTTGCGCAGCCCTCAGCAAGCGAAGGAGACTGGACAAAAAGCCTGTTTTTCACCTTTCATATCCGCGCCATGCCGCCCTTAAAACGCATCCTTTTGGCCGAAGACAGCCCGCAAGATGTTGAAATGACCCTCACTGCGCTGGAGGACTACCATTTGGCCAATGAAGTCACCGTGGTCCAAAACGGCGCCGAAGCGCTCGATTACCTCTACGCGCGCGGCAAATACGCCAACCATGGCAACGGCGATCCGGTGGTTGTTCTGCTCGACCTAAAAATGCCCAAAGTGGACGGGCTGGAGGTTTTAAAGCAGATCAAAAGCGATCCGAATCTGAAGCGCATTCCGGTGGTGATGATGACATCCTCCCGCGAGGAGCAGGATTTGGTGCGGAGCTACGACTTGGGTGTGAACGCCTACGTCGTCAAGCCGGTGGACTTTCAGCAATTCCTCGATTCCGTTCGCAAATTGAGCTGCTTCTGGGCGCTGGTCAATGAACCGCCGCCGCGGGTTTCCTGATCACTTCGAATCCATGAAGGCGTAAAGCATCGTGGCAGTTCGATAGATGATTGCGCCGTCGACGAGCGCTGGTGTGGCCATGGTTTGTTCGCCAAGTTTGTTTTGGGCGAGGATATCCGGCATTCCGTTGGAGGCCGCGATGACGGTCACGACGCCGTTTTGGGATGTGAAATAGACGCGGTTGTCTGCGGCGACAGCGGAGGCGTAGTAGTCGCCGGTGGCGTTGATGCGTTCGTCCTGGTAAATGGGGTGGCCGTTTTTGACGTCGTACGCGGAGACGAGCCCGCCGCTTTTTACGGTGAAGAGGCGGCCTTTGTAGTAGAGGGGTGAAGAGACGTAGGGGAGGCTGCGGGTGCTTTTCCAAGCCACGTGCGTTTTGGTGATGTCGCCGGAGCCCCCGGCGTGGATGGCAAGGACGGCGTTGCCGGCTTTGTCGAACATCTCGGCCATGAGTTGCCATTCCTGGGGCGTGACGATGCCGTCTTTGTCCAAATCCATTTGGCTGAAACGTTCGCGGACGGGGCCGGTGGGAAGTTCTTCTTCAGCGAATTTGCCGTCTTTGTTTTTGTCGTGTTGGGCGGCGAATTCTTCGAAGGGCGGCATGCTGATGCGGCTGTCGGAATCGCCGCCGATGTTCCAACTGGCTGAGAATAAGAGATCGTCGTGCGACGTGGGAGAACTGGTGGCGACGCGGGATGTGCCGGTGTACTTCCATTTTTCTTCGCCGGTATCAACGTCGTACGAGGTCATCCAGATGGAACCGTTCACGACCAGTTCCTCTTTAGAGCCGTGCTTCCAATAGTAAGGTGTGGCGAAGCTGCGGCGGAATTGAGGGCGTTCGGTGCGCCAGATGGTGCGGCCAGTGGTTTTGTCGCGCGCTTCCACGAAGGAGCCTAGATCCTGATCGCAGACAACGATGAGTTTGTTATCGACGAGGATGGGTGAGGCGGAGGTGCCGAATTCGACGACGGGGGTGGCGAGGGGCTGGCGCAATTTTTCCGCGCCTTCGAGATCGTAGGCGATGATGCCAAAGGAGCCGAAGAAGACGTAGACCCATTTGCCGTCCGTTACGGGAGTGGGTGTGGCGGGGCTGCCGAGTTTGTGGGTGGGTTCGAGTTTTTCGGCGGGGGCGTTTTTGCGCCACAGGATTTTGCCATTTTTGCGGTTGAGGCAGAGAGTTTCCAAGCGGCCTTCATTTACGGCGGTGAGGAAAATGCGGTCGCCGGTGACGATGGGAGAACTGTTGCCGGAGGGAAGGGGGACTTTCCAGAGGACGTTGGTGGCGGGGCCAAAATGAACCGGCGGACGCGCGCTTTCTGAAACGCCACGTCCGCCGGGTCCTCGAAATTGCGGCCAATCTTCAGCGGTCGAGTGGAGCGCTGTAATGGCCAGGAGCGTGAGGAGTGGGAGTTTCATGTGAATTGGAAGTCCATTTCACAGCCCGCTCCTCGCGCAGGCAAGCAACTTATTTCGCGTCGGCTTTTTTCTTGGCTTCCCAATCGACGGTGCGTTCTTCGCCATTCTGCGTCGGAACGACCATCTTTCCTTTGATGGAATCACCACTGACTTTGCCGGTGTATTTGGTCACGCGAGCCGGACCGCCATTGCGGCCTTCGCGGCTGACTTTGAAGGAGATCTCGTCGCCCTTGATCGTGCCTTCGCTGATTTTGGTGGGTTCGCCGCCTTCACGGAAGGGGGAGACTTCGCCCGTAACTTTGTCGCCCTCGGTCTTGAGCTTGAGGGTGGTCGTGCGATCCGGACCGCCGTTGCGGCCGGGTGTGGTCCAGGTCCAGGTGCCGTCAGCCGGTCCGGCGAAGGCGGAGGACATGGTGAGCGCTACGGCGACACAAGCAAAAGCCTGAAGCGCCTTTTTAAGGATACGTTGCATATAATTTTAATGGGTTCGAACGAACGATGCCAAAACTGGCAGTTTAGCGCAATAGGGCATCATTTCTCGCTTTGACGGCGGGTGTGCGTTCAAGGTTACAGGGGCGGGGAGGGCAGGAGACTGTAATACGTGTACGTATTAAATGTGGAAATGGCGTGAAATAAGATTGTTATGAAATGAGGGACTTCGAACAAGCGTTTCATAAGCGTCTGACAAACGTACGATAAGCGTACCGAAAGCGTCCGAAAGGCGTACCGTAAGCGTCCGGGAAGCGTCCATTAAGCGTTTTGAGACTTCGTTAAGCGTCTGAGAAGCGTACGGTTGACGCTTGTCACGATTGTCAAAATCGTGTGCGAGTTGAATACTGATCGAGAGAAAGGACCAATGAAGATTTCGGAAATTGCGTTTAGTTGTTATCCGGTGACGGACATGGCGCGGGCGCGGAAGTTTTATGAAGGGACGCTTGGTTTGAAGGCGACGATGGAGGTGGGTGAGCCGGGCGGGATGCAATGGACGGAATATGATATTGGGCCGGGAACGCTGTCTATTGGCGCGGGAGCGCCGGGTTGGAAGCCGACGAAGGAGGGGTGTTCGGTGGGTTTGGAGGTGGATGATTTTGACGAGGCGATTGCGGAGTTGAAGTCAAAGAATGTGAAATTTCATATGGAGCCGTTTGAGACGCCGGTTTGTCGCATGGCGTTTATTTTGGATCCGGATGGGAATGCAATTTGTATTCACAAGCGGAAACCGGGGCGTCTTTAGGCTCGATGACTGCGGAGAAGGAAGAAAGTTGCTTTTCAAGGCCGGGAGAATAATCTTAAGCATGCCTGTAACCCTTGAGACGGTGACAGAAGACGCTCTCGGACTTTCGAATAGCGGGCGCGCGATATTGGTCGAAAAGCTTCTGGCCAGTCTGGCGGGCGAGGTGAATCCGGATTTGGAACGCGCTCATCTCAATGAAGTTCAAAGGCGACGAGATTCGGTCAAGGCTGGGAAAAGCAAACTTATTGAGGGCGCTGAGGCCCTGCGGACAGCTCGATCAGCGCTGCGGAAATGAGGTATCGCTTCGTCCAGGAGGCATTGGACGAATACGTGGCTTCCGGTCTCTATTACAACCGTCAGTTATCGGGACTAGGCGATGATTTCATGGACTAGGTTGAGGCTGGGATTAATGTTATTCTCAAGGATCCCGAAGTCTGGCGCGTGATTGAAAAGGACGTACGTCGTTATTTGATTCGACGATTTCCCTACGGGATATTTTATTCAATCGAGGGAGAAGTGGTCGTGATTTGGGCGGTGCAGCATCTTCATCGCGATCCGCATTATTGGCAGGGGCGTCGTACATAATTCGCCCGTGGCGTGAATTACGAATCCAAAGCGGCGCAGAGACGCCGCACTCCAAGACCTGACGGAATTTCGTAGATCTTCTGTTCATTTGATTTCTGGAGCCGATTCGCCAGTGAATAATTCGGCTCTGCAATGCGGGCATCGGCCTGAATTACGGATTCGATAGGCGCCCTTGTAGCGGTAAAGGAAGTGGCCGCATTGCTCGCAATTCAGACGGACGGTTTTGTTGCGTTGCAGAATCAAGAGGTGGGAGATAGCCGCCGGGCCCAACCATAGAAAAAGAAAAACTGCCGTCGCTTTCAGCGCATTCGGTTCATGAATCAAATAGAAAAAGCCGAAAAAGAAGAGAGGGGCGCAAATTAGAAATGCGGGCAAAGAAACGGGCAGGAACGAAGCGAGTTTGGTATCGAATTCAGCCCGCGTCATAACCTACCTATCTTTTGTCGCGGCGGATGGGGCGGTTGTTGGGGTTTTTGCCGCTGGGGCCGCCTCGGCCGGGTTTGCCGGGTTTGCCGGGTTTGGGGCGGGGGCCGGATTTGGTGCGTTTGCTGCGGTCCATGCTGCGGTTGCGGGGGACGTTTGGATTCACCGGACGGACGCGGCGGATGGATTCGATGGTTTTGTTGCGGGGCTTGGGAACGAGTTGGATGGGACAGCCTTCGAAGCCGAAGTTTTTGCGGAGTTGGTCGCTCAAGTATTTCGCGTATTGGTCCGAGAAGAGTTCGTCGCGGTTGACGAAGAGGAGGAATGTTGGAGGGGCTTGTTTGACCTGGGTGGCGTAGAAGAATTTTAAGCGGTGGCCGGCGGCGCTGATGGGTTGGCGGGTTTCGATGGCGTCGTTGATCGCGCGGTTTAACAGGCTGGTGGGGATTTTTTGTTGGAGTTGGGCGGTGACGTAGCGGATGGCTTCGAGGAGGCGCTCAAGGTGGAAGCCGCTTTTGGCGCTGGTGAAGATGACGGGGGCGTAGTCGAGGAAGAAAAGGTTTTCCTGCACCCAACCGGCGAATTCGGCGAGGGTGGACATTTTCTTTTCTGAGCCGCGGTCTTTTTTGGCGCGGCGTTCCATTTCTTTGTCGCGGGTCTCTTTGACTTCCTCGGCGACGAGGTCCCATTTGTTGACGACGACGATGCAGGCTTTGCGGGCTTCGACAATTTTGCCGCCGATTTTTTTGTCCTGCCCAAGGATGCCGCTTTCGGCGTCGAGGACGAAGACGACGATGTCGGCGCGGGTGATGGAGTCTTCGGTGCGTTTGACGCTGAAGAATTCGATGGAGTTATCGACGCGTCGTTCCTGGCGGACGCCGGCGGTGTCGATGAGGACGTAACGTTGGCGAACGCCGGCGGTTTCGACTTCGAAGGGGACATCGACGGCGTCGCGGGTGGTGCCGGGGATGGGGCTGACGATGACGCGGTCGGATTGGGTGAGGGCGTTGATGATGGAGGATTTGCCGACATTGGGGCGGCCGACGATGGCGAGTTTGAGGGCGTAACGGTCGTCGCCTTTGTCGCGTTCGCCTTCGGGGATGAATTTGAGGGCGGCGTCCATGAGGCGGTTGATGCCGCCGCCGTGGATGGCGCTGACGGGGAAAACGGATTCGAAGCCGAGGCGGGCGAAGTCGGCGGCGCCAAATTCGGCGCGGTCGGTATCGACTTTGTTGACGGCGAGGAGAATCGGTTTGCCGGAAGCGCGGAGGCGGCGGGCGACTTCTTCGTCGAGTGGGCTGAGGCCTTCCTGGACGTTGACGACCATGATGATGACGTTGGAGGCTTCGATGGCGAGTTGGACTTGTTCGATGGCGGCGGCGGTGATTACGTCGGGAGCTTTTTCGCCGCGAACAAGGCCGATGCCGCCGGTGTCCACGAGGGTGAAACTGCGGCCGTTCCATTCGGCTTCAGCGGTGACGCGATCGCGTGTGACGCCAGGTTCATCGTGAACGATGGCGATGCGGCGTCCGACGATGCGGTTAAAGAGAGCGGATTTCCCGACATTGGGGCGTCCGACGATGGCGATGAGTCCCGGCATTGCGGGGAAGGCTAAAGGGTGACGGGTAAACGCTAAAGATGAAAGTGAGCAGTGGATTAGATGCTGTGGCCGGGGATGGAGCAGGTGGGAGCGGCGCCGACGGAGTTGTAATTGTACGAGCCGCCCGCCGGGCAGTAGGGGCCGCCGCCTTTGATGTACTGATTGATTGCCAGGATGTCGCTGGAGGTGAGTTTGTAGCCGGTTTCGTGTTTGGCTTCGAGGGACCAGCAAGTTTTGGCGCCTTCGATTTGGCGCAGATTGGTGATGCAGCTGTTAGTCGGGGCGCTCAAGGGACGCGAAATGCCGACGGAAAAAACCAATAAACCGGCGGCGAGAACGAAGATTAGGCTGAGGGCGATGACGGAAAAAAGATTGGAACCCCGGTTCGGCAGTTTCCACGATCTCGATTTATAAGCGATGGCGAGGTTATGGCAAGATCGCTGATTTTCCCGGGAACGGGGCTGACGATGACGCGGTCGGATTGGGTGAAGGCTGAAGGCTAAAGGGGAAAAACGGTCCAGCGTTCAGGCGTACCGTATATGGAACAAGATCCCGAAGGAGGTTGTGTTTCGCAGATGGTGGGTTCGAATTTGGTCGTGGCGTCGCAGTTTGCGTTGCGGAAGCGGTCATCGTTGGCGGGCAGCGCGTTTGGGTTTTGTTGTGCGAAGGGCTTTGGAGTGTTTGCGCCGACGAGGAAGGGTGGCGGAGGTACGAGGCGGGCGGGCGCCGGCGCTGAAGGGATACTTGTCCTCGATGGCCATGATTTCTTCCCATGTCAGGTCAGACTTTAACATATTTATATTGTTCTTTGTTGTTGGAGAAGATTCAAGAGTCTTCGGTCGATTTGATGGCTTCAAAGCGAGCGAGGCAACGTTCGAACGTGGAATCTGAAATGAAGAAATGATCGGTGATTTCAGTGTGTTTCAGGATGGTCTGATAAAACTCAGCAGAATTTTCGGTGGCCTCTCCCCAGATAAGAGAAATGCCGATGGATTGCGCCAGATTGGCTAAAGAATAAATCATGACTGCACCGACACCGCGAATGTGCCCGCTCGCGGAACGAATTGCATTTCGGGTGCGATGAAGCAAAGTCGACGATCAGGTGATTGCACCAAGATCGGCGGCAAAAGCAAAAACCTAAAATCTTTGAGGGTGGATGCCCAGGGGGCCACCGCGACCAAAACGAAAACGACTTCGGCGTTTGGTTTCGATTGGATCGCTTGCTGCAGTCTTCGATGTTGGTGACGATTCGTTTACTTTTGGAGTAGGTGCGCCAGCGTTTGCTTGCGAGGCGGCTGTATTCAATAGCGACCTGAACGTGCGAATTGTTTCGCAAAGATGCTTTTGATTTCCAGTGGCTGAGGATGCGTAGGTCAGGCTCAGTTGCGAATCTGAACTCGACGGGCATTTTGCCCTGAAGAGCGCTGACGGTGAATTTCATGAGATGGGCGGAATTATCGATCCGGAACGATAAAGTTGAAGTAAAAGGTACAGCTGAAAAACGGCGAGTCAGGCCTCGTGGTTTCGGACATGGGTGACACTTGTTTGCGTTTGGGTTTTTGAGTCGCTTCGGCGGGTGGTTTCGCGTATAGGAATGCAAACACCCCAGGATTGATGTGAAGCTCGCGTTTTGTTTTTGGTTTTTGGCGGCGGCGGTTCAGGCGCAGGATTTGTTGCTGAAGACGGAAACGTTTGACGTGAATCCGAATTGGGAGGGGCGCAATAATCGCGCGACGGATCCGGGGGCGAGGCAGATTACGCAGAATTTTGGGTTTAGCAGTTCGACGAGTAATGCCGGGGGATCGGCTGGGGAGATTGGGGGTTTGGTGACGCCGGCCGGGGAGCCGGCGTTTTATGGGAAGGTGATTGGGCCCTTGTCGTTCAACGATACGCTTTCGGCTTCGGGGACAATTAATGTGCCGCAAGGAGGCGGGCATACTTTGATTGGTTTCTTCAACGCGGACACGGCCAATGAATGGCGCACGCCCAATACGATTGCGTTGAGGATTTACGGGCGTGGAACTTATTTTCTGGTGTATCTGGAATATGGGACGGGTTTGTGGCGGGCGGGCGGCGGATCGTTTGGAGGAGAAGCGGCGATTCCCAGCGGGGCGGCGGATTACCCGTTTTCGTTTACTTACGATCCAAATGGCGCTGATGGCCGCGGGACGGTCTCTGCGACTTTTGGCAATTATTCCACGGTGATGACGCTCGATGCGGGGCATAAGTTGGATGGGGCGGTGTTCAATCGGTTCGGGATTTTGAATGTGATGAAGAGCGCGGATGATCCAGGGTCCATTTGGATGGATGACGTCACGATCAACGGGGTGACGCATTCGTTCAGTGTGGACCCGGGTTGGGATCAGCGGAATAATCGCAGAATCTACACCACGACGAATGTGCGGCCGCGATTTAATTTTGGTTACGCGGCGTCGAACCTGGCGGGCGGAGCGAGTCCTGGTGAGATTGGCGGGGCGACGTTTCGCGGGGATTCGCGGGTGGAGTTTAATGGCAGCCGGATGGCTTATTATGGCGGGCGGCTCAATGAGACTTTGACTTTGAATACGCGGTTGCATGCGGAAGGGAAAGTTGGGTTTCAACGGGGGGTGAGCGACAGCACCACGTTGATTGGGTTTTTCCATTCGACCGACAGCATGAGGAGCAACGATTCGCAGAACTCGGCGACGCCGGAGAATTTTGTGGGCGCGGCCATCGAAGGGCCGAGCGCGGACGGATTTTATTTTTATCCGACGTACGGTCTCGACCAGGAAGGGGTGCGGGCCAGCGGCAATCGGGGTTCGCCCACGCCGCCGTTCATTTATCCAAATGGGCAGTCGCGGGGCTGGACGTTGGATTATGATCCGAATGGCAACGGCGGAACGGGCAGTATTATCGTGAGGCTGGACGGGCAGGCGGTGACGCTCAAGCTCGATGCGGGCCACAAACAAATTGGGGCGCATTTTAATCGCTTCGGGATGATTACGACGCACATCGACGGGAGTGGTCAGACCGTCTACTTTGATGATTTGACTTATGCGGTTGGGATCGCGCCGCCGAAACTGAGCGTCACGACGACTTCTTCCTCCGAGGTCCTGCTTCAATGGCCGACGAATTACGCTGGCTTTGCGGTGGAGGCGGCGCTGAATCTTGATGTTCCTGTTTTTTGGGAAACGGTCGGCAATGAGGTCACTGTGGGCGGCGGATTTTTCGGCGTGTCTGTGAGCGCGACGAATGCGGCTCAATTTTTTCGGCTGCGCAAGCCTTGATTTGAATCGAGCGCGCATTTTCTTAAATGGATTTAGGGTGGGCCTCCTTGTCGCAAAAGAGGGAAACGTTCGGGTGGAGATGGAGGAACGTGGCGGGGTATTGGGAGGTGATGGATTGGGTGAGGAGGCGCTGGAGTGGTTCGCGTTTGGCGGGGCCGCTGACGAGGAGGAGAATTTGGCGGGATTGGAGGATATCGGCCATTCCCAAGGTCAGGCCGGCGGAGGGTTTGGTTTTCTCGGCGGCAATCATGGTGTGTTGGAGGGAGGCGGCGGAGAGTTTCGCGATGTGGGCGTGGGGGTGAAGGAAGGCGCTCGGTTCATTGAAACCGAGGTGGCCGTTGAGGCCCAGGCCGAGGACGCAGAGGTCGATGGGGCCGTTTTCTCCCAGCCATTTCGCGATGCGTTCGCATTCGGTTCTGAAGTCGGGAGGTTGGCTGTGAAAAGCGGTGTAGCGGGCTTGGAGACAGAGCGGTTCGATGAAGTGGGTGCGCAGAAAGGTTTCGCAACTGGCAGGGGAGGCCATGGGAAGGTCGGCCCATTCATCGAGTTTGATGACGCGGAGGCGTTCGAAAAGACTGCGGCCGTAGCCCGCCAAAGTTTGGTAGCAACGCAACGGCGTCGAACCGGTGGCGAGGCAAAGAAGGGAGTCTGGTTGGGCGGCGATGCGTTCGGCTAGCCAGTCCGCGGCGGCGTGGCTCATGGCTTCGTGGTCTTGATGGACTTTGGGCGTGAGCATGGGGCCGAGGTTTATGGCGGCGATTTGATTGGGCGGACTTCGACGGCCATTTGGTAATCGAGGCCGGGGCAGGCGCGGGCGAGCTCGATGGCTTGTCGGAAATCGTCGGCTTGAATGAGGATGTAGCCGCCAATGATTTCTTTGGCTTCAGTGTAGGGTCCGTCGGTGACGTTGCCGCCGCGTGGGCCGCGGAGGACAACGCCGGTGAAGTCGAGGCCGTTTGTGCTGAGAACGTGGCGCTTGGTGGTCATGTCGTTCATCCATTTTTCGAAGCGGGGCATGATTTGCGCCAGGAATTCGGCGGGGGGCGGGCCGCTGGTTTTGGGTTGGTGAAGGAGGATCATGAATTTGAGTTGCGATGGGGCGGTCGGCATGATGGTTTTGGCGTTCATCATTTAAATGACGGGCGGGTGCGTCGTGGCAGGACAAATCTTTTTGACTTGGTAACGGGAAGACCGCCTAAAGGCGGGACTACATGCCGCGTTGGAACTGCTGTAGCTTTTTTTTGAAATTGAGCGCATGCGATCTATTTCTACTTTAGGTTTACGTCGCCGCAGAGGTGGACTTGGAGGCCGAGTTCGGCGAGGAAGGCGGCTTTGATTCTGGCGGCGCGGTGGGCTTGTTTTTCATTTGGGGCGTAGACGACCTGGATGTGGTTGGCTTTGTGGCGGGCCATCATTTGGTCGCGGGTGATGCCTTTCAACACGGCGTGCATGATGGGCCATTGGGGGGTGGTTTCGCGCCAGCGGCGTTCGGTCTCTTCTTTTGGGAGACTGACAACTTCGGCGACGCCGATGTCGGCGTGGAGGGCGTTGTTCATGATGAAGACGCGGCTCCAGACGATGTGGCCGGGTTTGCTGATGCCTTTGACGGTGCCGCCGCCGAGGCGGAAATACATGGGGGGTTGGCGCTCGCTGCTGGTTCCTTTGTAGCCGTTGATGAAATGGGCGGGCGGGGCGGCGCCGGAGATGAGGAAGACCCAGATGTAGGCGTCTAGATTTTCGGAGGGACCCTCACCCCGGCCCTCTCCCGTCGGACGGGAGAGGGGGAATTCTTTGGCAGCGTTTTTTGGTGTTGGAGATTTGTAGTGTTGGCCCCAGCGTAGGTCGTGGAGGGTGTTTTCGGGATCGAATCCTAGTTTGCGCCAGAGGTGGTGGGTGATTAATCCGTCGAGGCCGGCGCATTCGTCCACTTCGTTGAAGTGGGGCAGGGCTTGGTTTGCGAAGAGGAGTTTTCCAGATTTAGATTTTACCGGGGGACGGTCAGTGTTGTTGAGGAGGCCTTCGACCAGGTCGCTGGCGGGGGCAAGATCCTTGAGGCCTTGTTGGTATTGGATGCCGATCGTTGAGCAGCCGAATTCGTCGGCGAGTCGTACAGCGGCGATGTACATTTTGCATTGGTCTAGGAGTTGTCGCTCGGTGAGGTCGGTTTCGGGGTTGGGGCCGGTGTGGAAGGTCATGCCTTTTTTGCGGAGCCAGGCGAGGACGGCGTCGGCTTCGGTGTCGGGGACTTCGCGCATGGCGGCGTAGAGGGTGGATTGGCTGAGGCGTTCTTTGAAGAGGCCGGTGGGGTGGAGGAGTTCGTCGGGGATGATGGCGTTGAACATGCCCATGCAGCCTTCGTCGAAGACGCCCATGATGGCTTTGTTGCGGCGGAATTCCTGGGCGGCTTTGCGGCCGAAGGTTTCGTCGGCTTGGGGAAGTTTTAGGAGATTCAGATCGCGGACGTGGCTTTGGTCGTGGGTGATGACGCCGGTGTTGAGCCATTGGCGGAGGGATTGGCGGAAGAAGTCGTCGCGGAAGTTTTCGCTCCAAAGGGTGCTGTAATTGACGCCGGCTTTGGTGAGGGAGCCGTTGAGGTTAAGCATGCCAACGAGGCCGGGCCAGGTGCCGGACCAGTTGGCGACGGTAAGGATGGGGCCGCGATGGGTGATGAGGCCGGCGAGGACGTGGTGGGAATATTGCCAGACGGCTTCGGCGACGATGAGGGGGGCTTGGGGATCGAGTTTGCGGAAGACTTCCAGGCCCATTTTTTGGGAGTCGATGAAGCCGTGTTTTTTCTTTTTGTCGTAGGGATTGGCGCGGGTGACGCGTTGGCCTTCGCGTTGGATGGCGGCGGTGAGCGCTTTTTCCATGCGCTGTTGTTCGGGCCAGCATTTTTCGTTGGCGGAAGGGCGGAGGTCGCCGCTGGCGATCAGGTAGATGGTTTGTTTGGGCACGGAGCGAAGGTATCGCTCCGGTGGAGAGATTCGCACCAATTTTTTTGACGAATTTTTCATGCTTCTGTGTTTGGTAAGGGGTTGGGAATCAATGGGTGTTTCGGGTTGCGCAGGTTGTTGCACAGGTTCGTGCACAGGCAGCGGACAGGACTGCGGACTGAGGGCCGAGGACTGAGCGAGGGTTTCGCTTGGACCCTCCCCCCCACGATTTTAGTGTGTCCAAACGTGTCCGAGTGTGTCCAAAACGAATCGAATCGGATTTCTCCCCGCGAACGCACCGGGGGGGTGGGGGAGGGGTTAAAAAAACCGAATTTTCCGGTTTTGAAACCGAATAATTCGGTTTCTTTCCGGTTTCTGGATTGGGAAATTCGGTTTGGCTCGGATTCGAATCCGGTTTCTGCTCGGTCTTTTGTTTTGTACGCATCGCATCCTTTCGTTTTTGAATCGGTTTTGGAGCGATGGAATTCCCTCCGTGGAAGGTACGGAGGGGAGAGAGGTTTTTTGCGGTGGCGGTGAGGCGCACTGCAAAAGACTTCGCTCAGTCCCATCGACTTTTGGCCGATTGCTGAGGGATTTTTCGGGATTTTATTGCAATAGTCAACTGTTTTTTAACGCAAAGGCGCAAAGACGCGGAGGCGCGAAGAAGAAAAGGATAAAGGGTGGATTGAATGAACTTGGCAGTAGATGGCGGAGGAATTAGCTTTTCCGTATGCCACCGACGTTGGAAAAACGAGTGGAGGAGCTGGAACGAAAGTTTTCCGAATTCTCCAAATCAAAGGATAGCTGGAAGCAGACGTTTGGACGAGCGAGAGATGATGAGGGGTTTGAGGAGCTTGTCAGACTGGGGCAGGAGTATCGTCGAAATTTGAATGGCCGCGACGATGGCTCTCCTTCTTGATACCGATCATTTGAGCGAGTTTGAGCGTGGCAGTTCCGACTAATCTTGGAAGAAATTGTGGGCCTCCTAAAATAGCGGACTTTGAAAAAACTCAAGCGACCGATTTGGTTTGCCGCGATTGTGATTCTTTACGGATTGAGCAGCGGTCCCGTTTGGTGTTTTGTTCGCCACATGAACCATCCCGTTGATAAGATGCGGATGATTTATTTTCCGTTCACCATCAACGACACCACAACAGACTGGTTAGATAGTTACACGAAATTGTGGGCACCGCCGCTATCGTGAAAACCAAAGTGTACCACTACCGAAGCTCGACTCGGCGGGTGAATTGTCCTAGTTTGGCGACAAGGGAGGGAGATCGATCTTATGTGGAAAAGTTTTTTGTTTTGTCTTTTGACGGGTGGGGTTGGATTTGCGGGTGAGCTTCAGACCAATCGGATTGATGAAATTACGGGGCTGAAAGGGAAGTGGAATAACGAGGAAAAGGTTTACAAGGTTTCGGCGCCGCGCGCGGATATAAAGGTTTCGGTGGATAATTGGGAGATGCCTCCGTTTATGGGGCTCACTTCATGGGCGGCTTTCACCACGGGCAAAGAGAAGGAGGCGATGGTGATGGGGGATCTGGTTTTGATGCAGGATGAGGTGAATCCGGTGATGAGCGCGGCGCTGGACAATGGGCTGGCGGTGACGGCGCTGCACAATCACTTTTTTTATGATGAACCGAAGGTTTATTTTATGCATATCGGCGGGGAAGGTTCGCCGGAGTCGCTGGCCAAAGGTGTGAGGGCGGCGTTGGACAAGGTGAAGGAGATTCGCGCGAGCAATCCGCAGCCGGCGCGAACTTTTGGGAAAGCAATGGCGGGGCAAAATGCGATCAATGCGGATTCGTTGGGAAAGACGCTGGGAGTGAAAGGTGAAGCGAAGGATGGGATGTTCAAAGCGGTTTTTGGACGGAAGGTGAAAATGGATTGCGGGTGCGAGGCGGGGAAGGAAATGGGCGTCAATACCTGGGCAGCGTTTGCGGGCAGTGAGGACAATGCGCTGGTGGATGGCGATTTTGTGGTGTTGGAAAAAGAGTTGCAGCCGGTTTTGAAATCGCTGCGAAAAAGCGGCGTCAACATCGTGGCCATTCATCATCACATGAGCGGAGAAGAACCGCGCATGCTTTTTCTGCACTATTGGGGACGCGGCAAGGCGAATGATTTGGCGAAAGCGGTGAAGACGGCGCTGGGCGTTACGGCATCGGGGAATTGAGGGGTGGCGGTGATGGCGGTTCAGCGAATCAAGCTGGATTGGTAGCCGCGCTGGGCGGTTTGGAGGTCTTCGAGGGGGAGAAGGTTGTAGAGTTGCTGGACGATGCTCTGGAGCATGACCATGTTGTTGTTGGCGATGCAATCCCTGCCTTGTTGGACAAGGAGGGCAGCCTGGGCCTGGTTGGACATTTTTTGGCGTTGGGCCGCGACTTGCTGAAATTGGCTGACCCAGAATTCGGGCAGCGCGCTCAGGATTTCGATGGCGAGGCCGCCGACCTGTTCGGTTTTTCGGCGGAGTCGTTCAGCTTTGTGTTCGCGGATGATTTCGTCGATGTCGTCCTCCAGCTCGCGGGCGCGTTCTTTTTGGGAGGCGGAGCCGGAGTTGCGGGCGAACCGGTGAAGGTCGCTCATGGCCTGGCGGGCATTTTTGACGAGGACGGGCCACTCGACGATGTTGGCGGCTTCGTCGAATTTGAGTTTGAGTTCGAGGAGGCGTTTTTCACATTTAGCCGCGGCGTCCGGATCGGCGGCGGCGGATTCGAGAAGCTGTTTGACTTCGAGCAGGAGCGGGGATTTTTCGATGTCCTGAACGCATTTGTCGGATTCGTCGCTGGGGCTGACGACGGCGTCGAGGCGCACTTTGCCGAAGCGTTTCATTTCCTGATCGAAATCGGTTTTGAGGCGGCTGGCGCTGGGGCTTTGTTTGCGCATGTCGACCTTGCCCTCGAAATGTTCGTCGAGCAGCGGAACGTAGGCGGCGATGCGGATGATGCGATCGGAGCTGATGGAAAGGGCGACTTCGAGATCGCTGCCAGAGGGGAGATCGCGGGCGATGTTGGCGGCGGTGATTTCCAATTCGCCGACCTGGCGGTTGCGATCGGCCAAATCATTTTCGCCTTCGACAAGGGGAATGCGGATGAGTTCGCCGGTCTGGCCTTTGCGCAGAGGGAGAATGGTTCGGAAATTGCGAGTGGCGCGCAACGGGAGGCCGCTGCCTTTTTCGAAGAATCGTTCGTATTGATTATTGGCGAGAGCGACGCCCATGGAATTGATGAGGGGCTGTTCTTCGACGACGGCGCCGACGGTGTATTGGAATTCGTTGGGGGTGGCGGTTTGTTGCTGGCCGGCGGCGTCGAAGAGTTCAATGCGAAAGGTGTTTCGTTCGCCTTTCTCGGCATGGATGGAGGTGAGGAAAACGCCGTCGGCGCGCAGGGCAATGCGTCCACTGCGCCATTGGGTTTTGGCGTTGACGATTTCGACGGCGAAACCGGTGAAATCCATAGAGGCGGCGGCGCGGACTTTGGCGCCGATGGCGGGCGATTCGTCCGGGCCGACGGGTTGATATTTGAGGTCGAGGAAAAACTGGCCGGCTGGAACGGATGCGGTGGTGTCAACGGTGAGTTTTTGGGTTCCGGCAAAAACGGCGGCGCCGCGGGCCACGACAGTGAGGGGATCGACGCTGTGATCGAGCGGGATGCCAAGGGCGTTGGCCAGGGATTCGCGGAAATACGGAGCGAGCGTGGGGCCGCCGACGAGGATGACGCGTTCGATTGATTTGGGATCGAGATTTTTTTCCTGGAGAACGCGTTTGCAGATTTCGGCGGAGCGGCGGATGAGCGGTTCGGCGACGCGCGCGACGTTTTCGCGGGTCAATTCGGTTTCGAATTCAATTTCGCCGCCGGTTTCATCTTCGAAACGGCATGTTTCCAGGATGACGCGATCGCTGCGGGAGAGATCGATTTTGGCGGTTTCGGCGGCGCGCTTCATTTTGGCGAAGGCCTGGCGCCATTGGGGATTGCCGCGTTTGAAGTTTTCAAGCAGGACCTGTTCGAGCAGGCGCGGGACGAGGAGTTCCTCGACGATGGCCCAATCGATGTCGGAGCCGCCGAGGAAATTATCGCCGCCGTGGTTGACGACGTTGATGGCGCCGAGTTCGGATTTGATGACGGCGGCGTCGAAGGTGCCGCCGCCAAAATCGTAGACGAGCCAGTAGGATTTTTCCTGGCCGGCCTGAAAGCCGTAAGCGAGGGCGGCGGCGACGGGTTCCTGGAGGAGCGGGCTTTCCTGGAAACCGGCCAGTTGGGCGGCGCGGCGGGTCGCGTCGCATTGGTGCAATTCGAACGCGGCCGGGACGGTGATGACGGCGGCGTTGATTAATTCTCCGGTGCGTTGTTGCACGTCGGCGCGCAGGGATTTGAGCACTTCAGCGGAGAGTTCTTCGGGGGAGCGGGTTTGGCCGCTGCTTTTGAATTGGTAAATGTGGTCGCTGCCCATGCGGCGTTTGAATTCCAGGTGGGCGTCGTCGGGGGCGTCGAGGGCGCGGTTTTTGGCGCGCTGGCCCAGGTGAAGGGCGCCTTTTTTATCGATGCTGACGGCGGAGGGCGTGATGTCGCTGTCGGAATTATTTTTGATGATTTCGGTGGCGACGCCTTTGAGGACGGCGATGGCGCTGTTGGTGGTGCCGAGGTCGATTCCGAAATCGATGGTGGTGCGGCTCATAATAATTTAGGCGTGGACGGGAGTTGCGATGACGACTTCGCCAGTTTGAATGATTGAGTCATCCCAGTAAACAGTGGGTTTGATGGTCTCGATGATTTGTTCGCGGGCCAGACCGGGCATGGGTTGGGTGGTGATGACGTTGAGGGGCATGCCGTAGTCAAACGGATCGCCGGTGTGGTCCTTGGCCTGGAGGCCCATTTGCTCGAAGGCGTCGAACATGGATTCGATGTGGCGATAGACGCGGCGCATTTCGTCGTGCGGCTGGCCGTTTTCCCTGGAAATCATTTTGGCTTTGGCCTTCCAGGCGTTAGTGACGACGGCGGCCAGGCCTTCTGTAAAACGGCGCGAAGGAGTTTTGACGATGGGTTCATCCGCTGAGGAACTGCTTTTTTTGGGATGTTGCATATTTAATTGCGTCCGGCCAGGTAGAGAACAATGACAATGATGATGATGGTGCAAAGGATATTGAAGAGGGTCTTCTTTTGTTCCTCGGCAGTGGGTTGGGAAAGGTCGCGGACGGTTATTGGGCGGACATTTTGTTGACGCGATTTAGCGAACCTGGCGGCGAAGGCTTGCGCGCGCGGGTTGGAGCGAGTGTCGCGGCGCGGTTGGACAGGGTCGGTTTTGGGGGGCGGTGGCGGTTTT